>Ga0256307_1000009_pt1 | contig 23405 bp, 5 predicted proteins | sample ColtaT_4_FD_183671 | JGI IMG/M metagenome (GOLD analysis project Ga0256307, IMG submission 183671) | Metatranscriptome of freshwater microbial communities from Columbia River, Oregon, United States - Colum_Atlam_RepA_8d (Metagenome... | ecosystem: Environmental > Aquatic > Freshwater > River...
CTACGACTACGCCATCTATGGCGCCATGGAGGGCAAGGTGGCCACCATCAGCGCCGACGCTGTGCCCATGGGTGACAAAGGCCAGGCCTTCTACCAGGTCCGCATTGAAACCTCCACCACCGCCATGGAGAGCCTCGGTAAAAAGCTGCCCATCATTCCTGGCATGCAGGCGCAGGTGGACATTGTCACGGGCCACAAAACCGTCTTGCGCTACATCACCAAGCCTTTGACCGCCGTGAAAGAAAACGCTTTCCGCGAGCGCTGACACCATGGCCAATTGGGTGATTGCGAACGATGCGAACGCGCTGCTGATCGACACCTCAGGCAACAGCACCCAAACCTATACCGCTGCCGTTCCCATGAGCAGCAGCGGGGGCGTGCTGAGCTTGTCCTTGCTGGCAGCGGCCGTCGGCTTGGACCAAACCAACCTGATTGCCACCTTCGATGGCAACGCCAGCACCAGCGGCAAATCTCCCGTGCTGCGCCTGCGCCTGGCCAGCAGCAGCTTGCCCGACATCGGCGAGCAAGACTTCACGTTCCAATGGAAGCTCACCATGGGGCTGGACAGCACGCGCGACTATGGCGAGCGTCAGGTCTACATTCCCAACGGGCTGTCGGTGCATGTGGGGCCCGTCACCGACGGGCGCATCTTGCTGTACGCCAACGCGCAGAGCAACAAGCAGGTGACGGCCATCTCGGGCGCTGGCAACCCTTTTTCTGCGAACACCAGTTTTTCCACACAAGATGTGATTGGCCAGGTGTTTGTCGCCAATGGGGCGGCCTACCTCGACATCTACCTGATGGGGCTCATCAGCAAGCTCGACGCCAATGCCGGCTTGCTTTTCAGCAGTTTGACCGGCTACACCCCTGAAACCTTGCTGCTGAGCGCCTACTACAACCTGACCCTGACGGGCTTGCCCCTGGTGTCGGCCACGGGCGAAGCGCAAACCTTGTCGGTGGTCGCGCCCATCGAGCCCTGGCCCAACCATGCGCCCGTGTTTGACAAAGCCACCAGCACACTGGCGTTGACCGAAGACACTGCCCAGTCGCTCACCTTCCCCGTCACCGACCCGGAAGGGCAAAACGTCACCCTCTCCGTCTTAGGCACGGGTGCCGACACGGTCACGGCCACCGTCAGCGGCAACCAGCTGACCGTCACCCCCGCCAGCCATTTCAACAGCACCACCGGTGTGGCCTTGCAAGTCAAAGCCACCGATGTTTACGGCGCCTACAACCTGCAAGACCTGCTGGTCACTGTGGCCCCGGTGGACGACCCGGCCGTCCTGCAAACCGACAGCGCCCGCTTGCGCGAAGGCCTCAGCATCACGGGCAACGTCCTGCGCAACGACACCGACATCGACTCGGCGTTGCAAGTGCAGACGTTTTACTTCACGGGGGCGCCGTCCAACAACAACGTTGCTTACGCGGTCGGCAGCGCTGTGGCCTTGTCGGGCCTGGGCAGCTTCATGCTGAATGCCTCGGGCGACTTCACCTGGCAGTCTCAGCTGGGCTTCTCCGGGGACTTGCCGGTGGTGCACTACGTAACCCCCCAGGGGCAAGAAAGCACGCTCAGTGCCACGGTGGTGCCTGTGACCCAGGTGCTGGGCACCAGCCAGTTGTCGGGCAAGGTGGCGTATTGGGCCGGCGCATCCAGTGGCCCGCACAGCGGGCGCCACAGCTTGGTCGACGGTGTGCAAGTCACTGGCCTGGACGAGCTGTCCACGCCCATTCAGTCGCTCACCGACGCCAGCGGCAGCTACAGCCTCACCGGCTTTCAGCCGGCCTCGACATTGCCTTTGACGCTCAGCAAGTCGGTCGGCACCTCTGCTGCCTTGACGGCCGACGTCAAAGCCGCCATCACCCTCAGCGACGTGCTCGACGCCCTGAAAATCTACCTCAACAAGCCCGCCACCAGCACCTCGGCCTACCGCTATGTGGCGGCCGACTTCGACGCCAACGGCAGCGTCAACCTCAGCGACGTGCTCAGCCTGCTCAAAGCCTACCTGGGCAAAACGGGCGCCACAGCGCCGTCCTGGGCGTTTGTGGACGCCCAAGCCGACGTCTCCGGCTTGGGGCTGGGCGCAGGCAAAGCCCAGGTCGCCAGCGAGCTTTCGCACACCTTTGCCGAAGCCGGCGTCATCCAGAACAGCCACCACTGGGTGGCCGTGTTGCGTGGCGATGTCAATGGCTCGTGGGCGTCCGCCACGCCCGATGTCGAAAATTTATCGAACGGTCAATTTTTGCAATTGATCGGTGTGAGCAGTGGGTCCGTTTAAACTCCTCACAAATTCTTTATTTTCATGAAATTATTGATTTCGATCTGCCACGCCGGCCTGCTGCTGACCCTCATGGGCGGCGCCTGCGCCGCCCCTTTGGATGCGCTGATGGAGGCCCGGCCTGCCGAGCGTTATGGCGAGGGCTTTGTGGAATGGGGCCCAGACGCCATGAACAGCACGCTCGACGTGTTCAAAGTGCGCAGCAAAATGGGCATCACCGACAACACCGGCAACTACAACGGCTACACCTTGCGGGCCGGGCGCAAAGTGGGGGACAGTGCTTGGGTTGAAGGCGCCTACATGCAGCGCAACATCGCCGTCGGGCCCGACCTTTACCCCATTACCTCCTGGCGCATCAGTGCCCAGCAGGTGGTGCACGAACAGGCCGAAACGGGGTCGGCCCTGGCGGTGAGGGCTGCCCTTTGGGGGAACCGCTCCTCCAATGTCACCAAGTCCAATTTCTTGCTGGACCTGGGGGCTTACAGCACCAGCATCTATGTTGACCGCGTGGCCGCCTTGCAGCCCAAAGACCAACAATACCAAGTGGACCTGGTCAACTCCTGGTACGCCAGCCAATGGTCAGGCTCGGTGTTTGCCGGCTTGGGGGCCGGCCACGTCACCATTCCGGTGGTCGAGTCAACTTTTGCCGGTGGCACCTACACCTACCCCAGCCCAACCACCAACGCATTCACCAACATCACGGGCGTGTCGGAACACCTCGGCACCTTGAACTACAACCTGAAATTCCAACAGGTCGGCGCTAACGCCAGCTACGTCACCGGCCCCTGGATGTACCGCCTGGGTTACGTCATGGCGTATTTGCGCCGCCCCTCGGTCGACAGTGCCGTGCAAAGCCTGGGCAACGCGTCTTACCAACGCAACCAAACCCTGGTGGGCGACCTGTCCTACAAGTTCACCCAAACCGTGCACGCCTACACCCGCGTGCAATTCATGCAACGGCAATTCCTCAGCGACATTCCGTTCTTGTACAACAGCATCACGTCGCCTATTTTTGGCGTGAAATACGGCACCGTCTCCGCCGGCCTCGGCCTGAGCTTCTAACCCCCCACCGTCATTGCCGCGCTTCGCTCGCATTGACGGCGGCATTTGGATTAGGCGGTCCAGCTGCCGTCTACGTCGCCCCGGAGCACGCCGACGAGGTCTACGGTGGTGACGGCGCTCATGTCGACGTCAACCGCATGCGGGGCGGTGTCGCTCTTTGTGATGTTGCCGGTGCTGGCGGCGGCGATGTTGCCGCTGCTGTCCACATCGGCGGCATCGACAAACACCCAGGCCGGGGCCGGGGTGGTGATTTTGCCCAGGTAATACTTCAGCAAGGACAACACATCGGTCAGGTTGACCGTGCCGTTGGCATCAAAGTCGGCCGCGATGTAGTTGTAGCTGCTCTTGTAATCGCTGGGCAGGTCTTTGCCAAGGTACACCTTCAGGGCGGCCAGCACATCGGTCAGGGTGACGCCGGCTTCGGATGCCTTGGTGGCGGTGACGGCTTTGCTGGGCGTCAGCTCGAACAAGGTGCTGCCCGAAGTTTGGGAGATGCCACTGAGCGAGAACGTGCCGGTGCTGCTGGAGGTCGCCGTTTGCCCGCCCCCCGACACCGACACATCGGCCAGCTTGGTGGTGCTGGCTTTCCAAAAGCGCACCCCGCCGCTCAGGTCGTAGCCGTTGGCTGTGGCAATGGTGGTGGAGGCGCTCGAGGTCACCGACTCGGCATTCTTCAGGCCGTCCAGGTAAGACACTTTCACGCGCACCTGCGTTCCCAAGTCGCTGCTGGTCAGCACATAGGCATTGGTGTTGGCGTTGGCAATCGACGACCAGGTGCTGCCACTCAGGCGCTCCCATTGGTAGTTCAATTCGCCCAAGGTGTCGGTATCGCTCAGGCTGGTGGTGGTGGCAGACAAGGCCTGGCCCACCTTGGCCGTACCCGCCACAGTCACCGTGCCGGTGGGGGCATGGTTGATGGGGTCGGCCATCGCAAAGCTTTGGGCGGTCACGGCCAGCCCGTCGTAGGCCGTGTCGGTGCTGACCACCCGGAACGTCAACTGGCCGGTGTGGCTGCCTTCGGTCAAGCTGTCTTGCGCGGCGGTCACCGTCACGCTTTGGGCCGTGTTGTAGTTCTCGGTGGTAAAGGTCAACAAGCTCTTGGACAGGCTCAGCTGGTTGGGGCTGGCTTGTTCCAGGTACACCAGCACCGAGCTGGAGGGCGCGCTGTTGAGCTTGAACGACAGGCTTTCGCTGTAGCCGCTTTCGCTGCTGGTGGCACGCTCGGTCAGGCTCAGGCTGCCATCGGTGGTGGTGGTCACGCCGGTCGACTGGCTCACCAGCCGCACGGTCTGGTGCATGTAAGAGCTGCTGCCCGATGCGTCCGAGGCGTTGCTGGAGTCAAAGGCCTGAATCACCAGGTCCAAATTGCCTTCCGCCGTGCCCGCCACCACATAGGCCTTCTCCATTTGCGCTGCGGTCATGGACGCGCCATTGGTGTAGGTGGTGCTGGTGTTGCCGTCGATGATTTTGATCAAGCCTGTGGCCGACTGGCCCGTGGCCGTGGTCAAGGCCACTTGGTAGCTGGCAATGGTTTGGGTGCCCGCCGTCACATCGGCATCGCTCACGCTGAACAGGCTTTTCAGGGCCACCTGGCTGGAGGCATCGGTGGTGGACACCTTCAAAGAGCGCACCACGCCGCTGCTGATGTACTCGCCCGGCTTGCCTGACCCCACCGTGTCCACCGTGAGGATGGGCGTGTCGTTCAGGTCCAGCGCATCGCCGCGCACCCGCAGCGTGTAACTGCCAGGGTCATAGGTCACGCCCGACTTGGCGGCGATTGACACCACAAAGCTGCTGGCCGTGCTGTACTTGGCGCTTTCAATTTTGTAGGTGCCCGACTTGCCCACGCTGCCGCTCAGGGCCACGCCTTGCACCGAAGTCAGCGCTTGGCCATTCCAGGTGCTCAGGCTGATTTCCCACTCGGGCGTGCTGTCATCGCCGCTGGCGGCCGCAAAGTCGATGTAAAAGTCGGAGGCGGCAGCCGTGGTGAACACCCAGGCGTCCACATCGCTTTGTGACGACAAGGCGCCGGTCATCCAGGCGTTGGCCACCAGGCGGTTGCCCACGTCGGCGGCCAAGGCCTTGCTGTCGTTGCCCAGGGTTGACTCGATGGTGGGCACAAAGGTGCTCTTCACCTGGTAGTCGGCGTCGCTCCAATTGGAGGCGCTCATCTTCACAAAATAAGTGCCGGCGCTGGCCACGTTGCCGGTCAGGCTGCTGCCCGTGCCCGCAATGCCCATTTGTGTGGGAGAGAACACCAGCGGCGTGTCCGCCGCCAGCGAGCTCGGCAAGGCCGTGTCCAGCGTCAAGGTCGACTGTTTGCCACTGAGGGTGGTGGCGCCCAACACGGTGTAAATGACGGTGTCGGCGCTGCTGGTTGAAAACGTGAAGCGGCTGCCAATGGCAATGGCGCTGGTCAAGCCCGAGACCAGCAAGGTTTTGCCGGTGTTGCTGCTGCCCGAGACCAAGGGGGTGCCCACCGACGTGGTGCCCAGTTGGGTCAGGTAGTCGCCGTTGGCGTCCAGCAAGTCGGCTTTCCAGGTTTCGGTGGTGGTCACCAAAGCATTGCTGACTTCCAGCTTGATCAGGCCAGCGCTGCCAACGATGACCTTGAAATAGTCCACATCGGTGGAACTCGCCAGGGAGGCTTTGTTCCACACGCCCGAAGACATCACATTGGCGGCATCGGTCGAGTTGTTGGGCGTGCCTGTGCTGAGCGGGCTCTCTGATTCATAAGCCATGGTCTAAGGTCCTTGGAGTAATGATGGTAGGTGATGGCTTAGATTAGAACGAGGGCATCACTTCGAAGTTCGCAGCCGTCAGGTCGCCCAAGGTCACGCCGACCAGCCGAACCGTGTTGCCACCCCCGAAGTCAAAGACCGTGTCCGCACTTTGCTGACTCCCCTTGGCCAAGGCTTCCGCCACGGTATCCACACCGGTGCCGTTCAGGCCATCGGTGTCATTGCTGCCCAACAGCAGGGTCAGCACATCGCCCGAAGCGCCTGGCGTGAAGTCTTTGATGACATCCACGCCCGCGCCATCGGGGATCACAAAATGGTCGGCGCCCGCCAAGCCCACAAACAGCTCGCTGGCCGTTGTCGACATCAGCAAGTCGCTCAAGGCCGTCCCGGTGAACAGGGTGGACACTTCCAGCTTTCCGGTGCTGCCCCAAGCGGCGGTTTGCGAGGCCTTGTAAGACAGGTCCACAGCCGCATCCGCAAACACCACCTGCTCCACGTTCACCAGTCGGTCGGTGCCCGTGTCGCTGCCGGTCACTTCGTACCAGCGCTCGTAGCTGGCCACCGTGGTGGCCGTGCTGGTGTTGGCATTGGTCTGGGTGACCGTCAGCGCGGTCGTGTTGGCAGGCGAGGCGCCCATGCTTTCTGCCAGGGTCAGGGTGTTGGTGGCGCTGGCAATCGACTCGATTTTGTAGGGGCCATAATTGGTCACCGTGTTGGTACCGGTGGTCACCGAATACGACACAAACATGCCCGCTTCCAGCCCCGTGGTGCCGCTCAACACCAGCGTCTTGCCGGTTTGGCTGTCACCGCTCACAGTGAACGTGCCACTGACCGAGTGCGTGCCATTGGTCACTGCGGGGATCACCGCAAACAGCATGTCTTTGCCCAGCAGGGCAATCTTGCCGGCCGAGGCCGTGGCGCTGAATTCCGTGGTGCTGGTGTCCACCGCAGTCTGGATGGCCGCCGCAAACGCCGTGAGCTGATCGTTGAACACGGTGGAGGTTGCCACATGGCTGACTTTTTGGGCGCCCACCGTCACCGACAAAATGTCGCCAACTTCGATGGTGCCCGACAGCGTGAAGCTGGCTTGCTCCCAGGCGCTCAAGGTGTAGGCCGACTGCTTGCCACTGTAGAACACCCGGTCGGTGCTGGGGTTGCCGGCTGTGTCCAGCCCGGTGTTGGCGCTGCCATCGATGCGGTCATTGCCTGCCCCCGGGGTGAAGTCATCGCCCAGCGAGCCACCCGTCAGCGTGTCATTGCCGGTACCAGCATCGATCACGTTGGCCAAGGTGGCACTGCCCACCACCGTGTCATCGCTGTCGGTGGCGGAAACAATGCGCGTGTCTGCTTTCTTGTTGCCATCGGTGTCCACCTCGCGGGTGGTCACCAGCTGCGTGCCAATCTTGTAAATCCGATCGGCAAACACCAACTCTTCCACCTCGCGCAGGGTGTCCACGCCATCCGCGCCCTGGCTGTTGTGGGTGACCGTGGTCACCCCATCGGCCGTGGCCACGGTGTAGTCGCTGTAGTTGTTGCTGAAGCGCGCGCGGTCAATGCCCTCGCCGCCGGTCACGCTGTCGTTGCCCGGGCCGCCTTCAAACACGTCGGCGCCGCTGCCACCCACCAGGGTGTCGTTGCCCAGCCCGCTCAGGAACACATGCGCGATCGCCGATTGGCCTGTGACAAAGCTCAGGCTGTCGCCCGTGCTGCTGAGGTCCAGGCCACGCACTTCCACCAGGTCCACTTCGCCATCCTTGTTGAGGTCGCGCGACTGGCGGTCCACCACCAGGCTCACAAAGCGATCGGAGAACTGAATGCCCTCCATGCCTGACAAGGTGTCGGTGCCTTCGGAGGTGGCGCTGGTGTCGGTCGCAGTCACCGTGAACGTGCCTTCGGCGCCGGCCACAATGGTGTAGGCGCTGAAGGCGTTCTGGTAGTTGGCCACATCGTTCAGCACGCGGCCATTGGCGTCGGTGCCGTTGGCGCCGCCGTCCAGCGAGTCATCGCCCACGCCACCTTGCAGCCAGTCGCCGCCTGTGCCACCCATCAGGGTGTCGTTGCCTGCGTCGCCCTTCAGGCGGTCGTTGGTCACGTCGCCCTTGAGCAGGTCGGCACTGTTGGTGCCTGCCACTTCGGCCACGTCAGGGCGGCCATCACCGTCCAAGTCTTGAACGGTCTTGGTGCTTTGCAACATCACAAAGCGGTCCCAGAAACCAATGGCCTCGATGCCCGTCATCATGTCGGAGCCGGTGCCGCCGTCGGCGTCCTCCCAGGAGTCCACCACGCGAATCAGCACGCCTTCCGAGCCCGGGTTCGAGCTGGCCCAGGTCGTGCCCCCGTCTTGGCTGAACTCGATGGTGTAGCGGTCGAAGGCGCCTTCGTAGCGCACCACGTCAAAGCCAGGGTTGCCCCAGGCGTCGGTGCCGTTGGCGCCCCCGACGATCGAGTCATTGCCGGTGCCGCCCACAAACTCGTCCGGGCCAGAGCCGCCCACCAAGGTGTCGTCCCCTTCGTTGCCGCGCAGGTTGTGCGCCAACTTGCTGTAGCTGCCGCTGGAGATGTCGATGGTTTCAGACAACATCGAGCCCTGCACATGGATGTTCAGGATCTTGCTGGCGTCCTTCATGTCCCGGTTGATCCAGGTGTTCACGCCCAGTTGCACCCAGCGGTCATTGAACGACAGGCCCTCAATGTTCGTCAGCGTGTCCACGCCGTCGCCGTCGGCCTGCGAGTCGGTCACCGTGACCGAGCCATCCAGGTTGGCCTTGATGGTGTAGCGGTCGAAGTCACCGTCGTAGCGCACGGTGTCGCCCCGCTCGTTGCCCATCGGGTCCGTGCCATTGGTGCCACCGTCCAGGGTGTCGTCACCTGCGCCGCCTTGCAGCCAGTCGCCGCCGGCGCCACCGTGAATCTGGTCGTTGCCTTCGTTGCCGCGCAAGTTGTCGTCGCCACTGTAGGCATAGTCGCTGGCGCCCAAGCCCGTGCGGTAGCCAATCACGTCGTCGCGCGTGGTGCCATCCACATAGGCGCTGGTGATCGGGCGCTGCTCCCAGGGGATGGCGTCCTGCGAGGGCGACATGTCCCGCTGGTAGTGAATTTGCATGCTCAGCGGCATCCATTTGTCGCTGAATGAAATCGCCTCCACATTCAACAGCGTGTCCACGCCCGTGCCCTGGAAGGCTGCCGGCAAACGGTCAGCCACCACCCAGGCCGACAGCGAAGTCGCCGCGCCGGCATGCGCCACCAGTTGGTCAATGGCCTGGCCAATCCCTTTCAAGCCTTCGGTGCCCAGCTTGGTGACATCGGCGCTGGTGGCCGTGACCGCCGCGCCACTGCCCAAGGTGTAAGACAGATTTTTGGTGCTGCTCAGGGTCCAGCTGCCCGCGGCCTTGTTCAGGGTCACATCCACCAGCACATAGCGCGAGAACTTGCCCTCGAAGCGCACTTCGTCGCGCAACTCACCGCCCCACTGGCTTTGGCCACTGTTGGCGCCACCATCGATGTAATCGTTGCCCGCGCCGGGACGAACCGACTCGCCACCCGCGCCGCCCACATACACGTCATCGCCTTCGCGCAAGTCAATGTCGATCTGTGTGGCCAGCAAGGCCGCTTCGGTTTTACCAGACTTGGCCACCAGGTCCGCGAAGCTCAAATCGTTGGCCTTGTTGGTGCCGGTCACGTTCACCCAGTCCAGCTTGTCGTCGCCGTTCCAGTCGTTGGCATTGAAGCGCACCTCGGTCTCCAGTTGCCCGTCCTGGAACCACAAGCTTTCCACGTTGAACACCAGGTCGGCGCCTTCACCGCCGAGGTCGCTTGACAGGCTGTCCACCACCAAGGTGGCGGCAGCGTGCGTGCCATCGCGCAAGCTCAGGTTGGCGCTGGCCAAGGTCAGCACCTCCACCACGTCGCTGGACAAGCTGGTGTCGGTCACCGTGAACACGCCGGCCGTTTTCTGAGCAACTGCGGTGCCACCGATGGCCACCGTGTAGTCACCGGCAGCGCTGCCCGCAGCAACCGTCACGCTGGACACGGTGTACTGGCTTTGCTTGCCCGAGAAGCGGGCCTGGTCCAGGTCGCGCCAGGCATCGCCACTGACGCCGTTGGCGCCGCCATCGACCACGTCATTGCCGGTGCCGCCATACAACTGGTCGCCACCGCCCAGGCCCAACAACACATCGTTGCCGGCGTTGCCGTTCAGGTTGTCGCTTTGGTTGGGCGCAGCGGTGGTGCCGTCTTTGCGCACGTCGCCGCTCAAAATATCGCCAAACAAGCTGCCCGAGACGTTGCTCGAGGTCACGCCTTGCGGGTCACTCCACTCCCAGCGGCCAATGCTCATGTCCACCCAGCGGTTGGAGAAGCTCAGGTTCTCCACGCCCACCAAAATGTCGGTGCCCAAAGAGCTGGGGTCGTCCGACGGCAAAGCGTCTTGCACCTGAATGGCGGTGGTTTCATTGTCGCCATTGCCGTCCAGGTCCACCGTGACCGAGCTCACCGTGAAGCGCTCAAACGGCGCGTTGTAGCGCGCGCTGTCGTTTCGCGCGTTGCCCCACTGGTCGGTGGCCCCGTTGGCGCCGCCGATCAGCCAGTCGTCACCGGCGCCGCCTTCCATGTCGTCGCCGCCGGCGCCGCCTATCAGGGTGTCATCGTTGCCACCGCCCGTCAGCCAGTCGTTCTGCGCCGTGCCTTGCAGCTCGTCGTCAAAGTCGGTGCCGGTGGCGTTCACCGCCTTCGGGCGCTCGCCATTCACCAGGGCGGCCGACAGGTCTTCATAATAGTTGAAGCGCGGCGTGATGTTGAAGAAGAAGCCATTGAACTCCAAGCGCTCAATGTTCACCAGCAAGTCGGTGCCACTGCCCCCGTTCTCGCTGGACAGCTGGTCTTTCACTTGAATGGCGTTCACCAACGTCGTGTTGGCCGCCGCTGCCTGGCCCGCCGGCACCACCGTGTAGGTTTTGCCGGTGCCCGTGCCGCTGACTTGCACGGTCACGCCGCGCACCTCGAAGCGTTCGCGGTCCCCGGTGTAGCGCACGATGTCCTGGGTGTCCCATTCGTTGCCCACCAGGTCGGCAGCTTCCACGCCGCCATCCAAGGTGTCGTTGCCGCCACGGCCATCCAGCTCGTCCGCATGGTCAGTGCCCATCAGCACATCGTCAAAGAACGTGCCGCCAAAGTAAGAGCGGGTGTAGCCATTGCTTTGCCACGTGTTGCTGCTCACCGCCAGGTCCAGCTTGGTGTCGCCAATCAGAATGCGCTCCACCCCTACCAGCACGTCAATGCCAAAGCCAACCCCCGTTTTCTGGTTGCTGCTGGCCAGCGCGGCGTCGGTCAGGAAGCCGTCACTGCCCTTGGGCAGGGAGACCAGCGAAGCTGTGTCCACCACTCGGAAGTAGGTTTGGTTGGCCGTGCCGGTCAGTGTGCCTGTGGCGTCGTCCACCAGCTTGCGAATCTCAAAGCGGATGGGCAAGCTGTTTTTATAGGCCGCCTTGTCACCAAACGAGAAGGTGTTGGCGCCTGTGTTGGAGGGGTCGGTGGTGCCATCTTCGCCGCCCTTCAAGGTGTCATTGCCAATGCCGCCCACCATGTAGTCGTCACCCTTGCCGCCGATCAGCACATCGTTGCCGGCCCAGCCCTGCATCGAGTCGTTGGCATTGGTGCCCGTCAAGGTTTCCCCCTTGAGGGTGCCGTCAATGTAGTTGGGCGTGGGCGTCACAATGGTTGAGTAGGTGCCAGCTGTTGCTGTCCCCACCAATGTTTGTGTCAGGCCATCGGTGCTGGTCTTGACGGTGTAACCCGACAAGGTGTCGGGCACCACGGAAGCGTCACCGCTGAAGGTGATAGGCACCGGCGAGGTGTTCAGGTAGAGCGAAGACCCTTCAAACGAAATCGAGTCAATGCCCAACAGCACATCGGTGCCATCGCCGCCCAGCGCATCGGCCAGCGAGTCTTTGACCACCACCACATACTCGTGATAGTTGAATCTGCCGGGCGATTTTTGGGAGGTCGATTGGAAGGCGCCCGCAAAGTCTGTGGCCGTGGCATTGCCCTGGGCATCCACCGCCTTGAAGCCGCCATGGAACACCTCTGCCCCAATGTCGAATGTGGCAAAGTCCGAAACGGTGCCCGGCACATACACCGCCACCAGCTCGCCCAGCTGGCCTTTGACGCCACTGTTGCGGTGCACCTCTACGGCGTAGCGCGAGGCGTCATCGTCATAGCGCACGATGTCCCACTGGGTGTCTGTGTAGTAAACCGTCTGGCCGCCTGCCGTGACCGTGAAGCGGGTGCCACTGGCAAGGCCGGCGACCGCATCGGCTTCCTCGCTGCTGCTGCTGTAACCGCCGATCACCGTGTCATTGCCCGGGCCCAAGCGTGCAATGTCTTTGGCATCCGGCGGTGTCGCCACACCCTTGACGAATGTGTAAGGGTCGTTACCCAGCTCAATGTAATCGTCTCCCGTGCCGCCATCCACATAATCGGCGCCATTGCCCGCCTGCACGGTGTCGTTGCCGCTGTTCATCAAGAACTGCTCGTTGGCTGCCGTGGTGCCGGTGGATCGGCCGCTCACTTTGTCGTCAAACAGCGTGCCACGGAAGGTGTATTCGGTGGGAATCGAGACCCCGCCAATCCAGAAGCTGCCGCCCGAGTCCGCCGTTTGGCTGAGGTTGACGTTAGCATCGGAGAACTGCAGCTTTTCAACGTTGAACACAGTGTCGCTGCCCTGGCCCCCGAAGTTTTCGGCAATCAGGTGTGACACGCGGTAAAAGTAGCTGGTCGCCGTGCTGGTCGTGCCCACACCCGTGACGCTGCCGGCGGCATCGTCGGCGACCCGCTGAATCTGAAACTGCGACAGGGGTGCGTTGAATTTGGCAATGTCCGCATTGCCCGCGCCCCCGTTCAAGGTGTCATTGCCTTCACCACCTTGCAGCGTGTCGGCGCCGGCGCCGCCCACCAGCAGGTCGGTGCCCGCGCGGCCGTCGATCCAGTTGTTTTTCGTGGCATCCCCCACCAGCTTGTCGCCATAGCGGGTGCCATTGGTGTTGACTTGCATGCCCCAGTCGTTCACGAAGGGCACCAATTGCTCGGAGCTGTCCGAGAAATTCAAAATCTCGATGTTCTTCAGCACATCGCGCCCGTCGCCACCCTTGGCGTCCGTCACTTTGTCTTGCACCACGATCAAGCCGTTGGCCACGTAGAAGGGCGAGGCCACGTAGTAAGACGTGTTGGCCACCACGGATGTGACGGCCACGCCCTTGTCGTTGTACTTCACCACCGTGGTGGCGGTTTTCTCGGCATCGGTGGCGGGCCGCAAGAAGCTCACGCTGTAGCGGTTGGCCATGTTGTCAAACCGGGCCCGGTCCGAGTCATCCCAGTTGTTGCCCGTGCTGCCGTTGCTGCCGCCGTCCAGGATGTCGTTGCCACGCCCACCCGCCAACTCATCGCCGCCAGCGCCGCCCAGCAGGGTGTCGTTGCCGGTGCTGCCTTGCATCCAGTCTTTGTTGCTGTAAAAGCCATTCACCCCATTGCCGGGGTTGGCTTCATCGTGCCCGGTGGCGTCCATCAGGTCGTCGACCACGCCACCGTCGTAATTGTTGCTGCCCACCCACATGTTGTTGTCGCCCATCTGGGGCTTTTGCCAGGGGTTGACGTTGTAGGTCAGGTTGACGCTGGCATCGTTGAATTGCAGCTGCTCCACATTCACCAGGTAATTCACGCCGTCGCCACTGGGCAGCTTGTCGGTCACCCGCACCACGTTCGCAGGCTTGCTGCCCGCGCTGGGGTACTTGCTGTCGATGTAAGCCTTGATGGCCGAAGAGGTGCCCAGCTGGCTGTAGCTCAACACATCCACCGTGTAGCGCGATTGCGCGCCCGTGAACTGCACCCGGTCCAGGTTGTCCCAGGTGTTGGTGGTCGAGGTGCCGTTGTCGCCACCGTCGTAAATGTCGATGCCTGCGCCATCGGTGATGTTGTCGCCACCCGCGCCGGTGAACACCGCATCATCGCCCGCGCCCGGTTGCACCGAGTCGCGCTCGGTCAGCAAGGCGATGGGCAGGGTGGTGTCGCTGGCGGGTTGGGACGTGGGTTGCCCCATGTCGTTGAAGGCAAAGCCGTTTTTGGCGAACAATTTCAGCACGGATTTGCCGCCCATGGCTGAACTGCTGAAGCTGGCGATGCCTTGTAAGCTGCCATTGGCTTGCGCGGTCACCTCAAAGGTCACGGGCACGCTCTTGTTCAGCGACATGTCCCAACGCGTCATGGCGTTGAAGGTCGGGGTATTGTTGGTTTGCGGGTCGCCCATCACCGGGGTGTAGCTGGCCATTTCAAAACCCAGCACGGCCACAAACACAGTGCCTGCGGCAGGGGCCAGCCCATTCACGGAGAAGCTCACCTGCGAGGTGCCTTCGGCCTTCATTTGAACCGTGCCACTGGCCACCGAGGCAAGGTACGCCGCGTACAGCGCATCGGTGTCAATGCTGTCGGCAAAGTCGGTGCCCTGGGTGTTGTTGTTCCAGCTGTTGGCGTCAAAGCGAACGCTCAGCTCTTTGTTGCCGTCGTTGAACTGCAGCGACTCCACGTTGTAAATCTTGTCTTTGCCGTAGCCGCCAAATTCTTGCGGCAGCTTGTCTTCCACCCACAAGAATTTGGTGCCGTCGGTGTCTTTGTCCGCCGTGATGGTGAAGCGCGACATCGAGGCGTCGTAGCGCACCTGGTCGTTGTTGTCCCACACATTGCTGGTGCTGCCGTTGGCGCCGCCATCAATGGTATCGTTGCCTTCGCCGGCATCAATCCAGTCGCCGCCGCCGCCGGTGGCAATCAGGTCATCGCCGTCGCCCGCATTCACCCAGTCACGGTAGGCGCTGCTGCCTGTGGGTTGGGTCATGATGGTGTCCGCCAGGTCGGTGCCATTCCAGTTGTAGCCGGTGATGGTGTTGCTCCCGGGGGTGGGCGAGTAACCCATCTGCGGCGTTTTCACGACCATCAAATTTTTCTCGCCATCGGAGAAGCGCAACACTTCCACGTTGGTCAAGGTGTCGGTGCCGTCGCCCGCATCGCCCTTGGAGTCGACCACGCGGAACGCATCGTCCACTTTGGTGATGGTGTAGCGCGAGGCCGGCCCCGCGTATTCCGCCACATCCACGCCGTTGGAGCCGTTGTTGTCCCAAGTTTGGCTGCTGTTGTTGGTTTCTGGCCGGTTGGCGCCGCCGTCAATGCTGTCGTTGCCTTTGTCGCCGCGGAAGGTGTCGGCACCGGCGCCGCCGCGCAAGGTGTCGTTGCCCGCGTTGCCCACCAAACGGTCCGAGCCGGCAAACAAAGTGGAGTCTTCGCCCAGCGCCTCGCCCGCGGCGGAGCCCTCCATGCTGATGCCCTTCACGGTCTGGCCTGGCTGCCCCGTGGTCGGGTCCCAGCCGCGGTCGACCCAGATGTTGGGCGTCAGCCGAACTTGCTTGTCGGAGAACTGCAGCATGTCCACGTTGGTCACGGTGTCGGTGCCATCCGCGTTGTCCTTGCGCAAGTCTTTGACGGTGAAGGTCATGACCCCGCTGACTTCCTTGGAAGTGATTTCGTATTTGTTGGCCGGGCCAGAGTAACTGGCGCGGTTTTCTATGTCCCAGGTGTTGGCATTGGGGGTGCTCAGCAGCAATTGCAGGCGCGCTTGCAAGCCGCCCGAGCCACCGCCGTCGATGGTGTCGTCGCCGCTGCCGCCGTTGATGTCGTCGCCACCCAGGCCCGCCTTGACGATGTCGTTGCCAGCCCCGGCATTGATCCAATCCCGTTTGGACGGGGCATTGTTGGCGGTGGCCAGCGCGTCGGCATCGATGGTGTCGGCGAACTCGCTGGCTTGAATGCTGTTCATGCCTTTGTCATCTGGCGCAGCCCAGAAATTGGTGCCCAAATTCTTGCCAGCGTCGCTGAACTGCAGGAACTCGATGTTGCGCAGCACGTCTTTTTCGCCGGTGGCCTTGTTCTCCAGCTCGAAGCCGTCGTCCTTGGCGCTCAGCGTCCAATCGGTGGACTTGCTGTCAAAGTACTGCGCGCTGTCGCTGCCGGCGCCGCCATCCAGCGTGTCGTTGCCGGCGCCGCCGTTCAAGCCATCGTTGCCCGCGCCGCCATTGAGCACGTCATTGCCGGCGCCACCGTTCAGGCCATCGTTGCCCGACGAGCCGGTGACGGTGTCATTGCCGCCGCCCGCATCGTAAAAGCCTTGCTGGTCCAACTGGTAGGTGTTGTCGCCGTCATCGCCGCCAAAGTCGTCCTCCGGGTGCGAAATGATGTTCATGGCACGCGAGGCCGACACCGTCGTGCCGGCTGCGCTGTCTTTGAACTTGAACTCAATCAGCTTCTCGCCAGCCGCGGCCGACCAGTTTTGCGTCAGGTTGCCACTGGCGTCCGTCACCCCCAGGTAAATGTGGGCGGCCAGCAACTGCGTGATGGCCACGGTGGCCTTGTCGTTCAGCGTGATGCTCAGGTAGTCGCCCGCCTTGCCTTGGTGGGTGGCGTCCACCGTGCCAATCACCACCGAGGTGGTGCCGACCTTGGCATTGTTGAACGATTTGTTGACGATGGCGCCCGTGGCGTCCCGCACATCCATGCCGTAATACTGGGCATCGCTGAAGTAAGAAATTTCGCGGGTCGTGGCGTTCACCTTGAACACCCCGCTCAGGTTGGAAATGCCCAAGCGCAGCTGGCTCATGTTGCCGCTCACCACCGACACGGTCAGGTTGCCGCCGTTGAAACTCAAGGCGTCGCTGTCCTGCAAAATGATTTGGTTGCTGTTGTTGCCCTGCGGGCTCACCACGTTGGGCCCCGCCTCGCCGTTGAAGCCAATCAGGCGGCCGGTGTTGTGGGTGTCTTCGTCCATGTCGCGCAGCACCGGCACCAGGGTCAGGGTTGGCGTGCCGTTTTCCGCTTGCGCCACCAGGGTGATCCCGCGTGAGGCTTGCACCACCGTGCCCGAAGCGCTGTCGCTGAACTCATAGGTGACGGTTTTTTCGCCTGCCACGGCCTCCCAATTCTGGGTGTACTTGCCCGAGGCGTCCAAGGGCACCAAGCCCACATGCGAGGCCAGCAGCTCGACAATGGCCGGCGTTGCCGCGGCATTGAAGCTCACTTTGTAAGCAGCGCCGTTGTTGCCATTCAAGGCGCTGTCCAACTGCCCGATCACCACCCAGTTGCTGCCCGCTTGTGCCGGGTCGCCCGCTGCATGCAGCAGCTTGCCGGCTTCGTCGCGCACGTCGCTGCCATAGTAGGTGGCGTTGCTCGCGTAGCTGATGGCGCCACTGGCGCTGGTGCTGAACACACCCGTGAAGCCCGACACCCCCAGCTTCAGCCCGCTGGTCGAGCCACCGCTCACGCTCACCTTGAGCGAGCCCCCTGAAAAGCTGGCCGAATCGGTGTCCACCAGCTTGATCTGGTTGGTGCCACTGGCGCCGGGCGCGGTCACGTTGGGCCCCGCTTCGCCGTTGAAGGCAATGCGGCGGCCGCGGTTGTGCAGGTCTTCGTCAAAGGTGCGCGGGCTGGTCGACAAGGTCAAGGTCGGCGGCAGGTTGGGGCCGCTGACAGGCGGTACCGCGCCATCTTTGGGGCCATAAAACCCGGTCACCAAGCCGGCGCTGTCCACCGTCAGCCGCCCATTGATCATTTGCGGCTCGTCCTGCACTTTCAATTGGTCGGCTTTGCCGTCGCCATTCAGGTCAACCATGCTGATGGGCAAGGTAAAAGACTCGGTGCCAAACTGCCCTTGCAAGGTGTCTGGCACACCGTCGCCGGTCATGTCATAAACGCTGCCAGACAAGCTGACGCTGGCGCCGCTGGCGTCTTTCACCTCGCGGGTGCTGAAGGTCGCATACAAACCCGCCACGGCGGGCAAAACCCTGGTGTTCAGCGCCACCGTCACCGCCGCATTGTTCTCGTCCGAGAAGGTGAAGCTGCTGGGCACCGTGTCGGTGGTGTTGGCGTAGTTCAAGGGCAGCAAGCTGTAAGGCTGCAGCTGCAGGCTGTAGCTGTCCGGCCCCACCGCTGCCGTGCTGCTGTCCAGCAACTTCAGCGTGCCGGTTTTGACGTCGCCCGAAGTGCCATCGGTGCTGACCGCAAAGGTCATGGGGTCGCTGTCTTTGTCCTGAAAAATCCGCAGGTCGCGCACGCTTCCCAGGTAGCCGGGCAAGGTGGCGGCGGCGCTGTCCAGCACCATGTCGGCAAACACCTCGGCATCGCCGGGCGCGCCCACGGCGAGCGCGCCCACATTGAAGGCGCTGCCGTCATCCGACGGGTTGGACAAGATGGTCATGGCCCGTGTGGCGGTGACCGCCACGGCGCTGGCGCTTTCCTTGAGCTTGAACTCGATCAGTTTTTCGCCGGCCGCGGCCGACCAGTTTTGGGTCAGCGCGCCGGTGCTGTCCGTCACGCCCAGGTAAATGTGGGCGGCCAGGGTTTGCACAATGGCCGGGGTAGCTTTGTCATTGAATTGAATGGTCAGGTAGTCGCCCAGCTTGCCCTGGTGCAAGGTGTCCAGCTTGCCAATGACCACGGCGTTGGCGGCGGTCCCCGCTTGGTCGGGGTCAAAGTTCTTGTGCAGCAGGTTGCCGCTGCTGTCTTTCACGTCGGTGCCGTAATAGGTGGCGTCCGCGTAATAGGTGACGTCGCCATTGACGCCCACCTTGAACACCCCGCTGTTGCCCGAAACCCCCAGGCGCAGCTGGGCCATGTTGCCGCTCAGCGTGGTCACCGTCAGGCTGCCGCCATTGAAGTTGGCGCTCTCGTCCACCAGCACCACCTGGTTGCTGTTGCTGTTGCCCTGGTTGGACACATTGGGCCCGGCCGTGTTGAAGGCAATCAGCCGGCCGGTGTTGTTGGCGTCTTCGTCAATGTCGCGAACCACCTTCAAGAAGGCCAAGAAAGGCTGGCCGTTTTCCTCGTTCGAGACCACCGTCACCGTGCGCGAGGCTGTCGCCGTTTGCCCGGCCACGTTGCTGGCCAACTCGAAGCTCACGGTCTTGTCGCCCGCTGCGGCGGACCAGTCTTGGGTGTATTTGCCGGCGCTGTCCACCACCTGCAAGCCAATGTGCGAGGCCAACAGCTCGGCAATGGCGGGCGTGGCATTGGAGGTGAAGGTCAGCTTCAGCGGCGCGCCATTCTTGCCGTTCATCGTGCTGTCCAAGGTGGCCACGGTGATGCTGGTGCTGCCATAGCGGGCCGCCTCGCCACTCTGGTGAAGCACATTGCCCGCGCTGTCTTGCACGTTCGAGCCGTAATACTGGCTGTCGGCAAAATAGTCGACCGCCCCCGTGGCGCTGTTCACCTTGAACACGCCGCTCAAAGATGCCACGATCAGGTTCATCCCCGTGGTGCTGCCGCCCGCGGCCGCACTCACGCTCACCTTCAGAGAGCCACCCACCACGTTGGTGTCGGTCAAGCCGGTGATGTTCAATTGGTCGGCCCCCGCGGCGGCAGGCGCTGTCACGTTCGGGCCGGTTTCCAGAACCGGCGCAATGCGGCGGCCCGTGAAATTCAGGTCTTCGTCAATCGTGCGCTTGGCGCTGCTGAGGGTGAGGCTCAGGGCTGAGGAACTGCCCGTGTCGGTCAAAGACCGGCTGTCGTAATCCAGAATGGCCAGGGCCTGGTTGTTGGCCAGCATCACCGTGGTGGCCACATCGGTGGTGGGCGCCGTGCCGTCCTTGCTGAAGGCGCCCACCAAGTGGCCGCGGGCCATCAAAGCCACCAGCGCGCTGCCCTCGGTGCCGGCGGCCGCAATGGCTGCCTGGGCGTCGTGCACGATGTAATACGCACTGTCGCTGGCCGCAGCGCTGGCGCTGGGCAAGCCCGACAAGGCCACCACCTTCAGCGTGGCCGAAGCGGCATAGTCGCTGCCCAGCAACGACAGCATGCCCGTGGCCGTGCTGCCTGTCGCCACAGGCTTCAAAGTGAACACATGGGTGTCATCTGCCGGTCGGTAAGCATCGGGCGGGTTCCAGCTGGTCGGCGTGTTGGCCGTGGCAATTGCCACTGTGCCGATCAAGGTGTCGTTGTCGTACACGCCATAGCTGCCAGCAGCAGTGGCTTTGACCGAGAAGGGGCTGCCGGAGGTGTCGGTGGGTGTGGTGGGCGTCGTAGGAGTCGTAGGAGTCGTAGGAGTCGTAGGAGTCGTAGGAGTCGTAGGAGTCGTAGGAGTCGTAGGAGTCGTAGGAGTCGTAGGAGTCGTAGGAGTCGTAGGAGTCGTGGCGCTGGGGGAGAGCTCGTTCAATACCACCGTGTCTGGTGTGCTGGCTGTGGCGGTGCTGCTAGAGAAATTGCCCGTCAAATTGCTGGGAAACCCCGTCACTGTGTTGAGTGCCGTCGCTGTGAAGGTTTTGTCCGAGTTGACCACCAGGCTGTAGGTCAGCGTGGTGGCGTTACCCCCGCTGGCTGTGTTGACCAACACCAGCTGGTTAGGCATGACGCTGTTGGAGATGGTCTCCGTGCCCGTGTACCGCAACTCTGCCTTGACCCCCAGCGTGGCAATGTCAAACGACGCCAGCAAGCTGTCGTTGGGGTTGTTGTCTTTGGTAAGGGTGTATTGCATCATGGCCAGCGCTCCGAAAATAGGCAGTCCCCACAACGTTTGTTAATGTTGGGACCCTCCTCATTATGGGGGGGTTCAATGTCAATCCATTTCCAATTCTGAGAAAAATCGTGGGGTACCTTTTTTGCCAGCGTAAAATGGCTGGTTGACTCTTCACATGCCCGCCATGCCTCTCACCCCCAAGCGATTGCTGAACCTCCTGCCCCTGGCCTTTTGTTTGCTTGTGGCCGGCCTGCCGTTGGCCTCCCAGGCGCAGTTTCCGCCGTTGCCGGGCGCGACCCTGGGCACGTTCACCATGCCGGGGGCTGCGACAGCCGACACACCTACTGCGCCCACGTCGGCACCCACTTTCGTCGAGCCGCGTACCCCCGCAGCCGACACCCTTGCGGCGCCGACCCGCGCAGGCCAACCCGTGGGTGCCGATGGCAAACCCTTGGTCCTGGGCCCCGACGGCAAACCCGCCCTGCGCCCCGTTCCCCCCGCCGACTTGCCCCCCCTGGTGCTCACCCAGTTTCAAAAGTTCGTGCAAGACAGCACGGGCAAGCCGGTCAGCCTCTACGGCTACAACCTTTTCGAGGCCAACCGCTACCCCGCGGTCACCGACATTCCGGTGCCGGCCAACTACGTGCTGGGCCCTGGCGATGAAATCGACCTGAAGGTCTGGGGCGCCATCGATGTGTCCTTGCGCCTGGCGGTGGACCGGAACGGCCAGGTCAATGTGCCCCGGGTGGGGCCCATCACTGTGGCGGGCATTCGCAGCGACGCCCTGGAAGCCACCCTCAAAGCCCAAGTGGGCCGGGTGTTCAGCAACTTCGAGCTCAGCGCCACCTTGGGCCGCTTGCGCACTATTCAGGTTTTCGTCGTGGGCCAGGCCCGCAAGCCTGGCTCTTACACAGTGTCAAGCCTTTCCACGCTAGTAAGTGCTCTCTTTGAAAGCGGCGGCCCCGCTGCCACCGGCAGCATGCGCGCCATTCAATTGGTGCGCGCCGGTAAAACCGTGACCACGCTCGATTTGTACAAATTCATCCATTCCGGCGACACCCAGGCCGATGCCCGCCTGATGCCGGGCGACGTGGTGGTCATTCCCCCTGCCGGCCCGCGCGTGGGCCTGGTGGGCGCCCTGGACAATGCCGCGGTTTATGAACTGGCCGGCCCGCAAGAGTCCTTGCAAAACCTCATTCGCTACAGCGGCGGCCAGCATGTTTTGTCGGCCACCGGCAAGGTGCTGATCGAGCGCATCCGCCCCGGGGTGGACAAAGCCCCGCGCGAAGTGCAAGAGCTGGCGCTGGACACTGTCGGATTGCAGTCGCCCCTGCGTGATGGCGACCTGGTCACCCTGCTCAACCTCAGCCCCGAGTTTGCCAATGCGGTCACCCTGCGCGGCAATGTGGCGCAGCCGCTGCGCTACGCCTTCAAGCCCGGCATGCGCGTGGCCGACCTCATTCCCGAGCCCGAAGCCCTGATTCAGCGCGACTACTACAGCCGCAAAAACATCCTGGTGCAGCAAGAGCGTGCACCGCTGAAGTCTGGCGAGCGCACCGTCAACGACGTGCGCAACCTGCTGGACGAAATCAACTGGGACTACGCCGCCATCGAGCGACTGGACGGCCAAGAAGTCAAAACCCGCCTGATTCCCTTCAACTTGCGCCGCGCCATCAAAGACAAAACGCCGCAAGACAACGTGCTGCTGCAAGCGGGCGATGTGGTCACGATTTTCAGCGTCAGCGACATTCCCATTCCCATGGAAAAGCGCACCCAGTTTGTGCGCGTCAGCGGCGAGGTGCGGGTGCCAGGGGTGTACCAAATTGAGGCGGGCGACACCTTGCTGGACGTTATCAAGCGCGCCGGAGGGCTTAGCCGCAATGCCTATCTGTTTGGCACGGTGTTCACCCGTGAAAGCACCCGCCTGCAACAACAAGACAACCTGAACAAGGCCATTCGCCGTCTGGAGGCAGAGGTCACCTCGTTCGCGGCCACGGCTACGCAAAATGTGACTGACCAAGAAAAAGGCAACAACGTACAAGCCCAAGTGGCTGGCCAAAAAGCCTTGCTGGCGCGCATGCAAGGCCTTAAGGCCAGTGGCCGTATTGCACTGGAGATGGACCCTGCCAAGCCAGAGTTGCCCACCGTTACCCTGGAAGATGGTGACCAAATTTCAGTGCCTCATGCGCCCAGTTTTGTGGGCGTCTTTGGCGCGGTGTTCACGGAAACCTCGTTCATTCACAAGTCGGGCAACACCCTCAAAGATTATCTGGAGAAAGCCGGCCTGACCCGTGAGGCCGACCTGGACAACCTGATGGTCATCCGCGCCGATGGCACCATTGAAAGCAATGCCCGCAAGTCCTCGCTGTTTGGCGGGAGCTTCATCAACAACAAGAAGCTCAGCCCTGGCGACTCGGTGTTTGTGCCCGAGGTGCTGGACCGTCGCAGCAGCTACACCCAGTTCATCATGGGGGCCAAAGACTGGACGCAATTGTTCTACCAGTTTGGCTTGGGTGCGGCCGCTGTCAAAACCTTGCGTAATTGAGGGGAGGGTGGCATGAATGATTCAACACCCGTGTCCACCTCGGTGCCTGAGGGCGACGACGAAATTAGTTTGCTCGATTTGCTGCAGGTTGTGGTTGATAACTTGCGGTTGCTGGTTTTGGGGCCTTTGGCTGTGGGGCTGGCGGCTTTGGGTTTCAGTTTTACTATTCCGCCTACTTATACGGCCAAGACGCAGTTTTTACCGCCGCAACAACAGCAGAGTGCTGCGGCCAGCATGTTGGCGAG
>Ga0256307_1000011_pt1 | contig 22056 bp, 18 predicted proteins | sample ColtaT_4_FD_183671 | JGI IMG/M metagenome (GOLD analysis project Ga0256307, IMG submission 183671) | Metatranscriptome of freshwater microbial communities from Columbia River, Oregon, United States - Colum_Atlam_RepA_8d (Metagenome... | ecosystem: Environmental > Aquatic > Freshwater > River...
CACCACTGAAGCATTGCACAGGATGTTCGGCAGTCCGATCCAGGGCAGCAACTGCATCCGGCGCATGATGCGATAGCTGAACGCGGCCATGCGGTAGGCAATCACCATGGGCTTGCGCAACAAAGCCACCTCGAGGGTGGCCGTGCCGCTGGCCACCAGCACGCCATCCGAGGCCGCGATTGCATCGCGGGCATGGCCCTCAAGAAGCAAGGCCGTAACCGATGAGTCGAGCCGGCGAGCCAGCATCTGCTGCAATCGAGCATGCAGGCGCGGCGTGGCTGCAGGAATGACGAACTGAATCTCGGGATGGCTGCGCGCCATGAGCCGTACCGTGTCAATGAAGATCGGTGCGATGTATTCGATCTCGCTGCCCCGACTGCCCGGCAACACCGCAACCACGGGCCGGGTGCGATCCAGGCCCAGCAGATCGCGTGCTGCCATCGGATTAACCTGCAGATCGATCTCGTCGGCCATCGGATGGCCGACATACGTGGCGGCGATGCCGGCGCGATCATAGATGGGCTTTTCAAAGGGAAAGAGCAGCAGGACATGGTCCGCGGCCGCCCGGATGCGCTCGATGCGTTCGGGCCGCCAGGCCCAGATGGACGGGCCGATGAAATGCACCGTGCGATGACCGGCGACCCGAAGGCGCCGCTCAAGCTCAAGATTGAAATCAGGCGCGTCCACGCCAACAAAGACCGACGGCCTCCAGTCGCTCATGCGCTGGAGCAGTTGCCTGCGCAACAGCACAAGCCTGGGATAGGCCTTGAGGACTTCAACATAGCCCCGCACCGCCAGCATCTCACTGGGCCACCAGGCCTCGAAGCCTGCCGACTGCATGGCTGGCCCGCCGATACCCGCCGTGTGAGTCGTGCCAAGGTGATTCAGGACCGAAGCAGCCAGCAGATCGCCCGAGGTTTCGCCTGCGACCATGCCAATGCGCCGCTCACTCAACGCACGATGCCTCGCTCAACCCGCGCCAGAAAACCGTGCAGCAAGGTCACTGCCTCGACCGCACCCAGGCCCGCGCCAGCCCCCTCGGATGGCCTGTGCTCTCCTGACGCCACAGCCTCGGAACCCGCACCGCCCACCTCGCCGGCCGGAGCGTGCTGCAGTTCGACGATCTGCTGACTCAAAGCCTCCTGCGCCTGAGCCAGGGTCAGCCCCGAGCGGTACAGCGTCTTGTAGGCTCGACGCAAGGCGGAGAGTGCAGCCGGCCCGAACCCTCGACGACGCAGCCCCTCGGTGTTGAGGCCATGGGCCTGAGCGGTATTGCCTGAGGCCATGACGAAGGGAGGGATGTCGTGCAGCACCACACTGCCCACTCCGGTCATGGCATGGGCGCCGATCTTGCAGAACTGATGCACACCGGTATACCCCCCCAGAATCACCCAGTCGCCCACATGCACATGGCCTGCCAGGTTGGTGGTGTTGGCCAGGATCACCTGACTGCCCACCCGGCAGTCGTGCGCGATATGCACCGTAGCCATGATCCAGTTGTTGTCGCCTACACGGGTGATGCCTTCATCCTGCGTGGTGCCCCGGTTGATGGTGACAAACTCATGAATGGTGTTGCCTGAGCCGATCTCCAGACGCGTGGGTTCGCCCCGGTATTTCTTGTCCTGGGGCGCACCGCCAATCACCGAATGAGCGCGAATGTCATTGTTCGGGCCGATTGAGGTCGGCCCTTCGATGATGCTGTGCGCGCCCAGCGTGCAGCCGGCCCCCATGACCACCTGGGCGCCCACAATGGCATAGGGCCCGATGGTGACGTCTTCGGCGAGCTCTGCCGCGGGATCGACCAGGGCCGTCGGATGAATGCGGGCCATGATGCCTTCAGCCTCGCGCCGGGCCGTCGCTGGACGTACCCGGGCTGGAGGCGCCTGCGTTCGATCCCGTTGCAGCACCCGCCCCGTCGCTCGATGCGGCACCGTTCAGCGAGGCTGGCGCCTCGACGGTGCGCAGCGTGCACATCAACTCCGCCTCGGCCGCCACCTGCCCGTCGACCGTGGCCACGCCCCGGAACTTGGACAGCGACCGCGCAAAGCGCAGGATCTCGACCTCCAGGCGCAGCTGATCCCCCGGCACCACGGGCCGCTTGAAGCGGGCCTTGTCGATGCCCACAAAAAAGAAGACCGAGTTGGGATCGGAGACCTGGCCGAGCGTGGCAAACGACAGAACACCCGCCGCCTGAGCCAGCGCCTCGATGATGAGCACCCCCGGCATGACCGGATAGTGAGGAAAATGCCCGGTGAAGTGTGGCTCGTTCATGGTGACATTCTTGATGGCCACCGCCCGCTTGCCAGGCTCAAGCTCGATCACACGATCCACCAGCAGGAAGGGATAACGATGCGGCAGGGTCTGGAGAATGCCGCGCACATCAATCGGGGTCATGCCTGAGGGTCCTTGCTGGAGGAATCGGAGAATTCGGAGGATTCGGAAGATTCGGAAAAATTTGAGGAACTGGACGATTCAAGCGCTCGAAGGCGCTGGCGCATGCGAGGCAACTGCTTGAGGGTGGCCGCCGTTCGCTCCCACTCGGCATGGCCCTGCAAGGGCCATGCGCCGGTGTAAAACCCGGGCTCGGTCACGGAGCGTTCGACCAGCGAAAACCCGCCGATGATGGCGCCGTCGCAGATCTGCAGATGACCCGCCACGCCGACCCCACCTCCGATCATGCACCGGGCGCCGATGACCGCGCTTCCGGCGATTCCCACACACCCGGCAATGACCGTGTGCTCACCGATCTGAACGTTGTGACCGATCTGCACCTGATTGTCGATCTTGACGCCGCTGCCAATCACCGTGTCGTCGAGCGCGCCGCGATCGATGGTGCAGCCCGCGCCAATCTCGACATCGTCGCCGATGCGCACGCTGCCCAGCTGCTCGATCTTGATCCAGCCCTCGCGGGACGGCGCGAATCCAAAACCGTCTGAGCCAATCACCGTACCCGCATGAATCAATGCTCGGTCACCGATGCGAACGCCCGGGTAGATGACCACTGAAGCATGCACAACACAGTCTTCGCCCAGTTCAACGCCCTGGCCCAATGCGCAGCCCGAGCCGATCCGGCTGCCACGCCCGATACGAACATCGGCTTCAATCACGGTGGCTGCACCGATCGAAACCGCGTCGCCGAGGATGACCCCTTCGTGAACGACCGCCTGCGCATGAAGTCCGGATCCCGTCGAAGCTGGCCGGAGCTGTTTTGCAAACCATGACGAAAGCCTCGCATAGTCGGCGTAGGGATCCTGCGAGATCAATCGGGCCGCGCAGGATGCAGGCAGTTGGCGAGCCAATTCAGCGCTGACGACCAACGCGCCGATCGACGAATCCAGGGCGGCCTTGAGATGCTTGCGCGAACTGAGAAAACCGATGCTCCGGGCATCGGCTGATTCGAGCGAAGCCAGTCGATCGATCGGCAGATCAGCCTGACCCTCAATCGGCACCCTCAGAATCCGGGCAAGATCACCGACCGGGACAGGCTGAGCAAGACGAGGGGCCATTCGCGATCAGCGCGAACTGTTGAGCAGGCGGATGACCTTGTCGGTCAGATCGATGCGGGGCGAAGCGTAGACCGCCTCCTGGAGTATCAGGTCGATCCTCTCCTGTTCGGCCATCTGTCGAATGATCCGGTTGGCCCGTTCGATCACGCCCGCGAGCTCCTCATTGCGGCGCTGGCTGAGGTCTTCACGAAACTCACGTTGCCGGCGCTGAAACTCCCGATCGAGATCAGCAATTTCACGCTGTCGACGCCCGCGCTCAGTCTCGGTCATGACCGCAGCATCGCGATCGAGACGCTCGCCCGCCGCCTTGACACGAGCGGCTGCATCCTGGAGCTCTTTTTCGCGCCGAGAAAACTCCTGCTCAAGCTTTTGTTGGGCCGCTTTGGCGACCGACGATTCGCGCAGGATGCGCTCGGTATTGACAAAGCCAATGCGGATCGCCTCCTGAGCCATGGCCTGAGGCGCGGCGATCAGGGTCAGGATCAGGAGAGCCAAGCACCCCGCCAGGGCACGCCCCGCCCCAAGGCTCATCGAGTGGCTCAATGCACGCCAGCGCATCAGAACCCCGTTCCGATCTGAAACTGAAAGCGCTGAGTACGATCGGTCGCTTCCTTGCGCACCGGAAAGCCCAGGCTCAGCCTCAGTGGCCCAATCGGTGAATACCAGTTCAGACCGAATCCGGTTGAAGCTCGCAACTCGGAAAAATCTGGCCGATCCTCAAAGACATTGCCCACATCGACAAAGGTGAAGAGGCGGGCCGTCTGGTCTTTGCCGAGCCCTGGAATCGGGAAAAGAAACTCTGCAGACGCCACAAAGCGCCCGGTGCCGCCGGTCGGAAAGGCATTGGCATCACGTGGCCCCAGACTCGATGTCTCGAAACCGCGTACCGAGCCGATGCCACCCGCGTAGTAGCGCTTGAACAGGGGGTACTCCTTGCCACCGAAGGCCCATCCCTTCGACAGTTGAGCGCTCAAACCGAGGGTGTAGTCCCGGGTGATGGGCAGGTACCACTGTGAGGCGACGTCCGTTCGGGCAAATCGCAGATCCAGCACTGGCAGGGTGGCCTCAAGGTTGACCCCGACATACAGGCCTTTGGTCGGAGTCAAGGGGCTATCCCGACCGTCCCGGCTCCAGCCAAGGGTGGCCAGGAGCGCCTGGGTGCTGGCGCCGAAGGTATTGACGTAATCGACGAAGCGAACCGGCGCTGCAGGACCCAGGGAGAGTGCATTTTGCTCCACCACACCACCAAAACTGATGCGGTCAACTTCGGTGTAGGGAACGCCGAAGCGCAGCGCTGCGGACAGGGTCTTCAACTGATAATCGCCGAGTCCCAGTTGCTGGGCATTGAGCGTGCGATAGATGATGTCTATGCTGCGTGAGACCCCATCAGCCGTGAAATACGGATCGACATTTCTCAACTCGATGGTACGTTGGGTCTTGCCGGTATTGAGCCCCAGACCGAGCGTACTTCCTGTACCCAGAAAATTCTGCTGGTTGATGTTGGCGGTGAAGACCAGCTTGTCGACACTGGAGACACCCACGCCCACCATGAAGCTTCCGGAGGGGCGTTCGGAGACGTTGAAGTTGAGATCAACCTGATCCGGAGCGTCAGGCACGGGGATCGTATCCACGGTGACGTTGTCGAGATAGCCCAGGCGCCCCAGGCGTTCACGCGACAAGCGAATCCGGTCAGCGTCGTACCACGCGCTCTCAAACTGACGCAGCTCTCTGCGGATCACCTCATCCCGGGTCCGGGTGTTGCCGGAAATATTGATGCGTCGAACATAGACGCGGCGGCCGGGGTCGATGGACAGGGAGAATGCAACCGTACGCTTGTCACGATCGGTTTCAGGAACCGGGTTCACGTTGGCAAACGCGTAGCCCAAGCCCCCAAACAGATCCACCATGGCCTTGGTCGACTCAGTGAGCTTGCGACCCGAGTAGACCTCGCCGACCTTGAGTTGCAGAAGGTTCAGCAGTTCGGCATCGCGCCCCAGGGTACTGCCGGCCAGCTTGATCGAGGTGACGGTGTAGCGCTCACCCTCGGTGAGGTTGATCGAAATCGTCACTCGCTCACGGTCGGCATCGATCGCCACCTGTGTTGAGTCGATCGACATCTCGAGAAAACCGCGATCCAGGTAAAACGATCGCAGGGATTCGAGATCGGCGGCGAGCTTTTCGCGAGAGTACTGATCTGCCTTGCTGTACCAGGAAAGCCAGTTGGGCGTACTCAACGACATTTCCTTGAGGAGAGTCTCCTCCGAGAACGCCCGAGATCCGACGATGCGGATTTCGTTGATCCGTGCAGTATCGCCTTCCTGAATGTCAAAGCTCAGTGCGACCCGGTTACGTTCGAGCGGTGTCACGGTTGGGGTCACGCGAGCTGCGTACAGGCCCCGACCCAGATACTGACGACGAATCTCCTGCTCGGCGCGTTCGAGCAGTGCCCGATCAAAGATGCGTGCCTGCGCCAGGCCCATTTCGCTCAGCCCTTTGAGCAACGCGTCAGTGGGCAGGGCCTTTGCCCCGCTGATATCGACCGAAGCAATCGCAGGTCGCTCGTCAACGGCGACCACGAGCACATCGCCTTCGACTTCAAGCCGGACGTCATTGAACAATCCTGTGGCAAACAGGGTTCTCACCGCTCGCGAAGCCGCCTCAGCAGTCAGGGTCTCGCCAATTCGCACGGGCAGGTATCCAAACACTGTCCCGGCATCGACCCGCTGAATTCCCACCACCCGGATATCCCGAACCGTGAAGGGATCGAAGGCCCAGGCCAGCGATCCCGACAGACCGAGAAGCAAAACCAGCACAAACCTTGAAAACGAACGACGCAGAACGGCCATGGGGCTAATCGCAGGCGAAAAGAGGCGAAGCGGAACCAACACGATCGGCGATGACCCCACCCGCTGGGATCACCCGCCAATCAGGCGGGTCATGTCGTTGAACAAGGCCAGCACCATGAGGCCCGCAACCATCGCAATGCCGATGCGCTGAGTCACCTGCATGAAGCGCTCGGACAGCGGGCGACCCTTGATCGCCTCCAGGCCGTAATATACCAAATGCCCCCCGTCGAGAACCGGTACCGGCAGGAGGTTGAGCACGCCAAGGCTCACACTGATCAGGGCCAGAAATGCGAGGTAGGCAAGCACACCGATTCGCGCAGACTGCCCGGCATAGTCGGCGATCGAAACCGGCCCACTCAGATTGCGCCAGGACAGATCGCCGACCAGCATCTTGCCCAGCATGCGCAATGAAAACCAGGACATCTCCCAGGTTCGGTTCACGCCGTGTGCAAGTCCGCCCCAGAAACCCTGGCTGACCTCAACCATCGCCACCTGCGCACCAAGGGTGGCACCGATCCGACCAATCGTGCGGCCAGCGTCCTCGGGCCGATCCGACACCTGGGCCGCCGGCACCACCACGATTCGTTGCGCCACCCGGCTGCGTTCGACCTCAAGTCGCACTTCCTGACCCGGTCGGGAGCGCAGATAGTCGATGACCTGTCCGGGCCGGGTGATGGCGACGCCATCGACAGCGATGATCTGGTCTGCGGCAAGCAACCCGGCCCGGGCGGCGCTGCCATCGGGCAATACCGAGCCCACCCTGACCGCACTTGCCGCAACCTCGAGTCCGAGGGTGCGAATGAAGTCCCGCTCCAGCTCGTCCTGACCGAGCGATGATGTCTGCAGAGACAGGCGAACCGGCTGCCCCTGCCGCTCGACCGTGACCGCCGCGGCGCGACGGTCGACGACCGCATCGACCATCTTCAGGCGAAAGTCGTTGAGCGACTTGACTGGCCGACCATCCACATCGGTCACCCGATCACCCGCCACGAATCCGGCGACAGCTGAAGGCGTGTCAGCGACAGGCTGAGCAAGTACGGCGGCCGGCTCCTGAGTACCCGCCCAGCCGAGCGCGGCATAGAGCGCAATCGCCAATAGAAAATTGGCGGCAGGCCCGGCCAGCACAATCAATGCCCGCCGACCCAGCGACTGCCGATTGAAGGCACGCCGCAGCTCCGACTCGGGCAAAGGCTGATCCAGCCCCTCTCGCTCATCAAGCATGCGGACAAACCCGCCCAGGGGAATCGGCGCAATCGTCCATTCGGTCCGGTCGGGACCGACGGTGAAGCGCAAGATCGAAGGCCCGAATCCAATTGAAAAGCGCAGCACCTTCACGTCAAACCACCGCGCCACGAGATAGTGACCCAGCTCGTGCACAAAGATCAGGATGGCCAGGGCACACAGGAAGGCAAGCAATGTGGTCATGGCCGCTTCCTCAGGGACACCTCGTGGCGAGCCCGTCTGCGGGCCTGGGCATCGAGTTCAAGGACCTCATCGACTCCGCGGGGAGCCGCCTGTGTCCCGAGTTCGGCTAGAACCTCTTCGTTGATTGCGGCGATTTGCATGAATCCGATGTGTTCTTCAAGAAAGGCCTCGACGGCAATCTCATTGGCTGCATTGAGAACGCAGGGTGCAGCCTCCCCGGCTCGCAGCGCCTGACGTGCAAGTCGCAGGCAAGGAAAACGCTCGGGATCGGGCGGCTCGAACTCAAGCCGCCCCTGCGCGGCCAGATCGAGGAGACTCACGCCACTTTCGATTCGCTCCGGCCAGGCCAGGGCGTGGGCAATCGGTGTGCGCATGTCCGGGTTGCCCAGCTGCGCGAGGGTTGATCCGTCGACATACTCGACCATGGAATGAATGATGCTCTGCGGATGGACCAGCACGTCGAGCTGCGGCTCCGGAACGCCAAAGAGGAAATGGGCTTCAATCAACTCGAGACCCTTGTTCATCATGGTGGCTGAATCCACCGAAATCTTGCGGCCCATGCTCCAGTTCGGATGGGCAACAGCCTGAGCCGGCGTCACCGAGGCCATCTGCCGGGCAGACCAGGTGCGAAACGGCCCCCCGGAGGCGGTCAGCACCACCCGGCGCACGCCATGAATCTGCCCCTCGGGCGGCATGCACTGAAAGACGGCATTGTGTTCGCTGTCGATCGGCAGGATGCGCGCACCGCCCTCGCGCACAGCGCGCAGAAACACGGGCCCGGCCATCACGATGGCTTCCTTGTTGGCCAGCAGGATGCACTTGCCCGCAGCAGCAGCCGCGAGCGTGGGCTCCAGGCCGGCCGCACCCACGATTGCTGCCATGACGACGTCGACCGCATCACTCGCACACACCCGCGCCGCCTCGGCGCTCCCGTGCAGGACCTGGGTCGGGCAGCCTGTCGCTTTCAGCGAACTCCGGAGCAGATCGGCAGCCGAGGGGTCGGTGAGCACTGCATAACGGGGCTGCACCGCAAGACACTGCTCAAGCATGCGTTCGTGGTTGCGATGCGCAACCAGGGCCTCGACCGAATAGCGGTCCGGATGACGACACACGACGTCCAGCGTGCTCATGCCGATCGAGCCGGTTGAGCCCAGGATGGCCAAGCGCCTGACACTCATCCGATGACTCCTGTGACAGGACGGCCGCGGGTCGTGATGACTGAAATCATTCCTGCATTATGGCAGTAGCAGAAGAAGCAGGAGTGCCAGGGGCATCGTTGGAATGAGCGCATCGATCCGGTCGAGGACTCCCCCATGCCCCGGCAGCACCTGACTGCTGTCCTTGACGCCGACGGCACGCTTGAGCGCACTTTCGAAAAGATCGCCCGTGATGCTCAGGGCGACAAAGCCGATCAATCCCAGCAGACCAAAAAAATCCCCCAGGCGGCCAAGCAGGTGAGTGCTCCAGATCTGCCAATCAGGGGGCAAGGACGATCGGGCCGCGAACGCGAGCACGCAAACGGCCGCCCCACCTGCGAGCGCGCCTTCCCAGGTCTTGCCGGGACTCACCCGTGGCGCAAGCTTGCGCCGACCCAACCATCGACCACCCGCGTAGGCCCCGATATCGGCCACCCAGACCACAGCCATGGCCGAGAGCAACAGGAAGGCAGAACGCTCACGCAACTCGAAGAGCGAAAGCCAGCAGGCGGCCAGACTGATGCCCGCCAACCACCAGCGTGGACCCACAGGCCGGACCGCGCGCAACACGGCTGGCATGAACAGCAGCCACGAAGCCAAGGCCGCACCGCAGATCATCGCGGGGGCCTGGGGATGGATGAGGGCGGGCACGAGGGACTCCATCAGGATCCATCCCAGCCCGAATATCGCCAGGGCGACGGCCAGCCCTGCCCCACCGCGGCGTGAGCCCAGCAGTCGTCCCCACTCCAGCGCCCCCTGAACGAGGAAGAGCAAAGACACCCCGCCCCAGACCCAGGGCGGCGCAAAAAACATCGCGGGCAGCAACACCCCGAGCAGCGCCAGGGCAGTGATGATGCGAGTGAGCAACATGGTGCTCAGGCTTGGGGCTGATCGTGAGGATGCGCAGGCCCGGCTCCGCTGACCCCGGTTCGCTGGGTCTGCTGTACCTGGGCACTCGTCCGTCCGAATCGTCTTTCCCGGGCTCGATAGGACTCAAATGCCCTTTCGAGCTCGGATGCATTGAAGTCGGGCCAGAAGGTCTCCGTGAAATAAAGCTCGGTGTACGCCAACTGCCACAGCAGAAAGTTGCTGATGCGCTGCTCGCCGCCCGTGCGGATGAAGAGATCAGGCTCCGGCGCATGATGCATGACCAGAAACGGCGACAGATCGGCCTCGGTAGCCTGCTCAGGATGGGCCCGCAGCTGCGGTGAGCTCTCAAACATCCGTCGCATGGCCTGCAGGATGTCCCAGCGCCCGCCGTAATTGGCGCAGATCGTGAGGGTCAGGCGACGATTCTCCCGGGTGAGCGCCATGGCTTCGGTGATCAGTTGCTGAAGGCGGGGCTCGAAGGCGGACAGGTCGCCGACCACCATCAGGCGAATTCCATTGGCATGCAGACGGCGTACCTCACGCTCGAGCACCCGAACGAACAGACCCATCAGCACCGAGACTTCCTCGGCCGGACGACGCCAGTTTTCGGAGCTGAATGCAAACAGGGTGAGATAACTCACCCCCCGACGGACACAGGCTTCGACCACGTCCCGCACCGCGTCGACCCCCCGGCTGTGTCCCGCCACTCTGGGCAGGAGTCGGGCGCGCGCCCAGCGTCCGTTGCCATCCATGATGATCGCGACATGACGCGGGACCGTCCCGGACTCGGGCACGATCTGCGTGGAACTCACATGGCTCATTCAGTCCTGCTTGCGGGCGCGCATTCAGACGGTGAGCAGTTCCTGCTCCTTACCCTGGAGCAGTTTATCGATCTCACCCACAAAGCGGTCCGTGAGCTTTTGAATGTCATCCTGGGCGCGGCGCTCTTCATCTTCGGAAGCCAATTTGCCCTTGATCAGTTCCTTGAACTGGGTGTTCGCATCCCGGCGAAGGTTGCGAACGGCAACCTTCGCATCCTCTCCCTCGCTTTTGACGATCTTGATGAGCTCCTTGCGCCGCTCTTCAGAGAGGGGAGGCATCGGCACACGGATCAGTTCGCCCACCATCGTCGGATTCAGGCCAAGATCGGATTCACGGATGGCCTTGTCGATGACCGAGGCCATCTTTTTTTCCCAGGGTGACACGCCGATGGTTCGCGCATCGACCAGGGTGACATTGGCCACCTGACTGATGGGCACCAGGCTGCCGTAGTAATCAACATTGACATGATCAAGCAGGCCGACATGCGCTCGTCCGGTGCGCACACGGGCCAACGCGGTCTTGAGCGCCTCGATGGACTTTTCCATCTTTTGCTCGGTGGCTTTGCGGATTTCTGGGATTGTGGCTGGCATGCGGTGGCCTCTGACTGAAGCGTCCTGAAGAATGCACTCAGGACGGGCTGAACTCAGACATGAACGAGGGTGCCTTCGTCTTCGCCCAACAATACCCGGCGAAGCGCACCTTCCTTGAAAATCGAAAACACCTTGACCGGCAGACGCCGATCACGGCAAAGCGCAAAAGCGGTGGCGTCCATCACCTTGAGATCCCGGCCAATGGCCTCGTCAAAGCTGATGGTCCGGTAGCGGGTGGCCGTCGGATCCTTCATGGGATCTGCGCTGTAGACCCCATCGACCTTGGTGGCCTTGAGGACCACCTCAGCCCCAATCTCGGCTCCCCGCAGCGCGGCTGCGGTATCGGTGGTGAAAAACGGATTGCCGGTGCCTGCTGCGAAGATGACCACCTTGCCCTCTTCCAGATAGCGCAGCGCCTTGGGGCGAATGTAAGGCTCGACAACCTGTTCGATCTTGAGCGCCGACTGGACGCGGGCCGGAATGTCCGCAAGACGCAACGCATCCTGCAAGGCCAGCGCGTTCATGACCGTCGCGAGCATGCCCATGTAGTCGGCAGTCGCTCGATCCATGCCGTGGGCACCCAGGGCAACCCCGCGAAAAATGTTGCCCCCCCCGATCACGACGGCCAGTTCAGTCCCCAGGGAAATCGCCTCCGCGATCTGAAAGACCATGCCCTGCAGGGTTTCCCGGTGGATCCCGAATTCGTCGTCGCCCATCAGGGCTTCGCCGGACAGCTTCAACAGCACGCGCTTGTAGGGACGGCCTTCAATCGACATGCAAACCTCGCCTTGCGTGATCGGATGGAAAACGCTGGCCGGGGCTGAAGCCGCCCCGGCTGCGGGCTTCAGGCGCGAGCGGCAGCAGCAGCGGCCTCAGCCACCTCGGCGGCGAAATCGCTCTGCTTTTTCTCGATGCCTTCACCGACAACATACAACGTGAAGCTGTGAACCTTGGCGCCCCTCGCCTTGAGCAATTGCTCGATGGTCTGCTTGTCATCCTTGACGAAGGGCTGACCGAGCAGAGTGACTTCCTTGAGGGCCTTGGCGACAGCGCCCTCCACCATCTTGGCGACGATTTCGGCAGGCTTGCCCGATTCGGCAGCCTTCTGGGCAGCAATTGACCGCTCTTTTTCAATGAAGTCGGCCGGAACGCCCGAGCTGTCGAGCGCCTTGGGCTTGGACGCCGCGATCTGCATGGCCAGATCCTTGGCCAGGGTGTCGTCTCCACCCTCGACATCGACCAGCACGCCGATCTTGGAGCCACCGTGCACGTAGCTTGAAACCCTGCCGCCCGCAGCGACCCGAACGAAACGGCGAATCGTCATGTTCTCGCCGATCTTGCCGATCAACGCCTTGCGACGCTCCTCAACCGTCTGGCCCGAAACGCTCAGCGACGACAGGGCCTCGATGTCTGCGGGCGAACTGCCGGCCACCAAACCCGCCAATTCACGAGCAAACGCCAGAAAGTCGTCATTCTTGGCCACGAAATCGGTTTCGCAATTGAGCTCCACCATGGCGCCCACCTTGCCGTCGGCCGACAGATGAACACCCACAACGCCTTCGGCAGTCACCCGGGCTGCGGCTTTGTTCGCCTTGTTGCCCAGCTTGACGCGCAGAATTTCCTCGGCCTTGGCCAGATCACCCTGCGCCTCGGTCAGCGCCTTCTTGCACTCCATCATGGGAGCGTCGGTCTTTTCGCGCAGCTCCTTGACCATTGCTGCGGTAATTTCAGCCATTGTGGCCTCTCCTTCAGGAAGCTTCGGATTCGACTTCGACGAACTCTTCGCCCTCGACGCCCTTGACGACCTCGTCGAGCGCGGCTGACTTGCCGGCGAGGACGGCATCGGCGGCCCCCTCGGCATACAGCTGGATGGCTTTGCCCGAATCGTCGTTGCCCGGAATCACGTAGTTGATTCCCTCCGGCGAGTGATTGGTGTCAACCACGCCGATCACGGGGATACCGAGCTTGGCGGCTTCGGTGATTGCGATCTTGTGGTAACCCACATCGATCACGAAGATTGCGTCGGGCAGGCCATTCATGTCCTTGATGCCGCCGATTGACTTGCTGAGCTTTTCCATCTCACGCGAGAACAGCAGCGCTTCTTTCTTGGACATGCGCTCCAGGCCTCCCTCAGCCAGGGTGGCTTCCATGTCACGCAGGCGCTTGATGGAGGTCTTGACCGTCTTGAAGTTGGTCAGCATGCCGCCGAGCCAGCGCTCATCGACGTAAGGCATGCCCGCGCGCTGGGCCTGAGCCGCGACGATTTCGCGGGCCTGACGCTTGGTGCCCACGAACAGCACCGTGCCACGATTGGAGGCCAGCTGACGCAGGTATTTCATCGCATCCTGGTACATGACCAGGGTCTTTTCGAGGTTGATGATGTGAATCTTGTTGCGATGGCCGAAGATGAAGGGGGCCATCTTGGGATTCCAGAAGCGGGTCTGGTGTCCGAAATGAACACCCGCCTCGAGCATTTGACGCATGGTTGCCATGGATTACTCCGTTTGGGTTGAGGTTTTGCGCAACGCCGACGCCTTCGAACGGGCCAATCGACGAGCCGGCCGACGGTCTGACCGTCTGCACGCGGCTCGCAACAGGCACGCACCCTGTGAAAGCGGCTCAAACACGTGCGCGAAGATGGAACTTGCCAAGCAGGCAAGCCTATAATCATAGCTTGAACAACGAGTTACCGGCAAGTTTGATGTCCCCCGTGATCAAGACCGACGCAGAAATAGACGCAATGCGAACTGCCGGCCGTCTGGCCGCTGAAGTGCTCGACTTCATTGCCCCCCATGTCCGGCCCGGCATCACCACCGGCCAGCTTGACCAGCTCTGCCACGATTACATGACGCAGGTGCAGGGCACGATTCCCGCTCCGCTCAATTACGCCCCCCCGGGCTACCGGCCCTACCCGAAGTCGATCTGTACCTCGGTCAACCATCAGGTCTGTCATGGCATCCCGGGCGATCGGGTCCTCAAGTCAGGCGATGTGCTGAACATCGACATCACGGTCATCAAGGAGGGCTTTCATGGCGACACCAGCCGCATGTTTCATGTGGGCGAGCCTTCGGTGGCTGCGCGCCGCCTGAGCGAGGTGGCCTACGAGTGCATGTGGCTGGGCATCGACCAGGTCCGTCCGGGCGCAACACTCGGCGATATTGGGCACGCCATTCAGACCCACGCCGAAGCGGCCGGGTTTTCGATCGTGCGCGAGTTCTGTGGCCATGGGATCGGTCAGCGCTTTCACGAGGATCCCCAGGTCCTGCATTACGGACGCCCCGGCACGGGTCTGGTTCTTCAGGCCGGCATGATCTTCACCATCGAACCCATGGTCAACGCCGGGCGCAGGGAGGTCAAGGAGCTCGCCGACGGCTGGACGATTGTGACCAAGGATCACAGCCTGTCCGCCCAATGGGAACACACGGTGCTGGTCACCCCCGAGGGCTTTGAGGTGCTCACGGTCTCTGCGGGCATGCCAGCCCGTCCCCCGCGGCGCTCGCTCGCCGCCTGAGTCCGAACCCTCCGTGAGTCCGGAAGCTGCTCCGCAGGCCGCAGACCGACCGTCTGCGACCAGCGAGCTGCGCAAGCAGCTGCGGGCCGGTCGGGACGCTCTGCACGAGCGATTCAGAGCCCAGGGCGCCATTGGCCGGCTGCACGATGGCCTGACCCGACTGACTGACCAGGTGATTCGGGCGCTCTGGGCGCAGTCGATGCTCGGACAAGATGCCAGCCTGGTGGCGGTGGGCGGCTATGGCCGGGGGGAACTGCTGCCTGGCTCCGATATCGATCTGCTGGTTCTGGTGCCGCAGGAGCTGAACGAATCACTCAATCAGCGGATCGAATCGTTCATTGGGGGCTGCTGGGACCTCGGGCTTGAAATCGGCCAGAGCGTGCGTTCGGTTGAGCAGTGCATTGAGGAATCGATCGCCGATGTCACTGTCCAGACCAGCCTGCTCGAGCGCCGCTTTTTGTGCGGCAACCGTGAGCTGCATCAGACTCTGGTCGCAGCGCTTTCCGGACACTTCGATGCGCGGGCGTTCTTTCATGCCAAGGTCTTCGAAATGCGCCAGCGGCATGCCCGCTATGAGGACTCCCCCTACAGCCTGGAGCCCAACGTCAAGGAAAGCCCGGGGGGGCTGCGTGATCTGCAATCCATCCTGTGGGTGTGCCGTGCCGCGGGCCTGGGTGCCAGCTGGCCTCAACTGGCGCGCAACGGTCTGATCAGCGCCGCCGAGGCACGATTGCTGGGCGCCAACTTGCGCCGACTGCAGACCATACGCGCGCGGCTGCATCTGGTGGCCAGACGTCGTGAGGACCGACTGGTCTTCGATCTTCAGGCTCAGATCGCGCAGGCCAGCGGAATCGACATGGCCGATGCCCGGCAAGCCTCCGAGCAGTTCATGCAGGCCTACTACCGCACCGCCAAATCGGTCACACAGCTGACCACGCTGATTCTGCAGGCGGTCGAGGCTGCGCTCTTTCCTGAAAATGCCAGTGCGGGAGAGCCGCTCGACGAAGAATTCATGAATCGCGGCGGACTCCTCGAGGCGCGCGACGAGGGACTCTTCGAGCGCGATCCCGGTGCGATCTTGCGCGCGTTTCTGCGCGTGTGCGAGCACCCCGAACTTCAGGGCATCACCAACCGCAGTCTGCGGGCCATCTGGCATGCCCGGCGCCACATCAACAGTGCCTTTCGAAAGAGTCCTCAGAACCGCGACACCTTTGTCCGACTGCTGCAGCAGCCCCGCGGGGTCACTCAGCAACTGCGTCGCATGAACCAGTGGTCTGTGCTGGGTCGTTACCTGCCTGCGTTCCGGCGAATCGTGGGCCGGATGCAGCACGACCTGTTTCACATCTACACGGTCGATCAGCACATTCTGACCGTGGTTCGCAATCTGCGCCGCTTCATGCAGGCTGAGCATGCGCATGAGTACCCGTTCTGCAGTGAACTGATCGCCAGCTTTGACACGCCCTGGCTGCTCGTGACCGCCGCTCTCTTTCACGATATTGCCAAGGGCCGGGGCGGCGACCACTCCACCCTGGGTCGGGTTGATGCCCTGCGGTTCTGTCGTGAGCATGGCGTATCCGACGCCGATGCCGAGCTGGTGGGATTTCTTGTGGCCCAGCATCTCACGATGTCGCAAGTCGCCCAGAAGCAGGATCTTTCAGACCCGGAGGTCATCGCTGGATTTGCACGCACCGTCAAGACCGAGCGACACCTCACGGCACTCTATCTGCTCACGGTCGCTGATATCCGGGGGACTTCGCCCAAAGTCTGGAATGCCTGGAAAGGCAAGCTTCTCGAGGATCTGTTTCGAGCGACCCGACGCCTGCTGCGCCAGCCCAGTTCCACCCATGGGACGGCACCGGTGCCCGCCGAATCGACAGACCCCACCCGCAGTCTGCTTGACAGCCGCAAGCAGGAGGCACTTCGATTGCTCAACTTTGCGGGCCTCGACCCCGCGAGCTATCGGGCCTTCTGGGAACGGCTGGACATCGCGTATTTCCTGCGAACCGACCCCCAGGATATTGCCTGGCAGACCCGGGTCCTGTACCGGCGCGCCGATGCGGTCGATCCGGTGGTGCGCACCCGCATGTCACCCTTTGGTGGCGGCTTTCAGGTGGTGGCCTACCTGCTCGACCAACCTGACCTGTTCGCCCGCATTTGCGGCTACTTTGATCGCAAGAACCTGTCGGTTCTCGATGCGCGCGTTCACACGACTCGCGACGGTCGAGCGCTCGACAGCTTCCTGGTCGTCGACCCCGCCCGGACCGAGGGCGACGCGAGTTATCGAGACATCCTGCAGCTGGTTGAGACCGAACTGAGCGAGCGTCTGGCTCAGCGTCCCCCCCTCGATCCACCAGTTCGCGGCCGGATCTCTCGGCGCTCACGGTCGTTCCCGATCAGTCCTCGGGTCGAGCTGCGCCCCGATGAGCGCGGCCGTCACTACTTGCTCTCCATCATCGCCAATGACCGAACCGGACTGCTCTATGCCATTGCCCGGGTGCTGGCTCAGCATGGAATCAATCTGCAGGCCGCTCGCATCATGACGCTGGGCGACCGGGTCGAAGACAGCTTCCTGATCGATGGCCCCGGGCTGTCTCAGACACGCACACAGCTGCAACTCGAAACCGCCCTGCTGCAGGCACTTTGAATCGGGATCAGCTTCGTCCGGCGACCCACGCCTGCAAGATGCCGTACACGCGGATCATGGTCTGACCCAGCGTCAGCTGGATCCCCTCCATCGAAATGCTGTCCTGACTCGGCCCCATGCCGGCAGCCGCGTTGGCCACGACAGCCAGTGTTGCGTAGGGCAGTTCGAGCTCGCGGGCGAGCACGGCCTCGGGCATGCCGGTCATGCCAACGAGATCGCAGCCATCCCGCTGCAGGCGACGAATCTCGGCTGCAGTCTCCAGCCGTGGCCCCTGCGTACAGCCATAGGTGCCGCCCATGACAACCGATTCGCCGATCGCGATCGCGCTGGCCAGGGCCTGCTGGCGAATGGTCAGGTCGTAGGGTTGGGTGAAATCAACATGCGTCACCGGATTGTCCGGACCTTCAAAGAAGGTTGAGGCCCGACCGGTCGTGTAGTCGATCAACTGATCAGGCAAAACCAGCGCCCCCGGCTGAAGGTCCTCTCGAATACCGCCGACCGTCGCCACACTCAGGATGGAATCGGCGCCCACCTCCCGCAAGGCCCATAGATTGGCGCGATAGTTGATCTGGTGCGGAGCCAGTGTGTGCCCATAGCCATGCCGCGCCATGAACACCACCTCATGATCGCCCAGCGTTCCGAACGAAAGTGCGCAGGACGGGTCACCGTAGGGCGTTCGAACCACCTCGCGCCGGATCAACTGCAGAGACGGGATCTGGCCAAGACCGCTGCCACCGATGATGGCCTTCATGGCGTGCCCGGCTGCGGTCCCTGGCCGGAGGTTCGATCGGGGCTCGAGGCCGTTGACCCCGCCACGGGGGCGGCCTCCCCCATGTTCCGCAGAAACTCACCGAATTCGCGGCCCACCTCAGGATGGCGCAGACCGAGCTCCACCGTGGCCTGCAGATAACCCAGCTTGGAGCCACAGTCGTAGCGGGTGCCATCAAACCGGTAGGCGAGCACGGGCTCATCGCGGATCAGGCGGGCCAGGGCATCGGTGAGCTGCAACTCACCACCCGCTCCAGGCTGAATCTGCTCCAGGTGTCTGAACACGAGCGGCGAGAGAACATACCGACCGACCACGGCCAGCGTCGAAGGCGCCGCTTCGGGTTTGGGTTTTTCGACAATGCCGTTGATCCGCTCGGTCCGCTCGCCCCACGGCGAACTCGACACGATGCCGTAAGAAGAAGTCTCGGAGCGATCAACCTGCTGAACGGCAAGCACGCTCGCCCGATGCATGGCGTACTGCCCGACCATCTGCGCGAGTACCCCTGCGCCCGACCCTGCAGCCTGCATCAGGTCATCCGCCAGCACGACCGCGAAGGGCTCATTTCCAACCACCGATCGAGCACACAACACGGCATGGCCCAGGCCCAGCGGCTCAGCCTGACGGATGTAGACACAGTTGATGCCGCGCGGCACGGCCTCCTTGACCGCTTCAAGCAGCGACTGCTTGCCTCGGGCCTGCAACTCGGCCTCAAGCTCGTAAGCCTTGTCGAAGTGATCTTCAATGCTGCGCTTGCCGCGCCCGGTGATGAAGATCATCTCGGTAATACCCGCATCGGCCGCCTCCTCGACCGCATACTGGATCAGAGGCTTGTCGACGACGGGCAGCATCTCTTTCGGAGAGGCCTTGGTTGCAGGTAGAAACCGGGTGCCCAGTCCGGCCACGGGAAAGACGGCCTTGCGAATCGCACTGGTTGTCATGATGAACTCCCCATTGACAATAGCGTTGCCAAATCAATCACCGGCACGCCCAGTTCAAGGGCACGCTCGAGCTTGCTGCCTGCATTGTCACCTGCCACGACGAAATCCGTGCGCCGCGACACGGAGCCCGAGGCCACCCCACCCTGCTGTCGGATCCAGCCTTCGACCTCGGTGCGGCTCATGCCAACCAAGGTGCCCGTGACCACGAGGGTCTTGCCCGCGAGGGGCAACGCAGCCCCGCTCGGCCGGTCGGTCAGCCGGCTTGCTCCGTCCTCGGTGACCTCCGCAGTCAGTGCGCCCGAGGGCTGAACCCCCGCGGCAAGCAGCCGCTCGATCACTTCCCGGTTGTGCTCTTCAGCCAGAAATGACTGCAGCGATTGCATGATCTCCACGCCCACGCCCTCAAGCGGAACGGGCAGCAGAGGCTCGCCCCGTGCTCTCGCACGGGCGTTGTGTTTCTGGATCTGTGCCTTTTCGAGAGCGAGGGCGCTCCAGTCGGCCTGCATCAGGGCGGACAGGGAGTTGAAGTGACGGGCCAACACGCGGGCCACCTCCTCGCCCACATGTCGGATACCCAGCGCGAAGATGAAGCGCTCGAGTCGACATTGCCGGGAGCGATTGATGGCCTGAACGAGATTGCGGGCGGACTTTTCGCCCATGCGGTCGAGGGCGGCCAACTGCTCAAGGGTCAGGCCATACAGATCGGCCGGACTTCGTACCCGGTCGCTTTGCACGAGTTGTTCCACCAGTTTGTCGCCCAGGCCCTCAATATCCATGGCCCGGCGTTGGGCGAAGTGAATCAAGGCCTGACTTCGCTGAGCTTGACAGAACAGCCCACCCACGCAGCGGGCGGCGGCTTCACCAGGCTCGCGCACCACGGCAGAGCCGCACCTCGGGCAGCGTGTCGGCATGACGAATCGTCTCGCCCCGAGGGGGCGCTGCTGTGGCACAGCGCGTACCACCTCCGGAATGACATCCCCCGCACGCCGCACGATCACGGTGTCGCCAATATGCAGGTCCTTGCGTTCGAGCTCGTCCTGATTGTGCAGGGTCGCATTGGTGACCGTCACGCCACCCACGAAGACCGGACGCAGACGGGCCACCGGGGTGAGCGTGCCCGTGCGACCCACCTGAACGTCGATGTCAAGCAACTCGGTGCTCACCTCCTCGGCAGGAAACTTGTGGGCGATCGCGAAACGGGGCGCCCGCGCCACGTAACCGATTCGCTCGTGCCAGAGCCGCTGATCGACTTTGTAGACGACCCCGTCGATGTCAAAAGGCAGGGACGCCCGTTGTGCCCCCACGCGCTCGTAAAAATCGAGTAGTCCGCCTGGCCCGGCATGACGCTCACGCAGGGCCCCCACCGGAAATCCCAGATCGGCCAGCCACTGCAGCATCTCGAAGTGAGAGTCAGGCACCTGCTCGCCCGGATCGTCAAACCGGACCTCACCCAGTCCATAGGCCATGAATCGAAGCCGACGCTGAGCCGTCAATCCGGGATCAAGCTGGCGCAGTGCTCCGGCTGCGGCATTGCGGGGGTTGACGAAGACTTTGTCGCCTCGCGCCTGCTGCTCGCGGTTGAGCCGCTCGAAGTCCTCGCGAAACATCAGGACCTCGCCCCGAACCTCGAGAACACGCGGTGGCGCAGGATGAACGGATCGGCCCGCAAGGCCGGCTTGCGCCCGCAGATGCAGGGGTATCGCCCGAATCGTCCGCAGGTTGGCCGTGACATCCTCGCCTGTGCTGCCATCGCCCCGGGTGGCGCCCTGCACGAGTCGTCCTCCCTCATAGCGCAAGCTCACAGCCAGACCGTCGAATTTCAGTTCGCAGCAATAGCGCAACGCGTCGGGCTCGCCCCTCGACACATCAAGCGCCTCACGAATGCGTCGATCAAAGCCGCTGACATCCTCACTCGTGAAGGCATTCTGCAGCGACAGCATCGGCACCGCATGCACAACCTGCCTGAAGCCCTCCGCAGCTCGCCCGCCGACCCGCTGTGTGGGCGAATCCGGCGATGCGTATTCGGGGTGCAGGTGTTCGAGCCGCTGCAGCTCCTGAAACAGACTGTCGTACTGCGCATCCGACACCGTCGGAGCATCGAGTACGTAGTAGGCATGGTTATGCGCCTCAAGCGCAGTCCGCAAGGCCGCGATGCGGGCGGCATCAGACGCGTCGACCATGACCAATCAGTTGAAGACGCGCAGTGCCGCTGGCGATCCGGCATCAAGACCCGCACCAGCGAGCTGGGCATAGTGCGACTGCAGCTGTCGTGCGACCGCCTGCGCGGCGGCATCGCTGAGGGGTGCCAGTGCATCGTCGACCACCTGGGCATCAAGCAGTTCGGCGCACCGACGCGCAGACTCCACCATCCGGGTCCACGGCTGCTCCGCTGCCGGAGCCCTCGGCACATCCAGCACGAAGGTCAGGACCTCAGGACGCTCGGCCTGCACCAGAGTGAAGAGCACATCACCGGACTGGGAGGTCCGCGCGTAGCGTTGATGGCCCCTGGGCACCATCTGCAAAAGCTCGGCGACTTCAGTCACCCGCGCCAGCGAGATTCGACTCGAGGCCAGTACGTTGACTCCGATCAGCGTATCGAGTCGTGCACAGAACTCATCGACCTGCCGCGCCCGTTCGAGTACGCCCATGGTCTCCGGAAGACGCAGGTCGGGAACATTGAGCTTGCCGGCCAGACGTCTGAGTTTTTCAGCGAATTCGGCAAACTCGCTCGCACTCAGCGGCCCCTGTCGATTGGCCAGAAGAATACCGAGCCTCAGGGAGGAGGCCAGGCCTTCGGCGGCGCGGACGTCACACCACCCGCCATCGAGCAGTTGGACCTCCGCGATCACCGATTTGGAACCGATTCGGGCCAGGGCCTGCGCCCCCGAACGAAGTGCGATGCAATCCACAGGAGGCGACATCCGCAGCAACGCGACACA
>Ga0256307_1000024_pt1 | contig 18063 bp, 7 predicted proteins | sample ColtaT_4_FD_183671 | JGI IMG/M metagenome (GOLD analysis project Ga0256307, IMG submission 183671) | Metatranscriptome of freshwater microbial communities from Columbia River, Oregon, United States - Colum_Atlam_RepA_8d (Metagenome... | ecosystem: Environmental > Aquatic > Freshwater > River...
CATGGCAAGAGCTGAAAAAATTATTGAAAAAATAAAAACAAAGCCAACACTTAGCAGCATCAAATGGGATGAATTGGTTTGGCTTTTGAGACACCTCGGCTACGAGGTGCTCAACGGCAATGGGTCTCGTAGGAAGTTTCACAATGCTGAAAAGGATCACTTGATCAACTTGCATGAGCCGCATCCAGGCAATGAGCTAAAACCTTATGCCATCGATCAGGTTCGCGAAAAATTAGAAGAAATCGGACTTATTTAGTCTTGGAGGTGATCATGACTACACTTGAATACAAGGGGTATCAGGGCTCTGCAGAGCTAGACTTGAAAACCGGCGTACTCTTCGGGAAAGTTTTGTTTGTTACAGATCTTGTGACCTACGAAGCTGATACGGTTCCTGCTCTGCAAAATGAGTTTCAACTGGCTGTAGATGACTATCTAGAAACTTGCCAACAGATGGGACGCAATCCTCAGCAACCATGCAGCGGGATTTTCAACGTACGTGTCGGTCCGGATTTGCACAGGGCAGCCGTGATTAGAGCGCAGAAAGAAGGCGTCAAACTGAATGCTGTGATGGTGAACGCTCTTGAACAATATCTGTCGGATGCAACAATCAAACACACTCACACGCATGCGGAAGTGAATCCAGTACCCAAGCCAAAGGCCAGACCGCGAGCAAAAAAAACAGGTTGACTGTCTCTGAAAACTATCCATGACAACTCGTCTCGGATCGCGCGCGCGGTAATGTCGGCCGACGATGGCCGCGCAGGGTTCGCAAGGACAGGGAACTTATTCAGCGCTGACCGTGATGTCGTAGCCGTGTTGTTTCAGCAAGGCGTTTTTCTTGGCCTGGGCGAGGTCTTCGGCCATCATTTCGGCGCACATGGCTTGCACGGTGACTTCGGGCACCCAGCCTAATTTCTGTTTGGCCTTGCTGGGGTCGCCCAGCAGGGTTTCGACTTCGGTGGGCCGGAAATACCGGGGGTCAATGCGCACCACCACGTCGCCCACCTTCAAGGCCGGGGCATGGGGTCCAGTGACCGATGTCACCACGGCTTTTTCTTCCAGGCCCTGGCCTTCGAAGCGCAACTGCAGGCCCAGCTCTTGCGCCGACCAGGCAATGAACTGGCGCACACTGAACTGTACGCCAGTGGCAATCACAAAATCTTCGGGGTTCTCTTGCTGCAGCATCAGCCACTGCATGCGCACATAGTCTTTGGCGTGGCCCCAGTCGCGCAAGGCATCCAGGTTGCCCATGTACAGGCATTGCTCCAGGCCTTGCGCCATGTTGGCCAGTCCGCGCGTAATTTTGCGGGTGACAAAGGTTTCGCCCCGGCGCGGCGACTCGTGGTTGAACAAGATGCCGTTGCAGGCATACATGCCATAGGCCTCACGGTAGTTCACCGTGATCCAGTAGGCGTACATCTTGGCCACCGCGTAGGGGCTGCGGGGATAAAAGGGCGTGGTTTCCTTTTGAGGAATTTCCTGCACCAAGCCGTAGAGCTCCGAGGTCGAGGCCTGGTAGAAGCGGGTCTTTTTTTCCAGGCCGAGGATCCGGATGGCCTCGAGCAACCGCAGGGTGCCCATGGCGTCCACGTCGGCGGTGTACTCGGGGCTTTCAAAACTCACGGCCACATGGCTTTGCGCCCCGAGGTTGTAAATTTCATCGGGCTGAGTTTCTTTCACGAGACGAATCAAATTGCTGGTATCCGTCAGGTCACCGTAGTGCAACTTAAAACGTGTGTTTTCAATGTGTGGGTCTTGGTAAATGTGGTCTACACGCTGGGTGTTGAACAAGCTGGCACGCCGCTTGATGCCATGCACCACATAGCCTTTTTCCAACAAAAATTCGGCAAGGTAAGAGCCGTCCTGTCCTGTGATGCCCGTGATCAAGGCTACTTTGTTTACTTTAGTCATCGTTTTTCGTTTATAGAATTCAATGGGTGAAATTAGCAAGAAAGTCCTGGTAAGCCAAGCGCAAACCAGTTTCAAACTCAATCTTAGGCAGCCAACCCAAAGCCCTTAATCGCTGGCTGTCCATCAACTTTCTAGGCGTGCCATCGGGCTTTTGGGTGTCAAACACAATCTGGCCGGTGTAGCCCACCACTTGCGCCACCGTACGGGCCGCGTCTGCAATGGTCACATCGTCGCCCCAGCCCACGTTGATGTGGCTCAGCATGGGCTGGGTGTGTTGCTGGTACACGTCTCTGGACAGGTTCATCACATGCACGCTGGCCGAGGCCATGTCGTCCACATACAAAAACTCGCGTCGCGGGGTGCCGCTGCCCCACACGGTCACCTGCGGCAAACCGTCTCGCTTGGCTTCGTGGAAGCGCCGAATCAGGGCCGGCAGCACATGGGAATTTTCAGGATGGTAGTTGTCGCCGGGGCCGTACAGGTTGGTGGGCATGACGCTGCGGTAGTCCACGCCATGGCTGGCACCGTACTGGCGGTTGTAACTTTCGCACAGTTTGATGCCCGCAATTTTGGCCAGCGCATAGGGCTCGTTGGTGGCCTCCAGCGTGCCGGTCAGCAAAGCCTCTTCGCGCATGGGTTGGTCGGCCAAGCGCGGGTAGATGCAGCTCGACCCCAAAAACAACAGCTTGCGAACGCCATGGGCAAAGGCGGCCTGAATCACGTTGGCTTGAATCATCAAGTTGTCGTAAATGAAATCGGCCGGGTAGGTGTTGTTGGCATGGATGCCGCCCACCTTGGCCGCCGCCAGGTACACCTGGGTGGGACGGTGCTGGCCAAAAAACGCATTCACCGCCTGCTGGTTCGTCAAGTCCAGTTCGGCATGGGTCGCGGTGACCAGGTCGTGCGGCGCATGGCCTTGGGGCTGCAAGGCCTGCAAAGCCCTCACAATGGCCGAACCCACCATGCCTCGATGGCCTGCAACGTAAATTTTTTCAGGTGTGTTTTGCACAGCCGGCTCGAGGTGTCAGGGGTTGAACAGCGATTGGGTCAGGGTCATGGCATCGGCGGGCTTCACGCCTTTGCTCAGTTGGTAGTTCAGCGACTGCTCCGACAAGGTCATGTGCAGGTTCAGGCGCTGGCGTTGCACGTCAAAGCTCGCCAAAATGGCATTGACCACGTCGGTGGCCTTGGCCACGCCGGCCTCGTAAGCTTTTTCGGTAGACGCCACGGTGGCTTGCGAAATTTCCACCGCCTTGCTGCGGTAAGCCATTTCCTTGGCGTACGCCTTCAAAGAAAATCCGCCACTCACGCTCTCCAGCCGCACTTGCTCCATGGCTTCTGCCAGCGCGGCCTCGGCCTTTTGAATGTCCAGCTCGGCGCGTTGCTTGGCCGACAAAGAATACGCTGACAGCCCGGTGGGCATGGAAATTTGTACGCCCTTGTAAACGTCTTGTGCGCCGTTGAAATGCGTGGTGCGGTAAATGGCGTTCACCGTGGGCACGTAAGCGTTTCGAGCGCGGGTCAGGCCCAGCTGGGCAAACTCCACCTGGGCTTTGGCCTGCAAAATGGTCGGGCTCAAGGCCACGTCCCGGTCAATCAGGGCCTGGGGCAGCTCGAAGGCGGCGGCGCGCGGGTAATCGGGTTTGACAAAAATTTGAACGGTCTGAAAGCCCGTGGCCGACAAGTAGCGCTGTTGCGCAAAGGTGATGTCGGCCTGCAAAGCCTGGTAGCGCGCCATGGCTTGGGTGTGCTGCACCTGGGCGGTGGTGACATCGATCACGCTGCCACTGCCCAGCTCGAAGCGCCGCGCCGCCCGCTGCACCTGCTTGTCCAGCGCCTGGGCCTCTTGCAGCGCCAGCGACTCCATCTCCTTGAGCTGCACCCACTGCGACACCAGCTTGTAAATCTTGCGCGCCAGATCCAGCTCTTTGACGGCAAAGGTGGCTTGGGTGTAGGCCTCGCGCCCGGTCATTTCCCGGTAGTTGGCCAGCTTGTCCATGTCAATCAGGGGCTGGGTCACCTGGTAGGTGGTGCGGCTGTGGGTTTCAAACGGGGCACGGCCGTTTTCAACAGAGGCGCCGGGCAGGTAAACCAATCCGGCCCGGTTGGCATCTTGCAGGCCCAAATTGCGTTCTGCCACGGCCGACAAATAGGTTCGGTCGTAGGTCAGCGCCTGGTTGAAGGCGTCCACAAAACTTTGCGACTGCGCCCCCAGCCAGCCCCATCCGAGGCACAACGCCAGCACAGTCTGTCGCAAGGGCTTGTTCATGTCAGTTCAGGAACGACTTCGCCAGTTGATCGGTCAGCGGCTTGAACAGGTAGGTCAGGAACGACCGCTCGCCGCCTTTGAACACCACATCCACCGGCATGCCGGGTTGCAGGGTTTTGCCCGGCAGCTTTTCTGCCAGGTCGTCTTTGATGGCAATGCGCACCAGGTAGTACTCGGCGCGGTTGGCCTCGGCCGAGTGGCTGGGGTCGCCAATTTTGTCGGACGCCACTTTGTCGGCGCCCACCAGGATGACCTCGCCCTGCAACACCGGGGTGTTGCGCTGCACAAAGGCCACGAAGCGCAAATTGGCTTGCATGCCATGCTTGATCTTGCCAATCAGGTAGGTCGGCACCCGGGCCTCGATGACCAGGTCGTTGCTGCCAGGCACCACCTCCATCAGGGTCTGGGCCGGCGTCACCACGCCGCCCAAGGTGTTCACCCGCAGGCCCGACACCACCCCTGTGACGGGCGAGCGAATGTCAAACTGGCCGCGGTCAAAACTGAGCGACTGCACCTTGGCCTGCACCGCGTCTTTCAGGCCCAAAATGTCCGACAGCTCCTGGTCAATTTTGGAGAGGCGGGCATTCACCAGTTGCGACAATTCGCTTTCGTTGCGCAGCGCTTCACGCGCCATGTTGTTGGCGTCCAGGCGCGGCATCAGGCCTTCGGCGGCCAGCTTCAAGGCGTTTTGGGCGTCGGCTTTCAACAGCTCCAGCTGTTCTTTTTTCGTGCGCAAGGAGGTCACATACTCGGCCTTGCGGGCCTCGAACAGCTTGAGCTGAACGCTCTTGGCCTCCAGCACGCGGGGGTCCTTGCCCATTTTTTCCAGCACCGCCAGCCACTGGATGGCGGGCAAGTCTTGGCGCTCGCTACGCAAGCGGCTTTCGCTGGCCAAGAGGTTGATCAGCTGCAGCTGCGCGCTGGCCAGGTTGGCGTCGGAATTCAAGGGGTTGAGTTGCACCAGCAACTCGCCCTCTTTCACGGCCTGCCCCTCGGTCACCCAAATTTTGCTGACCACGCCCCCTATGGGGTGCTGCACCATCTTGCGGTTGCCAAGCGAGGTCACCGAGCCTTCGACGGCCACGCCTTCGTCCAGGGGCGCCACCACGCTCCAGGCGGCAAAGGCCAGGAAGAACACCAAGACGGCCCAACCCATCACCGAGCCCAGCTCGATTTTGCCGGCCTCGGGCGGCACCAGGTCGCGCGGGGTCAGGTCGGCCTTGCGGTAGGCATTGAACAGACGGTCCATCATGAGGCTTCTCCGTTCACGCTGGCCTGGGCCGCCTGCTTTTGCTGGAACATCTGAATCACCTCTTGCGTCGGTCCCAAGGCCACGGCCTTGCCCGCCTGCAACACCAGCAAGCGGTCGGCCAAGCTCAACAAGGCCGGGCGGTGCGTCACCGCCACAATGGTGCTGCCCTGCTGCTTGAACTCCAGGACCAAGCGCGCCAGAATTTTTTCGCCCTCATCGTCCAGGGCGCTGTTGGGCTCGTCCAAAATCAAGAGCTTGGGGTTCTTGTAAATGGCGCGCGCAATCGACAGCCGTTGCCGCTGGCCGCCCGACATCACAAAGGCGCTGCCGTCGCCAATCGGCGTGTTGTAGCCCATCGGGAACTTCAAAATCACCTCGTGCATGCCCACCCGCTGGGTGGCTTGCACCACGGCTTCGGGGTCCACCTCGCCCAGGCGCGCAATGTTCTGCGCCACCGTGCCGTCAAAGAAACCCACGTCTTGCGCCACATAGCCCAGGTGCGGGCCAATTTCATCGCGGTCCCAGCCGGACATCTCGACGCCGTCCAAGCGGATCGACCCTTTGCTGGGCGCCCACAGCCCCACCAGCGCCTTGGCCAGGGTGGACTTGCCACTGCCCATGGGCCCCACCACCGCCAAAATACTGCCGGGCTGCGCGTCAAAGCTCAGGCCCTCGAGCACCGGCTCTTTGCTCAGGGGCGGCGTCACCGACACGTCCTTCAGCACCAGGTGGCCTTTGGGCGCAGGCAGCGGCATGGCCTTGGGTTGGGTGTGGTAGTCCAGCAGCAGGTCGTTCAAGCGTTGGTAGGCCTGGCGCGCTTCAATGATGTGCTTCCAATGACCCAGAATTTTTTGGATCGGGCCAATGGCTTTGTTGATCAGCATCGAGGCGGCAAACACCATGCTGGCCGTGATCATGTCGTAAATGGCCAGGTAGGCCCCCAGGCCCAGCGCCAAAGACGGCAGCAGCTTGTTCAACAAGCCAATCATGCCGCCCACGCTGCCCGCCAATTCCGAGGCCGAGGTTTGCATCTCCAGGTATTTCTTGTGCTCTTCGTACCACAGCTTGCGCGCGGCCGACTCCATGCCCATGGCATAGCTGGTCTCTACATTTCGCATCAGCATCATGGCCTTGCGGTTGGCCAGGGCGAATTGGTTGTTGGCCCCCATCAGCACCGACGAGGTCAGTTTTTGTTGCACATAGGTGGTAATCAACAACAACACCATGGCCGCGGCCGTGAACACCGCCAATATCGGGTGCATCAGCAAGCCCACCAGCACCGCAATCAAGGCCATGGGCACTTCCATCAAGGCCAGGGCCGGCCCCGAGGTGATGAACTGCTTGAACGACACCAGGTCGCCCAGCAATTGGTGGATGTTCACTTCCTTGTTTTTGGTATGGTTGCGGTAGGCCGCGTCAAACACATCGGGGCCCAGCTCCCAATCCAGCTTCAGCGCCAGGCGCACCATGATTTGGGTCCTCACCCACTCCATGGTCCCTGAAAACATGTACACCAGCACCAACACCACGGTGAGCGAGATCAGGGTGACCAAGCTGCGGCTGGTCACCACGCGGTCGTAGGTGTTCAGCATGTAAATAATGGGGCTCAGCGCCACCAGTTCAATGAAGAACGTCAGCACCATGCCAGCCCACAGCACCCGCGTCTGCTTGAACATCAACGCGCCGACAGGGGTCTTGAAAAAAGCAAGCATCAAATCGAACCGAATCTCTGAAGAAAAACAGCCCTACCAATTGCTTGGTAGGGCTGGACAGGGTGGGCAGACGTCTTAGAAGCCGCCCGAGCCGGAGCCCGAACCCGAACCCGAGCCCGAACCGGAACCCGTGCCGGAGCCAGAACCCGAGCCGGAGCCAGAGCCGGAACCCAAATTAACTTCGACATCAGGATAAGGCGCACCAATGATCCAAATGATGGCGTCTTTGGTGCCCCACTTCAATTGCTCTTCCAGGTTGGCGTAGTTGTACTTGGCCAGGGAAGTTTCAATGGCGTTCTTGGTGGGCGTGGTCACCACGACACGGTCTACACCGTCATCGCCCAGCTGGTCCAGGAACCAGGCCAGGTTTTGGGTTTGGGCCTGGGTCAGGTTGGCCCAGTTGCCGTTGGGCGCGTCCGAATCATTGATGGTCAACGACACTTGGAAGTTGTCCTGGAAGTCGGTGGGCGTGGTCAAGGTCGAGTTGCCTTGGCCATCACGCGCCTTGTTCAAGAAGTCACTGAAAGCACCCAAGTTCAAATTCACGTTCAAGCCCGACGCCAGGTTGGCGCTGGGGTCGCTCTGCACCGAGTCGATGTTGGCCTTGTACAGGTCGGTCAGGGTCACTGGCAAGGTGGCGGTCGAGCCCGACACATCGGTCTGTTGCAGCAGGGCAAGCACACTCAGGTTGGCATCAAAAGTGGGAATGTGCGCCGCCGAAGCATTGCTGGCATCGGTGGAATAGCTGCTGATGGTGCCAAAGCCGTGGATGTCCACTTCGATGGTGGCAGGGTTGCCAAAATCGTCGAGGCCAGCGGGTGCTTCGGGAATCGCGTCCAACAGCGCAAAGTCATCGCCCAGGATGGTTTGCGTGCTGGCAAACTCGCTGTACTTGACTTGGTCGATGCCGGCATTGACGTAAGTGGCCAAAGACTGCAACGCAATTTTGTTGAGGGTGGGGAAGAACTCCACCGTCACAGGATGGCCGTCTTCGTCCTCGTAGGTTACGGTGTCAGGCACCTCAGAAACCCCGAGGTCACCCGCGCTCAGCAACAGCGTGTCTGTGGTGCCCTGAATTTTGGCACCGGCAGCAGCCAGCAGGTTGACGTCGGCCAGGGCCAAGCCTTGGCCCGGGTCCGAAATCGTGACGCCGTTGAGGTAACCCTTGGCCGACACCGAGCTGTTGATCGATGTGGCGTTGGCAATGGCAATGCGCATCTCATCCGTGCCATAAGGCAAGAAGTTCTGGTCGGCATAGGCGGAAATCGCATCCAAAGCGGTTTGAATCGACATGGTGTAACCCGCGTTCAAATCCAAAGAAGTGAAGCCGCCGCTGTTGCCGTTTTCATCAGACCAGTAGCTGTCCAAAGACACCAGCACGTTGCCCAAAGCGTTGGTGGGCACAATGGTCGCCTTGTAAACGCCCTGGCTGACGCGAACCAAGTCTTCCACATAGCCCACAGTGTCGCTCTCGTCGGCGTACTTCACCACCGTGTTGCTCTCGTCCACATAGCTCAAGACAAACTTGCCATCCGACAACTTGATGTTGTCAATGCCGAAGCCGTCCGGATCGAACTTGGTGGTGGTGCCCGACTTGGTGAAGGTGAAGGTCACTTCAAAGGCGGTGCCGTTGGCGATCGAGTTGCTGGCCACCGTGGCATTGACCGTGGGGACTGACGTGTCGGAGGCCGCAGCGATGAAGTCATTGCGGTCATAGTCAGCGGTGATGTAGCTGCTCAAATTGCTGACCAAGGCCACCAAATCGGCCTCGGCGGCCGCCACTTCGGCCTCCGTAGCGCCCAAGTTGTACTTGGCTACGGCTTCGCCGATTTGCTTGAAGTACTTGGTGACGTCTTCGCCCAAGCTGTTCAATGCAGAGCTGGTCAGGCCAAAGAAGATGTCTTTGTTGGTCGTGAAGCTTTGTGCAGCTGCCGCATTGCCAGTCAAGGCACCGGCATCAATGTCGGCAACGATTTTCGAAGCGTACTCGTTGGTCAAGGTCAACACATTGCCCATGGCGACAGAGGCTGCCGCGACCATCGGCACTACATCCAACAACATGGCATCGTTGAGGTAGTAGGGCGAGGTGTAATCTTGGCCAGCGTTCAATTGGACCAACACGCCAGTGAACACACCCGCCATAACCGTGGCAATGGCATTGACGTCCTGGCCCTTCAACGCTTCGATGTCAGCCTGGCTGAGAGTGGCCACATACTGGTAAGTGGTGTCAGCCAACAAGCCCTTGTCGAAGGTGATGGACAAGCCCTCAATGACCGAGGTTGTCAGATCGGCCACCATCGTCAGGGTTTGGTTGAAAGCCTGGTCAGCAATAGCTGCTTTGGCTGTCGCGTTGTCCTTGGACGTGGTGGTCGACGTGACAAAAGTGTCGAAAGCCGATGTTCCCAAATCCGCAATGCTGATGCCAAACAATGCCATCTTGGCTTGCGCATCTTGCGTTGCCTTGGCCGTTGCCTGGGCATCTTCTGCGGGGTAGGTCGCTTTGAAGGTGTTGATCAAGTTGGCATACAAGGATGCTTGCGGCGTGGCATAACCCAGGCTGGCGTCGGTTTTGAACTGGCCCATTTCTGCGCCAGTTTTAACGTCGCGGCCACCCACGGCAATGATGGTTTTGCCCGTCAAATCTTCCTCGGTCGACAGGCTGTATGAACCATCTGCGCCGGACCGGGTGGAGGGTTCGTTACTGTCGAACTTGCCGTTGCCGTTAAGGTCAGCAAACACCAGCGCGCCCACCACAGAACCGTCCGACACCTTGCCGGCGGCGTCATAGCTCACCACGGTGTTGCCTTGGTAAACCACATTGCCGAGGGTCACGTCACCGAAAACGGCAGCTGCCGTGGCACCCACGGCACCTTTTGCGGCTTTGGTGAAGGTCGCCTCAAACTTGGTGCCGTTGGAATTGGCAACCGGCGTCAAGGTCGTCAAGGTACCGCCCGTCACACTGACATTGGTCGGTGTCGAACCGGGTGCCGTGCTGAAGGTCAGGGTCACTTTGGCCGTGTCGCCCGCTTTCAGCTTGGTCAGGGCCTGGTTGGCGTTGTTGGTCAGCGCATACGACACAGTCTTGGTGCCGGCGGCAGCCGCCAAATCAAAGCTGTTGGTCACGGTGGAAGACAAGAAGCCCGAAGCGTCGGTCACCACCGTGCTGACATTGATCTTGCCATCCACGAGCTTGGTCTTGCTTCCCGTGCCAAAGTCGGTGCTGGCCAGGGCCACATCGGCTTTCGCGCCCGTCAACGCAATGGTCTTGACCACCGTGTTGTTTTGCGAGTCGGTGAAAGTCACCGTGGCAGAGCCACCATTGGGGCCCGCCACCGTTTCTACAGCGCCTTCACCCGTCACCAACTTATTTTTCAGGATCACGGTCGGCGCTTCGACCGCGGTGACATCCACCTTGCCACCCAGAAGCTGGGTCAGGGTGGGCTGCGCCCAACGCTTCAAAGAAGCCTCCATGGCGTCTTTGACACTGGCGCTCATCGTGATGGCGTCAATGTTGGAGGTGTTGCTGCTCAGGGTTTTCAAGAAAGCCACCAGGTTGATGGTTTCTGTCTTGTTGAGGTCGCCCCAGCTGACGTTGCCTTTGGGGTCCGCAGAGCCGGCCGGCGCATCGCTGGCCAAAATGGCCAGGGTGACCCTCATCGTGTCCAGGAACTTGGTAGGCGCAGCCGTGAACACGGATTGACCGGCCGGGTTCAGGTCGGCGTCCAGAATGGCGCTCATTTGGCCCAGGCCCAGGCTCACCTTGGCCTTGGTCAGGTCGGCCGTTTTCGGATTCTTGGCGTTGAAAGCCGAGTTGTTCACTTCAACTGCATCAACGTTGGCTGAATACAGGTTGTTCAAAGTGGTCGACAACTTCACCACACCGTCGTAGGTCGGGGTGGTCTTGGCCGTCGGGCTGTTGCGACCGTCGTCTTTGTCGGTGATCATCACCTTGACGTTCAAATTCTTGTCAAACACCGGCATGCGCGGGCTGGCCGGATCCACCGTTTCATTTGACAATTTGTTGATTTCGCCAAAACCATTCACCACCAAGGACACTTGATCGTTGCCGGTCGGTGCATTGGCTTTGCCCACCAGGTTCTGCACCTTGGTGCCCCCGGTGCCGACCACCGTGGAACCCGTGGCGGTCTGAGAGAAAGTCACAAAATCAACGCCCGAGGCGATGTACTTCGACAGCTCATAACGGGGAGTGATGGTCTTGGTGCCTGCTGCGGCATCGTTGGGTGACAGCATCATGGTGATGTCATCACCCAAGACCATGGCCTTGGCCAAGGTGATGAGGTCCAAATCGCGCAATGCAATGGCTTGCTGCGGGTTGGTCACCGAAATGCCAGCCAACAAACCACCGCTTGTTGCGCCCTGGTTCATGGCCGTGGCCTTGACCGGGGCAGCGTCACCAATCAAGCGGTCGATGGTTGCGACATCGGTAGCCGTGACTTTCACGTTGTTGTTGCCCGCGCCGGTCTGAATCAAGCCATTGACATAGCTCTTGACGGCCGTGAGCGCCTGGTTCAAGTTCATGGCCGCGCCAGCATCTGGCAGGGTCGAAGCGGCGTAGGTTGCGTTGAAGGATTTGACCAAGGCGTTCACCGCGTTTTGGTCAGAGGTGTTCAGGAACTTGGTGGTCAGCGTTGACAGGTCTGAGGACATGGTGCTCATGCCCAGCTGCGCAAAGGCGGCCAAGTTGCCGCTGGCCACGCCAGAGGCGCTGTCGGCCGCGTTCATCATCTTGGTGGTGACGTTGGCAATGGAGCTGGAAATCAAGCCACCCAATTGACCGACGTTCACTGACAAGCCTTTGGCAGAGTTCAGGGTGATGTTGGCCGGTGCCGTGCCCACGGTGGCACCCGTGGACGTGAAGGTGACCGCCCCGATTTGGTTGGGCGTGAAAATCGCCGTCCACTGCTTTTTGTCAGCCGAGGCGGTAAAGGCAGACCATGCGCCTGTGCCCCCGCTGACTGCAACCTTGGACGAGTCCAAAGTGTCGACCGCATTGGCAAAATTGAAGGTCACCAAAGAAGGCGCGCCCGCTGCCGTGATGGACTGGCCAAACAGCTTCTGGATCGCTGCCGTTGCCGTTCCTTGGGTCTGACCGTTGCCCAACACTTTGGAGGTCAAGGCGTTGTAGTCTTGGGTCGAGAACGAAGCCAGCGTGGCGGCAATGGTCGACTGCACCTGGGTCACGGTGGGGTCCACCTTGATCAGGTTCTTGCTCTTCAGCGAAGCCAGCACGGCAGATGCCACAGCGTCCACGTTCTTGATGATGACCAGCAAGGTTTGGTTTTGCGCCAACAACTTGGCCGCTTGCGCCTGGGTGGTGGCGTTGCTGCTGCTCAGGTTGGCCATGGGGTCGTACTTGCCCAAGGCGTTAACGTCACTGAAGCCTGCATTGGCCAAAATGGCGGCCTTGGCAGTGTCGGTGGTTGCTGAAGCGTAAGCCGTAGAAGTGGCCGACACCACAGCATTGCCGGGTTGCGCGTACATGGCCGAAGGGGTCGCCGTGGAGGTCACGTCGGTACCGCCGATCGAGTAAATCTTCGCGCTGGAACCGACGCTGGTGCCCTTGGGAATGTTGAAGGTGTAGCTGCCTGTGGTGCTGCCTTCGGTGGCCAGAATCAAATTAGCATTGCCCGATGTGTAGGTGCCGCCGCTGGCGCCCGTCAAGTCCAGGAACACCTGGGCCCCAGTCACATAGTCGTCCGAGCTGATCACGGTGTAGTTCACCGCAATGGTGGCGGCCGTGCTGGCACTTGAGTTGTTGCCGGCCGCGTCGGTGAAGGCACCTGCAGCGGTGGAAATAGAGCCGCTGTTGGTACCGTCGGGCGTGAAGGTGGCCGTGTAAACGGTGTTGCTGACCTTGGTCAGGCTGCTCAAGCTGCCGCCGCTCACAGTCACGTTGCTCGTTGCAAAGCTGGTCGGGGCCTCGGAGAACGTGAAGGTGATGGTCGAGGTGGTGGCGCTGCTGGCGCTGTAGCTGACGGTGTCGGTACTGGAGGTGATGGTGACCGTCGGTGCTTTGGTGTCAAAGCTCAGTGTGGGCGTGGTGCCTGCGCCACCGGCGTTGCCCGCCGTGTCAGCATAAGAAGATGCCGCCACCGTGATGGACGCAGTGGTGGTGTCGGTGTTGGCGGTGGGCGTGAAGGTCGCCGTGTACACCTTGCTGTCGGTTGAAGACACCGCCAAGTTGGAAATCGTGCCGCCTGAGGCAGTGATATCGGTCGCCGTGAAGCCCGAGACAGCCTCTGAGAAGGTAAAGGTCACCGTGGCAGCTTCACCAGACTTCAATGCGCTCTTGTCTGAGGTGATGGTCAGGGTAGGCGACACCGTATCGCCATTCAAGGCCACGGTGTTACTGACCAGACTGTTGTTGCCCGCTGCGTCGGCGAAAGCGCCTGCGGCAATGCTCACCGTGCCATTGAGGCTGTTGGTGACCGAAGGCGTGAAGGTGGCGGTGTATTTTTTGCTGTCAGCGCTGTCTACCACCGGGGTGCTGATGGTGCCGTTGGTCACCACTACGTCGCTGGCCGTGAAGCCCACAGGCGCCTCGGTGAACGTGAAAGTCAGTGTGGCCGTACCACCGGTCAGCAAGGTCGAGTTGTTGGCGGTGATCAACACCTCGGGCGCCTTGGTGTCAAAGCTCAGCGAGGGGGTTGCGCCGGCACTGCCAGGGTTACCTGCTGTGTCGGTGTAAGTCGAAGCGGCCACCGTGATGGAAGCCGTGGTGCTGTCGGTGCTGGCGGTCGGCGTGAAGGTGGCGGTGTACACCTTGCTGTTGGTGGAAGACACGGCCAAGCCCGACAAGCTGCCACCGGTCACGGTGACATCGGCGGCACTGAAGCCCGAAACGGCTTCCGAGAAGGTGAAGGTCACTGTGGCGGTTTCGCCAAGCTTGAGGCTGGCCTTGTCAGAAGTAATCGCCAGGGTGGGCACCTTGGTGTCGCCAGACAGCGCCAAGGTCGCCCCCACGCCGCTACCGGCGGAGGCATTGGTGAAGGAACCCGAGGCGATGGTCACCGACCCCGTCAGCGCTTCTGTGTTGGCGGTGGGGGTGAAGGTGGCCGTGTAGACCTTGCTGTTGGAAGAAGACACCGCAAAGCCAGACAAGGTACCGCCGGTCACGGTCACGTCTGAAGCCTCAAAGCCCGTGGGGACTTGGTCGAAGGTGAACGTCAGCAGCGAGGTTTCGCCGGCCAGCAAGGACGTCTTGCTGGCCGTGATGTTCACCACCGGGGAATTGGTGTAAGTGAGGCTGGTCGAGCCTGCCGTGCCCAGGTTACCCGCTGCGTCATAGTAGGCGCCACTCAGGGCCACGCTGATGGTGCCCACGGTGGTGGGGGTCAGGGTGGCGGTGTACACCTTGCTGTTAGTGCTGGACACTGTGGGTGTCGACAGGGTGCCCCCGGTCACCACCACGTCGGCAGCGCTGAAACCCAGCGGCACTTCCGAGAAGGTGAAGGTCAGGTTGGCCGTCATGCCCACGCCCAGGTTGGTCACGTCCGAGGTGATGGTCACCGTCGGTGCGGTGGTGTCGCTGGCCAGGGTGCTGATGGTGCTGGTGGAGTAGGTGGTGGTCAGTGCCGTGGCTTGGGTGCTGGCCGAATTGGTGAGGGTGGTCAACAAGGTGGCTGCCGCGGTGCCCGTGGCGGCCTTGTAGTCTGTGATGGTGGTGGCCAACGAGGCGGCTGACGCCAGCACGGTCGACGACAAGCCGTTCATACCCACTTGGGTCACATCCAGCACGGCGTTGGCTGCAGTCTTGATGCTGTCAACCGTTGCCGTGCCTGCAGTCACTGCAGCCACTTGGGTGGCTGTGGTTTGCGCCACATTGGCGGTCACAGCGGAAACAGAGTTGGCCGCAGCGGTGACCAGGCTGCTCACCGCGGTCAACACATTGGCGTCCGAAGAAACCTTGCTGGACACCACAGCGGTGAACACCGTGGACATCACCGAAGCCGCATCGGTGGCAGAGGTTGATGTCAGCTTGGTCAGGTTGGTGCTGCTCAGATTGGCCACGTTCGAGAAGGCCGAGGCTGCAATAGAGGCTGCGGAATCGGTCGCACCCAAGCCCACGGCCAGCTTGGTCGCAGCCTGCACCACCACCAGCACGTTTTGCGACAGGGCTTGCAACTTCAAGGCGTTGCCCGCAGCCGTTGCAGTGGAGGCGTTGGTCAAAGCGGCAACGTGGTCGGTGTTGAGGTCGGTGGCCGACACGCCCAAATTGGTCAACAGGGTGGTCGCGGCAGACTCGCCGCTGCTGACGTAAACAGTGGTGTACAGCGTGGTCAAAGGCGTGACCACCGTGTTGCCGTGCAAGGCCTTCAGCATGGGCACTTCGGCCTTGGTGTCCGAGTCAATACCGCCCAGCGACACAATTTGCTTGCCGGTCAGCACTTCGCGTGTGTCAAACGTAAACACACCGGAGGTGTTGGTCGTCGCACTCGGCTCGTTGCTGTCTTTCACGCCATCGGCGTCCAAGTCGGCAAACACGGTGGCGCCTTGCACGTAACCGTCCACCACCGTGGCTGACACAGCCACTTCGGCGTCCAGGGAGAAGGTGGCGGTACCGGCTTCGCTGGAATTGCCGGCGGCATCTTTGGCCACCGCGCTCACGGTGATGGTGCCGTCGTTCAATTGCGAGGTGCCCGTGCCCAGGTCGGCCGCTGTCAAGGTCACAGCCACTGGGGTGCTGCCTGCACCGGTGACGGTCTTGGTCACTTTTTGGGTGCCGTTGGTGAAGGTGACGGTCACGGTGGAGCCGCTCTCGGCCACCACGGTGACCACACCTGAAGACTGAACGGCCTCGGAGGAACTGGCGGCATAGCCTGACACGGTGGCGTCGGTGCTGATGCCCGTGCCCAGGGCAATCACAGGCTTGGCAGGCGGCGTGGTGTCGGCACTGCTGCTGCCGCCACCACCGCCCCCAGCGGCGCCCGCGGCCAACAGGCCAATGGCGACCATTTGGCCGGCAGACATGCCCGCAACTGCAACTGCAGCTGTTTCAGCGGCCACGGCCCCCGTGGCTGCACCGGCAGCACCCGAGGCAGCGGCACCCGAGTTGGCGGCAGCGCCAGCATCGGTGGCTGTGGCAGCTGGCGCTTGCGCCAGCAAAATGCCTTCAGACAGGGTCTTGAGGACCGACAGGTCGACCCCCAGGGTTTGCAGCATGGCTTCGCCAGTCAAGGCCAGGCTTTGCGATGGTTCTTGCGCCAGCCACTCGGCGGCGGCAGGCATGTCGGCCAGGACTTTGGCCAGGGCGTCGGTGACTTCGGCCATCGAGGCTTCGCTGCGCACTTCGCCGCTGAGCACGTCAGACAACTGCTCGGGAGTGACGCCCCACGCTTTCATTTTGGCGGAGGCTTCGTACACCAAGGCCAAGAGCGCCGTGCCGCCCAAAGCCTTCAGCAAGGCTTGTGAGCCTTTGAAAACGGAACGACGAGCCGGACGAGCATTGTCCGAATGGGACTGATTCATAGAGTTCACAGCGCTACCCTGTTAAAAAAAGGAGTTTTCCGAATGTGGAATTAATTATCAATTTACCACAAAATCATGTCATTGATTCTGACAGATTCGTTATTTTCGAGCGGCCGCGTAGACTTCTCGCGCCGTCACCCGCAAACGGTAAGCATTGGCCTCCATCAAAGGGATGTCGTTGCGGTTGAAATCGAACACATCGGTGTCCAGGCTGTGCCGAATGCCGGGGTAAGCCCCGTAGAAAGGCTCAATGTAGTTGTCTTTCTGGCCCACCTTGGTTTCCACCCCTACCTCCCAGCGGTCGCGCAAACGCCAGGTGGTGGGCCCCAGCGCCAGAGCCTCTTTGGGCCCCAACGGAAGGGTCAAGGAAAATCCCATGTAGGCATTTCGGTTGGGCAAAATGTCCGATGGGCCAGTTTTGCGCCAGAAAAACTGTAAACCATAGTCGTCAAAAGAGAACGAGGTGCTCAGGCGGTGGCCCGTGTCGTTGTTGTGAAACCGCCCCGTGGCATAGGTCACCTGAAAATTCGAGTCAAACGGCCTAATACCAAAGTTCAGAATATTGGGGCGGCGCACCTGGACCATCTCGGGGTTGTGCCACTCGCCGCGCACCCAGGTCAGGCGGTATTTGCCGTTTTCGCTGGCCCAGTAACCGTTGAACTGCTGGCCCGAGGTTTTGTAGCCCAGGTCGCCCACCATCAACTGCCCCCACAAACGGGGAAACACCGAGGGCACTAGCCGCTGCTGGTAGCCCAGCAAGTTGGCACCCGGCCGGCTGGCCTCGCCCATGCCGACACGCCGGAAGTAACTGTTTTTGTCCTTGAAGTCGTCGCTCTCGGTGATCAATCGGGCGCGGAATCCCTGCCAGAACAACCCCTTGCCCAAGGGCACTTCCCAGCCCAGGGTGGTGCCAATGGAATAGTCAAACAGGCCAAACTCGGTGCCCGCGGTGTAGGACGCGGCGGGGCTGATTTCAAACTGCGGCATGAAGCGCTTGCTGTGCTCGTTGGCCAACAGCCATTCGGCTTGAGAAAACTCTGGCACGCGCTCTTGCTCGTAGTGAAAGGTCAGGGCCCGAGCGCCCATGCACAGGTCGTTGCCCTTCAGGTAGTCTTTGATGCAGTCGATGGCCGAGAAGGGGCCGCCCACGCTCATGGCGCCCACGTTTTGGCCCATGAAGGTGAGTGCCACGCTGAGCTGAGAAGCTTCGTGAATGTCGACCTTGCGCGCTGCCAGCATGAAAGCGGCCATGCCGGCGCCATAGGCGTCCAGGCGGTTTTGGCGCCAGAGGCGGGGTTCGGCGCGAACTACCCAACCAGAGGGGGTTTTGCCGACCCCGATGTCGGAGAAGCCGCTTTTGGAAAACACCTCGGCCAGGGCGCGGGCCTTTTCTGGGTTGGAAATGGGCTCGGGGTCTGGGGGGGGGGCGG
>Ga0256307_1000034_pt1 | contig 16613 bp, 16 predicted proteins | sample ColtaT_4_FD_183671 | JGI IMG/M metagenome (GOLD analysis project Ga0256307, IMG submission 183671) | Metatranscriptome of freshwater microbial communities from Columbia River, Oregon, United States - Colum_Atlam_RepA_8d (Metagenome... | ecosystem: Environmental > Aquatic > Freshwater > River...
CAATGGCGCTGCATATTACGGCGAGCCAGAGATCGGCGTTGATACTACAAGTATTTGGTTTTATGCTACGTGTCGGTTCGGTGTGGGGAGCATCGATCTTTGCACGGGACTACATCGTTGAGGTCTATGCGGCTTCTGGTTTTATTTTCTATGCCTGCTATCTAGTCGTAGTACTCGTTCTCGTTAGAGTCCCACTTCGGCTGGCTATGTTGGCACTCGCTGGAGGTATTCCTATAGCGCTTGTTTGTGCTATTGCTGGTTGGACAGTATTTTGGGCGCTACGCTGATTGATATGCGAAAGAAGAAAACCAAAGGAATAAATTTAGCGCAGTTGCTTGCGCCGCGTAATGCGCACTGGCTATTGATTGTTGGTATTGCTTTGCTCTATGTATTGCTGCCAACAATTTTTTCTATCTTATACGTTAATGACCCATACTTGAATAAACTCGCGTTGCTCGCATTGCTCGCAATTAGTGGAATGCTTGTAGGGTCTCGAATTCTACGCGGTGATGATTCGCTGTCTGCGAAAAATTCAAGTTTGGCTCCAATAAAGCGCGCTAATAATTGGTTTGTATTGATAAATCTCGGAATCTTCTCACTAATATATATTGTTCTTATAGTAACCGCGGATTCTATTCCTATTATCAGTGCATTAATGGGGGCTGATGCGATTTCACTCTCTGATGAGAGGGGGGCGTTTTTGAAGCAACGTTCAGGAATTCTGGAGATAATGATTTATGTTTTTTCTATATATGTTAGCTCTGTAATTCCCTTTTGCGTGGTTTTACTATTTGAAATCCGAAGCAAACTCCGAGTTCCAGTAGCACTTTTTATTGGATGGGTCTCAATTTCATTTTTAGTGAAGTCAATGTTTCTCAACCTTGCGATTCCTTTGCTTGTATACGCTGCTGTGCGTCGAGAGATAACTAATCGCGCGTTCATGACAACTAGTTTAGCATTAGTGATTGGACTGATGGGAATGATTGGCTTGGCCGGCTATAACGAAGAATCAAATAGCTCTGGACCTCTGGATGTCGAGAGTTACCTCTCAACAGCATACGGAGCAAATTCCTCAATTGACTTCCTAGTTTGGCGTGCTGTGGTGATACCGTTGGTTTCCTCTCGTGATACGCTGGCGGTCCACGAGCAGCAGTTCTCTGGGCGACTACTTGGCGGAGCGACAAGTGGAACAATTGCCACGCTTACGGGTGTAGACCGAGTGAATATGGAGCGTCTTGTATTCGAGCATCAGTACGGGGGATGGAGTGACATAGGAAACACCAATGCGACGTTTATCGTCGATGCGTTCATTAACTTCGGTTATTTGGGTGTTTTTTTCTATGGGGTTCTGGCTTCAATTTCAATTAAAACACTTTCATTATCAAAATCACTTGCCATGGCTTCTATGGCTCCATTGCTAGCCTTCTTTCTTATTGGAACATCTCTGGTCGGAGCCGTCCTGAGTAATGGATTTTTTGTTCTTTTCGGGTGGATTGCATATCGGAAGTTTATCAAGCCGATCGAAAAAAATTACGTGCTTAAAACCTCGAATTAATCTGGAAATAAAATGACTAAAATTAATTTCGAAAAAATCAATAAGGGCCAACTTGTAACGGTTGTCGGTAATAGGCCTCAATTCATAAAGATGACAGCCGTGAATCGGGAGTTAGAGAGGCGCAAACTGAGTCAGGTAGTCCTGCATACTGGGCAGCATTATGATCATCAGATGAATCAGATATTCTTCGATGAGCTCTCGATAAGCAAGCCCGACCTGCAGTTGTCGGTGAGTAGTGCCAGCCATGGAGCAATGACTGGTGAATTGCTGGCAAAGATTGAACAGGTTTTTATGGCGATTAAGCCGAGTGGCGTCCTGATATACGGGGATACAAATTCCACACTCGCTGCTGCGCTTGCAGCAGTAAAGCTTGGAATACCTGTCGCCCACGTTGAATCTGGACCACGGCTTGGCAACTTGGAAACTCCAGAAGAGGTGAATCGAATTATCGCTGACCACCTATCAACTTTACGGTTTGCATCTGACGCACCTTCAGTAGATAGTCTGCGACGTGAAGGCATCACCAAAGGAGTAATTAATACAGGTGACGTAATGTATGATGTATTTCTCACTTATGCAAGTGCACTTGCAAATAGTAGCCGAGCTGGCAATTTTTCTTTTAAAAATACTACGGTTTATGTCACTCTCCATCGTCCTCAGAACGTAGATGATCGCGATGCTCATTTGAAAATAATTGATTTCATTAGTCGCTCTGAGGCTAATGTAATATTTCCGCTTCATCCAAGAACACAGGCTCGGATCAAAGATTTTGGACTAATGGAAAATTATCGAGCGCTTCCTAATCTTTTTCTATCTGGTCCACTGGGCTATCTTGATTCAATAGCAGCTCTTCTGAAATCAGATTATGTTATTACTGATTCTGGAGGTCTTCAAAAGGAGGCCTATTTCGCTGGAAAATTAGCTATGCTAATGCTTCCAAAAACACCATGGCCAGAGCTTCATAATAGCGGCTGGCTTACCCTCGGCGGTTGGGTGCGTGATGGGGGAATGCTTGACGGTTTTCTGGCGCTGCGTTCAGCCAAAAAACCTGCCCTGGCTCCTGAGATCTTCGGAGCTGGAAATGCGGCCAAGCTAATTGTTAATGCTCTAGTTGAACATGGTTTTGTTAGGGAGTACTTATGATTTTCCCAGTATCTGCAGTTTTCGTGACGTATGCATTTCCTCCGAACGGAGGAAGTGGAGTTCAGCGTGTCTATAAATTCGTGAAATACTTGCCGACTTATGGCATCGGCGCAAGTGTAATTACCGCCAAAAGTGTACTCAAAACAACGGCAGATTCATCTTTGTTGCATGATTTGCATCCCGATACAAAGGTTATCCGTGCTGCGTCGCTGGACCCGATGTTCGTTGCTGACTTGGTAAGCAGAGGGATGTCTAATGCCCGAGCTACAACAGTAAATAATGGTCGCAGTGTAAAAAGTGCTTTTTTTAAACGAACATTTGAGTTTCTTTTAATTGTAAGAAACTTTCTGCGAATTCCCGACCAGTATATTGGATGGCTCCCTTTCGCGGTTGCTGCTGGGCTTAGGCACTTACGCAGTATCCAGAATCCAGTCATCGTTGCATCACTTCCAATTTATAGTACAGCCCTTGTGGCCTATTGCCTCAGTCGACTGACTGGCGCTCCCTTGATACTTGACTTCCGCGATGGCTGGGTGGATGATCCCTATCTTGAGTTGCCTACACGCTTTCACCGAAAACTGCATTGTGCTCTAGAAAAGAGAGTAGTCAATCACGCGAAGCATCTAATCGTCTATGGTGAATGGTTGGGCGATATTTACAAAAAGAAGTATCCAAATACACCAACGACAATTATCCTAAACGGCTTCGATGAAGATGACTTTAAATTCGAATCGCTTTGCGAGCGTGATGAGAACATAATAAAGCTAGTTTATAGTGGTTCTCTCTTTCAGTATCACCGAGAGTTTCTTGAAATGGTTTTCGCTGCTGTGCAGATGATTCCAGAACAAGTCAAGGCGAGGGTGCGGTTGGTTTTTGCAGGTGACATCCAACTTACTTTGTTTGATGAGTTGGTGGAGCGTTACAAGCTTAATAAGTACATTACAAAACTGGGATACATTCCTCATAAGGAAGCCATTAAGCAAATGCTAACGGCTGATGCCCTACTGTTTACGATACCACGAGGAGATGTTTCTTCGTATACGAGCAAAATATTTGAGTATTTAGCAGCGCATCGTCCGATAATAAGTTTCGTTTGCGAGGAAGGTTGTGGGGCGCGTTTATTACGCGATTTTGGTCACCACCATTGGCTTATTGACTACGATGCCGAGCGAGCAACGGATGTCTTCAGTCGCATCGACCAGCTCAAATCTGTTGTTTTTGAGAACGCGCCTGAACTCGTTGCAAGGATCGAGCGAAAGCAGCAAGCTGGAACGTTAGCCGAAATCGTTAGAAAAACTGCTGCGATCTAAAAAATTAATAAAATACTAAAAGAGAACTGATAAATGTGGACTAATAAATTTAAGCGAGTACTGGCCTTGTCGCCTCACACAGACGATATAGAGTTCGGCTGCGGCGCGACATTGGCGAAATTATTGACAACCGGTGTGCGCGTTAAGAGCATTGCATTTTCTGCAGCCGAAGAGTCTGTACCAGAGGGGTTACCTATAGATACTCTGCGAAAGGAATTCGCTATTTCACATGATCTGCTAGGAATTCCAATTGAGGACCGCGAGGTGTTAATGTTTAAGGTTCGACACTTTCCGCGTGATCGACAGGAAATTCTAGAGGTACTTGTGCAGTTGAACCTAAGTTACCAACCTGATCTTGTGCTTGTGCCTAGCACTGGGGATACTCATCAGGATCACAAGACAATAGCAGAGGAGGCCTTTCGAGCTTTCAAGCGGACTTCGATGTGGGCATATGAAGTCCCATGGAACCAACAGGTATCTAAAGTCAACTGTTTCGTTGGCGTAAGTGAAGTCGAATTGCAAAAAAAAATCACGGCGATCGAGGCTTACGAATCACAGAAGCATAGAAAATATACGACAAATCAATTTATTCGATCACTCGCAGTTGTCCGCGGTGGACAGATGGGGGTACCATTGGCCGAGGGCTTCGAGGTTGTTAGGCAGATGGTCTTCTGAATGGGAAACATCTTGGCAAAGTCCAGATGGATCCGGTTGAGCTAAGAGTAAGCACAGGAATAGAGGTACAGAAAGTTCAGTATGTTGACCTCGTGCGTATTGCCAGCGCGTATGTGAAGGAACGAGGGGATAGCGCTACGCTTGTTCAGCGAGGTGTGCAGCTTGATCGCCGACTAGCTCCCTCGAAGCGGCTACCACGAATAAACCGACACTCAAAGATCGATCTCGGTGGCATCAAAGTCGCAATGGCCGCTTCCAAATTGATTGCCAGTGGCTAAGACGCATGGAGTGGGCGGGCCATCGCAATCAATTGTTGCTCAAAGTCAGTGGAGATTCGCTTGGGGCGCGTGGCGTTAGCCAATGTGTCGCGGGAGATGGTCCAGCAGTAAATGCCAAATTGATACACGCATCAACGAACCGTGATCAGTGGCAGCTATGTCATTAGTCGAGAGACGGCAAACTTGCCTTGGTTCATCACAGTCTTTTACAGCTAGCTGTAAAGAAACACAAGTTTTAGGCTCTACGTTCAAATCGAGACGAGACTGGAATGGCAAAAATCAATGTTAATTATCAATTCAAAAGGCCTCAGTGTGGTAACGCTGGCACATTACTAGTAGGAGAATATAAATGAATGTTTTGAAACGCGCTGTTATCCTTGGAACTGGCTCGTATCTTCCTGAAAGAGTTCGAACTAATAAGGAAGTTGAGACAACAAGCGGAACGCGCGCTGAGTGGATCTCCGAAAATCTAGGTATTTTCGAGCGTCGTATTGCTGCCGACGGTGAACTGACAAGCGATATGGCAGCCATCGCCGCGACTCGTGCAATGGATTCTGCAGGCGTAAAGCCGCTGGATATCCAACTGGTTATCGTGGCAACTGCAACGCCTGATCGATTGGCTCCTTCGACGGCCTGCATAGTGCAAGATCGGATTGGTGCATATAACGCCGCAGCGTTTGACATGAATGCCGTTTGCTCGGGATTCATGTTTGCACTCGCAGCGGGATCAAATTTCATTACTGGCATGGGGTTAAGCAAGGTTCTCGTGATTGGTGCCGATTGCTTCTCACGATTCACTGACTGGTCTCGGCGTGATGCCGCATTTTTCGGAGATGGTGCCGGCGCTGCGGTGATTGGACTTTCCAATGATGCAACAGGATTCCGATCTTTTAAGCTATGTTCTGATGGACGAGGTAAAGACAACTTTACGATTGCTGGAGGGGGGGCCGAATTCTCTGCTGAACTGCTTCGGGATCGTCCTGAATTGAGACACTTTCAGATGAAAGCGCAGGAGGTTTACAAGACGGCCACTCGCGTTTTACCTGAAGTGATCGAAGAGGTGTTAAAGGCCAACGGTATAACGATCGCGGAGATCCAACATTTGCTCTTGCATCAGGCAAGTATGAAAGTAATTCGAAAGGTGGCAGAGTCGATTGGTGCACCTCTCGAGAAAGTACGGACAAATATGCAGAACTATGCAAATACATCGTCAGCAACAGTTCCGATATTATTGGACGAAACGTTGCGAAGTGGAAAAATTAATCGAGGTGATTACGCTCTCTTTGGAGCTGTTGGCTCTGGATGGACATGGGCGGCCGCTCTTTATCAATTTTAACAAAAGGATGTGTCAAAATGATCTTTATTACAGGTGCTTCTCGGGGTATAGGACAACTTTTATTAAAACATTTTCAGTCTCAGGGGCAGGATTGCCATGGTACATATTTCAGAAGCGACCCACTTAATAATGAGGCTCTATCCAGAGTGGATGTGCGCTCATTTAATGCTGTTTCATCGTGGGTTAATGAATCACTCATTGACAAAACAGATGATCAGCTTGTGCTCATTAACTGTGCTGGAATTACCTATAACTCATTCGCTCACAAGGCAGACATGGAAATGTGGCGCGATGTCCTTGAAGTTAATCTGATTGGATCCTTTAATACAATACGAGCCATATTGCCTCACATGCGGTCTAGGAACTATGGGCGCATCATCAATATATCTTCGGTAGTTGGACAGAAGGCGGTGCCAGGTACTTCCGCATACGCTGCCTCCAAGTCCGCCCTGTGGGGAATGACGAGGGCAATCGCGATTGAAAACTCTAGCAAGAATATCACTGTAAATAATATAAATCTCGGTTATTTCGATATCGGTATCATTGACGAGGTTCCTGAAGAACAACTTGCTTCTGTCGTAAAAGAGATACCGGTTGGACGTTTAGGGCAGCCTGATAATATCATCAAAACTATTGAGTTTCTTCTCAATAATGGTGACGTTTGTGGTTCGTCAATTGATGTAAATGGAGGGCTGTTCTGATGCAAACTTATGAGGACGCGACTAAAAATATTAGTATCAAGGCAAAAGAAATAAGGATTGGAAATAATGTATCATTAGGGTCAAATATCAAAATAGCCGTTAAGAACGTATTCGAGGTGGGAGATCACAGTCGTATCGGTAACGACACAGAAATTTTTGGTAATAACATTCAGATTGGCTCGCACCTTTTTCATAGTTCAGGTCTTCGGGTAGGAGGTGGCGGGCGGCAAAATCCAGATGCCAATCTAACAATTGGCGACCGCTGCACCATCCACAATAATTTTATTAATGTATGTGAACCTGTCATTATTGGAAATGACGTGGGCCTCTCTCCGGAAACGTCAATCTTGACTCACGGTTACTGGATGTCGGTACTGGAGGGCTTCCCTGCCAGCTTCGCCGGTGTGAAGATTGGGAACGGGGTTATTATTGGTTATCGCAGTCTTATCATGATGGGGGTTTCTATAGCTGACGAATGTGTGATAGGGGCGCAATCGGTAGTTGCTCGCTCATTAATCGAAAAAGGTATCTACGCTGGGTCGCCGGCGCGTTTTGTACGCGCTATTATGCCCCTCAATGTTGAAGAACGGATAAAGATTATTAATGATATTATTGAAAAATACTTGCCTATTGCAGAATATCATGGGATTCAATTTGAAGGTAGGTTTAAGTTAGAGTATCCAATATTGTACTTTAAAGATTTTTTTATTAATGTTGAAAGTTTTCAATTCGGTGGGGTGGAGGATGCTGAAACGGATGATCTTAGAGATTATTTGCGAAAATGGGGTATAAGAATCTATACAACTCGAGGCTTTGCATCGAAGTATTCTGTGTGAAGTTTTTTCTCATAACTCTTTGACCTCATGTGCTAAATAATTAAGCGAGTGTGTAAAGGCCAATGCTGTGCCGAAAATCTACGGCGAAGAGCTTGCATGCGTTGTCAACTTGGGTCGCCTGCATATCGCGAAGGCTCTCGCGCCATGTTATGTACGCAAATGCTATAAAACAAAACCGCTCGGAGCAACTCAAGCTGCGCGAAAATGCATCGCCACCTTAGCGCATAATGACTAACAAAGTTTTTCCAAGGAATGAATTCCATAATTTGCTCGAACGGGACCTTGCCGATATCCATGGGATATCTTTAAGGGACTTAAGCATTGTAATCAATACACGAATGGGGAAAAAATTTCATATCGACAGGAAAAATTTGGTCTCTAGGCCGCGTTGGGATTGGCTTTTTCCACTAATCAACCCAATTTAACAGGACACTACTTTGAATAAACCTATTTCTAAGAAACCCTACCAAGTTTGCAAAACCTGCGTAATGGATACTTCTGACTCGACCATCTCCTTTGACAACAAGGGCATATGCGTCTATTGTAATAATTTCAATGATGTGATTAAGCCGAATTGGCATACCGATGCCCGCGGCGACCAAAAGCTTATGACCGAGGTCGAGAAAATCAAATATGAAGGCAGGGGCAAGGATTTCGATTGCATCATTGGGCTCAGTGGTGGACTAGACAGTTCGTACCTGACTTATATTGCAAAGGAGAAACTGGGGCTCCGCCCATTGTTGTTCCACGTCGATGCGGGATGGAATACCGACCAAGCTGTGGGTAATATTGAAAAGCTAGTTGACGGCTTGGGCTTGAATTTGTATACCGAAGTCATTAATTGGGAGGAGATTAAGGACCTTCAGGTAGCACTGCTTAAATCCCAGATTCCGCATTTGGATATAGCGCAGGACACCGCGTTCTTCTCAACTCTCTATAAGTTTGCGCGTGAAAATAAAATTAAATATATTTTGACCGGTGGTAATTATTCGACAGAGTGCTGCCGCGAACCGGAGGAGTGGGGTGCATATCCTGGCACGGACAAGACCCTAATTCTTGACATTCACTCGAAATTCGGTAAGGCTCCTCTGAAGACTTTTCCGATCATTGACGTTTTAAAGTCTAAGATTTACTACAAGTACATACTGGGTATGCAAGTTTTCAAGCCTCTCGATCTCATCCCATACATTAAAAAGGATGCTGAAGATTTGCTGGAGCAGCGCTTTGGCTGGAAGAGGTTCCAGCACAAGCACCATGAGTCACGCTTTACCCGTTTCTTCGAAGATTACTGGTTGCCGCGCAAGTTCGGTTTCGATCGCCGACGCGCTCATTTCTCCAGCCTAATTCTCACGGGTCAAATGACTAGGCAGGAAGCACTGGACCGTATGACGAAGTCGGAGTTGGATGAGCATTTCTTGGCGCGTGAGTTTGAGTATGTGGCGCATAAATTAGACCTCACTGTCGAAGAATTAAGAGCTATTTTCAATGGAGAAAATAAGACCAGCTATGACTATAAGAGTAAGCGTACTATTATTGAAATCGGCTCTAAGATTATGAGTATTTTGGGTTTGGAAAAACGATTATACAAATGATTGCTATTATCGATTACGGTCTTGGAAATGTACTTGCGTTTTTGAATGTCTACAATCGGCTAAATATTCCGGTAGTAGTTGCAAAATCTGCCCACGATCTGCATAACGCAACCAAGCTTATTTTGCCTGGTGTAGGTTCTTTTGACCATGCAATGCAGCGACTTGACCAGTCAGGAATGCGACAGTCAGTTGAGCAGCTAGTCATCCGCGACAAAATCCCGGTGTTAGGTATTTGTGTAGGTATGCAGATGCTGGCCAAGTCCAGTGAAGAAGGCAAACTGCCTGGCTTGGGCTGGATCGACGGCACGGTGAAAAAGTTTGACCTGTCGGCCATGCCTACCGGCACTAATCTGCCGCACATGGGCTGGAATGATGTCAAACCTGTGGTAGTGGGGGGGCTATTCAAAGGTATGGAACAGGATTCGCGATTTTACTTTCTACACTCGTTCTATTTCGACTGTAACCAACAGTCCAACATATTGGCACTGTCCGATTACGGTGGTAATTTTAGTTGTGCTGTCCGACAAGACAATGTGTATGGTGTGCAGTTCCATCCTGAAAAAAGTCATCATTTCGGTAGTCAGTTGTTGAAGAACTTTGCGGAAGTTTAATCATGCTGCGTCCACGCATAATTCCATGCTTGTTAGTCAGAAATAAAGGATTGGTTAAAACAGTTAAATTTGATTCTTCCAAATATGTAGGTGATCCGATCAACGCGGTCAAAATCTTCAACGAAAAGGAAGCTGATGAACTCATCGTTTTGGATATTGATGCCACCGTAAACTGCACGCCTCCTGATTTCGTGATGATCCAGAAATTGGCTGCCGAATGTCGCATGCCTCTGTGCTACGGTGGTGGCGTTACCTCCGTTGAGCATGCCAAGCGTATTATTGGACTAGGTGTCGAGAAGGTAGCCATCAGTGCTGCAGCAATTGCTGATCCGAAGTTGATTAGCGCAATCGCTGCAGAGATTGGCAGCCAAAGCGTAGTGGTAGTACTCGATGTTAAAAAGTCCTTTTTCGGCAAGCACGAGGTGTATACCCATAACGGTCAGAAACGCTCTGGTCGTACGCCGGTAGAGGTAGCGCAAGAGGCTGAAAAGCTCGGCGCTGGTGAAATCCTCATCAACTCGATCGACAACGATGGCCAGATGAAGGGTTACGACCTGGACCTGGCGGTCAAGGTGCGTGAAGCGATCCATCTGCCGATGTCGTTTATAGGTGGCGCAGGTTCGCTTGCAGATATCGAGCGTTTGGTCAGTACCTGTGGGGTGATCGGTGCCTCTGCGGGCAGCCTGTTTGTATTCAAGGGAGCTTACCGGGCCGTGCTGATCAACTATCCGGATCGGGCACAAAAAGAAGAAATTTTCCGCTCAGCGATGAGTGAGCGTTCCAACTCGCGGAAATGAAAATGGCACACACTAATAAGCGGGTCCTCGTTATCGGGGCCTCCGGTATGCTGGGAAACGCAGTGCTCCGCTTGTTCTCGCAAAGCCCTAGTTATCAGGTGTTTGGCTCTGTTCGTTCGTTTGCTGCGCGGCGCCTTTTGCCCGAGAGCTTGCAGGAGAGCGTTTTTACCGGTGTCGATGGTGAGAACATCGACAGTTTGATGCATCTTTTCGGTGTCGTGTGCCCGGATGTTGTGATCAATTGCGTCGGGCTAGTCAAACAACTGACCGAAGCTGACGACCCCCTGGCCGCTATTCCGATCAATGCACTCTTGCCGCATCGGCTAGCTCGCCTGTGCGAAGTAGCGCGCGCGCGCCTTATCCACTTAAGCACCGACTGCGTTTTCGCAGGCACCAAAGGCATGTATAAAGAATCAGACGCTGCCGATGCCACAGATTTGTATGGACGCAGCAAATACCTGGGAGAGGTGGATTATCCGCATGCTATCACATTGCGCACTTCCATCATCGGTCATGAACTCGATGGAGCGCGTAGCCTGGTGAGCTGGTTCCTTTCACAAGAAGGCAGCGTAAAGGGCTTCAAGCGCGCGATCTTCTCAGGACTTCCTACGGTGGAGGTCGCACGTGTCATTCGCGACCATGTAATTCCCCATCCAGAGCTGCATGGGCTCTATCACCTCTCTGCCACGCCGATCAATAAATTTGAACTGCTAACGCTGGTTGCCGAAACTTATGGTAAGTCTATCGAAATAAGTGCCGATGAGAAGCTGATCATTGACCGCTCATTGGATTCGACTCGGTTTCAGCAGGCTACCGGCTTTGCGCCAAAGCCATGGCGAGAACTGATTAACTCGATGCATGATTTTGGTTAAAAATAAATTACGACAATAAAGGTTGCGATTATGTTTAAAGATAAAGTTCTGCTTATCACGGGTGGAACAGGATCGTTCGGAAATGCGGTATTACAGCGTTTCCTGAATTCGGACTTTGCTGAAATTCGCATCTTCAGCCGCGACGAGAAGAAGCAAGAAGATATGCGGATCGCCCTGAAGAACGACAAAGTAAAGTTCCACATTGGCGATGTTCGCAATTACGATAGCATTGACGATGCGTTAAAGGGTGTGGATTACGTGTTCCATGCTGCTGCGCTCAAGCAGGTGCCTTCCTGCGAGTTTTACCCAATGGAGGCGGTACGCACCAACGTGCAAGGTGCCGAAAACGTGATGCGCGCAGCGATTTCGAACGGCGTGAAGCGTTGTGTCGTGCTCAGTACCGACAAAGCTGTCTATCCGATCAACGCTATGGGCATTTCCAAGGCGATGATGGAGAAGGTTATGGTTGCCAAGTCGCGTTTGTGTGACCCGGGTAAAACCGTGTTGTGTGCCACCCGTTACGGTAACGTGATGGCTTCGCGTGGTTCGGTGATTCCTCTTTTTCTTGACCAGTTGAAGTCCGGTAAGCCGCTGACTATCACCGATCCGAACATGACCCGCTTCCTGATGTCTTTGGAAGAATCGGTTGACCTGGTGCTCTACGCTTTCGAACACGCGCAGCCAGGGGATATTTTTGTTCAAAAAGCTCCGGCTTCAACGGTAGGCGATCTAGCCAAGGCCATGAGGGAAATGTTGAAGTGCGATAACGAGATCAAGGTCATTGGCACGCGCCATGGGGAAAAGTTATACGAGTCGCTGCTGTCGCGCGAGGAGATGGCCCGCGCCGATGATTTGGGCATGTATTACCGTGTTCCAGCGGATTCGCGTGACCTGAACTATGCGAAATACTTTGTCCAAGGCGAGGTCGCAATCCCCAACTTTGACGACTACACGTCGCATAACACGGATCGCCTAAATGTTGAAGGTGTTAAGCAAACCCTTATGAAACTGGACATCATTCGTGAGGCTTTGAATGCCTAAACTTAAGATCATGACCATTGTCGGGACCAGACCCGAGATCATTCGCTTGTCGCGCACTATTTTCAAGCTAGATCAGCATTGCGAACACGTTTTGGTTCACACCGGTCAAAACTATGATTACGAACTGAACGAAGTATTTTTCAGCGACCTCGGCATCCGGAAGCCGGATGCATTCTTGGAAGCCGCAGGCGCCACTGCAGCCGAGACCATCGGCCAAGTCATCATGGCAGCAGACAAGGCAATGGAGCAGTATCAGCCTGAAGCGTTGCTGCTGCTGGGCGATACCAATAGTGCTTTGGCTGCTATTGCAGCTAAGCGCCGCAAGATACCTATATTCCATATGGAAGCGGGCAATCGCTGTTTTGACTTCAGAGTGCCTGAAGAGATCAACCGACGCATTGTTGACCACACAGCAGACATCCACCTGCCCTACAGCGAGATCGCCCGTGACTACCTGTTACGTGAAGGTTTGCCGCCAGACCAGGTGATCAAGACCGGTAGCCCCATGCGTGAAGTAATTGAGCACTACATGCTTGGTATTGAGTCTTCAGATGTGCTGACCCGACTTGGGCTTGAGGCGCAGCATTACTTTGTGGTGAGCTCTCACCGCGAAGAGAATGTGGATTCTCCTAAAAACCTGCAAAAACTTTTTGCTATCTTGAACGTGCTGGCTGAAACCTACAAAGAGCCAGTGATTTTCTCAACACACCCACGTACCCGTAAGCGTATGGATGCTCTTGGTTTTACGGCGCATCCGTTGGTTCAGTTTTTGAAGCCCTTCGGATTTTTGGATTACGTGAAACTGCAAACACAAGCGCGTGCGGTGTTGTCTGACAGCGGCACGATTACTGAGGAGTCGTCTATTCTGAATTTCCCGGCACTAAATTTGCGGGAGGTGCATGAGCGCCCCGAAGGTTTTGAAGAGGCGACAGTTATTTTTGTTGGCTTGAGTATTGACCGAGTTATGCAAGGCTTAGAAATTCTGGGAACTCAATCACGTGGTACTGAACGTGCTCTGCGGCTGGTAGCCGACTACTCACCTAACAACGTGTCTGACAAGGTGCTTCGCATTATTCAGAGCTATACAGACTACGTAAACCATGTTATTTGGAAGAAGCAATGATGGTTTTGCCAAGGCGACTGCTTGTGGTAACGCAGTATTTTTGGCCAGAAAACTTTCGAATTAATGACTTGGTCGGTGAACTGGTTCGGCGTGGACACCAAGTGACTGTTCTAACGGGTATTCCTAATTATCCCGACGGGCAGGTTTTCCCCATTTTCTCCGCTCATGCTAATCGTTTCGCCCACTATCATGGCGCGGAAGTTCATCGCGTACCAATGCTGCCAAGAGGTAAAGGCGGATTGAATTTGCTGCTGAATTACATATCATTCGCATTAAGTGCATCGTCGATTGGTGTTTGGAAGTTGCGCGGTCGGAAGTATGACGCAATTTTTGTTTACGAGCCGTCACCAATTACTGTGGGTTTGCCAGCAGTGACGATGCGTTTTGTGAAGAAAGCTCCGTTGCTTTTTTGGGTTCAGGATTTATGGCCCGAAACTCTGCAGGCTGTGGGTGCTGTCAAATCGCCACTGGTTCTTTCGGCAGTAGGTAGACTGGTGTCATTTGTCTACAAGCGCTGCGACTTGATTCTTGCGCAATCAAAAAGCTTCATACCTCACATTCGAAAATACGCACCGTCGGATACCCAAGTAATTCACTTCCCTAATTGGTCTGATACGGATGATGCTGCCGGCGATCAGCAGCCAGCACTTGAAGTGCCATTAATGTCTGGCTGCTTCAATGTGATGTTTGCTGGGAATATCGGTGATGCTCAGGACTTTCCCGCCATTCTTGCTGCAGCAGAGCATCTGAAAGGGTATGCAATTCGTTGGCTGATCGTGGGGGATGGCCGAATGGCAGGATGGGTGGCAGATGAGATCAAGAAGCGAGGCTTGCAGGAGCAAGTGTTGATGCTTGGTAGATTCCCACCTGAACGCATGCCTTCTTTTTTTCAGCATGCAGATGCCTTGCTTGTGAGCTTGAAAGACGAACCCATCTTCGCAATGACGATACCAAGCAAGCTACAGACCTATCTTTCGGCTGGTATCCCTGTGCTTGCCATGCTCAATGGCGAAGGGGCTGATGTTGTTCTTGAATCCGGTTCAGGAGTCACCTCTCGGGCCGGCGATCATGAGGGCTTGGCCAAAGCAGTATTGAAATTGTCACAAGCTACGCCTGCAGAGCGTCTCGAAATGGGGCGTAAAGGCCGCGAACTGAGTCAGCGTGAGTTTGACCGGGACACGTTGATCAGCCGTCTTGAGGGCTGGATTGGTGAGTTGTGTAGTGGTGCTGCGATGTCGAATAAACAGCGGAGCAAGTATTGATACTCATCACTGGTGCCACTGGTTTTGTGGGCGGGGCCTTGGTCAGGCGGTTGGCCACTGACAGAGCATTCAACGGGATGGTGGCAGCGATGCGCCGAGAGGCGCAGTCATGGCCAGATGGGGTCAAGCAAGTTCAGGTAGGCGATCTATTGCCCACCACAGACTGGAGCACAGCCTTGCACGGGGTGGACGCGCTGGTGCATTGTGCTGCACGCGTTCACGTGATGCAGGACGATGTCACCGACCCGCTGGAGGCTTACCGGCTGGTGAACGTGGAAGGCACGCTCAATCTAGCACGGCAGGCGGCGGCTGCGGGTGTGCGCCGGTTGGTGTTCGTCAGCTCCATCAAAGTGAACGGCGAGGCCACACCATTTGGCCAGCCCTATGTCGCCGATGACGTGCCCGTACCGTTGGATCCCTATGGCGTATCCAAGCTGGAAGCTGAGCAGGGCTTGCGAGAGATTGAGGCGCAAACGGGTATGGAAGTGGTGATCGTGCGCCCGCCACTGGTATATGGCCCCGGCGTGAAGGCCAACTTCGCGTCCATGATGCGCTGGGTGGCGCGGGGCGTGCCCCTTCCTCTGGGGGCCATATACAACGCCCGCAGCATGGTAGCTCTGGACAACTTGGTGGACTTGCTGGTCACTTGCCTCAAGCACCCCGCAGCAGCCGGGCAAACCTTTTTGGTGTCTGATGGGGAAGACGTGTCTACCACCGAACTGTTGCGCCGCACCGCCCAGGCTATGAGGAAAAAGGCGGTACTTCTGCCGATACCTGCCTTTGTGCTGGAGACTGGGGCTGCTTTGCTGGGTAAACGATCGGTGGCACAGCGTCTGTGTGGATCTCTGCAGGTGGACATCGAAAAAACCCGCCGCCTGCTGGGCTGGAACCCGCCCTTGACCCTGAACCAAGGATTGAAGAAGGCCGTGGAGGGTATGAAACCGTGAAAAGGTTTTTCGATTTGGCTTTGGGATTGTTCGCTGCCATTGTGCTGCTGGTTCCTATTGCTGTGGTGGCGGTGCTGGTGCGGCTGACGTCCCCAGGTCCGGCACTGTATTGGTCGGACCGGGTGGGCCGGCACAACAGGATCTTCAAAATGCCCAAATTCCGCAGCATGCGGGTGGGCACGCCGGCCGTTGCCACGCACTTGCTGGTTGATCCGAAGTCAGTTCTGACCCCGATCGGTTCCTTCATCCGCAAAAGCAGCCTCGACGAACTGCCCCAATTGTGGAGCATTCTGGTGGGCGACATGAGCTTTGTCGGCCCCCGGCCGGCCTTGTTCAATCAGCACGACCTGATTGAGCTGCGCACTCAGAAAGGTGTGCACACCCTGGTGCCAGGCCTTACTGGCTGGGCCCAAGTGAACGGGCGCGACGAACTGCCTATTCCCCAGAAGGTGGCGCTGGACGCCGAGTATCTGCAACGCCAGGGGCTTTGGTTCGACATCCATATCTTGTGGCTCACCTTTTTGAAGGTGGTGC
>Ga0256307_1000038_pt1 | contig 16496 bp, 12 predicted proteins | sample ColtaT_4_FD_183671 | JGI IMG/M metagenome (GOLD analysis project Ga0256307, IMG submission 183671) | Metatranscriptome of freshwater microbial communities from Columbia River, Oregon, United States - Colum_Atlam_RepA_8d (Metagenome... | ecosystem: Environmental > Aquatic > Freshwater > River...
CATGGCAAAGCACAGTTTCGATCTCATCGTCATCGGCAGCGGGCCGGCCGGCCAGAGTGCGGCGATGAATGCCGTCAAACACGGTCATCGCGTCGGACTGGTCAGTGACGGGCCCCGTCTTGGCGGTAATTGCACGTATCTTGGCACCATTCCATCAAAAGCCCTGCGGCATGGCGTCAAACAGCTGATGCAGTTCAAGACAAATCCGATGTTCCGCGAATTCGGTGATGTGCAGAAGGTCACCTTTCAGCAGTTGATGAAGCACGCCAACCATGTCGTCAACGAACAAGGCATGCTGCGTTCGGATTTCTACCAGCGGAACCATGTGGCAATCTATGAGGGAACCGCCAGCTTTGTTGATCCTCACACAATCGAAGTCCAGCAAGGGCGCGAAAAGACCAAGCTGCATGCTGAGTACTTCATGATTGCCACTGGCTCGCGTCCGTACCGACCGGCGAACGTCGACTTCAATCACCCACACGTATTTGACAGCGATACCATCCTCGGCCTGAAGACGCAGCCGCGCAAGGTCACAATCATCGGCGCTGGCGTCATTGGTTGCGAGTATGCATCAATTTTCGGCGGTCTGGGCTGCAAGGTGGAGCTGATAAATCCGTCGGCGTCACTGTTGTCTTTCCTCGACATCGAAATCTCGGAGGCACTTAGTTATCACCTGCGTAACCTCAGCGTGCGCTGCCGCCACAATGAACACTTCGATCATGCGGAATACCACGATGATCACGTCATCACTTACCTTGAGTCAGGCAAGAAAATAAAAAGCGATATCCTTTTGTGGGCCAACGGTCGTACCGGCAATACTGACAAGCTGAATCTCAATGCCGTCAATCTGAAAGCCAATAGCCGCGGCCAGTTGGCCGTCAATGACCATTACCAGACCAACACGCCGAATATCTATGCAGCCGGCGACGTGATCGGCCGGCCGGCACTTGCGAGTGCGGCCTATGACCAGGGGAGGGCGGCTACCAATGCGATTTTTGATGTCGATGCATTCTCGGCGCTGCAAGACATTCCGACCGGTATATACACCATCCCCGAGATCAGCACGATCGGGCTCAACGAAGCCGAACTGACCGAGAAGAAGATTCCCTATGAAGTGGGCAAGGCCTTCTTCCGCAACATAGCGCGGGCCCAGATCACTGGTGATGAGGTCGGCATGCTTAAGATCATTTTCCATTTTGACACGCTGGAGATCCTAGGCATCCATTGTTTCGGTGACCAGGCGTCGGAAATTGTCCATATCGGACAGGCGATTATGCGGCAGCAGAACGGCGGTAACACGCTTCGCTATTTCCTCAATACAACCTTCAACTACCCGACGATGGCGGAAGCATACAAGGTGGCCGCACTCGATGGTCTCAATCGCGTATTTTGAACGGGAAAATGTCTTGAAGAACGTAGGGTGAATGTGTAAATTTCCCCCCGTTTGAAGCAGGCAGCAAAACGGTTTTTCCCTCGGGTTTGACCACTCCGGTTCCAACCCAGGCGGCCTGAAGAACAGCGTCACCTGGAAGTAAACAGGTAGTCAAAGCGCTGTCTTGCCTCATCTTGTGATTACTATTTTTCGTGTGTATCCGTCTGGCCTGATCATTGGTGCCGAGGATACCGATACCAACTTCTGTTTTAACTACAGGAACCAGGTGTGAACATCGACCTTTGGCCCTTGCTGATTTACACAGTTATTGTTGTCGTCCTGATCTGTGCGCTGCTGTTTGCATCAACTATGCTCGGTCAAAAGCGCAAGGACCACGCCACTCACGATGTTTACGAGTCAGGCGTACTTTCCACAGGTTCTGCACAATTGAAGATTGCAGTGCCTTTCTACCTGACTGCGATACTCTTCATCATTTTCGATCTTGAAGCTGCATTCTTGTTTGCCTGGGCTATTTCTATTCGCGAAGCCGGCTGGCTCGGATATACGGAAGTAGTTGTTTTTATCACTATCCTATTGGCCGGCCTCCTCTATCTGTGGAAATCAGGCGCACTGGAATGGCGCACATTGCGTCAACAGCGTGATCTTGCCAATTTGGTAGGCGAGGGCGGCGTTGTGAACGTAGGCGCCAAAGCTGCCGCTGCGAAAAATTCTCATCATGGTCAAGACGATCACCACGGCCACGACGCGCATGATGCGCACGACGCCCATGGTCACGGGGGAGCTGCACACTAATGAGTTGGGAACTGGTCAAACCTGAGCAAACCTATTCGCCGAGTCCCGGCATGAACCAGTTTGATGACTACATTCGCAAGAATGTGGTCATGACGACACTGGAAGACATGATCGCCTGGAGCCGCAAGAACTCGCTGTGGCCTTTCAACTTTGGTCTGTCGTGCTGCTATGTAGAAGCAGCGACTGCCATCTCGAGCCGTCATGATATTGCCCGTTTCGGGGCCGAAGTATTCCGCGCCACACCACGCCAGGCCGACATGATAATTATTGCCGGTACTGTGTTCCGCAAAATGGCTCCCGTCGTACAGCGTCTCTATGAACAGATGATGGAGCCTCGTTATGTCATCTGCATGGGTTCGTGTGCAAACTCCGGTGGCATGTATGACATTTACTCGGTAGTGCAGGGAGTTGATAAATTTTTACCGGTGGATGTGTACGTCTCCGGTTGCCCGCCGCGTCCGGAAGCGCTACTGCAGGGCCTGAACCTGCTACAGGATTCAATTGGCAAGCAACGCCGCCCGGTGTCGTGGGTCATCAACGATCAGGGCATCCACATGCGCGAGAAGAACATTGTTCAGCGTGAAATGCGTAGCGCTGATCGCATTGCAGCTACTGAACTGCGCAGCCCGGACGAGGTGTAAGCATGAACGCCGCTGCTAATCCCTCTTCACCTGCCGTCATCACTGCACTGTACGAAAAGTTTGGTGAATCGACTTTCGTTCGTCAACACACAGCCGAAGGCATGCCCACGTTGTGGGTCGGCCGTGACAAAGCCATGGCCGTGTTGCGCTACCTGCGCGATGAACACCGTCCGCGTTATGAAATGCTTCTCGATCTGACTGCAATCGACGAGCGTATGCGCATTCACCGCGATGGTCAGCCTGCGAGCGACTTCACTGTTGTTTATCACCCGACGTCGTTTTCCGGCAACTGCGATATTCGCATCAAAGTGCCACTCAAAATGGGCGATCTCAATATGCCCACCGCCATTCCGCTATGGTCGAGTGCCAATTGGCAGGAGCGCGAATGTTGGGATCTGTTCGGCATCGTGTTTACCGGTCACCCGAACCTGAGCCGCATCCTGTGTCCGCCGACTTGGAAAGGGCATGCACTGCGCAAGGATCACCCGGCACGTGCCACTGAAATGGATTCGTTCCGCATGAGCGACGAAATCCAGGACCGCGAACAGGAGGCAATGCTGTTCAAACCGGAGGAGTGGGGTCTGACCCGCAAGTCCGATACATCCGAATTCATGTTCCTCAACTTCGGTCCCAACCATCCGGCAGCTCATGGCGTTATTCGGTTTGCGCTGCAGCTCGATGGAGAGAACGTGCTCGATGTCGTCCCAGACGTGGGCTATCACCATCGCGGCGCGGAAAAAATGGCAGAGCGCCAGACTTGGCACACCTTCATTCCATACACCGACCGTATCGACTACCTCGGCGGCGTTATGAACAACCTGCCGTACGTGATGGCTGTCGAGAAAATGGCAGGCATTGTGGTACCGAAGCGCGTTGAAGTCATTCGCGTGATGCTGGCCGAATTCTTCCGCATCTGCTCACACCTGTTGTTTTACGGCACTTGGGCAGTGGACTTGGGCCAGTTGTCACCGCTGTTCTATTGCTTCGTTGACCGCGAGAAAGCCTTTAACATTATTGAATCGATCTGTGGTGCCCGAATGCACCCGGGCTGGTTCCGTATTGGTGGTGTGGCACAGGATCTGCCGAAAGGCTGGGACAAGCTTATTCGCGAATTCGTCGATTACTTCCCGGCGCGGCTTGCTGAATATGACAAGATGGTGATGGCAAACAGCGTTATCCGCCAGCGCACTCGAGGTGTGGGTGTGATCGATACTGCCAACGCGTTCGATTGGGCCATGACTGGTCCGGGTTTGCGTGCCACCGGCCTTGAGTGGGATTACCGCAAACAGCGTCCCTACAGTGGTTATGAAAACTTCGAATTCGAAGTCCCTATCGGCGTTAATGGTGACTGTTACGACCGCGCTGCAGTGCGTGTCGAAGAAATGCGCCAGAGCTGCCGCATTATCAGACAGTGCCTTGAAAACATGCCTGAGGGTCCGTACAAGGCCGAGCACCCACTGACGACTCCGCCAATCAAGGAAAAGAGCAAGCTTGACATCGAAACCTTGATCAATCACTTCCTCAGTGTCAGCTGGGGGCCTGTAATGGATCCGACCGAGGTGACGATGACTATCGAAGCCACCAAGGGTCTCAACATGTACTACATGGTGAACGATGGTGGTATCGGGTCGTATCGTACCCGTATCCGTACCCCGTCCTTCATTCACATCCAGGCTATCCCGTTCTTGAGTCGGGGCTTGATGCTGGCTGACTTTACGGCTGTCGTTGCCACCACAGACTTCGTGATGGCGGATGTTGACCGTTGATGGAAGGCTGCGGGCCCCGGCCCACAGCATGCAAACGCTGATTTGACCGAGATACACCATGAGCAACCTGATCGCCAGCACAGCCCCGAAAGCGCGCCAACTGACGCCTGAAGAGATTCATGACATTGAGCATGAAAAGACGCATTACCCCTATGCGCAGGCAGTGGGTCTGGAAGCGCTGAAAATCGTACAGAAATACCAGGGCTGGGTTTCCGACGAGAGCCTGTTGGCTGTGGCCGAATATCTGGGCCTGCCACCCGATGAACTCGAAGGCGTTGCTACGTTCTTCAACATGATTTTTCGGCGTCCGGTCGGTAAAAACGTGATTCTGCTGTGCGATAGCGTCGCCTGCTGGATGCTCGGCTGTGACAGCCTCAAGTCGCACATCAGCGGCAGGCTAGGCATCGACTACGGTCAGACTACTTCCGACAACCAATTCACGCTGATTCCGGTGCCGTGTCTGGGTGACTGCGACAAAGCACCGACGATGATGATAGGCGACGTTACCTATCGTAATCTGACTCCGGCCAAGATCGATGCCATCCTTGCTGACTGCAAGGCTCGTGGCTAGCACGGGACTTTTACGGGATTTCGCGCGATGACACTTACCAACAAACCTCTTACCAAGAACATTGAAGCCGGGCGTGCCGCTTTCAACTTCGCCCAGTACCAGGCTGCCGGTGGCTACCAGAGTGTTGCCAAGGCACTGACATACAAGCCGCGCGACCTGATGAAACTGGTACAGGACAGCGGTCTTGGCGGTCGTGGCGGTGCTGGTTTCAACACCGGCCTGAAATGGAGCTTCATCCCCGAGCCTGATGGTGGTCCACGTTACCTCGTCGTCAATGCTGATGAAATGGAACCGGGGACCTTTAAGGATCGTCTGTTGATGGAGAACGACCCCCATCTGCTGATTGAAGGCATGATCACGGCGTCGATCGCGCTGCAGGCCACAATGTCCTATATCTTCTTGCGTGGCGAATATAAGGAAGCTGAAAAGGCCTTGTTGAAAGCGATCAAGGAGGCTTATGAGGCCGGCATGCTAGGCAAGAATATCCAGGGTTCCACCTATAGCCTCGACATGGCGCTGCACACCTCTGCCGGCCGATACATCTGCGGTGAAGAAACCGCGCTGATCAATGCCCTGGAAGGCAAGCGTGCCAACCCGCGCTTCAAGCCACCATTCCCGCAGGTCAGTGGCTTGTGGGGACGTCCGACGCTGGTTAACAACGTGGAAACCATCTGCAACGTCCCCGGTATAGTGGCCAATGGTGTCGAATGGTTTAAAGGCCTTGGGATCAATGGTCAGTTTGGCACTCGTATTAGTGGTGTCAGCGGTCGCGTCAAGAATCCGGGCTGCTGGGAAATGCCAGTAGGAACTACGTTTCGCACGCTATTTGAAGATTACGCAGGCGGTATGCAGGATGGATATCAACTGAAGGCATTTCTGCCGGGTGGCGGTTCCACCGATTTCCTGATGCCGGAACACCTTGATCTGCCAATGATTCCTGGCGATGTACAGAAAGCCGGCAGTCGTCTTGGTACCTCGCTGATCATGGTGCTGGATGACAAGACATGCCCTGTTGGCTGTGTCCACAATCTGATCAAGTTCTTCGCACATGAAAGCTGTGGCTGGTGCACACCATGTCGTGATGGTCTGCCGTGGGCAGAGCATATGCTGTTGAAGCTTGAGAAAGGTGAGGGTTCGTTGAAGGACATTGAAATCCTCAAGGAAGCCTGTGGTTACATGGCGCCGGGCAATACCTTCTGTGCGCTGGCGCCTGGTGCTGCCGAGCCACTGCAAAGTGGTCTGAAGTACTTCATGGACGAGTTCGTCGAACACGTTAACCACGGCTGTAAGTACCATAACCATTGAGAGTCTCTTCATAAAGCACTTTAAAGAGAGTTTCGAGATAAGTATTAAAAGTATCTGATATTTAACAGTTAAATACAGAGATTCAGGCGGAATAGAAATGGCCAAAATTACTGTTGATGGCAAGGTCTTCGAAGTTGACCCCAACAACAATCTGCTGGAGGAGGTCCTGTCCCATAAACAGGATCTGCCTTACTTCTGCTGGCATCCCAGCATGGGTTCGGTGGGCTCTTGCCGTCAGTGCGCAATGATTGAATATGCCAACGATGATGACCAGCGTGGACGTCAGATCATGGCGTGCATGACATCGCCGCGCGAAGGTGCACGTTATTCAATCGAGAAGGCTGCCAAATTCCGTTCGCAGGCGATCGAAAGTATCATGACCAGCCACCCGCACGACTGCCCGGTTTGCGAAGAGGGGGGTGAATGTCATTTGCAGGACATGACAGTAATGTCCGGCCACACCTATCGCCGTTACGACGGCAAGAAGTCTACTCATACAAACCAGGATCTGGGCCCTTTCATCGGCCACGAGATGAATCGCTGCATTACCTGCTACCGCTGCGTACGCTTCTATCGCGATTACGCCGGTGGTACGGACTTCGGTCCGCAGGCCTCGCACAACCATACCTATTTTGGCCGTTTCCAAGAGGGCACTCTCGAAAGTGAGTTCTCCGGAAATCTCGCCGAGGTATGCCCGACAGGTGTTTTTACCGACAAAGTGTTCAGCAAACATTACAGCCGTAAATGGGACCTGCAGACCTCACCAAGCGTGTGCGCCTCTTGTGGCGTGGGTTGCAACATAAACCCTGGCGAGCGCTATGGCACTTTGCGGCGTGTGGTAAACCGTTTCAACGACGAAGTTAACGGCTACTTTATTTGTGACAAGGGCCGCTTCGGCACAGGTTACGTCAATAGTAATGAACGCATCCGTGTCAGTATGAGCCGTGACAGCCATGATGGCCGTCCAGTGGAAATCGCCCCGACGGAAGCCAAGTCGCGTTTGCGTGCGATGAAGGGTAACGCTATCGGCATCGGCTCACCACGCGCATCGCTCGAAGCCAACTTTGCTCTGCGGGCGCTGGTTGGCGCCGACAACTTCTACGCCGGTGTCAACGATGCAGAGTTTGGCCTGCTGAGTCAGGTGCTCGACATCTATCGCAACCGCCCTGTGCAGGTCGCCTCAATCAAGGACATCGAGAAGAGTGATGCCGTTCTTGTGCTCGGCGAAGACGTTACCAACACCGCCGCCCGGATAGCCCTTGCGCTGCGTCAATCGGTGAAGAATCTCGGCCGCGAGATGGCAGCAAAGCTCAAACTGCCGATGTGGCATGACGCTGCCATCCGCACACTTGCAATGGACAAAAAGAGCCCACTCTACATAGTAAGTGCCCATGCCACACGTCTTGATGACATTGCTAAACAGGTTCACATCTCCAGTGCAGCCGATAGTGCTCGGATCGGTTTCGCAGTGGCCCATGCGCTCGACAGCTCGGCACCGGGGGTGAGTGATCTGACTGCGGTTGAAGTCACTCTGGTGAACAGCATCGCTGCCGACCTGAAGAGTGCAAAAAACCCGCTGATCGTCAGCGGTACCGGCAGTCTTGAACCGGCACTGTTGGACGCGGCTGCCAACATCGCAACGGCACTCGCCACTGGCGATAAACGCGCCAATATTGCGTTGTGCGTCCCCGAGGCCAACAGCCTCGGATTAATGTTACTGCTTGACGGTGTGCAGAACACACTCGGCCGAGCAATGCAGAGCGGCTGCAGTGCCGCCATCGTGCTGGAAAATGATCTGTACCGCCGCGCACCAAGCGCTACTGTTACCAGCTTCCTCAGCGGTTTGCAGAATCTGGCTGTTATCGACAGCCTGCAGCATCGCACGGGCGAAGCCGCGAATCTGATGCTTGCTGCTGGTACCTTCGCTGAAACCACTGGTACCTTTGTGAATTACGAGGGCAGGGCTCAGCATTTCTATTCAACCTTCAAGGCCGCAAAAGAAGTAGTGTCCAGCGCCAAGTGGCTGTGCGACACCGAATTCGGCCAGGAACCTCGTATCCATGTACTGACAGGTGGCGCTGCTGCTGTCCTGCCGAATGGGTACAAGCTGCAAAAACTGACGCCAGGTGCCGACTGGACCTTCAACGGAGCCAAGGCCCCGCGCCAGCACCACCGTTACAGTGGCCGCACCGCCATGCGTGCACACCTGAATGTGCACGAGCCAAAGCAGGAGCAGGATGAAGATGGCCTGATGACCTATTCCATGGAAGGCGTGCCGCCGACCAAGGACTCCACTATTTTCAACTCACCTTGGGCACCAGGCTGGAACTCCAACCAGAGCTTATTCAAGTTCCAAAAACACACCGGTGCAGAACTGAGCCAGGGTGGCCACGGCGAGCTGTTATTTGATGCTTTCACTGGTGATAAAGCGTGGTACCCGGCTGCTGCCAGCAGGGCAGCAATCCAGGGCTTCGCCATGTTCCCTCTGTACCACCTGTTTGGGAGCGAAGAACTTACTGCCAAGAGCGAAGCTATCCAGGCACGTGCCACAGCCGCTTACGTCGCATTGAATCCGGCCGATGTTGCGAAACTGGGCCTCGGCGCCAGTGATGGCGTTCAGGTTCAGAACAACGGAGCTGTGCCATATCTGGTGCGCAACTCTGTCCAGCCAGGCACGGTTGGTATCAGTGTTGGTCTCAACGGTTTGAACTTCCAGGACATGACTGCCGGCGTTGCACTGAGCAAGGCCGCCAACTGGCAGAATCCGAAAGACTGGCGTGCGGGCAACATCATTGTCAGCGACGCTGGCAGTGCCTCGGCCTATGGTCGTGGCACTCAAGGCAACGGCTAAGGGAGCAGAAGATGGAAAACTTTTTCGCATTCGTCGTCGGCTCTCCAATCAACATCGCCCTGATTCTGGGCGCTGTGCTGTTCATCACCACGATGTTGATCTGGTTCGAACGTCGCATGCTCGGTTTCTTCAACGAGCGTCTCGGTCCGAACCGCGTCGGTCCCGGCGGTATATTCCAATCCTTCGCTGACGTCGGCAAACTGATAACGAAGGAAGACTGGATACCGCCATTCTCAGACAAATTCACGTTCGTCGTGGCGCCCTTGATCGTGCCGATTGCCATGCTGCTGAGTTTTGCAGTGATCCCGATCGCACCTGGCGTCGGCATAATGGACCTGAACATAGGCTTGCTTTGGATATTCGCAATGGCCGGCCTTGGTGCCTACTCGGCAATGCTGGGTGGCCTGGCGTCTAACAACAAATTCGCACTGCTTGGAGGCCTACGTGCTGCAGGTCAGATGATCAGCTACGAAGTATTCATGGGTGTATCGATTCTCGGAGTAGTCATTCTTGGTGACAGTTTCAACATGCGCGAGATAGTCGAAGCGCAGAAAGATGGCTGGTTTATCTTCCCGCAGTTCATTGGCTTTGTGGTGTTCCTGATCGCCGGACTTGCGGAAACCAAGCGTTGGCCGTTCGACTTGCCAGAGGGTGAGTCCGAGATCATCTCCGGTTTCAACACCGAATATTCCGGCATGAAGTTCGGTTTGTTCTTCGTTGGCGAATATATCGGCATGCTGCTGTTGTCAGTATTGCTACCGGTACTTTTCTTTGGGGGTTGGTATGCACCGTTCGGTCTGGATATTCCTAATCACCCGATCGCTTCTGGCGTTTTCTGGCTCTGCGCGAAGACCTTTGCCTTCGTGGTGTTCTTCATTCTGGTCAGGGCTGCCTTGGTACGGCCGCGTTATGACCAGCTGATGAACTATGGCTGGCTCATCATGCTGCCGTTGTCGTTGCTCAACCTGTTGGTCACTGGCGCCGTCGTGCTGGTGCAGGGGAACTGATCATGTACGATTTCTTGAAAAGTCAGCTTTACATCATCTGGTCGCAGATCGTCACGCTTTGGCTGGTCTTTCTGCATATATTCAAGAAGGCCGACACCGTCGAATATCCCGACGTTATGCCACGCATGTTCCCGCGTTGGCGCGGGCGCATCATCCTCAGTCGTGATCCTGACGGCGAGGAGCGTTGCGTTGCGTGCAACCTGTGCGCAGTGGCTTGTCCGGTGGATTGCATCGCACTTCAAAAAACCGAAGATGAGCACGGCCGTTGGTATCCCGAGTTTTTCCGAATCAACTTCTCGCGGTGCATCATGTGTGGCTTCTGCGAAGAGGCTTGCCCTACCCACGCGATCCAGCTGACCCCGGACTTTGAAATGGCCGAATACGTGCGCCAGGACATGGTTTGGGAGAAGAAGGATCTGCTGATCAACGGCACCGGCAAATACCACGACTACAACTTCTACAAGATCGCCGGCAAATCCATTGGTGGCAAAGGCAAGGGCGAAGCCCGCAACGAACTGCCACCGATCGACCGCAGGAGCCTGCTGCCATGAGCACGTTGTTCTATCTCTCGGCCGTTGTGAGTGTGCTGTCGACACTTATCGCAATCACACGGATTAATGTCACTCATGCCTTGTTGTATTTCATACTGTCGCTGATCTCGCTGGCGGTCATTTTTTACAGCGTCGGTGCCCACTTTGCCGCCGCTCTTGAAGTGATCGTCTACGCCGGAGCCATCATGGTGATGTACGTGTTTGTCGCGATGATGTTGAACCTCGGCAAAGCCACCGAAGACCAGGAACGCATCTGGCTCAAGCCTTCAATGTGGATCGGGCCATCGTTGATGGCAGCGCCGCTCCTCTCTGAACTGATCCTGGTGTTGAAAGACACCGGTGACACCGAAATGGGTCACGCCGTACTTGCTGCCAAGCAAGTCGGTATCGATCTGTTCGGCCCGTATGTACTGGCAGTGGAGTTGGCCTCTATGTTGCTCCTAGCAGGCCTCGTCGGCGCCTACCACCTGGCGCGCAAATAAGCAGATTTCCGGAGCGGAACCGAAACAATGCCTACCGTAATGATGCAAGAAATTCCTATGGAGCACGGCCTGCTGCTTGCAGCAGTCCTGTTTGCCATTGGCCTTATCGGTGTACTTACACGCCGCAACATGGTTTTCGTGCTGATGTCGCTCGAGATAATGCTCAATGCCGCAGCTCTCGCGTTTGTTGTCGCCGGGGCCCGCTGGGGCCAGACCGATGGTCAGATCATGTTTCTTATGATTATCAGCCTTGCAGCGGCTGAAGTCGCAGTAGGCCTTGGCCTGGTTCTGCAGATGTTCCACCGTTTCAAGACCCTGGACCTCGACGTCCTCGGCAAGATGAAAGGCTAGGGGAGAAGCGACATGTTGGATTTACTGTGGTTGGTACCAACCATCCCCTTGATCGGATCGCTGATCCTGATCTTCACGCAGGGCAAGTTACCAGAGGTGCCGGCAGCTATTGTCGGCGCCGGCTCAATTGGCCTTGCCTTCCTAGTGGCAATGCTGGCCGGTATCGATTTTCTCAATTCCGACTTGCCGTTCTACTCGCAGACTCTGTGGACCTGGATGAGCGTAGGCAGCTTTAATGCCGGCTTCTCGCTGTACCTTGATGGCGTCTCGCTGGTGATGATGTTTGTCATTACCGGTATCGGTTTTCTGATTCACCTCTATGCAACGGGTTATATGCACGATGACCCGAGCTTTGCCCGCTTTTTCTCTTACATGAACCTGTTCGTGTCGGCCATGTTGATTCTCGTACTGGCCGACAATCTGCTGCTGCTGTTCATGGGCTGGGAAGGCGTGGGCCTCTGCTCGTATCTGCTGATTGGGTTCTGGTACACCGATTCCTACAACGGCTATTGCGCACGGAAAGCTTTCGTCATCACTCGCGTTGGCGATGCTTCGATGGCACTTGGCCTGTTTCTGCTGTTCCAGTCCGTTGGAACCCTCAACATTCAGGAAGCAATGCAGCTCGCTCAGGGGCAATGGCCGGTCGGTGGCAGTAGCATCGCAACTGCAGTAACCCTGCTGTTGCTCGGTGGCGCGGTCGGCAAGTCGGCGCAGTTGCCACTTCAGACTTGGTTGCCTGACGCCATGGCAGGTCCGACTCCTATCTCTGCGTTGATTCATGCTGCCACTATGGTAACTGCTGGCGTTTATCTGATTGCCCGCACCCATGTGCTCTATCTGCTTGCACCAGAAGTACAGTATCTCGTCGGTGTGATTGGCGCTGTGACTCTGCTCATGGCCGGCTTCACTGCCCTTACGCAAAGTGACATCAAGAAGGTGCTTGCCTTCTCGACAATGAGTCAGATCGGTTACATGTTCCTTGCCCTGGGTGTTGGTGCCTGGTCCAGCGCTATCTTTCATTTGATGACTCATGCCTTCTTCAAGGCGCTGCTGTTCCTCACGGCAGGCTCGATCATCCTCGGCATGCACCATGAACAGAACATCTTCAAGATGGGAGGCCTGCGCAAGGATCTGCCGTGGTCACATGCGCTCTTTCTTATCGGTACGCTGGGCTTGGTTGCGTTTCCTGGTTTCTCCGGCTACTTCAGCAAGGAAGAAATCCTGGCGACTGCGCTGTCAAACCATGATGGCGGCTTCATCCTGTTTGTTGCCGGTCTGGCTGGCGCAGTGATGACCTATCTTTACAGCTTCCGCCTGTACTTCCTCGTGTTTTATGGCAAGAAGACACATGACGGGCATGAGGTGATGGGGCTGCATCTCCAGGGTCCGCTGGTAGTGCTGGCGGTTCTGTCCGTGCTGGGTGGTTTCATCCCAATCCCGGTCCATGAAATCTTTCCGGAAGTCGAAGAGCATCATGCTTCAGTTGCAGCACAAGCGCTGATGGTACTGCTGCCAATGCTTGGTGGTGTGGTCGCTTGGTGGGTATTCGTCAAAGGTGGAATCAATACGGAGAAACTCACCGCCAGTGGCATTGGCAAGGCGCTGCATCGTTTCTGGTTCACTCAATGGGGCATGGACTGGCTGTATGACAAGGTAATTGTGGGACCGTACGTAGGCCTCGCCAAATTCAACAAACGCGATTTCATCGACGCGATTTACAATGGCACCGCCAAACTGGCGCTGGTTCTGCACGGTCTCGTCAGCGACACGCAGACAGGCCAACTGCGCTGGTATGCCCTGACGATGATCAGCGGCGTGTTGCTGCTGGTCAGCATTGGAGTACTGCTATGATTTTGGTTTGGTTGATGGTCATTCTCTTTGCCGGCGGCATTGGTGCCTGGCTGGCAGAGAGCAGAGGAGCTGAACATCCACGCGCTGTCGCACTGGCGGCCATCCTGCTCGACATCTTCCTCGTCGTCATGATGCTGGTTGCGCCAGACACGATGGGACTCGGTACCGCCGATACCGTGGCTCAGTTGGGTCAGAGGGGTGGCTGGCTGGTATTGTTGCAAGCCGACTGGATTCCGCGCTTCGGCGTCAGCTTTATCTTCGGTGTCGACGGCCTTGGGCTAATGCTGGTTGCTTTGACGGTATTCCTCGGCTTGGTTTCGCTCGGCGCGGCCTGGGGTGAAATCCACGATCGCAGCGGCTTCTTCTATTTCAACCTGCTGTGGACCCTGGCCGGTGTGATCGGTGTGTTTACCGCGCTTGATCTGTTCCTGTTCTTCTTCTTCTGGGAAGTTATGCTGATCCCGATGTATTTCATCATCGCGATCTGGGGACATGAGAACAAGGAATACGCTGCGATGAAGTTCTTCATCTTCACCCAGGTGTCTGGCTTGTTGATGCTGCTCAGTATTCTGGTCCTCGTATACTTCCACTACGATGCCACACAGGAAATGACTTTCAGCTACTTCAAGCTGCTCGGCACCCAGCTACCGACCAACGTTTCGATGTGGGTAATGCTTGGATTTTTCATCGCCTTCGCGACCAAGCTGCCGGCAGTACCGGTGCACAACTGGTTGCCGGACGCGCACTCGCAGGCCCCAACGGCGGGCTCGGTGATCCTTGCGGGCATTCTGCTGAAAACCGGCGCCTATGGCCTGTTGCGTTTCACAGTACCTTTGTTCCCTGTTGAAAGTGTCAACTTTGCTCCCTACGGCATGACGCTTGGTGTAATTAGCATCCTCTACACTGCCAAGGTGGCCTTTGGACAAAACGACCTCAAGCGCCTGATTGCGTACACATCGGTTAGCCACATGGGTTTCGTGCTGCTCGGTATCTATGCCTGGAATGCACAGGCAGTGCAGGGTGCGGTAATGACCATGCTCGCGCACGGTTTCAGTGCCGCAGCCTTGTTTATGCTGGCAGGCGGTCTGCAGCACCGCATCCATACGCGTGACATGGATCAGATGGGTGGTTTGTGGGGCGTGGCACCGAAGATGGCATTCATGGCGATGTTCTTTACAGTCGCTGCTGTTGGCATGCCAGGGCTTGGCAACTTCGTCGGTGAATTCCTGGTTCTGCTGGGCAGTTTCCAAGTCAGCCATACAATTACCGCTTTTTCTGCGCTCGGCCTTGTGGTCGCCGCCGTTTACTCTTTGATTGTCATTCAGAAAGTGTTCTTCGGCAAAAACAAGCACAACTACAGGATTGCAGATTTGAGTGGCATGGAGTTTCTGTGCCTGGCACTGATGATGATTGGTCTGATCTGGATGGGTATGTATCCGCAGACCATGCTGGATATGGCACAGCCGAGCCTGCAAAGCCTCAACATAGCCTTTCCCGGCTGAGATATAACCGATACAACGCGAGACAGAACCCAGATGAGCTCCGCAGCCCTGACAGATTTACTCCAGATCATCCTGCTTACCGTAACCACGGTAGCAGTGATGGTGACGGCCGGCTTCAAACGTGACCATGGCTTGGTCAACGCCCTGACTCAGGCGGGCCTCTTTGCCTCGCTGTTTATCTTTGTGTTCATCGAGCCGGTGACTCCGTTACAGGTGACGCCGTTGTTGATCATTGACGAGTATTCATTGTTTTTCTCGGCGCTGATCATTATTGGTGGCATCGCGGTAACAGCGATGGCCTACCCGTATTTCGAGAAGCACCACCAGTACAACGAAGAGTTCTATCTGCTGGTGCTGTGCGGCACACTTGGTGGCGTCATCATGGCGGCCAGCAATCATTTCGTGTCGTTCTTCATCGGCATGGAAATGCTTGGCATCAGCTTGTACGCCTTGATTGCCTACCCCATCCACTCACCAAAACCAGCCAAGTTCCCGCTGGAAGCGGCCGTCAAGTACTTGATCATGTCCGGCATTGCGTCGGCGGTGATGCTATTCGGTATGGCGCTGATTTATTCCATGGCCGGATCGTTCGAATTTGCCAAGCTTGCACAAGCTACCAGCGGTATCGCTGTCAGTTACCAGCCCGTATTGTTGGTCGGCTACCTGATGATTATTGCCGGCATCGCGTTCAAACTATCGCTCGTGCCGTTCCATATGTGGACCCCCGATGTGTACGAAGGCGCACCACTGCCGGTAACCGCGTTTCTCGCTACCGTATCAAAAGCCGCGATGGTCGCTGTTGCCTTGAGACTGCTGCTCGCTGCCGAAGCGTTCAACTTCGGGCAAGTTACTGTAGTGCTTTCACTGCTGGCAGCCGCGTCGATGATTTTCGGTAACCTGCTGGCCCTGATGCAGAGCAATCTGAAACGCCTCTTTGCTTACTCGTCGATTGCCCACCTCGGTTACCTGCTTGTAGTTGTGATTGCTGCGGCGGCCGTGCCGGAACTCGTCAGCATTGAGAGTATGAGCTACTACATGGCAGCGTACTTTCTGATGTCTCTAGGTGGTTTCGCAGTGCTCAGTGCACTGTCCAACTCCAACAAAGAGCTCGACTCAATCACTGATATTCAAGGACTGTTCTGGCGTAATCCGTGGCTGGCCACCGTTATGATCACGGTATTGCTGTCACTGGCCGGCATTCCGTTGACGGCAGGTTTCATCGGTAAATTCTATATTTTCACTACCGGGGTTGAAGGCAAACTGTGGTTCCTGCTTACAGTGCTGATCATCGGCTCATCCATCGGCCTCTATTACTACCTGCGCCTGATCTACACGATGTTGCAAGAGCCGCACGGCACCATCGTCAACGATCCGGCAGCAGCGCGACTGCCGGTTGGTCTGAAAGCGGTAATGGCTGTAGTGACGATTGCACG
>Ga0256307_1000046_pt1 | contig 16009 bp, 16 predicted proteins | sample ColtaT_4_FD_183671 | JGI IMG/M metagenome (GOLD analysis project Ga0256307, IMG submission 183671) | Metatranscriptome of freshwater microbial communities from Columbia River, Oregon, United States - Colum_Atlam_RepA_8d (Metagenome... | ecosystem: Environmental > Aquatic > Freshwater > River...
ACGCCTGCCCCGGAAACCGCGCCTGCCAAGCCGCAGATTCCTGCGCAGTAAGCGCCTTGTCATCCTGGGTGGGGGTGTGTGCATCCGCATCCCCCGCCTTCCCTGCCGGGCGGGTGCGCGGCCAGCTGATTTTCAGTGGCCGTGTCCAAAAACCCGTGTGGTTTCAGGGTAAACTCCAATGCTTGTCAGCAAGCCCGCAAACTTCCCTCGTGGGCTTGGCGATCTGACGATGACTGACAAATGCCGACGTGGTGAAATTGGTAGACACGCTATCTTGAGGGGGTAGTGGCGAAAGCTGTGCGAGTTCGAGTCTCGCCGTCGGCACCAATCATTGGCACACATGGCACCGCAGTGGTGTCACTGGTACACGCAAGATGAACCTCGACCAATACCTGCCCGTTCTTCTGTTCATCATTGTGGGTATCGCGGTCGGTGTGTTACCGCAATTGTTGGGCTACATCCTGGGTCCCAACAAGCCCGACGCGGCCAAGAACTCTCCCTACGAATGTGGCTTCGAGGCCTTCGAAGACGCGCGCATGAAGTTTGACGTGCGCTACTACCTCGTCGCCATCCTGTTCATCCTGTTCGACCTCGAGATCGCGTTCCTGTTTCCCTGGGCTGTGGCGCTCAAGGACGTTGGGGTGGTCGGTTTCTGGTCGGTGGTGGTCTTCCTGGGCATTCTGGTCGTGGGTTTTGCCTACGAGTGGAAAAAAGGCGCCCTGGACTGGGAATGACGGGTCGCACCCTAAGGAACACAGCACATGATTGAAGGCGTCCTGAAAGAGGGCTTTGTCACCACCAGCTACGACTCGGTGGTGAACTGGGCCAAGACCGGTTCGTTGTGGCCCATGACCTTTGGTCTGGCCTGCTGCGCGGTCGAGATGATGCACGCGGCGGCAGCCCGTTACGACATCGGCCGCTTCGGCTCCGAGGTCTTCCGTGCCAGCCCGCGCCAGTCCGATCTGATGATCGTCGCCGGCACGCTGTGCAACAAGATGGCGCCCGCGCTGCGCAAGGTCTACGACCAGATGAGCGAGCCGCGCTGGGTCCTGTCCATGGGCTCCTGTGCCAACGGCGGTGGCTACTACCACTACAGCTATTCGGTGGTGCGTGGCTGCGACCGCATCGTGCCGGTCGACGTCTATGTGCCGGGCTGCCCGCCCACGGCCGAAGCCCTGCTGTACGGCATCATCCAGCTGCAGCAGAAGATCCGCCGCACCCAAACCATCGCGCGCGCCTGAGGGACTCCCATGAGTGAATTTGCCATCCGGCCCGAGGCCATCCAGGATGCGGTTGTGGCCGCGTTGGGCGACAAGGTCCGCCGCATCGACGTGGCGCTGGGCGAGGTGACGTTGCATGTGGCGCCGGCCGACTACCTGGCCGCCATGGCCACCCTGCGCGATGCGCCGGGTTGCCGCTTCGACCAGCTGATCGACCTGTGTGGCCTGGACTACTCCACCTACCGCGACAGCGTGTGGGAGGGGGCCCGTTTCTGCGTGGTCTCGCACCTGCTGTCGGTCGAGTTGAACCAGCGCCTGCGCGTCAAGGTGTTCTGCACCGACGACGAGCTGCCGGTGGTGGACTCGGTCAACGGCCTGTGGGCTTCGGCCAACTGGTTCGAGCGCGAGGCCTTCGATCTGTACGGGATTGTTTTCGAAGGTCACAGCGACCTGCGCCGCATCCTGACCGACTACGGTTTTGTCGGCCATCCCTTCCGCAAGGACTTTCCGGTTTCGGGTCATGTGGAAATGCGCTACGACGCCGAGCGCCAGCGCGTGGTCTACGAGCCGGTGTCTATCGAGCCGCGCGACATCACGCCGCGCATCATCCGTGAAGACAACTACGGAGGTCTGCACTGAGCACACCGTGCAAAGTGGGATGACACATGGCAGAAATCAAGAACTACACCCTGAACTTCGGTCCGCAGCACCCGGCCGCCCACGGCGTGCTGCGTCTGGTGCTGGAGCTCGACGGCGAGGTCGTGCAACGCGCCGACCCGCACATCGGCCTGCTGCACCGCGCCACCGAGAAGCTGGCCGAGAGCAAGACCTTCATCCAGTCGCTGCCCTACATGGACCGGCTGGACTACGTCTCGATGATGTGCAACGAGCACGCCTACTGCCTGGCCATCGAGAAGCTGCTGGGCCTGGAGGTACCCATCCGCGCGCAGTACATCCGCGTGATGTTCAGCGAGATCACCCGCCTGCTCAACCACCTGATGTGGCTGGGATCGCACGGCAACGACTGCGGCAGCTCCACCATCCTGATCTACGCCTTCCGCGAGCGTGAAGACCTGTTCGACATGTACGAGGCGGTGTCGGGCGCGCGCATGCACGCGGCCTACTTCCGTCCAGGCGGCGTCTACCGTGACCTGCCGGACAGCATGCCGCAATACCGCGTCAGCAAGATCAAGAACGCCAAGGCGCTGGCGCAGATGAACGAGAACCGGCAGGGCTCGCTGCTGGACTTCATCGATGACTTCACCCAGCGTTTCCCGACCTACCTGGCCGAGTACCACACGCTGCTGACCGACAACCGCATCTGGAAACAGCGCACCGTCAACGTCGGTGTGATGGCGCCCGAGCGTGCCATCAACCTGGGTCTGACCGGCCCCATGCTGCGCGGCTCCGGCATCGCCTGGGACCTGCGCAAGAAGCAGCCCTACGACGTCTACGACCGCATGGAATTCGACATTCCCGTGGGCAAGACCGGCGACAGCTACGACCGCTACCTCGTCCGCATGGAGGAGATGAACCAGTCCAACCGCATCATCAAGCAGTGCGTGGACTGGCTGCGCGCCAACCCGGGTCCGGTCATCACCGACAACCACAAGGTGGCGCCGCCGTCGCGCGAGGCGATGAAGTCCAGCATGGAAGAGTTGATCCACCACTTCAAGCTCTTCACCGAAGGTTTCCACGTGCCCGAAGGCGAGGCCTACGCCGCGGTCGAGCACCCGAAGGGCGAGTTCGGCATCTACCTCGTGAGCGACGGCGCCAACAAGCCCTACCGCCTGAAGATCCGTCCACCCGGCTTCGTGCACCTGGCCGCGCTCGATGAGCTGGCCCGCGGCCACATGCTGGCCGACGCGGTCGCCATCATCGGCACGCTGGACATTGTTTTTGGGGAGATCGATCGATGATCACCGACGCCACCCGTGCGCGCTTTGACCGCGAAGTCGCCAAATACCCACCCGAGCAGGCGCAGTCGGCCGTGATGGCCTGCCTGTCCATCGTGCAGCAGGAGCAGGGCTTCGTCAGCACCGACGCCGAGCGCGAGATCGCCGAGTATCTGGGCATGCCGGCCATGGCCGTGCACGAGGTCACGACGTTCTACAACATGTACAACCAGCGGCCGGTGGGCAAGTTCAAGCTCAACGTTTGCACCAACCTGCCGTGCCAGCTGCGCGACGGCCAGAAGGCGCTGCATTACCTGGAGGGCAAGCTGGGCGTGCACATGGGCGAAACCACGGCCGACGGCCTGTTCACCCTGCAGCAGAGCGAGTGCCTGGGCGCCTGCGCCGATGCGCCGGTGATGCTGGTCAACGACCGCCACATGTGCAGCTTCATGAGCAACGAAAAACTCGACCAGCTGGTCGCCGGACTGAAGGCTTCGGAGGGACGCGCATGAACGCGAACCAGGTGCTCGAACAGTTCCAGGCCACCGGTGTCCAGACCTGCTTCCACGACCGCCACATCAACCCGCAGATCTACGCGGGCCTGAACGGCGCCAACTGGAGTCTCAAGGACTACGAAGCGCGAGGCGGCTACCAGGCCCTGCGCAAGATCCTGGGCAAGGATGGCTCGGCCCCCCACGCCGAGACCGGCGTGTCCGGCATGACGCAGGACCAGGTCATCGCGGTGGTCAAGGAGTCGGCCCTGCGCGGCCGCGGTGGCGCCGGTTTCCCCACCGGCCTGAAGTGGAGCTTCATGCCGCGCCAGTTCCCGGGCCAGAAGTACCTGGTCTGCAACTCGGACGAGGGCGAGCCCGGCACCTGCAAGGACCGGGACATCCTGATGTACAACCCCCACATCGTCATCGAAGGCATGGCGATCGCCGCCTACGCGATGGGCATCAACGTGGGCTACAACTACATCCACGGCGAGATCTTCCAGGTCCACGAGCGCTTCGAGGCAGCCCTCGAAGAGGCCCGCGCGGCCGGCTACCTGGGCGACAAGATCATGGGCAGCGACTACAGCTTCCAGCTGCACAGCCACCACGGTTTTGGTGCCTACATCTGCGGCGAGGAAACCGCGCTGCTCGAGTCGCTGGAAGGCAAGAAGGGCCAGCCGCGCTTCAAGCCGCCGTTCCCGGCCAGCTTTGGCCTGTACGGCAAGCCGACCACCATCAACAACACCGAGACCTTCGCGGCCGTGCCCTGGATCATCCGCAACGGCGGCCAGGCCTACCTCGAATGTGGCAAGCCCAACAACGGTGGCACCAAGATCTTCTCGGTCAGCGGTGACGTCGAGCGTCCGGGCAACTACGAGATCCCGCTGGGCACCCCCTTCAGCAAGCTGCTGGAACTGGCCGGTGGCGTGCGCAAGGGCCGCCAGCTCAAGGCCGTCATCCCCGGCGGCTCGTCGGCACCGGTGCTGCCCGCGCACATCATGATGGAATGCACGATGGACTACGACTCCATCGCCAAGGCCGGATCCATGCTGGGCTCGGGCGCCGTCATCGTGATGGACGATTCGCGTTGCATGGTCGAGTCGCTCAAGCGCCTGTCCTACTTCTACATGCACGAGAGCTGCGGTCAGTGCACCCCCTGCCGCGAAGGCACGGGCTGGCTGTTCCGCCTGGTCGACCGCATCCACAACGGTCAGGGCAAGGCGGCCGACATGGGCGTGCTGGACAACGTGGCCGAAAGCATCATGGGGCGCACCATCTGCGCCCTGGGCGATGCCGCCGCCATGCCGGTGCGCGCCATGATCAAGCACTTCCGTCCCGAGTTCGAGCACTTCATCGAACACAAGACGCCCCTGGTCAAGACGGCCGCCTGAGCGCGTGTCACCCGCGTGAGAACACAACATGGTTGAAATCGAACTCGACGGCAAGAAGGTGGACGTGGCCCCCGGCAGCATGATCATGCATGCGGCCGAAAAGGCGGGCAGCTACATCCCCCATTTCTGCTACCACAAGAAGCTTTCCATCGCGGCCAACTGCCGCATGTGCCTGGTCGACGTGGAAAAGGCGCCCAAGCCCATGCCGGCTTGCGCCACGCCCGTCACCCAGGGCATGATCGTGCGCACCAAGAGCGACAAGGCGATCAAGGCCCAGCAGTCGGTGATGGAATTCCTCCTCATCAACCACCCGCTGGACTGCCCCATCTGCGACCAGGGCGGCGAGTGCCAGTTGCAGGATTTGGCCGTGGGCTACGGCGCGGGCAAGTCGCGCTACGAGGAAGAAAAACGCGTCGTTTTCCACAAGGACGTCGGTCCGCTGATCTCCATGGAGGAGATGAGCCGCTGCATCCACTGCACCCGCTGCGTGCGCTTCGGCCAGGAAGTGGCCGGCGTGATGGAGCTGGGCATGTCGCACCGGGGTGAACATTCCGAGATCGAGACCTTTGTCGGCCAGTCGGTGGACTCCGAACTGTCGGGCAACATGATCGACATCTGCCCGGTGGGCGCGCTGACCAGCAAGCCTTTCCGCTACAGCGCCCGCACCTGGGAGCTGTCACGCCGCAAGTCGGTGAGCCCGCACGACTCCACCGGCGCCAACCTGATCGTCCAGGTCAAGAACCACCAGGTCATGCGTGTGGTGCCGCTGGAGAACGAGGCCGTCAACGAATGCTGGATCGCCGACCGCGATCGCTTCAGCTACGAAGCCCTCAACGGCGACCAGCGCCTGACCGCACCCATGCTCAAGCAGGGTGGCGAGTGGAAGACGGTCGACTGGCAGACCGCGCTGGAGTACGTGGCCAACGGCCTCAAGCAGATCAAGAACGATTTCGGCGCCCAGGCCATCGGCCTGCTGGCCAGCCCGCACAGCACCGTGGAAGAACTGGCCCTGGCCAGCGCCCTGGTGCGTGGCCTGGGCAGCGCCAACGTCGACCACCGCCTGCGCCATGCCGACTTCGGCAACAGCACCGGCGTGCGCTGGCTGGGCGCGCCCATCGCGTCCCTGTCCACCCTGCAGCGTGTGCTGGTGGTGGGCTCGAACCTGCGCAAGGACCACCCGCTGTTCGCCCAGCGCATCCGCCAGGCGGCCCGCAAGGGCGCCCAGGTGAACGCGGTCAACAGCCGCGTGCACGACTGGGCCCTGCCGGTGGCCAACACCCTGGTCGCCGAGAGCGGCGTCTGGGTCCAGGCGCTGGCCCAGGTGGCAGCGTCCATCGCCCGTGAAAAAGGCATCGCCTCGCCCTGGAACATGGCCACCAGCGTCGAGTCCGACGCCATCGCCCGTTCACTGCTGGGTGGCGAGCGCAAGGCCGTGTTGCTGGGCAACGCCGCCGCGCACCACGCCTTCGCCGCCAGCCTGCTGGCCGTGGCGCAGTGGGTGGGTGAACAGACCGGTGCGTCGGTCGGCTACCTCACCGAAGCCGCCAACACCGTCGGCGCGCAGTGGCTGGGCGTCCTGCCGGGCAACGGTGGCCAGAACGCGGGTCAGATGCTGGCCGGTGGCCTCAAGGCCGCCCTGCTGCTGAACAACGAACCCGTGTTCGACAGCGCGGCCGGGCAGGGGGCCATCGCCGGGCTGGAACACGCCCAGATGGTGGTGAGCCTGAACCCCTTCAAGGCCAACCTGGACGTGGCCGACGTGCTGCTGCCCATCGCACCCTGGACCGAAACCCCGGGCAGCTTCGTCAACGCCGAAGGTCTGCTGCAGAGCTTCTACGCTGTGGCCCGTCCGCTGGGTGACACCCGCCCGGCCTGGAAGGTGCTGCGCGTGCTGGGCAACCTGCTGGGCCTGCCGGGCTTCAACCAGGAAACCGCCCAGGACGTGCTGGCCGAGGTGCTGGCGCAACGTGGCCTGACGGGCCAGAAGGCGCCGCTGCAGCTGCCTGCGTCCGCCCTGAGCAACACCACCTCGGTGGCCGCCGACCTCTCGCCCGTCTCGGGCCAGCCGGCCCAGGCCGCCATCTACCAGCTCGACGGCACGGTGCGCCGCGCGCCGTCGCTGCAACTGACCGCTGACGCGCGTGCCGCGCAGGAGGCCCTGGCATGATCGACGCGATGTACAACGCCGGCCTCGGGCTGCTCTCGGCCCACTGGTGGACGGCCATCGTCTGGCCCGTGTTGTGGGCCCTGATCAAGATCGTCGCCGTGCTGGCGCCCCTGATGGGCGCCGTCGCTTACCTCACGCTGTGGGAGCGCAAGCTGCTGGGCTGGATTCAGGTTCGCCACGGTCCCAACCGCGTCGGCCCCATGGGCCTGCTGCAGCCCATCGCCGATGCGCTCAAGCTGCTGACCAAGGAACTGATCCAGCCGACCGCCGCGGCCAAGGGGCTGTTCCGTCTCGGTCCCATCATGGCCATCATGCCCGCGCTGGCGGCCTGGGTCGCCATCCCGTTCGGCCCCGACGCCATCCTGGCCAACATCAACGCCGGCCTGCTGCTGATCATGGCCATCACCTCCATCGAGGTCTATGGCGTGATCATCGCCGGCTGGGCGTCCAACTCCAAGTACGCCTTCCTGGGCGCGCTGCGTGCCTCGGCGCAAATGGTGAGCTACGAAATCGCCATGGGCTTCTGCCTGGTGGTGGTCATCATGGTGTCGGGCAGCCTGCACCTGGGCGAGATCGTGGCCGCCCAGGGCCGTGGCATGGCCGCCAGTGCCGGCCTGACCTTCCTCTCCTGGAACTGGCTGCCGCTGCTGCCCATCTTCATGGTCTACCTGATCTCCGGCGTGGCCGAGACCAACCGCCACCCCTTCGACGTGGTCGAAGGCGAGGCCGAGATCGTGGCCGGCCACATGGTCGAGTACTCGGGCATGGGCTTCGCCATCTTCTTCCTGGCCGAATACGCCAGCATGTGGCTGGTCTCCATCCTGGCCGCGCTGATGTTCCTGGGCGGCTGGCTGCCTCCGATCGACAGCATCCTCTTCAACTGGGTCCCGGGCTGGATCTGGCTCGGTATCAAGACCTTCCTGGTGGTGTCCATGTTCATCTGGATACGTGCCACCTTCCCGCGCTTCCGCTACGACCAGATCATGCGTCTGGGCTGGAAGATCTTCATTCCCGTCACGCTGGTCTGGTTGCTGGTGGTGGGCGGCTGGATGATGACCCCGTGGAACATCTGGAAGTGAGAAAGCACTGACATGACCGCTGCTTCCATCAAGGACTTCATGTCCTCCTTCATGCTGGCCGAGTTGTTCAAGGGCATGGCCCTGACTGGCAAGTACATGTTCCGTCGCAAGGTGACGGTGCAGTTTCCCGAGGAAAAGACGCCGCTGTCGCCGCGTTTCCGCGGCCTGCACGCCCAGCGCCGCTATGACAACGGCGAAGAACGCTGCATCGCCTGCAAGCTGTGCGAAGCCGTCTGTCCGGCCATGGCCATCACTATCGAATCCGACGTGCGCGATGACGGCACCCGCCGCACCACCCGCTACGACATCGACCTGACCAAGTGCATCTTCTGCGGCTTCTGCGAAGAGGCCTGTCCGGTGGACGCCATCGTCGAAACCCACATCTTCGAGTACCACGGTGAGAAGCGGGGCGACCTCTACTTCACCAAGGACATGCTGCTGGCCGTGGGCGACCGTTACGAAAAAGAGATCGCCGCCGCCAAGGCCGCCGACGCTCCCTACCGCTGACCGTCCTTCGCTCAATGCTCAACGCACAACGCTGAAATCCCATGGACGTCACAACCGGTTTCTTCTACTTCTTCTCGGCGGTGCTGCTGTTCGCGGCCTTCCGGGTCGTCACGGCGCGCAACCCCGTGCACGCGGTGCTCTACCTCATGCTGGCCTTCTCCCAGGCGGCGGCGGTGTGGATGCTGCTCAAGGCCGAATTCCTGGCCATCACCCTGGTGCTGGTCTACCTCGGCGCCGTCATGGTGCTGTTCCTCTTCGTCGTGATGATGCTGGACATACGCATCGAAGGCGACCGCTGGGGTTTCTGGCAGAACTTCCCGCTGGCCCTGCTGATCGGTGGCGTGATCGCCATTGAAATGGGCGCCATCCTGTCGGGCGGTTTTGGCTCCGTCACGCTGAGTCCGGCCGCCGCCGCCGGACAGATCGAGAACACCAAGGAACTGGGCAAGCTGCTCTACACCAGCTACCTGTACCCGCTGGAAATTGCCGCCGTGATCCTGCTGGTGGCCATCATCGCCGCCATCGCCCTGACCCTGCGCCAACGCAAGGACAGCAAATTCGTTGACGCCTCCGAGCAGGTGCGCGTCAAGGCGCGCGACCGCCTGGCCGTGGTGCAGGTGGCGGCCACCCGCGAGGCGCCGGTCCCCGCCCCGGCTGTTGAGGAGAAACAGGCATGACCCTGACGCTGACCCACTTTCTGACACTGGGCGCCATCCTGTTCACCCTGTCGGTGATCGGCATCTTCCTGAACCGCAAGAACCTGATCGTGCTGCTCATGGCCATCGAGCTGATGCTGCTGGCCGTCAACATGAACTTCGTCGCGTTCTCCCATTACCTGGGCGACATGCATGGGCAGGTTTTCGTCTTCTTCATCCTCACCGTGGCGGCGGCCGAGTCGGCCATCGGCCTGGCCATCCTGGTCCTGCTGTTCCGCAACAAGTCCTCGATTCGCGTCGATGAGCTCAACGCCCTCAAGGGTTGAGCCGGGCTTAGAAAGAACGACACCACAATGACAACAAGCCTCTCCGCAAGCACCTTGCTGGCCGTTCCGCTGGCGCCCCTGGTCGGCTCCCTGGTGGCCGGCATCCTGGGCACCACCTTTGGCGGCAACGTCATCGGCCGCAAGGCATCGCACACCGCCACCATCCTGGGCGTCTTCGTCGCCATGGTCCTGTCCTTCCTGACGCTCAAGGACGTCATGCAGGGCGCGCGCTTCAACGCCACCATCTACGAATGGATGGTGATCGGCGGGCTCAAGATGGAGATTGGCTTCCTGGTCGATGGCCTGACCGCGATGATGATGGTGGTGGTCACCTTCGTCTCGCTGATGGTCCACCTCTACACCATCGGCTACATGGAAGAAGACGAAGGCTACAACCGCTTCTTCGCCTACATCTCCCTGTTCACCTTCTCCATGCTCATGCTGGTCATGAGCAACAACCTGCTGCAGCTGTTCTTCGGATGGGAAGCGGTGGGTCTGGTGTCCTACCTGCTGATCGGTTTCTGGTTCAACAAGCCCACGGCCATCTTCGCCAACATGAAGGCCTTCCTGGTCAACCGCGTGGGCGACTTCGGCTTCATCCTGGGCATCGGCCTGATCGTGGCCTACACCGGCACCCTGAACTACGCCGAGGTCTTCGCCAAGGCGCCCGAGCTGGGCAAGCTGGGCTTCCCGGGCACCGAGTGGCTGCTCATCACCGTGATCTGCATCTGCCTGTTCATCGGCGCCATGGGCAAGTCGGCCCAGTTCCCGCTGCACGTGTGGCTGCCCGACTCGATGGAGGGCCCGACCCCGATCTCCGCGCTGATCCACGCCGCCACCATGGTGACGGCCGGCATCTTCATGGTCTCGCGCATGTCGCCGCTGTTCGAGCTGTCCGACACCGCGCTGAGCTTCATCATGGTCATCGGCGCCATCACCGCGCTGTTCATGGGTTTCCTGGGCATCATCCAGAACGACATCAAGCGCGTCGTGGCCTACTCCACGCTGTCGCAGCTGGGCTACATGACGGTGGCCCTGGGCGCCTCGGCCTACTCGGTGGCGGTGTTCCACCTCATGACCCACGCCTTCTTCAAGGCTCTGCTGTTCCTCGGCGCCGGCTCGGTCATCATGGGCATGCACCACAACCAGGACATCCGCTGGATGGGCGGCGTGCGCAAGTACATGCCCATCACCTGGATCACCTCGCTGCTGGGCTCCCTGGCCCTGATCGGCACGCCCCTGTTCTCGGGCTTCTACTCCAAGGACAGCATCATCGAGGCGGTGCACTTCAGCCACCTGCCGGGGTCGGGCTTCGCCTACTTCGCGGTCATGGCCGGCGTCTTCGTGACCGCCTTCTATTCCTTCCGCATGTACTTCCTGGTCTTCCATGGCGGCGAGCGCTACGACCAGAACCCGGACGCCCACCACGACGACCACCACCATGACGACGATCATGGTCATGGCCACCATGGCGACGGCAGGCCCCACGAGTCGCCCTGGGTGGTGACCGTGCCCCTGGTGCTGCTGGCCATCCCCTCGGTGCTGATCGGCTTCTTCACCATCGAACCCATGGTGATCGGCAAGTTCTTCGCCGATGCCATCACGGTGAACGCGCAGGCCCACCCGGCCCTGGCCGAGTTCGCCGAGGAGTTCCACGGCCCGCTGTCCATGGCGCTGCATGCCTTCAGCACCGCGCCGCTGTACCTGGCCCTGGCCGGTGTGGCGCTGTCCTACTACATGTACATGGTCAACCCGGCGCTGCCGGCGGCCATCAAGCGCAGCGTGATGCCCGTCTACAACCTGCTCGAGAACAAGTATTACCTCGACTGGATCAACGAGAACATCCTCGCCAAGGCCGCCCGCGGCCTGGGCACCGGCCTGTGGAAGGGCGGCGACCAGGGCCTGATCGAAACCGGCGTGGTCAACGCCAGCTGGAAGATCGTGGGCGCGGTGTCGGCCGTCGTGCGCAAGGTGCAGAGTGGCTACATCTACCACTACGCCATGGCCATGATCCTCGGCGTGTTCGTGCTGATGACGTATTTCGTGTGGCTCGCCAAGTAAGGAGAACAAGAACATGGGTTTGCTGAGCCTTGCGATTTGGACCCCCATCGTTTTCGGGGGTGTGCTGCTGGCACTGGGACGTGATGAACAGGCGGGCATGGTCCGCTGGATCGCGCTGGTGGGCGCGCTGGCCGGCCTGGCCGTGACGCTGCCGATCTACGGAGGCTTCGAGCTGGGCACGTCGGCGATGCAGTTCGTCGAGAAGTCGCCGTGGATCGAACGCTTCCACATCCACTACCATCTCGGCGTGGACGGCATCTCGCTGTGGCTGGTGCCGCTCACCGCCTTCATCACCGTCATCGTGGTGCTGGCCAGCTGGGAAGCGATCACCGAACGCGTCCACCAGTACATGGGCGCCTTCCTGATCCTGTCGGGCCTGATGATCGGCGTCTTCGCCTCGCTGGACGCGATGCTGTTTTACGTTTTCTTCGAAGCCACGCTGATCCCGATGTACCTGATCATCGGCATCTGGGGCGGACCGAACAAGATCTACGCCGCCTTCAAGTTCTTCCTCTACACGCTGCTGGGCTCGCTGCTCATGCTGGTGGCGCTGATCTACCTGTACAACCAGGCGGGTGGCAGCTTCGACCTGCTGACCTGGCACAAGCTGCCGTTGGGCGCCACCGCGCAGACGCTGCTGTTCTTCGCCTTCTTCGCGGCCTTTGCGGTCAAGGTGCCGATGTGGCCGGTCCACACCTGGCTGCCCGACGTGCACGTCGAGGCGCCCACCGGCGGTTCCGCCGTGCTGGCCGCCATCATGCTCAAGCTGGGCGCCTACGGCTTTCTGCGTTTTTCCATGCCCATCGCGCCCGATGCGTCGCACGAGTGGGCCTGGCTGATGATCGCGCTGTCGCTCATCGCCGTGGTCTACGTGGGCCTGGTGGCCATGGTCCAGCAGGACATGAAGAAGCTGGTGGCCTATTCGTCGGTGGCCCACATGGGCTTCGTGACGCTGGGCTTCTTCATCTTCAACGACCTCGGCATGGCCGGCGCCATCGTGCAGATGATCGCCCACGGTTTCGTGTCGGCGGCGATGTTCCTGGGCATCGGCGTGTTGTACGACCGCATGCATTCGCGCCAGATCGCCGACTACGGCGGCGTGGTCAACACCATGCCCAAGTTCGCCGCCTTCGCGCTGCTGTTTGTCATGGCCAACTGCGGCCTGCCGGGCACGGCCGGTTTTGTCGGTGAGTGGATGGTGATCCTGGCGGCGGTCAAGGCCAACTTCTGGATCGGCCTGGCAGCGGCCTCGGCCCTGATCTTTGGCGCGGCCTATTCGCTGTGGATGTTCAAGCGGGTCTACCTGGGCGCGCCGGGCAACGACCACGTCAAAGCGCTGCTCGACATCAACGCCCGCGAATTCCTGGTGATGGCGCTGCTGGCGGTGGCCGTGCTCTACATGGGCGTGCATCCCAAGCCCTTCACCGACGTGATGGATGGATCGGTGGCGGAGTTGCTGCGTCATGTGGCCATCTCCAAACTGAAATGACGACACCCGATCGAAAGACAAAAAGCGATGATTGACAACCTGAGCTGGGTGACGGCCTACCCCGAACTGCTGCTGCTGGCCATGGCGTGTGTGATCACGCTGCTGGACCTTTCCGTCAAGACACCCCAGCGCGGCGCCACCTATGTGCTGACCCTGCTGACGCTGGGTGCGGTCGCCTGGCTGCACGCGGTGTACGCCCTGGGCGGCGAATCCATCATGGGCTTCGGCGGCATGATCGTGAGCGACCCCATGGGCCACTGGCTCAAGTGCTTCGCCGCGCTGGCCGTGATGGTCACCCTGGTCTACGGCCGCAGCTACGGTGCGCAGCGCGACATGCTGCGTGGTGGCGAATGGTTCTCGTTGTCGCTGTTCGCGCTGCTGGGCATGTTCGTCATGATCTCGGGCCACAACTTCCTGGTCATCTACCTGGGCCTGGAGCTGCTGACCCTCTCCAGCTACGCGCTGGTGGCCCTCAAGCGCGACGATGGCACGGCCACCGAGGCCGCCATGAAGTACTTCGTGCTGGGTGCGCTGGCCAGCGGCTTCCTGCTCTATGGCCTGTCCATGCTCTACGGCGCCACCGGGTCGCTGGACATCGCCGAGGTCGTCAAGGCCGTGGCGGCCGGCACCGAACGCCACCAGGTGCTGGTGTTCGGTCTGGTCTTCATCGTCGCCGGCCTGGCCTTCAAGCTCGGTGTGGTGCCCTTCCACATGTGGGTGCCCGACGTCTACCACGGTGCACCCACCTCCATCACCCTGATGATCGGTGGCGCGCCCAAGCTGGCCGCCTTCGCCATCGTGATCCGCCTGCTGGTCGAAGGCCTGCTGCCGCTGGCGGTGGACTGGCAACAGATGCTGGCCGTGCTGTCGGTGGTGTCGCTGCTGGTGGGCAACCTGGCCGCCATCGCGCAGACCAACCTCAAGCGCATGCTGGCCTTCTCCACCATTGCCCAGATGGGTTTCATGCTGCTGGGCCTGCTGGCCGGTGTGGTCGATGGCCAGGGCGGCAACATGGCCAACGCCTACAGCGCGTCCATGTTCTACATCATCACCTACGTGCTGACCACGCTGGGCACCTTCGGTGTCATCCTGCTGCTGGCGCGCAAGGGCTTTGAATCCGAAGAGATCACCGACCTGGCCGGGCTCAACGCCCGCAGCCCGCTGTATGCCGGTGTCATGGCCATCTGCATGTTCTCGCTGGCCGGCGTGCCGCCGCTGGTGGGTTTCTACGCCAAGCTCTCGGTGCTGCAGGCGCTGATCGCGTCCTCGCACGCCGGCTACATCGGCCTGGCCGTGTTCGCCGTGATGATGTCGCTGATCGGCGCCTTCTACTACCTGCGCGTGGTCAAGGTCATGTATTTCGACGCACCGGCACAGACCGCTGCCATCGAAGCCGGCGCGGACGTGCGCGCGGTGCTTTCCGTCAACGGCGCCCTGGTGCTGGTGCTGGGCATCGTGCCCGGTGGCCTGATGGCCCTGTGCGGTCAGGCCATCGCCGTGTTGCTGCGTTGACGGCCGCTGGCTCGACGTGAACGCTTCGACGTCTGTCTGGTTGATCGTGTTGTTGGCGGTGGTGGGTGCCAACCTGCCATTTGTCAACGAGCGCTGGCTGGCGGTGTGGCCCCACGCGGGTCGCAAGGCCTGGTGGCAGCGCCTGTTCGAACTGGTGTTGTTGTACCTGTTGGTGGGCGGTGTCGGCCTGGCGCTGGAGCAGCACGAGGGTCAGATCTATCCCCAAGGCTGGGCTTTTTACGCCACCACCGGGGCCTTGTTCCTCACGCTGGCCTTTCCTGGTTTTGTCTGGCGCTACCTGATGCGCCGGCGCTGAGCCGTTCGCAGCGGACGGCCATGGACACGTTCGAGGGCAAGGACGCCCACCTGAGCGAACACACCCTGCACAGCGAAGACCTGCTGCACGGGCATTTCCTGCACATCAAACGCGACACCGTGCGCCTGCCTGGCGGCGAGCAGGCCACGCGCGAATACGTGGTCCATCCCGGCGCCGTGATGGTCATCGCGCTGTTCGACGACGGCAGGGTGCTCCTGGAGCGCCAGTACCGCTATCCCATGCAGCGGGTGATGATCGAGTTTCCCGCCGGCAAGCTGGACGCCGGCGAAACCTCACTGCGTTGCGCCCAGCGCGAACTTCAGGAAGAAACCGGTTACCGTGCCAGCGAATGGGCGCGCGCGGGGGTCTTGCACCCTGTTATCTCCTACGCCACCGAGTTCATCGACATCTGGTTCGCCCGCGGCTTGAGCGCCGGCGAGCGGCACCTGGACGCCGGCGAGTACCTCGACGTTTTCACCGCCGCCCCGGCCGAGTTGCTGGCCTGGTGCCGCGACGGCCAGGTGACCGATGCCAAGACCCTCACCGGCGCCTTGTGGCTGCAGAACGTGTTGCGCGGCGACTGGACGCTGGACTGGCAAAGCCCGACTTGACACCGTGGTGGGGGCCGAGGCGGATAATCGGGGCATGAAAGTTCTGAACCTGCGCTGCAACGCGCAGCATCCGTTTGAAGGCTGGTTCGGCTCCGAGGCCGACTTCCAGGACCAGCTCGCGCGTGGCCTGGTGGCCTGCCCGATGTGTGGCGACACCCGGATCGAGAAACTGCTGTCCGCGCCCCGCATCAACCTGGGCGCGGCTCAGCCGCCTCAAGCCAAGGGCACTGCGAACGTGGCCGCCGCGCCATCGGCACCCGTGGCCATGGACCCCGGCATGGACAC
>Ga0256307_1000052_pt1 | contig 15701 bp, 12 predicted proteins | sample ColtaT_4_FD_183671 | JGI IMG/M metagenome (GOLD analysis project Ga0256307, IMG submission 183671) | Metatranscriptome of freshwater microbial communities from Columbia River, Oregon, United States - Colum_Atlam_RepA_8d (Metagenome... | ecosystem: Environmental > Aquatic > Freshwater > River...
ATCTCTCGGGCCAACCCTGCCTGCACTGAAGCCGTCTCCTACATGCTCCAGAGACCACCTCGACCATCTACACACAACATCTACTACTGGTACTACGGCACACTCGCTATGTACCAATACGGCGGCTCAAGTTGGAACGAGTGGAATGAACACTTAAGAGAAACCTTGATTACGGAACAGCAAACAAAGGGGCACAAAACAGGAAGCTGGGACCCCAAACCACCCTGGGGACCGTACGGCGGTAGAGTTTTTTCAACAGCAATAAGCACTCTTTGCCTTGAAGTCTATTACCGCTTTCTGCCGCTCTATCAAATAGGAGCACAGTTTGATCCACCGACAACAAAAGACCCCTAACACGCTCACGTACCTTGCACTCTCGGGCTTGAATAACGAAACTCCAAACAGGGAGGCGTAGAACCTGCTGCGTACCCCTCAAACTCGAATCAACCAATCATTCAATGTAGCAGACGCAACTGCGGTGCCAGCAGTTGGCTTGCATTGGTGTTCGTGATCGCTATATTGCTCGGCTCCCCATCGGGCCGACTTCAACTGCTAGCGTAGCTCAATTGGCAGAGTTCCGGTTTTGTAAACCGGCGGTTGTGGGTTCGAGTCCCTCCGCTAGCTTTTTAGTTAGAGCTTGAATTGGCGGACACATTGAAACAATGAATATCGTCGATAGCTATGGTGCACATATGCGGGGGAATTCCAGAGTGGCCAAATGGGCCAGACTGTAAATCTGGTGGCTCTGCCTTCGCAGGTTCGAATCCTGCTTCCCCCAGTTTTACAACGCGTTTTAATTGTTAAGTTTTTTGTTCGCAGTTTATCAACTGCGGGTGTAGCTCAATGGTAGAGCGCCAGCCTTCCAAGCTGGACACGTGGGTTCGATTCCCATCACCCGCTACTGTAAAGTCGAAAGTTCGTTGGGTTCGGTTGTGTCGCTGTTGCATTCAAGTTCGCTGCTGTAGCTCAGTGGTAGAGCGCGTCCTTGGTAAGGACGAGGTCGTGGGTTCAAGTCCCACTAGCAGCTCTTCCGTAGGCGAAGCTCTGTCGTGGCTGGATGCAGGCGTCTGTGGAATTTGTTAATTGCTTTATTCAGCACAGTCTAGATGAAACGAGAGCTAGGGAGTAAACATGGCCAAGGCAGTCTTTGAGAGAACGAAGCCGCACGTCAACGTAGGCACTATCGGACACATCGATCACGGCAAAACGACCACAACAGCGTCGATCCTTGCCGTCCAGGCGGCCAAGGGTCTCGCCAACTTCAAGTCTTATGCAGACATCGCAAAGGGCGGAACAGTTCGCGACGAAACAAAGACGGTCACCATTGCAGTGAGCCACGTTGAATACGAGTCTCCCAAGCGACACTATGCCCACATTGACTGCCCTGGTCACGCCGACTACATCAAAAACATGATCACCGGTGCGGCCCAAATGGACGGGGCGATTCTTGTCGTCTCCGCAGCCGATGGACCGATGCCGCAAACTCGCGAGCACATTCTTCTGGCACGGCAGGTCAATGTGCCAGCGCTCGTTGTGTTTCTCAACAAGTGCGATCTGGTTGATGACCCAGAATTACTTGAACTTGTCGAGATGGAAATCCGCGACCTTCTCACCAAGTACGACTTTCCAGGCGACACAATTCCGATCGTGCGAGGAAACGCAAAAGCTGCACTGGACACCCCTGCGGACCCAGTTGCTAGCAAATGCATCACTGAGCTCATGGATGTTCTTGACGCACATATCCCAGAGCCTCAGAGAGCTGCCGACAAGCCATTTTTGATGGCTATTGAGGACGTCTTCTCGATCGAGGGACGCGGCACTGTAGTGACCGGGAGAATTGAGCAAGGAGTGGTCAAGGTAGGCGAAAAGATCGAAATTATCGGACTTCGCCCAACCACCGAAACGACATGCACGGGCGTCGAGATGTTTAACAAGACACTCGACTCCGGTATGGCTGGAGACAATGTAGGAATTCTGCTGCGTGGCGCCAAAAAGGAAGATATGTCGCGCGGGCAAGTACTCGCTGCCCCAAAAAGTATTAAGCCGCACACGAAATTTGAAGCTGAAGTGTATGTTTTGAGCAAAGAAGAAGGCGGTCGCCATACACCCTTCTTCAACGGATACAAGCCGCAATTCTACTTTCGCACCACCGACGTTACCGGCTCGATGAACCTTCTCGGCGGCGCAGAAATGTGCATGCCTGGAGACAACGTCAAGGTTCAAGTTGAGCTTGGCAAAGTTATCGCAATGGATACTGGAAGCCGATTTGCAATTCGCGAAGGCGGCAAAACAGTAGGTTCAGGCGTTGTGACCTCGATTTTGGAGTAAAGAGAATGCCTCGAGAATTCGTCTGGCTTGAGTGCACTGAGTCTGGTGACCGAAACTATCGAGTCTCAAAAGAGACACGGGGAACTGAGCGGCTTGAGCTTAAAAAATACTGCCCTCGGCTTCGGCGGCACACAGTACACAAAGAGTCACGTAAGAAGTAGCTTGATGGCTTTTGGCTTGAACTACGGGTGTAGCTCAATGGCAGAGCACTGGATTCCAAATCCAGCGGTTGGGGGTTCAAGTCCCTCCGCCCGTGATCAGGACATCACAATTCGGCTGGATTTATAAAAATGCTAACTTCTGGCTACAAAAAAAAAGCAAGGAAGACCATCACGACAAATAGCATTGTGTGTTGTAACCAGCTGTTTGGCGTGGCTAACAATACAGATAGCGTCAATATTCGTCGCAAGACAAGCAGGCATTTTTTGGCTGTCGTTGTGCATAACGGCGAGTATCGTAAGCGCTTTGGTATCGTTGCTTATCCTAGAAAAACCGAAGTTTTCAGATTTTCTGATATCAGTTCAAAGCGAAATCGACAAGGTAACGTGGCCGTCAACAGCGGAGGTCAAAAGAGCTACTTTAGTTGTATTGGTGCTGATAATATCGATGGCTTGCGTAATGTTTTTGTTCGATTTGGTATGGCAATGGGTTTTTCAGGTCATAGGTTTTTTACAGATTTACCGGAGATAACCCCATGCCAGAGCTCGATGATCCGATCACCACGGTTGGGAAACAATTCAAGTGGTATGTATTGAAGGTCCAGACGAATCGAGAAAAGTCGATTAAGGAGAACCTTGAGCGAAGAATACGCCGAGACAGCTTAGAAACTTCGTTCGGTCGAATCGTAATACCTACCGAGAAGATCGTCGAAACAAAAAGTGGCAAACGCCGTGTAGTAGAACGCAAGATGTATCCGGGCTATTTGTTCATTCAGTTGATTTTGAATGACGAAACTTGGTATTTAGTACGAGACACTTCTGGTGTAGGTGATTTTACAGGCACCGGGGGCGTGCCGACACCGATGGATGACAGCGAAATCGACCGTATGTTGCAAGTCGAAGAATCGCATGATGAACCGGCGAAAATTAAGATACAGCTTAGCCGCGGAGACGTGGTAAAGATCAAAGAAGGCACCTTCGATACTTTCGAGGGATCGATTGAGTCCATCGACGAGACCAGCGGTAAGATTATCGTACTCATTGAAATTTTTGGCCGGTCGACGCCGGTCGAACTGGAGTACTGGCAGGTCGAGAAGCCATAACTGAACAGACTTTTGAACGCAGCAAGTGAAAGATTTCAATGGCTAAACAAGTAGTAGCTCAAGTAAAAGTGCAAATCACTGGTGGGCAAGCGACTCCCGCGCCCCCTGTTGGCACTGCACTCGGACCACACGGAATAAACTTAGGAAAGTTTGTACAAGAGTTCAACGCGAAAACAAAGGACATTGCCGGGACGGTTGTCCCTGTGATCGTGACCGTATACAACGATCGATCTTTTGACTTTGTCTTGAAGAGCCCGCCGGCAGCAGTTCTCCTTAAGAAGGTTGCCGGTGTCGCGAAAGGGGCTCCGAGACCCAATACGGAGAAGGTGGGCGTAGTCACTAAGGCTCAGGTGCTCGGGATTGCAAAAGAGAAGTTGGTCGACTTGAACACAGGCGACCTCGCTGCGGCTTGCCGAATGGTTGAAGGTACAGCGCGAAGTATGGGCATCGCAATTGCGGATTGATAACTGACTGACTTTTAGGTTCAGTTGTTGTCTCCGTGTTTAACAGTAGATGTGGTGGGGATGAAATTATGCGGGAATCTTCTAAGCGTATGGTGGCGTTACAACAGTTGGCATCTAAGATCGGCGTTGTGTCCTTGCCTGAGGCTGTGACCACCCTAAAGAGCCTAGAAGGGTCGATGCCCGAGGGCGTGAAGAAGTGCAGATTCGACCAAACGGTAGAAATTGCAATTCGTCTTGGAGTCGATCCGAAACAGGCAGATCAACTGGTCAGAGGATCAATCGTATTGCCGCACGGAATTGGGAAATCAAAAAGGGTGTTAGTGTTCGCTCAAGGACAGAACATTGAGGTTGCAAGAAATGCTGGCGCGGATCACGTAGGCGGAAAGGAACTAGCCGACCAGATAAAAGGCGGCTGGCTAGATTTTGATGTGGCAATAGCTAGCCCCGATATGATGGGGGTGGTTGGCCCTCTGGGAAAGGTTCTTGGCCCGCGCGGGTTGATGCCATCACCGCGTGCAGGCACCGTGACGTCCGATTTGGTGACTGCGGTTAAGGAATACAAGGCAGGCAAGGTTGAGTTTCGTGTTGACGCTGCTGGCATAGTGCATTGTGTGGTTGGGAAACTTTCGTTTACTGAGACTCAATTAACAGAAAATATCCAAGCGTTGATTAAGTACCTGCACGCAATTAAACCGGCGACATCGAAAGGTGTTTATGTCAGGAGCACCTACGTTTCTGCTACCATGACCCCATCGATCGGGATTTCTGTTTGAGTTTCCGATGGCGGACTTAGCTGTGTCTCGTAGTAATAGTAAAGAGCGTTGGAACCTAAATGAGCAAGAGCGTCAAATCGTTGCTGATGAAAGATCTCACTGATCAACTTAGGTCAGTTGAAGAAGTTGTATTTGTGGACATATCAAAGCTTGACGGCGTGTCGAGCAATAGGATGCGAGTCGCATCTGGCAAGCAGTCAATACGGCTGCTTGGTACGCCATTTAAATTAGCCAAACGCGTGCTTAGCGACCTCGGCTGGAAGCTTGAGAAGCAACGCGGTGGTCCAACAACTATAGTATGGGGCCCGGACGTTGTCGGATTGGCAAAAGAAGCGATAAAATGGGAAAAGGAATTTCCTGGATCGGTGGTTAAAGGTGCCTACGTCGGTGGCCAAGTCATTAGCGCAGACGAAGTAAAGATATTAAGCGAGAGTCCGAGTAAGGAAGAGTTGATTGCACGGATACTAGGCGGATTGCTGGCAGCATCAACATCAGCGTTGAGTGCGATTAATTCGCAGGGGAGTGCGCTTGCATCGCAGGTGAAACAGATTTCTGAGAAGGACTAATACGCAGTCAGTTGTTTTGTGTGTTTAGGATTACAGCCGAAACGGAGTGCGGAGTTCCGCTGGTAGTACGGCTGGAAGTGTTTAGCGTGACAATCGTAAGATTCAGAGAAAGGGTGCATTTAAATGTCTGCTACTGAAATTGATCCAGCGATTAAGGAGCTGGGAGACAAGATGGTCGGACTTACTGTGCTTCAAGCGAAGTCTCTTGCGGACTACTTGGAGTCAGCTTATGGCATTAAGCCCGCAGTCGGTGGAGCTGTCATGGTCGCGGGACCAGCGGCCGGTGGTGGTGCGACTGAAGCTGCTGCTGAGAAGACCGAATTCGACGTTATTCTTACAGCATTTGGCGAAAACAAGATCGGCGTGATCAAGGTTGTGCGTGCAATCACTGCTCTTGGTCTGAAGGAAGCTAAGGATCTGGTTGAAGGCGCTCCAAAGCCTCTGAAGCAGGGAGTGTCGAAGGAAGAGGCAGATAAGATTGTGAAGGAGATTGTTGGAGCTGGCGGTAAGGCGGAAGTCAAGTAATCGAAGATTTGACTGAGAGTAGCCACAGCGATTCATTTTAGAATGGATTACCATACCCTCAGAGGATAAAGAGAAACGCCCGGGCTAAAGCGATGGGTGTTCCTTGCATTGCGTGAACGCCAATACAGGTGAATTCGTGCTGTCTGGCTGTACCGATTGGCGTCATACTTTTTGTTGTCTATGTTCGTAGCTTCCCCGTTTTCGGGGGAGCTATTTCTTTTGATGGTCGGTGAATTTCGGTTTGCGTAATCAGTGAACTAATTCGTCCGAAGCTGGAGCGTCAAGATGGCCATATCTGAGCAACGAAGACTGCAGCCTCAATGCGTCCGAAATTTTGGACACGATGAGTATCAATATGAGATTCCTGACCTTACGAAGATACAAACTGAATCGTATGTACGCTTTCTACAGGCAGATGTAGAAACTGACCGCCGATTGTCGATTGGAATGGAAGGGATCTTTAAAGAGATATTCCCAATCGCAAGTTATGACAACCAGTTTGAACTTCAGTATTTACGTTACGAGTTAGGCAAACCGCGATACAGCCCAGACGAGTGTAGGCAATTGCGATTGACCTACGGCAGACCGCTGCGTGTCTATTTTAGGCTGAAAAAGGAACAGCCGATCGAAGAGGAAGTTTACCTCTGTGACCTCCCCATTATGCTTGGTGGCGGCGAGTTTATCATCAATGGGTCCGAACGCGTTGTTGTCAGCCAACTACACCGATCGCCTGGTGTTGACTTTATGGAGAACACTGACGGCAACGAACGTGAAGCATATTCGTGCAGAATTATCCCTGAACGTGGAAGTTGGGTCGAGTTGGCAACGACTCGTAAGGAGGCATTAGCGGTTCGGATCGATCAGAGTGGTAAGTTCTCGGCTATGACGCTTCTACGGGCGATGGATCACGGTTGCAGCACAAATGCGGGGATACTCAGGCTTTTCTTTGAAGCCAAGCATGTGAAAATCCAGAGGGATGTAGCCGCTGAGAATCTTAAGGATAAAGTGGCAGTCGATGATATCGCGTATCCGGCAAAACATGCCAGATGCGGGGAGATTATCGTTGATAGCGGAGCAACGATTACGAGTGAGGCGATCCAAGCGATCATGGAGGCTGGAATCAAGAGTGTGGAGGTGTTCGATGCCCCTATGGATCGCTGTATTCTGAATAGTTTGCGTGACGACACCACCACCTCGTCAGAGGAGGCTCTGCTTAAGATTTATCAGCGATTACGTCCCGGTAATCCTCCGCAACTTGAGAAGGCTGTCGAGCTATTCAAGGAACGATTTACAGATGTAAATCGCTACCGACTCGGTCAGGTTGGACGATTTAGAATAAATCGAAAGTTCAACCAGGATTGCCCTGACAGTGAGATGGCACTGCGGGCAGAAGACTACGTTAATGCGATTCGCTACATTCTTCGTTTACGCAGCAGTGATAATACAGCGTATGTGGATGACATTGATAATCTGGGTAATCGACGATTGAGGACTATCGATGAGTTGGCAACAGATGAGTTGCGTAAAGGATTCTTGAAACTACGGAGAACGGTACAGGAGCGTATGAGCATCAAGGACGCGGAGGACATTAGCCCACGATCCTTGGTAAACCCTAAGAGTGTTGCGGCCGCTGTGGACTTCTTTTTTGGTCGGAGCGAGCTATCACAGGTTGTTGACCAAACTAACCCGTTATCAATGTTGACGCACGAACGACGTCTCAGTGCGCTTGGTCCAGGTGGACTCAATAGAAAACGTGCTGGCTTTGAAGTTCGTGACGTGCATATCTCGCATTATGGCCGAATTTGCCCGATTGAGACACCCGAAGGTACAAACATCGGTTTGATCTCTAGCTTAGCCATTTTCGCATCGGTTGATGATTACGGCTTTTTGATTACTCCTTATCGTCGGTTAAAAAGTAGTAAGGTGACCGATGAAGTTGCGTGGTTAAGAGCTGATGAAGAGTCTGACGCATTTGTGGTACCGGCGGATACTCCGTTTGTTGACGGTAAGATCCCGGACGGTCGGGTTTTAGCGCGGCATCGAAACGATGTCGTTTGGATACCTTCAGACGACGCGCAGTTCGTAGATATCGCACCATGCCAGATGGTTGGTGTATCAGCTGCGCTGATACCTTTTCTCGAGCACGACGATGCTAACCGTGCATTGATGGGCTCGAACATGCAACGTCAAGCGGTGCCGTTACTGGTGGCTGAACCACCGATTGTTGGAACCGGGATGGAGTCCACGGTCGCGAAGAATTCCGGAATGGTTCTGCGTGCGGATAGAGCCGGTAAGGTTACTTACGTTGATTCAACTGTGATCGAAATTGACGGACGCAAGCTTGCTCTGCGTAAGTTTACTGGCTTAAACGAGAGAACCTGCTTGAATCAACACCCGTTAGTAACGGTCGGGCAAAAAGTCAAGAAGGGCGACCTTCTTGCTGACTCGGCAGCGACGCACAATGGCATTTTGTCGCTCGGACGAAACGTTCTCGTCGCGTTCATGTCTTGGGAGGGATACAACTACGAAGACGCGATTATTCTGTCGGAGCGGCTTGTAAAGGAAGACGTCTATACGTCAATCCATATTGATGAGTTTGATGTTGAGATTCGTGAAACCAAACTTGGGCGGGAAGAATTCACGCGGGACATTCCCAATGTCAGCGAGAAGATGCTGCGACATCTGGACGAAACTGGAATAGTGCAGATCGGGACCCGTGTTCGCCCGGGAGATATTCTAGTCGGAAAGGTTTCCCCAAAAGCGAAGACTGAACTGACACCTGAAGAAAAGTTGCTGCATGCAATTTTTGGCAGAGCAGGTGAAGACGTTAAGAATGAATCGCTCGAGGTACCAAGTGGTGTCGAAGGTATCGTGATTCATACCGAACGGTTTTCGCGTCGGATGAGTCTCTCTGAGACAGAGCGTAAGCGATTTGATGCAGACATTAAGGAGACCGAACAATCTCAAGCTGCGAGCGTAGCCGTCGTTTTTAAGAAATTTCTGGGAGACCTTGAGCAAACACTTGAGCGTAAGATTCCGACTTCTGACGGAACCAACATTTCGTCTTTAACCGACGACAAACAACTGTGTGACGTCGCGGCCAACTTTTTGAAGCTATGGGAGACGATCGAGATTCGCAGCCCGCAAAAGAAGGCCGATTGCACGAAACTGTTGAAGGACAGTTGGCCGCTTGTTGATGAGGCTCTTGAAGCTCGAGAGCGAGCTATGAATTCACTCAAGCGAGGCGACGAGCTACCGAGTGGTGTATTGCAAATGGTCAAGGTGTATGTTGCTTCCAAGAGGCAAATTTCCGTTGGCGATAAAATGGCCGGCCGTCACGGGAACAAGGGTGTGATCTCTAAGGTGTTGCCAGAAGAAGATATGCCATTCCTGGCAGACGGAACTCCGGTGGATATCATTCTTAATCCGCTTGGTGTACCAAGCCGTATGAACGTCGGTCAGATTCTTGAGACACACTTGGGCTGGGCGGCGTCAAAGCTTGGCTTCTCGGCGGTGTGCCCAGTGTTTGATGGTGCGACGGAAGAAGAGATTCGAGCCTGTATGAAAGAGGCAGGGCTGCCTGAGGATGGTAAAACATTCCTTTTCGACGGACGCACCGGAGAACAGTTCGAGCAAAAGACAACTGTCGGCTACATTTACATGCTTAAGCTCCACCACTTGGTTGATGATAAAGTGCATGCAAGGGCGACAGGCCCCTATTCACTTATCACACAACAACCCCTTGGTGGTAAGGCTCGTTTTGGTGGCCAGCGATTCGGTGAAATGGAAGTGTGGGCTCTCGAAGCCTACGGTGCCGCATACATCCTTCAAGAGTTGCTCACTGTTAAGAGCGACGACGTTGAAGGTCGAACAAAGATTTACGAATCGATGGTTAAAGGGGAAAACACACTCGAAGCAGGTACTCCAGCCAGCTTCGATGTTCTCACGAATGAAATTCGTGGCCTTGCATTAAATATGTCTTTGGAAAAGATGGGCTAGAACAGAACTCCGGTAGTTCGGTTGGCGATGAATCAGTTGATCGCAGTCGCTTGCGATCAAGTTGCGAACAAGTTCACGATTGAATGGGGCTGCGAATATGGAAGGACAACGGGGCATGAACACGACGACAAATGAGTCCGCCGTGTATGACCGAGTCAACGATTTTTCGGCGGTTCACATCAAGTTAGCAAGCCCGCACGATATTCGTGGATGGTCTTTCGGTGAAGTTAAGAAGCCGGAAACCATCAATTATCGGACGTATCGACCTGAGCGAGATGGTCTTTTTTGCGAACGAATCTTCGGCCCGGAGAAGGACTGGGAGTGCGCCTGCGGAAAGTACCGCGGCATGAAGTACAAGGGGATGATCTGTGATCGCTGTGGTGTTAAGGTCACACATAGCCGGGTCCGTCGGAAACGAATGGGGCATATCGAGCTTGCTGCCCCAGTAGTTCACATTTGGTTCTTCAAGTCAATGCCAAGCCGATTGGGCGCATTGCTTAACCTGAAAACCACCCACTTGGAAAAGGTGATCTATTTCCAGGACTATGTCGTCATAGAGCCTGGTGATACTCCGTTGCGCGGCGGCCAATTGCTTACTGAAGATGAGCTTCGTCAGGCAAAAGCAAAATATGGTGCAGGCACATTTCAAGTTGATATGGGTGCCGAGGCAGTCAAGAAACTGCTCGGTCAATTGGACCTGGAAAGCCTGTCGAAGATTCTACGCGTTGAGCTTCAGGAAACTGGTAGTCAACAGAAAGCCAAAGACCTTATCAAGCGACTGAAGATTGCTGAGGCGCTACGCGACAGCGCGAATCATCCGGAGTGGATGGTATTGGATGTTATTCCGGTCATACCGCCGGACCTTCGTCCGCTCGTTTTGTTGGACTCCGGTAACTTTGCTACCAGCGACCTGAACGATCTCTACCGTCGAATCATCAATCGAAATAACAGATTGAAGAAACTGGTTGACCTCAATGCGCCGGAAGTGATCGTCCGAAACGAAAAGCGGATGCTGCAACAGTCTGTTGACGCACTCTTCGACAATAATCGCTGCAAACGCCCCGTCCTTGGGTCCTCTAACCGTCCGCTCAAATCCTTGACGGATATGATCAAGGGCAAGCAGGGGCGATTTCGTGAAAACTTACTTGGTAAGCGTGTTGATTACTCAGCGCGCAGCGTCATCGTCGTTGGACCTGAACTCCACCTTCACCAGTGCGGACTTCCGAAGAAGATCGCTTTGGAATTGTTTCAGCCGTTCGTGATTCGCAGACTCAAAGAACTCGGACATGCGGATACGATCAAGAGCGCAAAACGGATGCTTGAACGCAAGGATGACAATGTTTGGGATATTCTCGACGAAGTAATCACGAATCACCCTGTGCTCTTGAATCGCGCTCCAACTTTGCACCGAATGGGCATCCAGGCATTTGAGCCAGTCCTAGTGGAAGGTAATGCGATTCGCATTCATCCACTCGTTTGCAAGGGGTTTAATGCAGACTTTGACGGCGACCAAATGGCAGTCCACCTGCCTCTGTCGATCGAAGCACAGGTTGAAGCGACGACATTGATGATGTCGACGAACAACGTCTTCAGTCCAGCTAACGGTGCTCCGATCATTAGCCCTTCGCAAGACATCGTCATGGGTTGCTACTACCTTACAATGAGCCGGGCTGGACGTCCTGGTGAAGGAATGACCTTCGGGTCGTTCCAAGAGATACACATGGCATTCGCGCAGGGCAAAGTAGCTCGCCATGCGCAGATTAAACTTCGTCTGCCTCGCGATAAGCGAGTAGTCGGAGAAGGAGCGGAAACACACAAGCCAGGCGGAGTAATCGTTACGACTCCAGGGCGTGTCATGTTCAATGACATTCTTGAGGAACGTGCTGCATACTACAACATGACAATGCGAGGCAAAGATCTCGCGAAGGTCATCTCTGACTGCTATCTCGAACTCGGAAGACGTTCAACAATCGCTCTGCTAGACCGCTTGAAAGAGCTTGGCTTCCGCGAGTCAACTCGTAGCGGTTTGTCCTTCGGTGCCAGCGACCTTAAGACGTCGCCCGACAAGCCTAAAATTATCAATGATGCAGAAGCCGCTGTGCTCAAGGCTCAGAAGCTGTATGAACGCGGCGTGATCACCGACCAGGAGCGATACAACCAAGTTTTGGACCATTGGACACACGCTCGTGAAGCAATCACGAAGTCAATGATGCACGAGCTTGAGCACGACGTGCGCGACAACGGTGCGTATGTGAACCCCATTTATTTGATGGCTCACTCTGGTGCTCGTGGTGGTGTCGAACAAATTCGCCAACTGGCTGGTATGCGCGGACTCATGGCGAAGCCGAGCGGCGAAATCATCGAAACTCCCATTAAGGCGAACTTCCGCGAAGGCTTGTCTGTTCTTGAGTACTTCAGCTCGACGCACGGCGCACGAAAAGGTCTCGCTGACACAGCTCTTAAGACCGCAGACTCAGGTTATTTGACGCGAAAACTCGCTGACGTTTGCCAAAACGTAGTCGTCACAATGGAGGATTGCGGCACGACCAAGGGTACGACCAAGGGCGTTGTTTATCGCGGCGAGAAAGTTGAAGTTAGTTTGGCTGAGGGGGTGCGAGGTCGCGTTAGCCGAACCAATATCGTCAATCCGATTACGGACGAAATCATCGTCCGCGAAGGCGAATTGATCACAGTTAGGATCGCGCGTAGGATCGAAGAATTGGGAATTGAGCGGATCCAAGTGCGCAGCCCGATGAACTGTGAAGCCCCGTTGGGAATCTGCCGCTTGTGCTATGGCATGGACTTGTCGACCGGCTCCATGGTTGAAGAAGGGCTCGCAGTCGGAATCATTGCCGCTCAAAGTATCGGTGAACCTGGTACGCAATTGACGATGCGTACGTTCCACATCGGCGGTGCCGCTCAGACCGGCATTGAAGATAAGGAAATTAAATCGCGTCGTGGCGGCCGCGTTAAATTCGCTCGCATTCGCTGCGTAGTAAACACTGCTGGTGAAAACGTCGTACTGGCTCGAAATGGCGAGGTGATCATCGTCGACACCAAGGAACGGGAACTCGAAAAATATACGATTCCAAACGGTGCCGTGTTACTCGTTACAGAAGATCAAGAAATCGCGGCTGGGCAGGTGATCTGCCAATGGGATCCACACTCGGTTCCAATTCTCTCTGAAGTGGGTGGTCGCGCACGGTTTGAGGATTGCATTGAAGGCCAGTCAATCCGTACCGAAATCGAAGCCAGCGGCAAAGTCCGAAAGACAGTTATTGAGCATAAGGGTGACTTGCATCCGCAAATCGTACTTGAGGACTCGACCGGTAAGATCCTCGACTTCTATTACATGCCAGAACGTGCAAGTATCGAAGTTGTTGAAGGGCAACAGATCACGGCAGGTAGCGTGATCGCGAAGACTCCTCGTGAAAGCGGCGGAACGCAAGACATCACCGGTGGTTTGCCGCGTGTTACGGAGTTGTTTGAGGCTCGTAAACCGAAGGATCCGGCGGTCGTTGCGGAAATTGATGGCGAGGTGGATCTGGTTGCCGAGAAGAAACGCGGTAAGCGAATCATCATTGTTCGCGGAAGCGACGGCACTGAGGTTGAGCACGTCATCCCGCACGGTAAACAGTTGATGGTTCACGCAAAGGACGTCGTTCGCGCCGGCGATGCACTCGTCCGTGGCCCTCTGGTCCCGCATGACATCCTTAGAGTCAGTGGTGTGGAAGCAGTCCAACAGTATCTGCTGCATGAAATTCAAAACGTGTATCGTTCACAGCGAGTAGACCTCGACGACAAGCATATCGAGATCGTTGTGTCGCAAATGCTTCGCAAAGTACGCGTCACCGATGTTGGCGACACAACTCTGCTGCCTGGTATCGTGCTCGATAAATTTGAATTCCGGAAATTGAATCAAGATTTGGCAAACTCTGTCAAAGTAACCACACCGGGCGAAACTGAATTCCAACCGGGAGATATCGTTCCGAAGAAGACTTTTGAAGAAGTTAATTCGGCGGTTGAGGCCGATGGCGGCAGCCCTGCCTCCTTCCAGAAGCCAAAACCGTCGACCGCAGCAGTCCAATTGCTGGGCGTCACAAAGGCGGCAGTTCAGAGTGAAAGCTTCATTTCCGCAGCAAGCTTCCAGGAAACCACAAAAGTTTTGACAGAAGCCGCGATTGCCGGGAAGGTCGATCACTTGGTTGGATTGAAGGAGAACGTTATTCTGGGTCACCTCATTCCTGCAGGAACTGGGTTCAAGAGCCATCAAATGTCAGAGGTCCGAGTTCGTCAAGAAGCTCTGCAAGAGCTAAAGGCCGAGCACGATCGAATTATGGCGGCTCGTCTGGAATTGTTGAAAGAGGGTGGCGAAGGTGCTGTAGGTGGTGGAAACGCTGTCCCAGCAACGCAGCCGTAAGTCGCATTGAGCGGTGTTACCGACAATGAAATTCATCTGAGGTCTACTTTTTTTGCGAGTTGTTGAATGCCGACGATCAATCAGTTGGTCCGCAAGCCACGAAAGCCACAGCCTTCACGATCAAAGACACCTGTTTTGGAAGGCTGTCCTCAGAAGCGCGGTGTCTGCTTGTTAGTTAAAACCGTAACACCGAAGAAGCCAAACTCGGCGCTGCGAAAAGTGGCCCGTGTGCGATTGTCAAACGGCAAAGAAATCACCGCTTATATCCCAGGTGAAGGCCACAATCTTCAAGAACACTCGATCGTTCTAGTTCGTGGCGGTCGTGTTCGCGACCTTCCTGGTATTCGATACAAGGTTATTCGAGGTGTCTTGGATACACTAGGCGTGACAAACCGTAAGCAGGCCCGCAGTCGTTACGGTGCAAAGCGGCCCAAGTAGGTTTGAATTTTGTTTTCGTGATCGGAGTTGTCAAATTCCGAAGGAATGTCCAGGTGGCATTCCTAGTTCATACACATAGCGAGAAGTTTCCGGAGTATTCTTCGATGGCCAAGCGGTTCACAGCAAGTGAGAAGCAACTGAAGCCTGACCCACGTTGCGGTTCGGTGCTAGCGTCCAAGTTTATTAACTGCTTGATGCACGACGGGAAAAAGAGTGTCGCGCAGATTGTTTTCTACTCCGCGTTGGACGTCATTAAAAAGAAGCTGCCGGACGAAGAGCCAATTAATGTTTTTTTGGCTGCAGTCGACAATGTCAAGCCGGCTATCGAGGTTCGATCACGTCGAGTCGGCGGTGCGAATTATCAAGTTCCAACCTCGGTAAACCCAAAGCGACGCCAGACACTTGCAATCCGCTGGATCCTGGCGGCTGCTCGTGGCAAGAAGGGCCGACCGATGGATATGCGATTGGCTGAAGAATTGCTTGCCGCATACCGACGCGAAGGAACCGCAATGACGACTCGCGAAAACGTGCACCGCATGGCTGATGCCAATAAGGCTTTTGCTCACTTCGCTTGGTAGTTGCGAAACGATCACAACAGCGCGTGGTGTCCGACTTTGTTCGGGCGTCACGCGCTGTTTTTCATTGGTACATGTAATGAAACCCCGTTGGCTTGAGGCTGGCGGGGTTTTCGTCGTCAGGAGTCAACATGCCGTACGATATTAACGCCATTCGCAATATCGGCATCATCGCACACATTGATGCCGGCAAGACCACAACGACCGAACGAATTTTGTACTACGCTGGTGCCTTGCATCGAATGGGAAATGTCGATGACGGCACCACCGTTACAGACTTTGACCCTGATGAAGCCCGTCGGGGTATCACCATCTATTCCGCAGCCATTACCTGCCAATGGAAGAAGTCAAC
>Ga0256307_1000054_pt1 | contig 15523 bp, 28 predicted proteins | sample ColtaT_4_FD_183671 | JGI IMG/M metagenome (GOLD analysis project Ga0256307, IMG submission 183671) | Metatranscriptome of freshwater microbial communities from Columbia River, Oregon, United States - Colum_Atlam_RepA_8d (Metagenome... | ecosystem: Environmental > Aquatic > Freshwater > River...
CCGGCCTTGCCGTCGTCAGGCGGCGGGAGCGGCCTCGGCCTGCGCGGCCGCCGCGGCGGCGACGCGCTCGCGGTCCGCCTTGCCCTTGGCCTCGACGTCGCGGTCGACGAGCTCGATCACGGCCATCGCCGCCATGTCGCCATGGCGGTTGCCCGCCTTCAGCACGCGGGTATAGCCGCCCTTGCGCTCCGAGTAGCGCGTGGCGAGCGCGCCGAAGAGCTTCTGGGTCAACTCGTTGTCGCGCAGGACCGAGAGCGCCTGGCGACGGGCATGCAGCCCTCCGCGCTTGCCGAGCGTGATGAGGCGCTCGACGAAGGGACGCAGCTCCTTGGCCTTGGGCAGGGTCGTCTTGATCTGCTCGTGCCTGATGAGCGCGGCCGCCATGTTGGCGAAGGTCGCCTTGCGGTGGCTGGTGGTGCGGCCGAGCTTGCGGCCGGCGACGGCATGGCGCATGTCACTTCACTCCGGAATGGGCGTTAGCCTCTCGCGAGCCTCAGTACGGCTCCTCGAGCTTCTTGGCGAGTTCCTCGATGTTCTCGGGCGGCCAGTTCGGGATCTTCATCCCGAGATGCAGGCCCATGTTGCCGAGCACTTCCTTGATCTCGTTCAGCGACTTGCGGCCGAAATTGGGGGTCCGCAGCATCTCGCCCTCGGTCTTCTGGACCAGGTCGCCGATGTAGATGATGTTGTCGTTCTTGAGGCAGTTGGCCGAGCGCACGGAGAGCTCGAGCTCGTCCACCTTCATCAGCAGGTTCTTGTTGATGCCGAGCTCCTGCGTCTCGGCGGCCACCGGCTTCTCGGCCTGGGGCTCCTCGAAGTTGACGAACAGGCGCAGCTGGTCCTGGAGGATGCGCGCGGCGAGCGCGACGGCGTCCTCCGGCGTCACCGCGCCGTTGGTCTCGACCGACATCGACAGCTTGTCGTAGTCGGTGACCTGGCCGACGCGGGTGTTCTCGACCTTGTACGAGACCTTCTTGACCGGGCTGAACAGGGCGTCCACCGGCACGAGGCCGATGGGCGCGTCGGCCGGACGGTTGGCGGTGCCGGGCACGTAGCCCTTGCCGGTCTCGACCGTCATCTCCATCGACAGCTTGGCGCCGTCGTCGAGCGTGCAGATGACGAGGTCGGGGTTCATGACCTCGATGTCATGGCCGGTCTCGATCTGGCGGGCAGTGACCTCGCCAGGGCCGACGGCCTTGAGGTAGATGCGCTTGGGGCCCTCGCCATGCATGCGCAGGCCGATCGCCTTGACGTTCAGGACCATGTCCGTCACGTCCTCGCGGACGCCGGCGACGGAAGAGAACTCGTGCAGCACGCCGTCGATCTTGATCGACGTGATCGCGGCACCCTGGAGCGACGACAGGAGCACGCGGCGCAGCGCGTTGCCGAGGGTCAGCCCGAAGCCACGCTCCAGCGGCTCGGCGACGATCGTCGCAGCGCGCTTGGGATCCTCGCCCGGCTGGATGTCCAGCTTGCTGGGCTTGATCAGCTCTTTCCAATTCTTCTGGATCACGTGTGCCTGTCCTTCGTTTCCGGGACGAGGGAGCGGCGAACCGCGCCCCGCATCCAGTCCTCTTTGCGTCCGGCCGCGCGGCCTCGCGGCGCGCGCGGCGTCGTGCCTACGCCTCGATCAGACGCGGCGCCGCTTGGGCGGGCGGCAACCGTTGTGCGGGATCGGCGTCACGTCGCGGATCGACGTGATGAGGAAGCCGACGGACTGCAGGGCGCGAAGCGCGGACTCGCGACCCGAGCCCGGGCCCTTGACCTCGACCTCGAGGGTGCGCACGCCGTGCTCCATCGCCTTGCGGCCCGCGTCCTCGGCCGCCATCTGCGCGGCGAAGGGGGTCGACTTGCGGCTGCCCTTGAAGCCCTGCAGGCCCGAGGACGACCAGGAGATCGTGTTCCCCTGCGCGTCCGTGATCGTGATCATGGTGTTGTTGAAGCTGGCGTTCACGTGCGCGACGCCCGACGAGATGTTCTTGCGCTCGCGCCGCCGGGGGCGCGCCGCGGCGCCGCCCGCTGCCTTCTTCTGGTCCGCCATGTCCGTTCCTTCGCTTCTCTAGAGTGCCGACGGCGTCGCGCTCACTTGCGCGTCGCGATCTTCTTGCCGGCGATGGGACGCGCCTTGCCCTTGCGGGTGCGGGCGTTGGTATGCGTGCGCTGGCCGCGGACCGGCAGGCCCTTGCGGTGGCGCAGGCCGCGATAGGACGCCATGTCCATCAGGCGCTTGATGTTCATCGCGATCTCGCGACGCAGGTCGCCCTCGACCTGGTAGTCGCGGTCGATGATCTCGCGGATGCGCAGGATCTCGTCGTCGGAGAGCTGGTTCACCCGCTTCTCGGCCGGGATCCCGGCCTGCTCGCAGATGACGACCGCATTGGCCGGACCGATCCCGTAGATGTAGCGGAGCGCGATCAACACGCGCTTGTTCGTCGGAATGTTGACGCCAGCGATACGCGCCACGTTCGCTCTCCCTTTTCTCGAGTCGGCTCAGTTCGAAAGGACCGCGCAACCGCCTTGGGACGGATGCGCAAACGAAAACGCCCGGCGCGCCTTGGCGGCGCCGGGACCGAAATTGAGGCAAGCCTTGTACAGGCGTACCCCGGGCGAGTCAATCCTGGCCAGCCGAGTCTCGCGGGCGATCATCGGGATCCTCCTGCAGGCCTGGGGCCCAGGATCGCGGAAAGGGCCGCGGTGACGTGGTCGATGTCGGCCATGCCGTCGACCCCGCGAAGGGTCCCGCGCGCCTTGTAGTAGGGCAGGATCGGGGCCGTCTTGGCGTAGTACTCGGCGAGGCGCTTGCGCACCGTCTCGGCGTTGTCGTCCGCCCGGCGGAGGAAATCCGTTCCGCCGCACGCGTCGCAGACGCCGGCCCTGGCCGGGACCTGGAAGCGGTCGTGGTAGCCGGCCCCGCACTTGCGGCAGCTATAGCGGCCCGAGATGCGCTCCACGAGCGCGGCATCGTCGACCTTGAGCTCGATCACGTGGTCGAGGCGCATGCCCCTGCCCGCGAGGAGCGCGTCGAGCGCCTCGGCCTGCGGCACGGTCCGCGGGAAGCCATCGAGGATCGCGCCCTGGCTTGCGTCAGGCTGGGACAGCCGCTCCGAGATCATGGCGATCAGGATCTCGTCGTCGACGAGCTTGCCCGCCTCCATCACGGCCTTGGCGCGCAACCCGGTCGGCGTGCCCGCGGCGACGGCGGCGCGCAGCATGTCGCCGGTGGAGAGTTGCACCATGCCATAGGCGGACTCGAGGCGCTTGGCCTGCGTGCCCTTGCCGGCGCCCGGCGGCCCCAGGAGGACGATGTTGATCGCCATGCGCTCAGCCTCCCTTGCGGCCCATCAGGCGGTCGAGCAGGGAGGCCTTGCCCTCGCCTCCGCGCTGGGCCAGGCGCGCCGCGGCGCCGTCGCGCCCCGGCTTGAGCTTCGACTTCTTGATGAGCCCCTCGTACTGGTGCGCGATCAGGTGCGAATGCACCTGCGCGACCGTGTCCATGGTGACGCTGACGACGATGAGCAGGGACGTGCCGCCGAAGTAGAAGGGCACCGCGTATTGCGAGATCAGGATCTCAGGAAGCACGCAGATGATCGAGAGATACGCCGCGCCGATGACCGTCAGGCGCGTGAGCACGTAGTCGAAATGGTCGGCGGTGCTCTTGCCCGGGCGGATGCCGGGGACGAAGCCGCCATGCTTCTTCAGGTTGTCGGCGGTCTCCACGGGATTGAAGACGACGGCCGTGTAGAAGAACGCGAAGAAGACGATCAGCGCGACGTAGAGGAGGATGTAGAGCGGCTGGCCATGCGCGAGATGCGTCGTGATCGCCTGGAGCCAGCCCGGCGCTTCCGTGCCCGAGCTGAAGTTGGCGAAGGTCAGCGGCAGGAGGAGCAGCGAGCTGGCGAAGATCGGGGGGATCACGCCCGACGTGTTGATCTTCAGCGGCAGGTGCGAGGACTGACCGCCATACATCTTGTTGCCGACCTGGCGCTTCGGATACTGCACGAGGATGCGGCGCTGGGCACGCTCGAGGAAAACGATCGCCGCGATCACGGCGACCGCGATCACGAGCATCAGGATGATGAAGATCGTCGACAGCGCGCCGGTGCGGCCGAGCTCGAGCAGGGCGGCGAGCGCCGAGGGCAGGTTCGCCACGATGCCCGCGAAGATGATCAGCGACGTGCCGTTGCCGACGCCACGCGCGGTGATCTGCTCGCCGAGCCACATCAGGAACATCGTGCCGCCGGTCAGCGTCACCACGGTCGTCAGCTGGAAGAGCAGCGGGTTGATGAGGACGAGCGCGCCCGACTGGCCGCTCGATCCCTGCAGCCCGATCGCGATCCCGTAGCTCTGGAAGACCGCGAGGACCAGGGTCAGGTAGCGCGTGTACTGGTTGAGCTTCTGGCGCCCCGCGGCGCCTTCCTTCTTGAGCGCCTCGAGGGTGGGCGCGACCGCGGTCATCAGCTGGATGATGATGGCCGCGGAGATGTACGGCATGATGTTGAGCGCGAAGAGGGTCATGCGGCTCAGCGCGCCGCCCGCGAGCATGTCGAACATGCCGAGGATGCCGCCGCGCTGGGCGTTGAAGATCTCCTCGAGGACCTGCGGGTCTATGCCCGGGATCGGGATGTAGCTCCCGATCCGGTAGACGACCAGCGCGCCGAGCGTGAACCAGAGGCGCTTCTTGAGGTCCGTCGCCTTGGCGAACGCACCCCAGCCGAATCCGCCCGCCAGTTGCTCGGCCGCCGATGCCATGCCCCTTCGCCCCGCCGCTTCCCGCTACGCGATCCGGCTCTCAGGCCTTCGCCTCGGCGGCGGCCTTGCCGCCACCCGAGGCCTTCGCGCGCGCCGCGATCTTCTTCGCGCGCTTCTCGCGACGCTCGGCATTGGCCTTCACCGCGCCCTCGCGCTCGAGCGAGAGGATGGTGACCGTGCCGCCGGCCTTCTCGACCGCGGCGATCGCGGCCTTGGAGGCGCCGACGACCGAGATCGAGATCTTCTGCGCGAAGCCGTCGGCACCGTTGCCGAGCAGGCGCACGCCGTCGAGGCTGCGACGCAGGATGCCGGAGGCCACCAGCGAGGCGGCGTCGATCGCGGCGCCGGCCTGGAGCTTGCCGGCGGCGATCGCCTTCGCGATCTGGTCGAGGTTGACCTCAGCGAAGTCGAGCTGGAAGGCGGTGTTGCGGAAGCCGCGCTTGGGCATGCGGCGATAGAGCGGCGTCTGGCCACCCTCGAAGCCGTTGAGCGAGACGCCCGAACGCGCCGTCTGGCCCTTGCCGCCGCGGCCCGAGGTCTTGCCGACGCCCGAGCCGATGCCGCGGCCGACGCGGAGCCGGCGGGTGCGCGAGCCGTGCTTGTCGCGGATTTCGTTGAGCTTCATGGCTCGTTCCCTTCGTCGCGAAGCGTTGCCGGGGACGCCTGGGTCAGGCGCCTTCCTCGACCCGCAGGAGATGGTGCACGCGCGCGATCATGCCGCGCACCGCGGGGGTGTCCTCCAGCACGCGCTGGCGGTTCAGCTTGTTCAGGCCCAGGCCGATCAGCGTCGCGCGCTGGTACGCGCGGCGCGCGATCGGGCTGCCGACCTGGGTCACCTTGATCGTCTTCTTCTTGTCGCCAGCCATCGTGCTCACTCCCGGGTCGCGTCTGCGCCTTCGCGGCGCCCGACGATGTCGGCGACCTTCTTGCCGCGCTTGGCGGCGACGACGCGCGGGTTCTGCATCTCGGTCAGAGCCACGAAGGTAGCCTTGATCATGTTGTGCGGGTTCGACGAGCCCACCGACTTGGCCACCACGTCATGCAGCCCGATGGTCTCGAAGACGGCGCGCATCGGGCCGCCCGCGATGATCCCGGTGCCGGGCTTCGCCGGGCGCAGCACGACCTTGCCGGAGCCGAAATGGCCATGGACGTCGTGGTGCAGGGTCCTGCCCTCGCGCAGCGGGATGCGGATCATCGCGCGCTTCGCCTGGTCGGTGGCCTTGCGGATCGCCTCGGGCACCTCGCGTGCCTTGCCCGTGCCGTAGCCCGAGCGGCCCTTGCCGTCGCCAACGACGACGATCGCCGCGAAGCCGAAGCGCCGGCCGCCCTTCACGACCTTGGCGACGCGGTTGATCGCGACGAGCTTCTCGATCAGCTCGCTCTGCTCGCGGTCGTCGCGGGACCCACCGCCCTCGCGCTGCCCGCGGCGCCGGGACTCGCCGCCTTCGCCTGGCGTCCTTGCCATCAGTATTCTCCTCGATAACTCAGAACGACAGCCCGCCTTCGCGGGCTGCATCGGCGAGCGCCTTGACGCGGCCGTGGAACATGTAGCCGCCGCGGTCGAAGACGACTTCCTTGACGCCGGCGGCGATGGCGCGCTCGGCGATCAGCACGCCGACGGCCTTCGCGGCGCCGACATCCGCGCCGGTCTTCAGCGACTTGCCGAGCCCCTCCTCCTTCGTGGAGGCGGAAGCGAGCGTGCGGCCCGTCGCGTCGTCGATCACCTGGGCATAGATGTGCCTGGAGGACCTGAACACGGAAAGCCTTGGCCTGCCGCCCGCATTGGTGCGGAGCTTGAGGCGGACGCGCCGCTTGCGGCGCTCGAACATCTGGTGCGATTTATCCGACATGGCTGGCCCTTACTTCTTCTTGCCTTCCTTGCGGCGGACGCGCTCGTCCGTGAAGCGGATCCCCTTGCCCTGGTAGGGCTCCGGCTTCTTGTAGGCGCGGATCTCGGCCGCGACCTGCCCGACGAGGCGCTTGTCGGAACCAGTGATCTCGAGCGCGTTCTGCTTGTCGCCGCCGACCTTGACGGCGATGCCCTCGGGGATCGCGTACTTGACCTCGTGGCTGAAGCCCAGCTGGAGGCTGAGCACCTTGCCCTCGAGCGCCGCACGGAAGCCGGTGCCCTCGATCGCGAGGTTGCGGGTGAAGCCCCTCGAGACGCCCGACACCATGTTGGCGACCAGCGCGCGCGACGTGCCCCAGAGGGCCCTGGCGCGCTTGCTCTGGGCGCGCGTGGCGAGGACCAGCTTGCCGGCGTCGAGCTTCGCCTCGATGTCCTGGTGCAACTGGAGCACCTGGGAACCGAGCTTGCCCTTCACCGTCAGCTTCTGGCCCGCCACCTGGACCTCGACGCCCTGCGGCACCGGGACCGGCTGGCGACCGATACGAGACATGTGTGCTCTCCTTTCCTGCCGGTCAGAAGACCTGGCAGATGATTTCGCCGCCGACGTTCTGCGCGCGCGCCTCGGAATCCGACATCACGCCGCGCGGGGTCGACAGGATCGCGATGCCGAGGCCGCCATAGACCTTCGGCAGGTCCTTGATGCCCGAGTAGACGCGGCGGCCGGGCTTGGACACGCGGCTGATCTCGCGGATCACCGGCGCGCCCTCGTGGTACTTCAGCTCGACGGTGAACTCCGAGATGCCGTCGCGCTTCTCGGCCGAGTAGTAGCCGCGGATGTAGCCCTCGCGCTTGAGGACCTCCAGCACGCCACCGCGCAGCTTCGACGCCGGCACCACGCAGGTGCCCTGGCGGGCCGATTGCGCGTTCCGGATGCGCGTCAGCATGTCTCCGAGGGTATCGCTCATCGCCATGTCCGGACTCTCCTCACCAGCTCGCCTTGACCATGCCGGGGATCTGGCCCGTGAGGGCCAGGTCCCGGAGGGCCATGCGGCAGAGCTTGAACTTCCTGTAGTTGCCGCGCGAACGGCCGGTCAGCTCGCAGCGCAGCCGGACGCGGACGCGCGACGAGTTGCGCGGAAGCTCGGCGAGCTTCTGCGCGGCCTCGAAGCGCTGTTCCATGTCCAGCGCGCGGTCGCCCGCGATGGCCTTGAGCTTCGCGCGCTTGGCGCCGAAACGCTTGGCCATGCGCTCGCGGCGCTTGTTCTTCTCGATGGAGCTCTTCTTGGCCATCGGATCCTGTCCTCGCGGCTCGAGACGTCAGTTGATGAAGGGCATTTCGAAGGCCTTGAGGAGGGCCTTTGCCTCCTGGTCGGACTTCGCGGTCGTGCAGATGATGATGTCCATCCCGCGGACGCTATCGATCTTGTCGTAGTCGATCTCGGGGAACACGATCTGCTCCTTGATGCCGAGCGCGTAGTTGCCGCGCCCGTCGAAGCTCTTGCCCGACACGCCGCGGAAGTCGCGCACGCGCGGCAGGGCGATGGTGATCAGGCGGTCGAGGAACTCGTACATGCGCGCGCCGCGGAGGGTGACCTTGCACCCGATCGGCAGGCCACGGCGCAGCTTGAAGTTCGCGATCGCCTTCTTGGACTTGATGACGAGCGGCTTCTGGCCGGTGATCGCCGTCAGGTCGCCGATGGCGGCCTCCATCTTCTTGATGTCGTTGACGGTGTCGCCGACGCCCATGTTCACCACGATCTTCTCGAGGCGGGGCACCTGCATGTCGCTCGTGTATCCGAACTCCTTCTTGAGGCTCGGACGGATCTTGCCCTGGTAGGCTTCCTGGAGGCGGGTTGCCATGGTGATCACCGATCGATGAGTTCGCCGGACCGCTTGGCGAAGCGGACCTTCTTGCCGTCCACGACGCGGAACCCGACGCGGGTCGGCTTGTTGTCCTTGGGATCGAGATGGGCGACGTTCGACGCGGAGAGCGCCAGCTCCTTCTCGACGATGCCGCCGGGCTGCCCGGGCCGGCCGCGCGTGTGGCGCTTGGCGACGTTAACGCCCTGCACCACCACGCGACCTTCCTTCGGCATGACCTTCAGCACCTTGCCGCTCTTGCCCTTGTCGCGGCCCGTGAGGACCACGACGGTGTCATCCTTGCGGATCTTCAGCATCGCTTCACCCGAACTCAGAGAACTTCCGGCGCCAGGCTGATGATCTTCATGTAGCCCCTGGAGCGCAGCTCGCGCGTCACGGGCCCGAAGATACGCGTGCCGATCGGCTCGCCTTCCTTGTCGATCAGCACGGCGGCGTTGCGGTCGAAGCGGATCGCGCTGCCGTCGCCGCGGCGCAGCTCCTTCGAGGTGCGGACGATGACGGCCTTGTGGACGTCGCCCTTCTTCACCTTGCCGCGCGGGATCGCCTCCTTGATGGAGACGACGATGATGTCGCCGATCGAGGCGGTGCGGCGCTTGGCGCCACCCAGCACCTTGATGCACTGGACCCGACGGGCGCCGGAATTGTCGGCGACCTCGAGGTTTGAACGCATCTGGATCATTGGAAGTGTCCCCCGATCAGGCCGTGGCGGCTTCGTCCGTCACGACTTCCCAGCGCTTGCGCTTGGAGATCGGACGGCACTCCCGGATCTTCACGTTCTGCCCGGTCTTCACCTGGTTGGACTCGTCGTGCGCGAGGTACTTCTTCGTGCGCACGATGAACTTCTTGTAGACGGGGTGCATGAAGCGGCGCTCGACGAGGACCGTCACGGTCTTCTCGTTCACGTCGCTGGTCACGACACCCTGGAGCACGCGGCGAGGCATCTGGTCTTCCTCCGGCTTCAGGCCGACTGGCGCTGGCGCTCGGCCAGCACGGTCATGATCTTGGCGATGTCGCGGCGCACCACGCGGATGCGCGCCACGTTCTCGAGTTGCCCGCTCGCGCGCTGGAAGCGCAGGTTGAACTGCTCCTTGCGCAGCGAGGAGAGCTCGTCCTTGAGCTGGTCGGCGGTCTTGCCGCGGATGTCGGCGATCTTCATCGCGCTCACTCCTCGCCCATGCGGGTCACGACGCGGGTACGGATCGACAGCTTGGCCGCCGCGAGGGTGAAGGCCTCGTGGGCGACCTGCTTCGACACGCCGTCGATCTCGAACAGGATGCGGCCCGGCTTGACGCGGCACACCCAGAGTTCCGGCGTCCCCTTGCCCGAGCCCATGCGGACCTCGGCGGGCTTCTTCGACACCGGCACGTCCGGGAAGACGCGGATCCAGACGCGCCCGACGCGCTTGAGGTGGCGCGTGATCGTGCGGCGCGCCGCCTCGATCTCGCGCGCGGTGATCCGGTTCGGCTCGAGGGCCTTGAGGCCGAAGGCCCCGAAGTTGAGCTGCGTGCCGCCCTTGGCAAGGCCGTGGATGCGGCCCTTGAATGCCTTGCGGTGCTTCGTGCGTGCTGGCTGGAGCATCGTGGTCTATCCCCGGAAACTGTCTTCAGCGCGCCGGCTGCTGTTCCTGCGCGCGCTTGTCCACGGCCATCGGGTCGTGGGCGAGGATCTCGCCCCTGAAGACCCAGACCTTGACGCCGCAGGTGCCGTAGGTGGTCTTCGCCGTGGCCGTGCCGAAGTCGATGTCGGCGCGAAGCGTATGCAGGGGCACGCGCCCCTCGCGATACCACTCCAGGCGGGCGATCTCGGCGCCGCCAAGGCGGCCCGAGCAGTTGATGCGGATGCCGAGCGCGCCGAGGCGCATCGCCGACTGCACCGCGCGCTTCATGGCGCGACGGAAGGCGACGCGGCGCTCGAGCTGGTCGGCGATGTTCTGCGCGACCAGGCGCGCGTCGATCTCCGGCTTGCGGATCTCGACGATGTTGAGCGCGACGTCCTTGCTGCCGGTCATGCGGGCGAGGTCGGAGCGCAGCTTCTCGATGTCCGCGCCCTTCTTGCCGATGACGACGCCGGGACGCGCGGAGTGCAGCGTGATCCGCGCCTTCTTCGCAGGGCGCTCGATGACCACGCGGGCGATGCCGGCCTGCGCGAGGCGCTCGGTCAGGTACTTCTTCAGCGCGAGGTCGTCGTGCAGGAGCTTCGCGTAGTCCTTGTCGGCGTACCAGCGCGAGTCCCAGGTGCGGTTGATCCCGAGGCGCAGGCCGATCGGGTTGATTTTCTGACCCATCAGCGGGACTCCTTGGCGGGCTCGTCCGCGGTCTCGCGCACGACGACGGTGATGTGGCTGAACGACTTGACGACCGGAGCGGAGCGGCCGCGGCCGCGCGGGTGGAACCGGCGCATCACCATGGACTTGCCCACGTGGGCCTCGGACACGACAAGGCGGTCGACGTCGAGCTGGTGGTTGTTCTCGGCGTTCGCGATCGCCGCCTGCAGGACCTTCTTCACGGTCTGCGCGATCCGGCGCTTCGAGAAGGTCAGCTCGGCCAGCGCGGCCGAGGCCTTCTTGCCGCGAATGAGACCGGCGACGAGGTTCAGCTTGCGCGGCGAGGTCCGGATGGTCCGGCCGACGGCCTGGACCTCGTTCTCCGGCAGCGCGCGGGGACGAGCTTGCTTGCCCATGGGATCAGCCCTTCTTGGCGGTCTTGTCGCCGCCCACGGCCGTGTGGCCGTGGAAGCTGCGGGTCGGCGCGAACTCGCCGAACTTGTGGCCGACCATGTTCTCGTTCACCAGCACGGGCAGGTGCTTGTGGCCGTTGTACACGCCGAAGGTCAGGCCGATGAACTGCGGCACGATCGTCGAGCGACGCGACCAGATCTTGATGATCTCGTTGCGGCCGCCGGCGCGGACCTTCTCTGCCTTCTTGAGCAGGTATCCGTCGACGAACGGACCCTTCCATACGGAGCGACCCATGGTGGTCCCCTTACTTCGCGTTGCGGCGGCGAACGATCAGGTGATCGGTCCGCTTGTTCTTGCGGGTCTTGTAGCCCTTGGTCGGCGTGCCCCAGGGGCTGACCGGGTGGCGGCCACCCTTGGTGCGGCCTTCGCCGCCGCCATGCGGGTGGTCGACCGGGTTCATCGCGATGCCGCGCACGGTCGGGCGGATGCCCTTCCAGCGCGTGCGGCCGGCCTTGCCGATGTTCTGGTTGGCGTGGTCCGGGTTCGACACCGCGCCGATCGTCGCAAGGCAGTCGGCCATCACGCGGCGCGTCTCGCCCGAGGACAGGCGCAGCAGGGCGAAGCCCTGGTCCTTGCCCACCAGCTGGACGTAGGTGCCGGCGGAACGCGCGAGCTGGCCGCCCTTGCCGGGCTTGAGCTCGACGTTGTGGATGATCGTGCCGACCGGGATGTTGCGGATCGGCAGGGCGTTGCCCGGCTTGATGTCCGCGCGATCGCCCGCCATCACCTTGTCGCCGACCGCGAGGCGCTGCGGCGCGAGGATGTACGCGTGCTCGCCATCCGAGTACTTCACGAGCGCGAGCCACGCGGTGCGGTTCGGGTCGTATTCGAGCCGCTCGACCACGCCCTCGACGTCGAACTTGCGGCGCTTGAAGTCGACGATGCGGTAGAGCTTCTTGTGCCCGCCGCCCTTGTGGCGCACCGTGATGTGGCCATGCGCGTTGCGACCGCCGCTCGAGGACTTGCCCTCGACCAGGGACTTGATCGGACGCCCCTTCCAGAGCTCGGAGCGGTCGACGAGGACCAGCTCGCGGGAGCTCGGCGTGACGGGCTTGAACGTCTTGAGTGCCATTGTTCGCAAGCCTCCGTCAGATGCCGGTGGTCACGTCGATGGTGGAGCCCTCGGCAAGGCTCACGATGGCCTTCTTCCAGTCCGAGCGGCGACCCGCGATGCCACGGAAACGCTTGGTCTTGCCCTTCACCACCACGGTGTTGACGGCCTTGACCTTCACGTTGAACAGCTGCTCGACCGCGGCCTTGATCTCGGGCTTGGTCGCGTCGGGGGCGACGCGGAAGCTGACCTGGTTGTACTGGGAACCCATCGTCGCCTTCTCGGTGATGTGGGGCGCCAGCAGCACGCCGTAGAGCCTCTCCCGGGGGAGTGCCTTCTTCTTCGCGCTCATTTCAGGCGAGCCTCCAGCTTCTCGACCGCGGCGCGCGTCAGGACGAGCACGTCGCGGCGAAGGATGTCGTAGACGTTGGCGCCCTGCTGGGGAAGCACGTCGATCCCCGGCAGGTTGCGCGCGGCCTTCGCGAAGTTCTCGTCGACCGCCTCGCCATCGATGATGAGCGCGTTGCCGAGGCCAAGCGCCTTGAACCGGACGGCGACCTCCTTCGTCTTCGCGGAGCCCAGGGCGGCCTTGTCCAGAACGACGAGCTTGCCCTCGGCGAGCTTGCTCGACAGCGCGGTCCTGAGCCCGAGGGCACGGACCTTCTTCGGCAGGTCGAAGGCGTGGCTGCGCGGCGTCGGCCCGAAGATCACGGCACCCTTGCGCCACTGCGGGCTGCGGGTCGAGCCGTGGCGGGACGTGCCGCCGCCCTTCTGCGGGCGCGGCTTGCGCCCGCCGCCGGAGATCTCGCCGATCTCCTTCGTGTCGTGGGTACCCTGCTGGCGGCGCGCCAGCTGCCAGCGCACGACGCGCGCAAGCAGGTCTGCGCGTGCCGGCAGGCCGAACACCGTCTCGGCGAGATCGATCTCGCCGGCGGCGCTGTTGTCGAGAGTCTTGACCGCGACTTTCATCGTCGTTCCCCGCTTCAGGCCGCAGCCTGCTTGAGGCCCGCCGGAAGCGGCGCCTCCTTCGGCAGCTTGCGCTTGACGGCGTCGGTGATCTCCACCCAGCCCCCCTCGGGGCCCGGGACGGAGCCGCACACCATGATCAGCCCCTTGTCGGCGTCGGTCGCGACGACCTTGAGGTTCTGGGTGGTCACGCGATCGACGCCCCAGTGGCCCGCCATCTTCTTGTTCTTGAAGGTACGGCCGGGATCCTGGCGCCCGCCGGTCGAGCCGTGCGAGCGGTGGCTGACCGACACGCCATGCGACGCCTCGAGGCCACGGAAGTTCCAGCGGCGCATCGGGCCCATGAAGCCCTTGCCGATGGAGACGCCGGCGACGTCGACGAACTGCCCCGCGACGTAGTGGCTGGCGGCGAGCTCGGAACCGACCGGAAGAACGGCATCGTCGCTGACGCGGAACTCGACGAGGTGCTTCTTCGGCTCGACCTTCGCCTTGGCGTAGTGGCCGCGGACGGGCTTGGTGACGTTCTTGACCTTCGCCTTGCCGGCGCCGAGCTGGAGCGCCACGTAGCCGTCCTTGTCCGTGGTGCGGACGGCGACGACCTGGCACTGCTCGAGCTGGAGGACGGTGACGGGCAGGTGGCTGCCGTCCTCGGCGAAGAGGCGCGTCATGCCGAGCTTGCGCGCGATGAGACCGGTGCGCTTGGCCATGGTGCGATCCTCAGAGCTTGATCTCGACGTCCACGCCGGCAGCGAGGTCGAGCTTCATCAGCGCGTCCACGGTCTGCGGCGTCGGGTCGACGATGTCGAGAAGGCGGCGATGGGTCCGGATCTCGAACTGCTCGCGGCTCTTCTTGTCGATATGCGGGCTGCGGTTCACGGTGAAGCGCTCGATCCGCGTGGGAAGCGGGATCGGGCCGCGGACCTGGGCACCTGTGCGCTTGGCCGTGTTGACGATCTCGCTCGTCGACTGGTCCAGCACGCGGTGGTCGAAGGCCTTGAGCCTGATGCGGATGTTCTGATTGACCATCACATTCTCTCCGCCGCCCGGTCCGGGTGGCGCCGCGTCGCGGCACCGCCCGGCAGGGCGACAATGACCGTTACTCGATGATCTTCGCGACGACGCCGGCGCCGACGGTGCGGCCGCCCTCGCGGATGGCGAAGCGCAGGCCCTCGTCCATCGCGATCGGCGCGATCAGGTGCACCTCCATCGCGATGTTGTCCCCCGGCATCACCATCTCCGTGCCCTCCGGGAGGACGACCTGGCCCGTCACGTCCGTCGTCCGGAAGTAGAACTGCGGACGATAGTTCGAGAAGAACGGAGTGTGGCGGCCACCCTCCTCCTTCGTCAGGATGTAGGCCTCGGCCTTGAACTTCGTGTGCGGCGTGATCGAGCCAGGTGCCGCGAGAACCTGCCCGCGCTCCACGTCCTCGCGCTTCGTGCCGCGAAGCAGCGCCCCGATGTTGTCGCCAGCCTCGCCGCTGTCCAGGAGCTTGCGGAACATCTCCACGCCCGTCACGACCGTCTTCGTCGTCGCCTTCAGGCCGATGATCTCGATCTCGTCGTTCACCTTCACGATCCCGCGCTCGACGCGGCCCGTGACAACCGTCCCGCGGCCAGAGATCGTGAAGACGTCCTCGATCGGCATCAGGAACGGCTTGTCCTTCGGCCGCGTCGGCTGCGGGATCGTCGCGTCGACCGCCTCCATCAGCTTCAGGATCGCGTCGCGCCCGAGCGCAGGCTCGCGGCTCTCCAGCGCGCAGAGCGCAGAGCCCCGGATCACGGGGATGTTGTCACCGTCGAACTCGTACTTCGACAGGAGCTCGCGAACCTCGAGCTCGACCAGGTCAAGGAGCTCCGCGTCCTCGACCATGTCGCACTTGTTCAGGAACACAACCAGGGCCGGAACGCCAACCTGGCGCGCAAGGAGGATGTGCTCGCGCGTCTGCGGCATCGGCCCGTCCGCCGCGCTCACCACGAGGATCGCGCCATCCATCTGAGCCGCGCCCGTGATCATGTTCTTCACGTAGTCGGCGTGCCCAGGGCAATCCACGTGCGCGTAGTGCCGGTTCTTCGTCTCGTACTCGACATGCGCCGTGTTGATCGTGATCCCGCGCGCCTTCTCCTCGGGTGCCTTGTCGATCTGGTCGTACGCCATGAACGTCGCGCCGCCAGCCTCGGCAAGGACCTTCGTGATCGCAGCCGTCAGCGACGTCTTCCCGTGGTCGACGTGGCCGATCGTCCCGATGTTGCAGTGCGGCTTGTTCCGCTCGAATTTCGTCTTGCTCATGGC
>Ga0256307_1000056_pt1 | contig 15349 bp, 2 predicted proteins | sample ColtaT_4_FD_183671 | JGI IMG/M metagenome (GOLD analysis project Ga0256307, IMG submission 183671) | Metatranscriptome of freshwater microbial communities from Columbia River, Oregon, United States - Colum_Atlam_RepA_8d (Metagenome... | ecosystem: Environmental > Aquatic > Freshwater > River...
CTGGAGCACTTAGTACCTATTTCTATGGACCTGTTTACAGGTCTTCTGCAGGTAGCGGTTTTGACGTTTCAAGATATGCTTACTTGTATTCTGCTGCAGAACTTAGTACTGCAGGAATCCCAAGTGGGGCAACTATTGTAGGAATAGAATGGTTTAAAAACTCGACGTTTACCATTTCAAATACAGGAAATGCTTCATTTAATATGTACATGAGGAATTCTGCTACAGGAGCCTATCCTGCTACAGATACATGGGCAAATTTAACAACAGGTGCTACTCTTGTCAATTCAAGGACTTTTAATAACACCGCAGCCTATCCAGCTATTCCGGGGAACTTTCCTGCTGTAACTGGTTGGATGAATTTCCCAATTACTCCATTTGTTTATAATGGCCAATCTTTAGAAATATTAGCCGATTGGAATTGTATAGCTGTAACCAATAGCCCGACCAATGGTGCATTTAACTGGTTACATAACAATAATACCCCTAATCAAACTTTAGGTTTTGCTCAAGCAGCTGCAAATCCTGCTACTTTACAACAAACAACCTATGGGGGTGCAAACCGTCCGAATATTCGTATAATATGGTTAGCGGGTGCTGCTAATGATTTGGGATTACAAACTCCTGCAAATCCATTGGGAGCTACTCTTTGTAATGGGTCAAGTACGACAGTTGATCTTACATTACGTAACAATGGTACTAATTTGGTTGATTTCAGTATAGATCCTGCCACTATTAACTGTTCAGTTACTGGTCCAAATGGAACAACATTTACACCAATAGTTATTAATTCAGGTACACTGGCTCCTAGTACTTCGCAAGTAGTTACTATTGCTCTTGGATACAATGCTTCTTTAAGCGGAACCTATAATTTCTCCGCCAGTTTAACTTGGGGTATCGATGGTTTCGTTGGTAATAATACACTTAACTGGTCCGCATCAAGCGCATTCCCTGTTACTGCTTCTTCTAACGTTTATTCTTTTTGCGATGGAACGTCACCTCAGTTAACCACAATTGCTAATTCTGACTATGTAGCAACGAGCATTGCACACGCACCAATTGCACCTACAACACCAACTGCAGGTCCTACTGGTGATGATGCTATTATGCCGAACGTTCCAATTCCTTTCCCCTTTACTTTCTATGGTACTGTTTATAATACATTAAATATAAGTACCAATGGATATGTAGAATTAGGAACTAACAGTGCAGCAAATGTGTATGGCTCTGTTATGCCAAATACTGCATTACCGAATAAAATTATTGCTTTAGCTTGGGAAGATGGAAATGTCACAACAGGAAATATTCAGTATTTCACAAGTGGTGTAGCACCTAACAGGAAATTTGTGATTGCATGGAATAACGTGTTTTTCTTTTCTGCTACCGGAAATATAACCGGACAGATTGTATTGAACGAAACAGATAATAGTATAGATGTGTTCCATACAAATATTACTCAAACTGGAAATTTTTCAGTTTGTGGAATTGAGAACGCCGCTGGAACTTCAGCTACCGTTCCTGCAGGTCGTCAGTTCGGTGCTTGGGCTCCAGATCCAACATCTAATCAGGGATGGCATTTTGCATTACCAACAATCACTTATTCTTGGTCTCCAGCAAGCGGATTAAGTGACCCTAATATTGCGAATCCTGTGGCAACACTCGCTTCAGGTACTTCTCAAATTTATACAGTTACAGTAACAAATAGCTTGACTGGTTGTGTAACTACAGATACAGTTAGTCTTGTAAATCTAGGGGGTAGTGATCCAGCTCCTTCTACAACGAGTGCAGCAGCTTGTGCTGGTGCATCCGCGACGCTTTCTGCTTCTGGTGCATCTACACTCAACTGGTACACAGCTCCTGTTGGTGGTACTCTTGCTTTCACAGGAACTACCTGGAATAATACTTGGGCTTCCACTACTACTTATTATGTAGAAAGTAATAACGGTACTTGTCCAAGCGCACGTACTCCGGTTACTATCACGGTAACGCCGCAGCCTGTCATTAACCCTACAGCTGCTCCTACAGTATTATGTTTGGGAGCAAGTTCACAATTAGCGGCTAATAACTATGTTGCCGGAAACCTTCAAACTGCTGTTTTAGGTGGTAATGGAAATGCCGGTAACGCATTTGATATTTCAAATATTAATGGAAGTTCTCCAATCCGTATTGATAGCATCTATATGGGAATTACAGGTGGAACTCTCGCTGAAGTTTGGTATAGAGCCGGTGGTTATGGTTGTGCTAATCTTACTGGCAGTGCCGGTTGGACATTAGCAGGTTCAGTAGCAATTACACCTGCCGGAGGTTCTCCTAATCTTACCCCAATTCCTTTGAATTTGAATGTTACTATTCCTGTAGGTCAAACTTATGGTTTCGTTGTAGTTTGTAATGGAGGTAACTATTATACCAATGGATCGGCAATTTGCACACCTTTAACTGGAGATGCTAATATCTCTATTTCTCAAGGTCATGGTGGATCAGGAATGGGTGGGGCTTTCGTATTTGCCAATTTCCCTCGTAACTTAAATGGACGAGTTTTCTATTCTTTCGGAGATCCAAACTTAACTTTCAATTGGACGCAAACTCTTGGAACTGGTTCAATCAGCAATCCTGCTATTGCAAATCCAACAGCTACTCCAACTTCTTCTGGACTTAATACTTATGAATTACTAGCTATTAATGCTGCGAACTGTTCTACAACAGTTGCCGTTAACGTTACAGCAAATCCGAATCCAGATGATGCTACTGGTTTGTCATGGAACAATAGTTTCTGCGGATGCGGTGTTGCCAACCTTTCTGCTGTATTGAATACTGTAGGAAGTAATGTGCGTTGGTACGATGCCGCTGTTGGCGGAAATTTAATTGGTACCGGTACTCCTTTCAATGCTCCTTATGCTTGCGGTAACGTAACCTATTATGCTGAGGCGTTCGATCCTATTACAGGTTGTATTCAAACCGGACCTCGTCAATCGGTAACGGTTACTCCTTTAGTGGCACCTGCTGTTTCAGTATCAGCAACCGATCTTAGTCTTTGTGACGGTGATCCGGCTTCAACAATTACAGCATCCAGCTCGAATGACCCGAACTATAATTATACATGGTCACCCACTTCTGGTTTAACACCGTCTACCGGTGCAGTGGTATCCGCTTTGCCAACTGTAACTACAACCTATACCGTAACAGGTACAGATGGAGGTTCTGGTTGCGTAGCTCAAGCAATTATTACCATTGGTGTAGGTAATACTCCAATAATCTCAAGTGCTACTGCTACTCCAGCTGTAATTTGCGAAGGTGCTTCAAGTCAACTTTTAGTTACTGCGTTGAATGGCGGCGGTGGCGGTCCTCCCGCTCCGGAGCCTTCTCCATATTGTGCCCCTGTTACATTTACAAGTCCAGGATTCACCGGCGACTTTATTTCTAATGTTGTATTCAATACATTGAGTAACCCAACCGGTGAAGATGCGGATGATTATGAATTTTTCCCAGCTAGCGGTTCAACGACTACTACAATAGTAGCAGGTTCTTCCTATTCACTTACTGTAACTCCTGATCCAGCTTTTGGTCAAGCATTAGCCGTATTTATTGACTTCAACCGTGATGCTATCTTTGATGCCTCCGAGCAGGTCATGAATGCTCCTTCTGGTACTGTGCCTGTAACGGTAACCGTTAACGTTCCGGTTTCAGCAGTGAACGGTTATGCGCGTATGCGTGTTGTTTGTGTGTTTGCAGGAACTCCAGGACTTACTTATGCTTGTTCACCTAACACCTTCGGTTTTGGTGAAGTGGAGGATTACTCAATCGCTATTTCTGGTTCAGCACCTACACCGCTTAATTATAGCTGGTCACCTTCAGGTAGCCTTAACAATGCTAATATCACAAATCCTATTGCATCGCCAACAATCTCAACAATATATACAATCACCGTGACTGACGTAGGTGGATGTACGGCAACTACTACTGTTCCTGTAACAGTAATTGCACCTCCGGCACCTCCTGTAGTTACTAACGGTACTGTTTGTGGACAAGGAAATGCAAGTCTCTCAGCATTAGGTTCCGGTGGAACTATCTTATGGTTAGATACTATCGGTGGACCGATTTTAGCAACTGGTAATAATTACTCGCCATTTGTTTCCACTACTCAAACTTATTATGTAGTGGAAGATCAAGGGTCCGTTCCTGCTTCAGTTGGACTTTCTGCCACTGCTTTAGGTGGAGTAGCTTTCGCAAGTTCTGCTGCTAACTACCAAACGTTCAATGTTCTTTCCCCACGTGGTATTATAATTAATTCGGTAGATATTGTTCCAAATTCATTAACTCCATTAGGTACTGCTATCTCTATTCAATTAGAAGATGCAGCTGGTAATGCATTAGGCGCCCCTGTATCAACTGTGACTACCACTCAAGGTACAGTGCAAACAATAGCGTTAAATATGTTCGTACCACAGGGTACTGCATATCGTTTACGTCCGGTTTCAAACCCGAACTTACAATATCATCAAAATGGATTTACAAATCCTTACACAATCCCTGGTCAGGTTTCAATTACCGGTTGGGGTCCTCCTAATGCTACTACCTTGTATGTATTCTTCTACAATTGGTCAGTTAATATTTTTGACGGTGTAAGTACAGGTTGTTATTCTAATGCTTCTATTGCAACAGCTACGGTTAATCCTGCTCCAACATTGGTGATTACTCCTTCCGGACCTACTTCGTATTGTGATGCAGGTTCTGTTGTTCTAGACGCTGGTATCAACAGTGATCCTTCTTACGTGAATTTCAGTTGGTCACCTGCTACAGGGTTGAACAATGCTGCTATCGCTGCCCCTACAGCTTCTCCAACAGTAACGACAAGTTATATCGTTACTGCTAGTGATGGTCTTGGATGTGTAGATACTGCTTCTATTACAGTTACAGTTAACTCGGGTCCTACTGTTTCTATCGATCCTGCTCCACTTGATTCATTATGTTCAGGTGCAAGTTTTGCGATTAATGCTACATCGGGATCTTCTAGCTTCAAGCAAATTGGAACAGGTACAAATACGGTGAACAATACCATAGCAATTTATGATGGTAATAATGCAAATGTGAAAACTCAGGTTCTTTATACCGCTGCTGAATTAAATGCAGCCGGATTAATCGGTCCTGGAAATATTACCAGTGCTTCCTTCAATGTAGTGAATAAATTAAGTACAACACCATTGACTGGATTTACAATGCGTATGGCAAGTGTGGCTACTGCACCTCCGTTAACAGCAACGTATTTAACCCCTGTATTTACTACCGTATTTACAGGTAACGTTTCTACTGTATTAGGTTGGAACCAACATGTGTTCTCTACGCCATTCTTATGGGATGGAGTTTCAAATGTAGTATTGGAGGTTTGTAATGGTACACCAGGTATCCCCGGATTCGATCAGGTACAAAGTACTCCAACTGCTACAGCTCAAACAATCATTGCGAATTTATTGGGATGTGCTTCGTTTACAGGTGCTATAAACTTGAATCGTCCTAATACGCGCTTCACCGGTGGTGCAGTTACGTATTCTTGGGCGCCTGCAGGTGAATTAAGTGCTTCTAATATTGAAGATCCTATTTATACTGCTACTGCTGATGGTGCTAAATCTTTGGTGTTAACGGTAACTGACCCATCTAATGGTTGTCAGGCTTCTGCTACATTAAATTTCACAATCAGTGGCACTCCACAAGCTCCACTTATTGCTACTGCTTCAAATACTGCAGTTTGTAATTCCGCAACAGTTACGATCGTTGCTTCAGGTACTACAGGAAGTTATCAGTGGGAGTCATCTCCAGATAATTCATCTTGGAGCGATGTGGTTGGTGAAACCAATGATACTTTAATCATTCTTGTAAATGCAGATGTTTATTTCCGAGTTAAGGCAACATGTACAAACGACGCATTCTCTAACTCTATTTTCTTTGACGTAACAGCACCAGCTTTACCTGTTGGTACTGGAGCAACAGTTTGTGGTCAAGGCAATGTGAGCTTAAGTGCTACCGTAGATCCGGGCTTATTTGATGTTTGGTACACAGCTCCAACTGGAGGTACATTCCTTCAAGTGGGTAGCCCATTGAACGTATTTGTAAATACTACAACTACATATTGGGTAGCAGCTTCTGTAGCTCCGATTGGTGCTCCTGGTCCCCCTCCAACAGGATATCCTGCAAGTACTGCTCAAATTACTGCAGATGAAGATATCACAGCGGTAACGATTGGATCTATGGTAAATAATCAACCTGCTCCAAACTGTGCTTTATACACCGATTATACTGGATTAACTGCACATATCGCAGCTCCTGGTGACGTTGTTCCTTTCTCAATTTCAATTGGCGATTGTGAAAACGCAGGCTTCTTCCCCAGTGGTACTTCTATCTTCGTCGATTTTAATCGCGATGGTGACTTTGCCGATGTGGGTGAGCAAGCTTATACTACACTTGTAACAACCAATGGTATTCATACATTAACAGGTAGCTTCACGGTTCCTTTAAGTGCTTCAGTTGGATTTACGCGTTTACGTATTATTAACGTAGAAGGTAATCCTAGTCCTCCTGAAAACGTAGTTTATTTTTATGGTGAAACAGAAGATTATTTATTACAAATTGGTAATACAGTTTGTCAATCAGCGAGAGTTGCTGTAACTGCAACAGTTACACCTGCTCCTCCAATAACGATCAGTCCTGCTTCTGCTACTATTTGTGAAGGCGATAGTATTTTGCTTTCTGATGTTTCCGGTTCTGCAGGCTATACTGGTACTTATAGTTGGACTCCTGCTCTAACCCCAACGGGTCCGCTAGGAGAAGCGTATGCTGCTCCAACTGTAACTACACAATATATCCTGAACGGAAATGATGGTTTCTGTCAGAATGCTGATACAATCGTTATTACTGTAAATCCTGCACCTGTATTTACTTTGGCTCCTTCTGCACAGAGTTTGTGTAATGGAGATACATTAAATGCGAGCGTAACGGTTGTTTCTCCAATAGCTGATACTTATACCTTAACTTCAGTTCCATATGCACCGCTTACTCCAACTCCAACAGGTTCTACCAATTGGGGTGCTGGTCCAAGTGGTGATGACTTAGCTACTACGGTATCGATGCCATTTAACTTTACCTACTTCGGTGCAAGTTATAATAGCGTAAATATTGTAACCAATGGATATATTTATTTTGGTGCTAACACTGGATTCGGGCCTTATGGTTCAACGATTCCAAATGCTGCCGCACCAAATAATGTGATTGCACTTGCATGGGAAGATTTAAATGTGATCTCTCCCGACAGTGTACGTTACTATACCGAGGGTACAGCGCCAAACCGCCGCTTTGTGGTGGAATGGGTAGGCGTTGACTTTTATGTTACAGGCGGTAATGTAAGCGGTCAAATTGTATTGAATGAAGGTTCAAACGCAATCGATATTTATCATACAAATGTTGATAATATCGGAAACTCCACTTCTTGCGGTATCGAGAATGGAACAGGTTCTTATGGATTAACTCCAGCAGGCCGTAACTTTAGCGTTTGGACACCAAACCCTGTGGTAAACGAAGGTTGGAGATTTACTCCTGACCCTGCTGCTACCATTCAGTGGGCAGGTCAAGGCATCATTGGTTCTTCTACTGGAACTAGTGTTCAAGCAATACCTACTTCTTCAGGATACTATACTTGTACAGTTACTAATCCTTTAACAGGATGTACTAAAATAGATTCAGTGGCAGTTAACTTCGGTGTTTCTCCAACTCCACAAATTGTTGAGAACGATACTACATTGTGTAATCCTGATCAGATTTATATCCATGTTGTGGATGTAGGTGCATTTAGTGGTGGTTACCCTGCAGGTACAACGTTTGAGTGGGTAGGTATTACACCTCCAATTCCAGACCTAGATTCTATTAGTTCTGTGAATGGTTCAAGCTATCAGGTAATTGTAACATTACCTAGCGGATGTAGCGATACTTCTAATACGATTAACGTATTGACAAAGTCGGTAGCTGTAGTAGATGTAATTACCAATGCAACATGTACTAATGGTGGTAAAATCAATGTAACAGTAACGAGCGGACTTGCAGATTACAATTATGTATGGTCAACAGATCTTGCTCAAACGAACATTGTGAGAAATGTTACGAATTCATCAAATATTGATTCTCTTGACAACCTTGCTGCTGGTACTTACTACTTACAAGTGTATGATGAGGCCGGAACGCCTGCTAGTTGTAATTCTGGAATACTGACTTATGTAGTTGGTGCTACTAGTCCAATTGTAGCAAGTGTTACTGCAACAAATATTTCTTGTAATGGTGCCGGTGATGGTGTTGCTGATGTATTGTATACTGGCGGAAGTTCACCTTACTCAATTGTATGGAGTGATGGTAATTTTGCGAATACAACTCCAAGAAGTGTTGCAACAGGCGGTAACTATAGTGTTATTGTTTCTGACGGATTTGGATGCGCAGATACGGTTGACTTTGTTATTGTTGAGCCATTACCTGTAACGGTAACATTCACTTCTACTCCGACAACAGGATTAAATGGAACCGTAACTGCAATCCCTGCAGGTGGTACAGGTCCTTATACTGTTGATTGGGCTGATGAGTTCTTAGCACCGGCAGGAAGTGGCAACCCACTTACTGGGTTAGCAGCAGGATTATACTATGGATTAGTAACTGATGCAAATCTTTGTACTAATACACTTACCTTATCAGCAGATTCTATTCGTGTAGATTCGGTATTAGATGCAACATTGAAACTGAAATTGATCATCGAAGGTTTACATGATGGTTTTGGTGGAATGACAGCTGCATTATTTATGAACGGCATAAGTGTAATTCCTACTGAAGCTGATAGCATTGTTGTTGAATTACGTGATCCATTAAGCCCTTCAACAGTAGTACAAAGTGCTACAGTTGTGGTGAACACGAACGACAGCGCCATGATAACTTTCCCAGGAAGTGTAAATGGTAATAGTTACTACATCGCAGTATTCCACCGTAACGCGGTACAGACATGGAGCGATTTACCGGTAACATTTGGTAGTACGACGAACTATGACTTTACTACAGCAGCTTCGCAAGCGTATTTCTCCAATCAAATTCTATTAACTCCTCCAGGGGTGTATGCATTCTATTCAGGTGATGTAAATCAGGATGAGGTAATCGATATCTTCGATCAAATCGATTTGGATAACGATATCTTCAACTTCGCATCTGGTTACTTAGTAACCGATCTAACAGGTGAAGGTTCAGTCGATGTATTTGACCAGATTATCATGGACAACAACATCTTTAACTTCATCGGATCTCAACATCCGTAAACTATTGAAAATTAATAAGGGAGGGAGTAAAATCCCTCCCTATATTAAGGTACTATAAATAAAATAAAATGAAAAAATCAATTCTTATCTTTATGCTGATGATAGCTTCTATAGCTGTGCAGGCGCAAAACAATGCTTATGGGGATAATCAGAAGGAAGTGGAGCCAGGAGTTTGGGCAATCTATTCCGGAGATATCAATCAGGATGGAGTGATCGACATTTTTGACCAAGTCGTTTTGGACAATGACCTATCAAATTTCGCCTTTGGCTACGTTTTAACCGACCTTAACGGAGATTCTACGGTAGATATCTTCGATCAGGTTATCTTGGATAACAATTTGGCAAACTTTATTGGTTCTATTACTCCACTTAATGGTAATAGAGTGGTGAATTTGTCAAATAGTGTGAAAGAAAGCGAAGCGGGATCCAATTAAAAAGAAATTAACTAAATAATATAAATAAACAATGAAAACAAAAGTTACACTGCTCAAAACGCTGTTCCTGGTACTATGCTGTACCTTGTTCAGCCACGTTGGGTTAGCGCAGGTTCCACATCCGATCCAGCTGCTAATCACGAACGATGCGCAAACAGCACCGAATGTGCTGGAGGTTGACATCTATCTCATTAATATGAGTGCGACCCCATTCCAATTGTCGGGACACCAGTACGGTATTACCTACAATGGATTGATTAAAAATGGTGGTACAATTACCGCTTCGTGGGTTTCAGGTTCAACTCAATTGTCAACACCATCTCAGTTGCCAACTGCGTTTAACACAACAACCAACACGAACCAGATTAGAATTAATCCGCCACCCGCTCCAGGATGTGGTGGAGGTTCTGTGATTGCTGGTTTACCAGGTACTCGCGTTGGAAGATTGCGTTTAACAAACACTATCTCTTTCGCAAGTTTAACACCAAACTTGGGAATTAACTTTGTGACAGGTGGTTCTAATACGAGAACACAGATTTCTGCTTATGATGGTACCACTTGTTTAAGTACATTATTATGTTCTCCTGTAACTAATCCTACAGGATGTTTGAATCAATATAATGTAGTTACTTCAAATGCTCAATTGAATCCACCATTATGTACAGCTCCAACTTTATCAGCTACAACGGTGGCTGCTACTTGTGCAGGAGACAGTAATGGTTCTATTGACTTAACAACTACAGGTGGTAACCCAACTCCATTCCTTTTCTTGTGGAGTAATGGCGCAGTAACTGAAGATATCAATGGTTTAACTGCTGGAACGTATACAGTAACTGTTACTACTACTGTTGGTGGTTGTATGGCTACTGCTTCTTATACGGTAGGTGCAGGTGCTCCTAATGTTACTTATTATGCTGATGTTGATGGTGATACTTATGGTGATCCATTAGTTTCTCAAATTTCTTGTACCGGTGCTCCTTTAGGATATGTTACGGACAATACAGATTGTAACGATGCAAATAGTGCAATTAACCCTGGTGCAACTGAGGTTTGTAATGGTATCGATGATGATTGCGATGGACAAACGGATGAAGGTTTAACTTTCTTAACCTATTATGTAGATGCTGATGGTGACGGTTTTGGAGATGCAAATGCTTCTGGCGTTTCTTCTTGCGTTGCAATCCCAGGTTCAGTAACTAATAATGGTGACTGTAATGATAATAACGCTGCTATTAAACCAGGAGCCCCTGAATTATGTAATGGTATCGATGATGATTGTAATGGTCTTGTTGATGATGGTCTTGTATTCTTAGATTACTATGTGGATGTTGATGGTGATGGTTTTGGTAATCCTGCTGTAACTCCAATTAATTCTTGTAACCCTGTTGCAGGTTCTGTTGCTAATAATGGTGATTGTGATGATAATAACAACGCAATCAATCCAAGTGCAACTGAAATTTGTGACTTAGTAGATAATGATTGCGATGGTTTAATCGACGAAGGTGTTCAAATCACTTTCTATGTTGATGCTGATGGTGACGGATTCGGAAGTTCAGCAGGTGCTATTTTAGCTTGCTCTCCTCCTGTAGGTTATGTAACTAACTTTGACGATTGCAATGATGGTAATGCTGCTATTAACCCTACTGCAACTGAAGTTTGTGACTTGGTAGATAATGATTGTGATGGCTTAATCGACGAAGGTGTTCAATCTACTTTCTATGCTGATGTTGACGGTGACGGATTTGGAGATGCTTTGTCTTCTATATTAGCTTGTTCTCCTCCTGTAGGTTATGTAACTAATTCTACTGATTGTAATGATAATAATGCTGCTATTAATCCAGCTGCGTTAGAAGTTTGTAACGGTATCGATGATGACTGTAACGGTCTTTCTGATGATGGTTTAGTTTTCTTAACGTACTATGTTGATGCAGACGGTGACGGATTCGGTGCTGGTGCAGGAACTTCTTCTTGCGTTGCAATCCCAGGTTCTGTAACGAACAATGGTGACTGTAACGATAATAACAACGCTATTAATCCAGCTGCGTTAGAAGTTTGTAACGGTATCGATGATGACTGTAACGGTCTTGCAGATGACGGTCTTACTTTCGTAACTTATTATGCAGATGCTGACGGTGATACTTATGGTAATGCTGCAGTTTCTCAATCAACTTGTAACGGTGCTCCAGTAGGATATGTAACAGATGCTACTGATTGTAACGACGGAAATGCTGCTGTAAACCCAGGTGCTACTGAGGTTTGTAATGGTATCGATGATGATTGCGATGGTTTAACTGACGAAGGTTTAACTTTCTTAGATTACTATGTTGACGGTGACGGTGACGGATACGGTGCTGGTGCTGCAACTTCTTCTTGCGTTGCAATCCCAGGATCAGTATTAGTTGCTGGTGACTGTAATGATGCTGATAATTCTATCAACCCAGGTGCTACTGAAGTTTGTAATGGTATCGATGATGATTGCGATGGAACTGCTGATGATGGCTTAACTTTCGTAACTTATTATGCAGATGCTGACGGTGATACTTATGGTAATGCTTTAGTTTCTCAATCTACTTGTAACGGTGCTCCAGTAGGATATGTAACAGATGCTACTGATTGTAACGATGCAAATGGTGCTGTAAACCCAGGTGCAACTGAAGTTTGTAACTCAATCGATGATGATTGCGATGGATTAGTTGACGAAGGTTTAACATTCTTAACTTACTATGTTGATGTAGATGGTGACGGTTTCGGAGATGCAAACGCTGTGGGTGTTTCTTCTTGTAACCCAATCGTAGGTTCAGTTACTAATAACGGTGACTGTAATGATGCAGCTCCTCTTGTTAATCCAGGTGCTGCTGAGCAATGTAATGGTGTTGATGACAACTGTGATGGTTTAATCGATAACGGTATCGTGTTCTTGACTTGGTATGCTGATGTTGACGGTGATACTTATGGTAATGCTGCAGTTTCTCAATCTGCTTGCTCTCAGCCTGTAGGTTATGTATTAGATGCTACTGATTGTAACGATGCAGCTAGTGCTGTTAACCCAGGTGCAACTGAAGTTTGTAACGGTATTGATGATGATTGCGACGGCTTAACTGACGATGCTGATCCTTCAATCACTGGTCAATCTACTTGGTATGCTGACGTTGACGGTGATACTTATGGTGCAGGTGCAGCTATCTTAGCTTGTAATCAACCTGTAGGAACTTCAACAAATAATACTGATTGTGATGATAACAATGCTGCTGTTAACCCAGGTGCTACAGAGGTTTGTAACAATATCGATGATGATTGCGATGGTTCAATTGACGAAGGTTTAGTATTCTTAAACTACTATGTTGATGGTGACAATGACGGATTCGGTGCTGGTGCAGCAACTTCTTCTTGCGTTGCAATCCCAGGTTCAGTGTTAGTGGATGGTGATTGTGATGATAATAACAATGCTGTTAATCCAGGTGCTACAGAGGTATGTAACAATATCGATGATGATTGCGATGGTTCAATCGACGAAGGTTTAACATTCGTAACTTATTATGCTGATGGTGATGGTGATACTTATGGTAACGCTTTAGTTTCTGCTTCTACTTGTAACGGTGCTCCTGTTGGATACGTTGTTGACAACACTGATTGTAACGATGCAAATGCTGCTGTTAACCCAGGTGCAACTGAAGTTTGTAACTTAATCGATGATGATTGCGATGGATTAGTAGACGAAGGTGTTACCTTAACATTCTATGCGGATGTTGACGGTGATAACTATGGTAATGCTGCTTCTTCAATCCAAGCTTGCTCCGCTCCAATTGGTTATGTTGCTGACAATACTGATTGTAACGATATCAACATCTCTGTTAACCCAGGTGCTGCAGAAATTTGTGGTAACTTAATCGATGACAACTGTGATGGTACTGTCGATGAAGGTTGTACTTGTGTGAATCCTCCAACAGCGAATGCTGGTTCTAATGCAGTAATTTGTGCTGGTTCTAATGTAACTCTTGCCGGTTCTATCGGTGGAGGTGCTACTAACGGAACTTGGTCAACTTCTGGTGATGGTTCATTCTCTCCAAGTGCTTCAGTATTGAATGCTACATATATCCCAGGTGCTGCTGATATCCTTGCAGGAACAGTTACATTGACTTTAACTACTGATGCTCCTATCAACTGTACTCCAGCTGTTAGTTCAATGATGATTACAATCCAGCAAAACCCTGCATCTCCAGGTGCTATTTCTGGTCCTTCACAATTATGTAATCCTTTCAATACTACTGTAACTTATAGCATTGCTCCTGTAGCAGGTGCTACCTCTTACACATGGTCTGTTCCTAACGGTACAGTGCTATTGTTCGGTCAAGGTACTACTAGTATTACTGTAAACTGGCCTTTCGCAGCTATCCATGCTGGAGTGGTTGGAAATATCTGTGTGTCTGCTAACAATAGTAATAGTTGTGGTAGCGGTACTCCAAGTTGTTTGGGTATCTCTGTTCAATTGTCTACTCCGGTTACTCCTCCATCTATCTCTGGTGCTGCTAAAGCTTGCCCAACAGATGTTGTAACTTATTCAGTTGCATTAGTAGCTCGTGCTGATTCTTACAACTGGACAGTTCCTGCCGGAGCAGCTGTAATCGCTGGTCAAGGTACTAACGTTGTTCAAGTTGAATTCAGCGCAGGATTCACTGGTGGTCCAATCACAGTTGCTGCAATCAACGGTTGTGGTTCAAGTCCTGTTCGTTCACGTAACGTATCTCTTAACATTCTTCCTGCTTCTACATCTATCTCAGGTCAAGGTTCTGGAGTATGTGGTGCTACAGGTGTAAGCTATACTGCAACTGCTGTTGTTGGTGCTGCTAGCTACTTCTGGACTGTTCCTTCTGGTGCTACGATCGCTAGCGGTCAAGGTACTAGTACTATCATGGTGGACTTCTCTGGTTCTTATGGTGGTGGATCTATCTCTGTAGTTGCTCAAAATGGTTGTGGTAATGGTGCTGCTCGTAGCTTAACAGTTACTGGTGCTCCTGGTATCGCTTCTCCAATCTCAGGTCCTGTAGGTTTATGTGCTAATCAGAACTACATGTATGGTGTTTCTACTATCTCAGGTGCTTCTACTTATACATGGGTTGTTCCAAGTGGATTTACAATCCTTTCTGGTCAGGGTACTAAAGATATCGTAGTGAAAGCTGGTGCTAACCCAGCAAGCGGATTGACAATCTCTGTTCGTGCATCTAATGCATGTGGAACAGGTCCGTTCCGTTTGTTGAATGGAATCAGTATTACTCTTTGCCCACGTATTGGCGAAGGTGCTGCAATGAATATCGTTGCTTATCCAAACCCAGTTAGTGATCTTCTTAACGTAAGCTTCGATAGCGACAAGAATCAAGACGTTCTTGTAACTATGATGGATGCTGCCGGTCGCGTTGTTCTTAACGATAACCGTAACGCTGATGAAGGAACTAATAAGTTTGAAGTATCTGTAAAAGGAATGGCTTCTGGTATTTATACTATGTCATTACGCACTGCAGATGCAGTTCAAATGATTCGTGTGGTAGTTGAATAATCTCTCTGAGGTTTTTTAACCCAACATAATTCCCC
>Ga0256307_1000061_pt1 | contig 14997 bp, 25 predicted proteins | sample ColtaT_4_FD_183671 | JGI IMG/M metagenome (GOLD analysis project Ga0256307, IMG submission 183671) | Metatranscriptome of freshwater microbial communities from Columbia River, Oregon, United States - Colum_Atlam_RepA_8d (Metagenome... | ecosystem: Environmental > Aquatic > Freshwater > River...
ATCCGGCGCTGGGCCTGTTCGACGAAGACGATGGTGGCGATGAGCACAACCGCGCCGATGACGATGAGGCCAATGACGATCGGCGACATGGCGCCGGTGCGGCCGAGTTCAAGGGTGCTGGCGATGGCGCCCGGAAGACCGGCGACGATGCCGGCGAAGATCAGAAGCGAGATCCCCTGCCCGATGCCGCGTTCGCTGATCTGTTCGCCCAGCCACACCAGGAACATGGTGCCGCCGACGAGCGTGATAACGGTGGTGGCAACGAAGAACGCACCCGGGTTTGTGACGACGGGCAGGCCGTTCGAGGCCATGGAGCCCTGGAGGCCCGAGGCGATCCCGAAGGCCTGAAGCGCGGTAATCGCGACCGTCAGGTAACGGGTATACTGGTTCATCTTGATGCGGCCCGTCACACCCTCTTTCTTGAGATTCTCAAGGGTCGGGCTGATGGCGGCCAGCAGCTGGATGATAATGGCGGCCGAAATATACGGCATGATGTTGAGCGCAAAGATGCTCATGCGGGACAATGCGCCGCCGGCGAATACGTCGAACAAGCCGAGCACGCCGCCCGACTGCGAACGCATCACGTCCTGCATGGCAACGGCGTCGATGCCAGGCAGGGTGATGAAGGTGCCTAGGCGATAGACGACCAGGGCGCCAAGCGCGAACCAGATTCGGCGCTTGAGCTCGGTCGCCTTCGAGAAGACGCCTAGATTGATATTGGCAGCAAGCTGGTCAGCCGAAGAGGCCATTTCAAACTCCGGTTAAGGCAAACGGCGCCTTGCGCAACACCGGATCCTACTTCTTTGCCTTGGCAGGTTTCGCAGCGGCTTTGGCCTTCGCGGGCTTCTCAGCCTTACCGGAAGCGGCCGACTTCTTGGCGCGGGCGGACTTATCGCCCTTCTTGGCTTTCGGGTTGGCGTCGGCGCGCTTGGGCAGCTTGCGCACTTTCTTATCTTCCGCGACGGCTTCGGGGCGCGTCATGGTGACGGTGCCGCCGGCCTTCTCAACCGCCGCACGGGCGGATTCAGAAGCGTATACGGCAACGATGGTGAGCTTGGCGGTCACTTCGCCGTCGCCCAGGAGGCGCATGCCGTCGCGCACATTGCGCACGATGCCAGCTTCCACGAGGCTTTCGATGGTGATCTGGTTCTTGGCGTCGAGACGGCCGGCGTCAACAGCGGCCTGAATACGGCCGAGGTTCACGGGCACATAGTCCTTGCGGCCGATCGAGGTGAAACCACGCTTAGGCATACGGCGGTACAGAGGCATCTGACCACCTTCGAAGCCTTTGATGGCCACGCCGGTGCGCGCTTTCTGACCCTTTACGCCGCGGCCAGACGTTTTGCCGAGGCCCGAGCCGATACCGCGGCCGAGGACCTTACGCGGATGGGTCGAACCCGGGCGGTTGCGCAGTTCATTAAGTTTCATTGGTCGTAATCCTTTAGTCGCAGGCTTCAGATAGGAGGCCGATTAGCCTTCGTCTACCTGCACCAGGTGTTTTACTTTATTGATCATGCCGCGGACCGCCGGGGTGTCTTCCAGGGTCGACGTACGACGGATCTTGTTGAGCTTCAGCCCGATCAAGGTTTCACGCTGGCTGGCAAAACGGCCCGCTGCGCTGTGGATCTGGGTGACGGTAACGGTCTTTTTCTTCTCAGCCATGACTAGGCTTCCTTCGCCACTTCTTTACCGCCTTCTTCGCGGCGTCCGATGATGTCGGCGACTTTCTTGCCGCGCTTGGCAGCCACGCTACGCGGGCTGGTCATGGATTGAAGGGCCGCAAAGGTTGCCTTCACCATGTTGTGCGGGTTGTTGCTGCCGACGCTCTTGGAAACGATGTCCTGAATGCCCATCGTTTCGAACACTGCGCGCATCGGGCCGCCGGCGATGATGCCGGTACCGGCCGGAGCCGAGCGCAGGATGACTTTGCCGGCGCCGAAGCGGCCGTACAGGTCATGATGCAGGGTGCGGCCTTCGCGCAGCGGCACCTTAATCATGTTGCGCTTAGCGGCGTCGGTCGCCTTACGGATGGCTTCCGGCACTTCGCGCGCCTTGCCCGACCCGTAACCGACTTTGCCCTTGGCATCGCCGACAACGACGAGCGCTGCGAAAGCGAAACGACGTCCGCCCTTTACGACTTTGGCGACGCGGTTGATGTGCACAAGCTTGTCGACGAATTCGTCGTCACGCTCGCGCTCGCCACCACGACCGCCTTCGCGGTCGCGGCGTCCACCGCGTTCCCCACGTTCGCCGCCTCTGCCCTGGCGTTCGCCGCCGCGATCAGAGGTCCCAGTTGGTGTCCGTGCCATATCTAATTTCCCTTACTTACCAGCCTAGAACGACAGACCGGCTTCACGCGCCGCTTCGGCCAAAGCCTTCACGCGCCCGTGGAACAAATAACCACCGCGATCGAAAACCACTTCCTTGACGCCGGCCTTCACCGCGCGTTCGGCGAGCAGCTTGCCGACTTCAGCGGCAGCGGCCTTGGAAGCGCCGACTTTCAGCTTGCCCTTGAGGTCGGTATCGACGCTCGAGGCCGCGGCGACCGTACGGCCGTCGTCGTCGGCAATGATCTGGGCATAGATGTGCCGGCCCGATCGGAAGACCGAAAGGCGCGGACGGCCATGCGCCGTCGCTTTGATGGCAAAGCGCGTACGCTGCTTGCGGCGCTCGGCCCGAATTTTGGTGGTGCTCATCGCTAAATCCCTTGTCTCTAAATCTCTTGGCGCAAAATCTTTGAGCGGGCGCCCTACTTCTTCTTGCCTTCTTTGCGCAGGATGAATTCGTCAGAATATTTGATGCCCTTGCCCTTGTAGGGCTCAGGCGGCTTGTAGGAGCGGATTTCGGCCGCGACCTGACCAACCTTCTGACGATCGGCGCCGCTGATTTCGATCTGCACTGCGGTCGGCGTCTTCACTTCGATTCCGGCCGGAATGTCGTAGACGACATCGTGCGAGAAACCGAGCGAGAGGTTGAGCTTCTTGCCCTGAGCGGCGGCCTTGAAGCCGACGCCGGTGATGTCGAGGGTCTTTTTGTAGCCCTGGCTGACGCCCTTCACCATGTTGTTGATGGTGGCGCGCGTGGTTCCCCACAGCGCACGAGCGCGTTTGGTTTCGCCTTTGGCCTTCACCCACACCTTGCCGTCGGTGACGCTGGCTTCAACGTCTTCGCTGGTATCGAGCTTCAGCTCGCCGAGCTTGCCCTTCACCGTGACGAGATTGCCCGCCATGGTGACCGTAACCCCGCTCGGAATGGCGACCGGATATTTGCCTACACGTGACATCGTACGCTTCCTTCAATCCGTGTTCGTTAGAACACTTAGTACGCTTAGAAGACTTGGCAGAGCACTTCACCGCCAACGTTGGCCGTGCGTGCTTCCGCGTCAGACATGACGCCACGGGGCGTCGAGAGAATGGAGATGCCAAGGCCGTTATAGACCTTCTGCAAGTCCGCGATCTTCGCATACACGCGGCGTCCCGGCTTCGAGATGCGCTCGATCTTGGTGATGACCGGCTCGCCTTCGTTGTACTTGAGCTCGACCTTCAGCTCGTCGATGCCATCGCGCACCGAATAGCGTTCGAAGCCGCGGATGTAGCCTTCGCGCTCCAGAACGGTCAGCAGGTTTTCACGCAGCTTCGAGGCCGGCGTCGTGATTGTCGCTTTGTTCGCCCGCTGTCCATTACGGATGCGGGTCAACAAATCACCAACGGGATCTGTCATTGACACTTGATCTGCTCCTTACCAGCTCGACTTAACCATGCCGGGGATCTGCCCTTTGGAGGCAAGATCACGCAGCTTGTTGCGCGCCATTTTGAACTTACGATAGGTGGCGCGCGGACGACCCGTCAGGGCGCACCGATTACGGATGCGGACCTTCGAGGAATTACGCGGAACCTGCGACAACTTGATAACGGCCGCGAAGCGGTCTTCATCATTGGTGTCGCGATCCATGATGATCGCCTTCAACTTCTTACGCTTGCCGCCGAGCGACTTCGCCATGCGGCGGCGCTTGGTGTCGCGTTCAACTGTGCTTGTCTTCGCCATGGGATCCCTCGCCCGCCTATTTCTGGAACGGCATTTCGAAACCTTCGAGCAGCGCGCGCGCTTCCTCGTCGGTCTTTGCCGTCGTGCAGATGGTGATGTTCATTCCGCGGACCTTATCGATCTTGTCGTAATCGATTTCCGGGAACACGATTTGTTCCTTGAGGCCCATGTTGTAGTTGCCGGCGCCGTCGAAGCTCTTGCCGTTGAGGCCGCGGAAATCGCGCACGCGCGGCAGCGCGACGTTCACCAGGCGATCCAAGAATTCGTACATACGAGTCTTGCGCAGGGTGACGCTGCAGCCGACCATCTGGTTTTCGCGCAGCTTGAAGTTCGCGATTGCCTTGCTCGACTTAGTGATGTTCGGCTTTTGACCGGCGATCGCAGTCATGTTCTCGACCGCGCCTTCGATCTTCTTCTTGTCCTGCGAAGCTTCGCCGACGCCCATGTTGAGGACGATCTTGGTCAGCTTGGGAACCGACATCGGGTTCTTGTAGCCGAACTTCTCGACCAGGGCCTTGCGGACCACTTCGTCATATTGCTTGCGTAAACGCGTCATGGCTTTCGTCCTTCCTAATCGATGACTTCGCCGGACCGCCGAGCGATGCGGACCTTGCTTTTGTCATCGAGAGTCTTGTAGCCGACCCGGGTCGACTTGCTTTCTTTCGGATCGACGTGCGCCACGTTCGAAACGTGGATCGAGGCTTCTTTCTCGATGATGCCGCCGCGTTCCTGCGCCGTCTGGCGCGTATGACGCTTGGCGAGATTCACACCTTGAACGATCACGCGAGATTCCGTCGGCAGAGCTTTGATGACCGTGCCGGTCTTGCCCTTGTCGCGTCCGGTGAGGACGATGACGTTATCGCCCTTTTTAATCTTCATCTTGGCCATTTAGATCACCTCCGGCGCCAGAGAAACGATCTTCATGAACTTCTTGGAACGAAGTTCGCGCGTGACCGGTCCAAAGATACGGGTGCCGATAGGCTCGCCCTGCTTATTGATGAGCACGGCGGCGTTGTGATCGAAGCGGATCGCGGTGCCGTCGGCGCGGCGCAGTTCCTTGGCGGTGCGCACGATGACGGCGCGATGAACATCGCCCTTCTTCACGCGGCCACGCGGAATGGCGTCCTTCACGGAGACGACGATGACATCGCCGATCGCCGCGAACTTACGTTTGGAGCCGCCGAGCACTTTGATGCACATGACGCGCTTGGCGCCAGAGTTGTCGGCAACATCCAAATTGGATTGCATCTGAATCATGGTTTTACGTCCTTAAGCCTGGAGGGTTCCGATTACTCGGCCTTGTCCAGGACAAGTTCCCATTTCTTTGTCTTCGAGATCGGCGCGCATTCACGGATACGCACCACGTCGCCGATCTTGCCGGTGTTGCCTTCGTCATGAGCCGCGAACTTTTTGCTGCGGCGAATGAACTTCTTATAAATCGGGTGCATCATGCGGCGTTCAACGCGCACGATTATGGTCTTGTCGCCTTTGTCGCTTACGACCACGCCCTGGAGAATACGTCTCGGCATCTTCTTCTTCCTTCCCGCTTACGACGCAGCTTTGGAACTGCTGCGTTCCCGCAGAATTGTCTTAATCCGCGCGATTTCGCGGCGGACGCGCCCAAATTGGGCGGTGTTGGTCAGCTGGCCGGAGGCCTTCTGGAAGCGCAGGTTGAACTGCTCCTTCTTCAGGTCGCCGATCTGGCCTTCAAGTTCTTCGGCGTTCTTGCCGCGGAGGTCTTTTGCTGTGCTCATCTCTTAGGCTCCAATACGCGAGACCATTTTGGTCTTGATCGGGAGTTTCGCCGCCGCGAGCGTAAAGCCTTCACGGGCCATTTCCGCCGTCACGCCGTCCACTTCAAACATGATGCGGCCCGGCTTAATGCGGCACACCCAGAATTCCGGCGTGCCCTTACCCTTACCCTGACGGACTTCGGCGGGCTTCTTGGACACCGGCACATCCGGGAAGATGCGGATCCAGACGCGGCCCTGGCGCTTCATGAAGCGCGTAAGAGCGCGGCGAGCCGCTTCGATCTGACGCGCGGTCACGCGCTCGGGTTCAAGAGCCTTCAGACCATAAGATCCGAAGTTCAAGCTCGAGCCGCCCTTGGCGACGCCGTGAATGCGGCCCTTAAAGGCCTTACGGTGTTTAGTGCGTTTCGGTTGCAACATGACGACGTGTTTCCGTTTCTAATGCTTAACCGCGCCCGTCGGGGCGCGGGGTTTGGACGTCGCCGCTGGCGCGCTTGTCCTGCGCCATCGGATCGTGTTCGAGAATTTCGCCCTTGAAGATCCACACCTTCACACCGCAGGTGCCGTAGGTGGTCATCGCGGTGCCTTCGCCGTAGTCGATATCGGCACGCAGCGTGTGCAGGGGCACGCGGCCTTCACGGTACCATTCGACACGCGCGATTTCCGCGCCGCCTAGACGGCCGGCGCACGTGATACGAATGCCGCCGGCGCCGAGACGCATCGCAGACTGCACGGCGCGCTTCATGGCGCGACGGAACGCCACGCGGCGCTCGAGCTGCTGAGCAATGTTTTCGGCCACGAGCTGCGCGTCGATTTCCGGCTTGCGGATTTCAACGATGTTCAGATGAACTTCGCTGCCGGTCATCTTCTGCAGATCCTTGCGGATCACTTCGATGTCGGCGCCCTTCTTACCGATCACGACACCCGGACGAGCGGTGTGAATGGTGATGCGGGCCTTTTTCGCGGGACGCTCGATGATGATGCGCGCAACGCCGGCCTGAGCCAGGCGCTTCTTGAGGTATTCACGAATATCGAGATCCTGGTGCAGCAGCATCGCGTACTGACCGCGCGCCGCGTACCAACGGGAATCCCAGGTCCGGTTGATGCCCAGACGGAGACCGATTGGATTGACTTTCTGACCCATTAGGCCGTCTCCCCTTTCTCACGAACAATGATCGTGAGATTGCTGAATGGCTTTACGATGTGACCGACGCGGCCGCGCGCACGCGGGCTCCAACGCTTCATCACGATCGACTTGCCGACGTAGGCTTGCGCGACGAAGAGCTGATCGACGTCGAGCTGGTGGTTGTTCTCGGCGTTCGCGATCGCGGACTCGAGCACGGTCTTCACTTCGAGCGCGATACGGCGCTTGTTGAAGGTGAGTTCGGCCAGCGCGGCTTCGGCGCTTTTGCCGCGGATCAGCTGGGCCATCAGGTTAAGCTTGCGCGGGCTGACGCGAATGGAACGCGAGAAAGCCCTGGCTTCGGTTTCGCCGACGCGGCGCGGTGCGCTTTTCTTGCTCATGACTTAGTCCTTCTTGGCGCCGGGCGACGCGGCTTTCTTATCGCCGGTATGGCCATAGAAAGTACGCGTGGGCGCGAATTCGCCGAACTTGTGTCCGATCATGTGCTCGGTGACGAGCACCGGAACATGCTTATGGCCGTTGTGTACGCCAAACGTCAGGCCGACAAACTGCGGCAGGATCGTCGAGCGACGAGACCACGTCTTGATCACTTCGTTGCGGCCGGAACCGCGTACCGTCTCGGCTTTCTTCAAGAGATAGCCGTCGACGAAAGGACCTTTCCAAACTGAACGTGCCACGGTCGCTCTCCTTAACTTTTCTTCGCCAAGTGACGGCTGCGTATGACGAGGTTTTGCGTACGCTTGTTATTACGCGTGCGCTTGCCCTTCGTCGGCTTGCCCCAGGGAGTGACCGGATGACGGCCTCCCGAGGTTTTGCCTTCACCGCCGCCGAGCGGATGGTCGACCGGGTTCATCGAGACGCCGCGGTTATGCGGCTTGAAACCCAGCCAGCGCATACGGCCGGCTTTACCGAAATTGATGTTCTGGTTATCGGGGTTGGACACGGCGCCAACTGTCGCCATGCATTCCGAACGGACCATGCGCACTTCGCCTGAAGACAGGCGGATCTGCGCGTAGCCAGAGTCCTTGCCGATGAGCTGCGCATAGCAGCCAGCGGAACGAGCAAGCTGACCACCACGGCCGAGCTTCAGCTCGACGTTATGGACGATGGTGCCGACCGGCATGTTCTTGAGCGGCATCGCATTGCCCGGCTTAATGTCCGCGGTTTCGGCGGCGACGACTTTATCGCCGGCCTTCAAACGCTGCGGCGCCAGGATGTAGGCGAGCTCGCCGTCTTCATACTTGACCAGCGCGATGAACGCGGTGCGGTACGGATCGTACTCGAGGCGTTCGACGACCGCGAACATGTCGCGCTTCTTACGCTTGAAGTCGATGGTGCGGTAACGACGCTTGTGACCGCCGCCCATGAAGCGCGAGGTGATCACGCCGCGATGGTTACGGCCGCCCGTCGAGTGCATGCCTTCGGTCAGATGTTTGACCGGCTTGCCCTTGTGCAGGTCGGAACGATCGACCAGCACCGTGCCGCGCAGTGACGGCGTAACTGGATTAAATGATTTCAAAGCCATGACTTAGAGTCCCGTGGTCACATCGATCGACTGGCCGGCGGCCAGCGTCACGATGGCTTTTTTCACATCGGCGCGACGGCCAGGACGGCCGCGGAAGCGCTTCAACTTGCCCTTGGTGATGAGCGTGTTCACGGCGGTGACTTGGACCTTGAACAGCGTTTCAACAGCCTGCTTGATATCCGGCTTCGTCGCGGTGATCGGCACGCGGAACACAAACTGATTGTGCTCGGAGGCCATCGTCGCCTTTTCCGTGATCATCGGGGCGCTGATGAAGTCGTAGAGGCCGGCAACGTTCACGGTCTTCGGAGAGGCTTTCTTCGAGGCCTTTTTGACAGGCTTATTTACCGGGCTCATTTCAGGCGCTCCTCAAGCTTCTCGAGCGCCGCCTTGGTAAGCACCAAGGTGTCGCGGCGCAGGATGTCGTACACGTTCGCGCCCTGGGTGGGCAGCACGTCGATGCCGGGGATGTTGCGGGCGGCGCGGGCGAAGCCCTCGTCCACCTGCGCGCCGTCAACGATCAGCGCCGAGGTCCAGCCGAGCTTCTTAAGCTGCGCGACGAGAGTCTTGGTCTTGGCTTCCTTGCCGCCGTCGGCATTTTCGATCACGACCAGCTTGCCGTCTTTGGCTTTCGCCGAGAGGGCGCTGCGCAGACCGAGCATACGGATCTTCTTGGGCAGGCTGAAAGCGTGGCTGCGCACAACCGGTCCGAAGATGATGCCGCCGCCGCGCATCTGCGCGGAACGGAGCGAACCTTGACGGGCCGAACCCGTGCCCTTCTGCTTGTAGGGCTTCTTGGTGGTGCCGCTGACTTCGCTGACGACCTTGGTCTTGTGCGTGCCGGCCTGACGCTTGGCGAGCTGCCAGCGCACGACGCGGTGCATGATGTCGCCGCGCACTTCGACGCCAAAGATGGCATCGGAGACGTCGACGGAACCGACGCTTTTCTTATCGAGGTTGATGATGTCCAGCTTCATGGCAATTAGTCCTTCTTCGCCTTAAGGCCGGCGGGCAACGGAAGGTCCTTCGGAAGCTTGCGCTTCACCGAGTCCTTCACGAATACGTAGCCGCCCGGATTTCCCGGAACCGCGCCTTTGACGAAAATGAAACCCTTCGCTTCGTCCACCTGGACGACCTGCAGGTTCTGAGTGGTGACACGCTCGACGCCGAGATGACCGGCCATCTTCTTGCCCTTCCACACTTTACCCGGATCCTGACGCTGACCCGTGGAACCGTGTGAACGGTGAGAGACCGACACGCCGTGCGAGGCTTCAAGACCGGCGAAGTTCCAGCGCTTCATTGGGCCCTGGAAACCCTTACCGACCGTCGTGCCCGTCACATCGACGAACTGACCGGTGACGAAATGCGCGGCCGATATTTCGGCGCCCACGTCGATCATCTTGTCCGCATCGACGCGAAACTCGACGAGCTTACGCTTGGGCTCAACATTGGACTTCGCAAAGTGACCGCGCATCGCCTTATTGACGCGCTTGGCCTTCTTGCTGCCGATGCCGAGCTGAACGGCCGTGTAGCCGTCCTTTTCCTGTGTGCGTTGAGCTACCACTTGAACGCCGTCAACCTTAAGCACGGTGACAGGCACGTGGTTGCCTTCCGCGGTGAATAGGCGGGTCATTCCCACCTTCTGTGCAACTAAACCGGAACGCATTGGTCTCACCTTCGAGCGAATTCGTTCTTAAAGCTTAATCTCGACATCAACGCCGGCGGCGAGGTCGAGCTTCATCAGCGCGTCCACCGTCTGCGGAGTCGGATCGACAATATCGAGCAGCCGGCGATGAGTCCGAATTTCGAACTGTTCGCGCGACTTCTTATCGACGTGAGGCGAGCGGTTCACGGTGAACTTCTCGATCCGCGTCGGCAGGGGAATAGGACCGCGCACTTGCGCGCCCGTGCGCTTGGCGGTGCTGACGATCTCCTTCGTGGATTGATCGAGCACGCGATGATCAAACGCCTTGAGGCGAATGCGAATGTTTTGATTTTCAATCATAGCCTATACCCAAAAGTGAACGGCATCCGCGCGAGCGGCGGATGCCGTTAATCTTATCTACTCAGTGATCTTGGCAACGACGCCGGCGCCGACGGTACGGCCGCCTTCGCGGATGGCGAAGCGCAGGCCTTCATCCATGGCGATCGGCGCGATCAGGTTGACCTGCATGGAGATGTTGTCCCCAGGCATAACCATCTCGGTGCCGGCCGGAAGTTCGATCGTGCCGGTCACGTCCGTGGTGCGGAAGTAGAACTGCGGACGATAGTTCGAGAAGAACGGCGTGTGACGGCCGCCTTCGTCCTTGGTCAGGATGTAGCACTCGGCCGTGAACTTCGTGTGCGGCGTGATCGTGCCCGGCTTGGCCAGAACCTGGCCGCGCTCGACGTCTTCACGCTTCGTGCCGCGCAGCAGCGCGCCGATGTTGTCGCCAGCTTCACCCTGATCGAGCAGCTTGCGGAACATTTCAACGCCGGTGACGACCGTGGTCTGCGTATCCTTCAGACCGATGATGTGCATTTCTTCGCCGACCTTCACGATCCCGCGTTCAACACGGCCCGTGACCACGGTGCCGCGGCCCGAGATCGAGAACACGTCTTCGATCGGCATCAGGAACGGCTTGTCCTTCGGACGTTCCGGCTGCGGGATGTAGGCGTCAACCGCCTTCATCAGCTCAAGGATCGCTTCACGGCCCAGCTTCTCGTCGCTGTTCTCGAGAGCGGCAAGCGCCGATCCGCGCACGATCGGGATCGTGTCGCCGGGGAAGTTATACTTCGACAGAAGTTCGCGAACTTCGAGCTCAACGAGGTCCAAAAGCTCGGCGTCGTCGACCATGTCGCACTTGTTCAGGAACACAACGATCGCAGGAACGCCGACCTGGCGCGCGAGCAGGATGTGTTCACGCGTCTGCGGCATCGGGCCGTCCGCGGCCGACACAACAAGGATCGCCCCGTCCATCTGCGCCGCGCCCGTGATCATGTTCTTCACATAATCGGCGTGGCCAGGGCAATCGACGTGCGCGTAGTGACGGTTGTCCGTCGTGTATTCAACGTGCGCCGTCGAGATCGTGATACCGCGCGCCTTCTCTTCCGGCGCCTTGTCGATCTGGTCGTATGCCGTGAACGTCGCTCCGCCCTTCTCGGCCAGGATCTTCGTGATCGCTGCCGTCAACGAGGTCTTGCCATGGTCAACGTGACCAATCGTTCCGACGTTGCAGTGCGGCTTATTCCGCTGGAATTTCTCTTTAGACATGGCTCACTCCGTTTTCTCTGGGAGACGCGACTGAATTAACTGGCTTGCTTAATTAACCGGCAAGCTTGGCTTTGATTTCGTCCGACACGTTATTGGGCACCTGCTCATAATGGTCGAACGTCATGCTGAACTGGGAGCGACCCTGGCTCATGGACCGCAGCGTGTTTACGTAACCGAACATGTTGGCGAGCGGCACCATCGCGGTAATCACGCGCGCGTTGCCGCGGGTGTCCATGTTGCCGATCTGGCCACGACGGCTGTTCAGATCGCCGATGATGTCGCCCAGGTACTCGTCCGGGGTGACGACTTCGACGCTCATGATCGGCTCGAGCAGCTTCGGACCCGCCTGCGGAATGCCTTCACGGAAGGCAGCGCGCGCGGCGATTTCGAACGCGAGGGCCGACGAGTCAACGTCGTGGTAGTTACCGTCGTACAGGGTCGCCTTCAAATCGGTGCAGGGGAAACCCGCGATCACACCGTTGTTGATCGAAGCAGCTAAGCCTTTGACAACGCCGGGGATGTATTCTTTCGGCACGGTGCCGCCGATGACTTCGTTTTCGAACTGATAGCCCGAACCCGGCGGCAGCGGCTCGAAGCGGATCTTGACGCGGGCGTACTGGCCCGAACCGCCCGACTGCTTCTTGTGCGTGTAGTCTTCTTCGAACACGCGGCTGATGGTTTCGCGATACGCAACCTGCGGCGCGCCGACGTTGGCTTCGACTTTGAATTCGCGACGCATACGGTCGACGATGATTTCAAGGTGAAGTTCGCCCATACCCTTCAAGATCGTCTGGCCGCTTTCCTGATCGGTGGAAATGCGCAGTGAGGGATCTTCCGCCGCGAGGCGGGAGAGTGCCATGCCCATCTTTTCGACGTCCGGCTTGGACTTCGGCTCGACGGCGACTTCGATGACCGGCTCGGGGAAGATCATGCGTTCGAGGATGATCGGCTTCACCGGATCGCACAGCGTTTCGCCCGTCGTGGTGTCCTTCATGCCCACGAGCGCGACGATGTCGCCGGCCGAGGCAGTTTTGATTTCTTCGCGGTTATTGGCATGCATCAGCAACATACGGCCGATGCGCTCTTTCTTGTCTTTGATCGAATTCAGCACGCCGGTGCCGCTTTCGAGGGTGCCCGAGTAAATGCGCACGAAGGTGAGCGAGCCGACGAACGGATCGTTCATGATCTTGAAGGCGATGCCGGCGAACGGCTCTTCCGGGAGACGCTTGCGCGCGGCCGGAGTCTCATCCTTGCCCGGCAGAACGCCCGTGACGTCGGGCAGATCGAGCGGCGACGGCAGATACTGAGTGACGCAATCGAGCAGCACCTGCACGCCCTTGTTCTTGAACGCTGAGCCGCAGATCACAGGCACGAACTTCTGGGCGATTGTACCCTTGCGGATGCATTTTTTCAGCGTCTCTTCGTCGGGCTCTTTGCCGTCGAGGAAGGCTTCCATCGCCGCATCGTCCATTTCGACGGCGGTATCGACGAGGGCGGTGCGGTATTCTTTGGCCTTCTCAAGCAGGTCGGCCGGAATCTCTTCTTCGTCGAACTTCGCGCCGAGGTCTTCGCTCTTCCAGATGATGGCCTTCATCTTCACGAGATCGACGACGCCAGCGAATTCAGCTTCGACGCCGATCGGCAGCGTGAGCACGAGCGGCTTCGCGCCAAGGCGGTCGACGATCATGTCGACGCAGCGATAGAAATTCGCGCCCATGCGGTCCATCTTGTTGACGAAGCACATACGCGGAACGTTGTACTTGTCAGCCTGACGCCACACGGTTTCGGACTGCGGCTCGACGCCGGCAACACCGTCGAAACAGGTGACGGCGCCATCGAGCACGCGGAGCGAACGCTCGACTTCGATCGTGAAGTCGACGTGGCCCGGGGTGTCGATGATGTTGATGCGGTGCTCTTTCCAGAAGCACGTCGTGGCGGCGGACGTAATCGTGATGCCGCGCTCCTGCTCCTGCTCCATCCAATCCATGGTGGCCATGCCATCGTGGACTTCGCCGATCTTATGCGAACGGCCGGTGTAATACAGGATGCGCTCGGTCGTCGTCGTTTTACCGGCATCGATGTGAGCCATGATGCCGATGTTACGGTAGCGCTCGATCGGAGTTTTATCGTCAGCCATTTTTCAAATTCTTTATTGGCTCTGGAGTGACCAGAGGGGTTACCAGCGATAGTGCGAGAAGGCGCGGTTGGCTTCCGCCATACGGTGCGTGTCTTCGCGCTTCTTCACGGCGCCGCCGCGATTAGCCGCCGCATCCATGAGTTCGCTGGAGAGGCGATCAACCATGGTCTTTTCGTTGCGGCCGCGCGCGTTCGTGACGAGCCAGCGGAAAGCAAGCGCCTGGCGCCGTTCCGGGCGCACTTCGACGGGGACCTGATAGGTGGCACCACCGACGCGGCGCGAACGCACTTCGACGGTCGGCTTCACGTTTTCGATGGCGTCGTGGAACACCTTTACGGCGTCCTGGCTGGCCTTCTTCACGATACGGTCGAGGGCGCCATAGACGATGCGCTCTGCAACGCCCTTCTTGCCGTGTTCCATGATGGAGTTGATGAACTTCGCGAGAACGAGGTCGCCGAACTTTGCGTCCGGGTTGATTTCACGTTTCTCTGCTGCGCGACGACGAGACATGCTTCTACCCTCTTACTTCGGACGCTTGGCGCCGTACTTCGAACGGCGCTGGCGGCGGTCGTTGACGCCCTGCGTGTCGAGCGTGCCGCGGATGATGTGATAGCGAACACCGGGAAGATCCTTCACGCGGCCGCCGCGGATCATGACCACCGAGTGTTCCTGAAGGTTGTGACCTTCGCCCGGGATGTAGCAGATCGCTTCGAACTGGTTCGTCAGGCGAACGCGAGCCACCTTACGAAGCGCCGAGTTCGGCTTCTTCGGCGTGGTCGTGTAGACGCGGGTGCAGACGCCACGCTTTTGCGGGCAAGCCTGGAGCGCCGGAACCTTATTGCGAGCCACCGGTGTCTGGCGGCCCTTACGGATCATCTGGTTGATAGTAGGCATCGTCTTCAGCCTCGACTTTTTCTAGGAACTTTTTGGTTCGCTATCGTTATCTTCAAACTCTTTCGTCGCCCCGGCACGGTCCTGCAACGACAAATGTCGTCTGCGACCCACCCGAGACGTGAAACAGGAACACCAGGCCCTTACGGGACCTTGTTCGTTCCCATTCTAAAAAATTTGCCCAAGCAAAGGGCTATGTCGGCTTCTTTTGTCTAGTTCGACTGCTATCCGCGTTTAGGCCGCATAAGGGCCTAC
>Ga0256307_1000064_pt1 | contig 14714 bp, 27 predicted proteins | sample ColtaT_4_FD_183671 | JGI IMG/M metagenome (GOLD analysis project Ga0256307, IMG submission 183671) | Metatranscriptome of freshwater microbial communities from Columbia River, Oregon, United States - Colum_Atlam_RepA_8d (Metagenome... | ecosystem: Environmental > Aquatic > Freshwater > River...
GACAACATCAAAATGGTGGTGGAGCTGATTGCGCCTGTTGCAATGGACGAAGGTCTGCGTTTCGCAATCCGTGAAGGCGGTCGCACGGTTGGTGCGGGCGTTGTGGCAAAAATCATTCAGTAAGCGAAGCAAAATGGATTCCTGCATATTTTTGTACAGGAGTCCATTTTTAGGTTGACATGCGAATGCTCGGAAAATAGAATTCGCGCTCTTTTTTAGCCCTCCGGAGCCCTGTATTTTGGTTGCCGGCCGGGATGTTCTTTAACAATACGGGAGATGTTGGTCCTATGCAGAACCAGCGCATCAGAATCAGGCTTAAAGCCTTTGACCATCGTCTGATTGACAAGTCCACACAGGAAATTGTCGAAACGGCGAAAAGAACTGGGGCGCAGATCCGTGGCCCTATTCCAATGCCTACACAGATTGAGCGATACACCATTTTGATTTCGCCGCATGTAAACAAAGATGCGCGCGATCAGTACGAGCTCAGAACTCATAAGCGTCTCCTTGATATTGTTGAACCTACCGAGAAAACCGTGGATGCCCTCATGAAGCTGGACCTTGCGGCCGGTGTTGAGGTGCAGATCAGTCTCGGTTAAGAATCCGGGCTTGCCGCAGTTGCGGCGAGCTAAGTTGCAGTGGTGTCGGTAGCGTCTCGCTCTGGCACATTAAAGACAACAACTTGCCGACTCTCCTTCTTTTAGGGGCTGAGGCGACAAACAGCACGTGTAATGCATTAGCAGCCATAGTGGGTAAAGCCCCATGCACGTAGGAGTTGAAAATGACGATTGGCTTAGTCGGTCGGAAAAGCGGTATGACCCGCGTTTTCACCGAAACAGGGTCTTCTGTACCCGTAACTGTTGTGGAAGTGCTCCCAAATCGTGTCACTCAGGTAAAAACTGCTGAGACCGACGGTTATTCGGCTATCCAGATCACTACTGGTAGCAAGAAGGTTGGCCTTGTAAGCAAGGCGGCCGCTGGGCATTTTGCCAAAGCGGGAATGGAGGCAGGCAGGGGCTTGTGGGAGTTCAGAACTGCCCAAGCTGACGCAGAATCCTACCAGAAGGGCTCTGAGTTGACTGTTGCGCTTTTCGCTGCTGGCCAGATGGTCGATGTTACTGGTGTCTCCAAGGGTAAAGGCTTCCAGGGTGTTATCAAGCGTCACCATTTCACCATGGGCGATGCCACTCACGGTAACTCGTTGTCCCATCGCGCTCCCGGGTCTATCGGTCAGCGCCAAACTCCTGGCCGCGTAAAAAAGGGAAAGAAAATGGCCGGCCATATGGGCGATGAGCAAGTCACCATTCAAAACTTGGAAGTGGTGAGTGTTGATTCAAACAACAACCTTCTGCTGATCAAGGGGGCAATCCCTGGTGCTACCGGTGGCGACGTAATCGTCTTCCCGGCGGTAAAAGCAGGCGTATAGGAGGCTCTGAACCGTGGAACTACAAGTTATTTTGCCGGGGTCGAAGCCTGCGGATACCAAGGTGTCGGTTTCCGACGACTCCTTCAATCGTGAGTTTAATGAAAGCCTTGTTCACCAGGTTGTCGTTACGTACTTGGCGGGGGGGCGTCAGGGGTCGGTTAAGCAAAAGACCCGTGCTGAAGTGCGTGGTGGTGGGCGCAAGCCGCATCGTCAAAAGGGTACTGGTCGTGCCCGTGCCGGTAGTACCCGTAGTCCGCTTTGGAGAAGTGGTGGCAAAACTTTTGCTGCTGTACCTCAAGATCACTCCAAGAAAATAAACAAGAAAATGTATCGTGGAGCGATGCGTTGCATCGTGTCTGAGCTTATTCGCCAAGAGCGATTGATTCTTGTGGATGAGTTCAAGCTGGACTCTCACAAAACCAAGAGCCTGCTAGAAAAGCTCAATCAGTTTTCGTTGCAAGATGTATTGATCGTGAGTGATCAGGTCGACAAAAATTTATATCTGGCGGCCAGAAACCTGCATACCGTTGATGTTGTGGATGCTGATGCGGTAGATCCGGTCAGTCTGATTGGCTATGAGAAGGTGCTGGTAACTGTGCCTGCGCTTAAGAAACTGGAGGGGCTGTTGGCATGAACCAGGAACGCAGATTACGAATCATCCTCGGTCCTCATCTCTCCGAGAAAACCAGCAGAATTTCAGAGCTAAATAATCAGGTCACCTTCAAGGTCCTGTCGGATGCGTCTAAGCCTGAGGTGAAGGAGGCCGTTGAAAAGCTCTTCAATGTTCAGGTTCGCGATGTGCAGATTCTGAATGTAAAGGGCAAGACCAAGCGTACCGCGCGTGGCAAGCTCCGCAGCCGCGGCGACTGGAAGAAGGCGTATGTGCGCCTTGAGCAGGGTCAGGAAATCGACCTTGCGAATATGGGCTAATACGACAGGTTGAGAGAACTATATGGCAGTCGTCAAATGTAAACCTACCTCACCTGGCCGCCGGTTCGTGGTGAAAATTGTTAATCCGGAACTCCACAAGGGCGCGCCCTTTGAGCCGTTGACTGAGAAAAAGAGCAAGAGCGGTGGTCGTAACAGCTCGGGTCGTCTTACTCAGCGCCATGTGGGTGGTGGTCATAAGAAGAAATATCGCGTTATTGACTTTCGGCGCGACAAGGATGGCGTTCCCGCACGTGTTGAGCGCCTTGAATATGATCCGAACCGCACCGCAAATATCGCTTTGTTGCTTTATTCCGACGGTGAGCGTCGTTATGTAATTGCTCCTGATAAGGTGGCGGTTGGTGATGAGCTTATGTCTGGCCCCGCATCTCCCATGAAGCCCGGTAATTGCATGCCTCTACGTAATATTCCGGTCGGTAGTAACGTTCATTGCGTCGAGATGAAGCCTGGCAAGGGTGCCCAGATTGCGCGCAGTGCAGGTACGTCTGTACAGCTGGTCGCGCGTGAGGGGCAGTATGCGACTTTACGTTTGCGCTCCGGCGAAGTGCGTCGCGTGCCGTCTGATTGCCGTGCCACCATTGGTGAGGTTTCTAATGGCGAACATAACCTGCGCTCGATCGGTAAAGCAGGTGCGATGCGCTGGCGCGGTGTGCGCCCGACGGTTCGTGGCGTGGCCATGAACCCGGTCGATCACCCGCATGGTGGTGGCGAAGGCCGTACTTCTGGTGGCCGTCATCCGGTATCGCCATGGGGCACTCCGACCAAGGGCTACAAAACCAGAACCAACAAGCGCACAAGCAATCTGATCGTGCGTCGTCGCAATGCGAGCAAATAACAGGGTAGGGTAAGCCAGTGCCAAGATCGCTCAAAAAAGGTCCGTTCATTGATCTGCATCTTCTGAAGAAAGTGCAGGTAGCCGCCGAAAAGAACGACAGGAAGCCCATCAAGACCTGGTCCAGAAGGTCTATGGTTTCGCCTGAGATGGTTGGTTTGACGCTGTCTGTTCACAATGGTCGGCAACATGTGCCGGTGCTGATCACCGAAGATATGGTTGGTCATAAGCTGGGTGAGTTCGTACTGACTAGAACATATCGCGGTCATTCAGCAGACAAGAAAGCAAAATAAGAGGCACGGGGTCCGGTGAATCGGATTTCTTGCGAAGTTTGAAGAGGTATAAAGATGGAAGTATCAGCCGTAATGAAAGGTGCCAGGCTGTCGGCTCAGAAAGCCAGGTTGGTTGCTGACCAGATCCGTGGCAAACGGGTTGGCGAGGCACTTGAGGTGTTGACCTTCAGCACTAAGAAAGGCGCGGTGCTCATCAAGAAAGTACTGAATTCTGCCATAGCCAACGCGGAGCATAATCAGGGTCTTGATGTCGACGAGTTGAAAGTTTCCACGATCTTTGTGGACGAAGGTGTTTCGCTGAAGCGAATCATGCCGCGTGCGAAAGGCCGCGCTGACCGCATTACGAAGCGCTCCTGCCATATCACCGTTAAAGTTTCTGAAAGTAATTCCGGAAAGTAATCAGAGGAACCCATGGGTCAAAAAGTTCACCCTACTGGTATTCGACTTGGCATCGTCAAGCGTCATGCCTCCGTTTGGTACGCAAGCGGAAAGGATTATGCGCGTTATCTCCAGCAAGATATGGAAGTAAGAGAGCTGGTGAAGAAAAAGTTGGCTGCGGCGTCCGTTTCTCGAGTTGAGATAGAGCGGCCGGCGCAGACTGCCAGAATCACGGTGTTTACGGCTCGCCCGGGTATCGTGATCGGTAAGAAGGGCGAAGATGTCGAGAAGCTGCGTGCTGAGCTGGTCGCCAAGATGGGTGTACCCGTAAACATCAGCATCGAAGAGATACGTAAGCCTGATCTTGATGCTCAGTTGGTGGCCGACAGCGTCGCGCAACAGCTTGAGCGTCGTGTAATGTTTCGGCGTGCCATGAAGCGCGTAATGCAAAACGCTATGCGCCAGGGTGCGGAAGGTATCAAAGTGCAGGTCAGTGGTCGTCTCGGCGGAGCTGAAATTGCGCGTACAGAGCGTTATCACGAAGGTCGTGTGCCGCTACATACCTTGCGTGCCGACATTGATTACGCGACCAGCGAAGCATTGACTACATTTGGAATCATCGGTGTGAAGATCTGGATTTTCAAAGGGGAAGTGCTGAACCCGGATGAAGTGCTGACGAACGATAGCAGCAAGAAAAAGGCACAGCCCTCCCAGTGATGCGTAAGCACTGGTAAGCGGAAAACAGAGGTAGCCAGAAATGTTACAACCCAAACGAACTAAATTTCGCAAACAGATGAAGGGCCGCAATCGCGGCTTGGCGTTGCGTGGCAGTACGATCAGCTTCGGTGAGTATGGCCTGAAAGCTATTGGTCGCGGGCGCTTGACCGCCCGTCAGCTTGAGTCGGCTCGTCGTGCTCTGACGCGTCACATCAAGCGTGGCGGTAAGGTTTGGATTCGGGTATTCCCTGACAAACCCATTACCCAGAAGCCCCTTGAAGTTCGGCAGGGTAGCGGTAAAGGTAACGTAGAATATTGGGTAGCCAACATTCAGCCGGGTCGGGTTTTATTCGAAATCGAAGGGGTTACCCCGGAAATTGCCAAAGAAGCCTTTGATCTGGCGGCAGCTAAGCTGCCATTTGCGACAAAATTTGCCAAACGCGTGGTGATGTGATGGCCAAACTAGAAGTTAAAGAGTTGCGCGACAAAAGTGTCGCCGAGCTGCATCAGGTTCTGCAGGGTTTGCAGAAAGATCAGTTCAGTAATTTCATGAAAAAGAACACTGGACAATTGACGCAGCAGCACTTGTTGAAAGATACGCGCAAGAACATTGCACGCGTCAAAACTTTGATTAGCGAAAAAGCGGGTTTGTAATCTATGTCAGAGCTCCAAAAACGTTCGCGTACCGTGACTGGCAAAGTGGTTAGCAACAAGATGGAAAAATCCATCACTGTGCTGGTTGAAAGACGTGTAAAGCACCCTGTATATGGCAAATACGTAACAAAGTCATCTAAGGTGCACGCGCACGATGCAAACAACGAGTGCGGAATCGGCGATATTGTTACCGTGAAGGAAGTTCGTCCGATTTCCAGGACCAAGACCTGGTCGCTGGTGAGCATCGACGAAAAAGCCGTATTGGCCTGAAGTTGAGTGGCCTGATCGGACTTGATGAGCAGAAACGACTAGACAGGAGCAAGGCCCTTACAGGGTCGAAGACATACACATGATTCAAGTACAGTCCTATTTAGATGTCGCAGACAACAGCGGCGCACGCAGAGTGATGTGCATCAAGGTGCTTGGCGGTTCTCATCGTCGCTATGCCCGTATTGGTGATGTGATTAAGGTTACTGTGAAAGATGCCATTCCGCGCGGCAAGGTCAAGAAGGGCCAGGTGCTTAACGCACTCGTAGTCCGCACCAAAAGCGGTGTGCGTCGTCAGGATGGTTCGCTTATCCGCTTTGATGACAACGCGGCTATCCTGCTGAATAACCAGGATGCGCCAATTGGCACTCGTGTTTTCGGTCCGGTAACGCGCGAGCTGCGCAACGAAAAATTCATGAGGATCATTTCGCTGGCTCCCGAAGTGCTGTAAAGCAGTCTTTTGGTTCTGTAATGGTTCGAAGCCTTGGCATACGGGGCGAACGCAAAGAGGTTGAGATAAGGTAAATGCAAAAGCTCAAGCGTGATGACGAAGTGATCGTGACTACTGGTCGCGACAAAGGCAAACGCGGCAAGATCACTAAGATTCTTGACGGTGGCCGTGCACTAGTGTCCGGCATCAACATGGTAAAACGGCACACAAAGCCGAATCCGAATATTGGCCGTCAGGGCGGTATCGTTGAGAAAGAAGCCGGCATTGCGGTTTCCAATATCGCTATCGTCAATCCCAAGACGCAGAAGGCTGACAAAGTTGGGGTTAGGGTTGAAGCTGATGGTACCAAGACCCGGATATACAGATCCGACAAGTCTGTCATTGGTTGATTGGTCGGTTAATTGAAAGGTTAATGCAAGGCTTTTATAAGCGGGTTCTATCATGGCGCGATTGAAAGAGTTCTACAAAGACAAGGTGACGAAGGAGCTGACTAAACAGTTCTCCTACGCGAACCCTATGCAGGTGCCGAAGGTCACGAAGATTGTCCTGAATATGGGCAGCAGTGAGTTCGGTGACAAGAAGGTTCTCGATAATGCGGTGGGCGATCTGGTGAAAATCACTGGGCAAAAGCCGGTTGTGACCAAGGCCAGGGTTTCGGTCGCCGGGTTCAAGATCCGTCAGGGCTGGCCGGTTGGCTGCAAGGTCACTTTGCGTGGTGATCGGATGTATGAATTCCTTGATCGCTTGGTCAATATTGCCATCCCGCGCATCAGGGACTTCCGTGGTCTGAACCCGCGTGCATTCGATGGTCGTGGCAACTACGCACTGGGCGTTACAGAGCAGATCATTTTCCCCGAGATTGACTACGACAAGATCGATAAGCTTCGTGGGATGGATATCACCATCACGACAACGGCGCGTTCCAATGAGGAGGGTCGTGCCTTGTTGCGCGCATTCAATTTCCCATTCCGTGGCGAAGTTCCATCGGCAGAAGGAGGTAGAGGTTAAGTCATGGCCAAGACATCGATGATTGAAAGAGAAAACAAGCGTTTGCGGACTGCCAAGCGCTTTGCCGTCAAGCGTGCTGCGCTCAAGGCTACTATTCTCAGCGTGACAGCTTCCGCAGAAGAAAAGTGGGAAGCGCAGATCAAGTTGCAGAAGCTGCCTCGCGATGCGGGGCCAACTCGTCAACGCAAGCGCTGTCAGATCACCGGCCGTCCGCACGGTGTGTACAGAAGATTTGGTATCTGCAGAAATAAATTACGTGAGCATGCCATGAAGGGCGATGTGCCTGGATTGACGAAGGCCAGCTGGTAGTGATCAAGAGACGAGGTGAATACAAATGAGCATGTCTGATCCGATAGCAGATCTCTTGACCCGTATACGAAACGCACAGATGGCTGGTTTGCCATCCGTTGAGTGTCCGTCATCAAAAATCAAGGTGGCGATACTGAATGTTTTGAAGCAAGAAGGATACATCGCGGGTTACACCATCAGTTCTGATGTCGTAAAGCCCGAATTGAAAATTGAATTGAAGTACTACAACGGTCGCCCAGTTATAGAGGAACTGCATCGTGGCAGCTCCCCTGGTTTGCGTATGTACAAGGGTCGTGAAAAGCTGCCTAAGGTTCGTGCCGGTCTAGGCATTGCAGTGGTATCTACCGACAAGGGCGTGATGACCGACAAGTCCGCTCGTGAAGCAGGAATTGGTGGCGAAGTTCTTTGCACTGTTTTCTGATTCTGAAGCGAGTTTTTCCCGGTTGTTTTTAAGGTTTGATTGAAAGAGTAAGTATATGTCCAGAATTGCAAAAGCACCTGTGTCGTTGCCGAAAGGGGTGGAAGCCACCATCGCCGGTAGCGCGGTATCAATCAAGGGTGGCAAGGGCACTTTGAAAATCGACCTGAATGATCAGGTCCAGATTGTCAACGAAGACGGTGTTCTCAAGCTGTCCCCGAAAAACAATAGCCAGGCAGCCAATGCTATGGCGGGCACTACGCGTGCAATTGTCCAGAACATGGTCAAAGGTGTAAGTCAGGGCTTTGAGCGCAAACTAGAGCTTGTCGGAGTGGGCTATCGTGCGAAGGCTCAGGGTAAGGCTGTGAATCTGGTGTTGGGTTTTTCGCATCCGATTGACTACAAACTGCCTGAAGGTGTAACCGCCGAAACCCCAACACAAACCGAGATTGTGTTGAAAGGCGCAGACAAACAGGTGCTTGGCCAGGTGGCAGCTGAGCTGCGTGCCTTCAGGGCGCCGGAGCCATATAAAGGCAAGGGTGTGAAGTACGCTGGCGAGCAGGTTTATCGCAAAGAAGCCAAGAAGAAGTAAAGCTGGTCACAGGATTTTGTTCTGGTTCTTTTATGGGTGAAGGCAGGGCCTTCATCGGGAACAGACAGGTAGAGGCATCAAGATGAACGAAAAGAAAGTTTCCCGTTTGCGTAGAGCAAAACGTGTTCGTGCGAAGATCCGCGAGCTGAAAGTTAACCGGCTGTGTGTGTATCGCAGTCCGCGACATATCTATGCTCAGGTCATTTCGCCTGATAATCAGGTGGTTGCGTCAGCATCGTCCCTTGGCGGTGAGAAAACGGGAAATGTCGAGTCTGCAAAGCAGATCGGCAAGCTAATTGCCGAGCGTGCAAAGTCGGCCGGCATCACCAAAGTTGCATTTGACCGCAGCGGCTATATGTACCATGGCCGTATCAAGGCACTTGCCGACGCAGCCCGTGAAGGCGGTCTGGAATTCTGATTCGGGAATATTCTATGGCATTCAAGAACGAACAAACCAAGACCAATGAAGAAGGCTTGCAAGAAAAGCTGATTCAGGTAAACCGTGTCGCCAAAGTTGTAAAGGGTGGTCGAATTTTTTCCTTCACTGCATTGACGGCAGTGGGTGATGGCAAAGGCCGCGTAGGTTTTGGGCGTGGTAAGGCGCGGGAAGTCCCGCAAGCCATTCAGAAAGCAATGGAAGCTGCGCGTCGCAATATGATCAGCGTCAAGCTTGATGGCACTACCCTACAGTATCCTGTGAAGGCGAATCATGGCGCTTCCAAGATATACATGCAGCCTGCATCGGACGGTACTGGTGTAATTGCTGGCGGCGCGATGCGTTCGATTTTGGAACTTGCTGGGGTGCACAATGTGCTTGCCAAGTGCTACGGTTCCACGAATCCGGTTAACGTTGTTCGTGCAACCTTCAAGGGACTAAAGAACATGCGTTCGCCACAGGAAATTGCTGCCAAGCGCGGCAAGGCACTGGAAGATATCGCCAGTTGACGGTGTCTGGCTTCGCCTTGCTGTGGCGAAGCATTCAATCAAAAGTCATTTTCAAGGTTAGAGTCATGGCTACCAAGACGGTAAAAGTGCAACAGATCAAGAGCTCTCACGGAATTCTCGCCAACCATAAGGCATGCTTGACAGGGTTGGGGCTGCGCCGGATTCGCCACGTTGTGGAACTGCAAGATTCTCCTGCTGTACGGGGAATGATAAGCAAAGTACGCCATCTGGTACTGGTCCAGGAATAAGTGGTCGGCATATTTCGGAGAACATCATGCGTTTGAATACTTTGAGTCCTGCACCAGGGTCCACCCATGCGCCGAAGCGTGTAGGGCGTGGTATCGGTAGCGGATTGGGAAAAACTTCTACCCGTGGTCACAAGGGCCAAAAGGCGCGTAAGAGCGGCCATGTGCGTCCGGGCTTTGAGGGTGGTCAGATGCCGCTTCAGAAGCGTTTGCCCAAGTTCGGTTTTTATTCCCGTATTGGTAGCACAACCGCTGAGGTTCGTACGTCGGAACTGAACAAAATTGAAGGCAGTCTGGTTAATATCGAGGCGCTTGAAAAGGCAAACCTTGTTGACCGCAGTATCCAGCGAGTTCGCATCATGCTGTCTGGCGATGTGACCCGTAGCTTTACGGTGGAGGGTGTTGCGGTAACCAAAGGTGCCAAAGCAGCCATCGAAGCAGCTGGCGGCAAAGTGTCTTGAGTACGTTTCCGGTTGACGGATGTGCAGCCGGGTACAGCCTCTACTTTATGTCGATTGCGGTATAGCCAATGGCACAAGCAATGAATCCGGGCAAGGCGGATGGGTTGGCTGAATTGAAAGCCAGGCTACTGTTCTTGTTGTTTGCCATTCTGGTTTACAGGATCGGGACTCACATCCCGGTACCTGGTATCAACCCGGATCAGCTTGAGTTCCTGTTCAACCAGAACCAGGGTACGTTCTTGGGACTGTTCAACATGTTTTCGGGCGGTGCTATCGAGCGCATGAGCATTTTTGCACTCGGGATCATGCCCTACATCACGGCTTCGATAATTGTGCAGCTGCTGACGGCAACCACTCCTCAGCTGGAGCAGTTGAAGAAAGAGGGCGAATCTGGACGTCGGAAACTTAGTCAGTACACGCGATATGGCGCGTTGTTTTTCGCGGCTGTTCAGGCAATTGCAATAACCACCGGTTTACTGGCGCAGTTGGCTTTTGATGCCAACTTCAGCTTCTACGTTACAGCGTTTGTGTCGTTGGTTACCGGAGCGATGTTTTTGATGTGGCTTGGTGAACAGATTACCGAGCGCGGTATTGGCAATGGTATTTCCATGCTGATCTTTTCGGGTATCGTAGCGGGGCTACCTGCGGCCGTAGGTCAGTCCCTGGAGCAGGTGGCTGAGGGTTCGATTCAGCCGCTGGCGTTGTTCGTGGTAGTGCTGATTGGTGCTGCAGTTATTGCCGGTGTTGTATTTGTTGAGAGAGCGCAGAGACGTATTACTGTTAACTACGCTCCGCGCCAACAAGGGCGCCGTATGTATCAAGGGCAGTCGAGTCATCTGCCGCTGAAGGTAAACATGAGCGGTGTTATTCCAGCGATTTTTGCGAGTAGCTTCTTGTTGTTCCCTGCATCTTTGGGGCAATGGTTCGGACAGAATGAGGGGTTTGAGTTCCTGGCAGAACTCGCTTTGATCCTTGGCCCGGGGCAGCCCTTAAATATATTGCTGTTTGTTGTGTTGGTGATCGCGTTTTGTTTCTTCTATACATCCTTGGTGTTCAACCCCAAAGAGATTGCAGAAAATTTGAGGAGATCGGGTGCCTTTATTCCCGGCATAAGGCCCGGCGAACAAACGGCCGCGTACGTGGATAATGTAATGACGCGTTTGACCTTGTTTGGCGCTGTCTACATAACTGCAATATGCCTGTTGCCGCAATTCTTGCAAACCTCGGCGAATGTGCCGTTTCAGCTGGGTGGGACCTCTCTACTAATCGTAGTTGTGGTATGTATGGATTTCATGGCTCAAGTGCAGTCGCACTTGATGTCGCATCAGTACGAGTCCTTGATGAAGAAGTCGAATATTGGATCATTCAAGCGATAGATCGTATTTCGGTCACTCGGCTTGGGTGTGCCAAGGCGCATGGTAGAAGTAAAGTTTTCTGGAGACAGGCAATGAAAGTCAGAGCATCAGTTAAACGAATTTGCAGAAAGTGCAAAGTCATCAAGCGCAACGGTGTTGTGCGGGTGATTTGCTCGGAACCTCGTCATAAACAAAGGCAGGGTTAAGAAGCAACAGAGCGCCCGGTTGATTTTATGTTGGTCGGGGTATAAGCTTGCCGCCTTTTTTTCCGGCGTCGGTCCTTGTTGGTTTCAATAACGGGCTGTAGTACAGCAGTCGGGACAACTTGATGATTTTTCGCAAGTTTCTTGATTAGGATTGGCAGTAGTGGCTGTTCGCGCCTTGGGCGGGGAAGCCAAACAATACAAAGTATTTTGGAGCGAGATATATGGCCCGTATCGCAGGCGTAAACATACCTGATAACAAGCATGTAGTGATCTCACTGCGTTATGTCTATGGCATTGGTGCAACCGTTGCCAAGAACTTGTGCAAAGCAACGGGTATCAGTCCGACTGCCAAGGTCAGCGCACTCAGCGAAAACCAGTTGGATTCGCTTCGCAACGAAATCGGAAAGATCACTGTAGAAGGTGACCTGCGTCGTGAAGTTTCCATGAACATCAAGCGCCTGATGGACTTGGGTACATACCGCGGCATCCGCCATCGCAAGGGCCTGCCCGTGCGTGGGCAGAGAACCAAGACCAATGCCCGGACCCGCAAAGGCCCGCGTAAACCGATCCGCAAATAATTTCCGGTGCCCAGCGCTTACTGCTAAGGCAATGTAAAACAAGGTAATTTGTAATGGCTAAACCAGCTCCTCAAGTCCGCAAGAAAGCCAGAACGTCAGTGTCCGACGGTGTGGCTCATATTCACGCGTCGTTCAACAATACGATCGTGACCATCACAGATCGTCAGGGTAATACGTTGTCGTGGGCGACGTCTGGTGGTTCGGGCTTCCGCGGCTCACGCAAAAGTACTCCGTTTGCAGCTCAGGTTGCTGCCGAGAAAGCAGGCAAGAGTGCCATTGAACTTTATAGCCTAAAAAATGTTGATGTTCGCGTAAATGGCCCTGGCCCTGGTAGAGAGTCGGCGGTTCGTGCGTTGAATGCTTGCGGTCTGAAAGTGAGCAACATCACTGACGTGACGCCGATTCCGCATAACGGTTGTCGCCCACCCAAGCGCCGTCGCGTGTAACACCCCAAATTCGATCACGCAGTGCAACTAGCACACTGACGTACAGGAGATAGTGATATGGCCCGTTACATCGGCCCCAAATGCAAGCTGGCTCGTCGTGAGCGCACAGATCTGTTCCTGAAAAGCGGCGTTCGTTCGCTTGAAGACAAGTGCAAATCGGAAACCGCCCCTGGCCAACATGGCCAGCGCCCCGGTCGTTTGTCTGATTATGGTGTGCAAATGCGTGAAAAGCAGAAAGTACGTCGTATGTACGGCATTCTTGAGCGCCAGTTCCGTAATTACTACACCGAGGCTGCCCGCATGAAAGGCGCTACCGGTGAGAATTTGTTGCAGTTGCTCGAATCGCGTCTCGACAATGTGGTCTACCGCATGGGCTTCGGCTCGACTCGCGCTGAGTCTCGCCAGTTAGTTTCGCACAAGGCTATTCTGGTAAACGGCAAAGTTGTAAACATCCCGTCATACCAGGTTCAGGCGGGTGACAAGGTGTCGGTAAGGGAAAAAGCGCGCAACCAGTTGCGTGTGAAATCCGCTCTCGACATCGCGGGCACCCGTGCGGCCGTCGAGTGGATTGAAGTGAGCCAGGACAAGCTGGAAGGCCTGTACAAGCACAAGCCGGAGCGCGGCGAGTTGTCCACTGAAATCAATGAAAGCTTGATCGTTGAGCTTTACTCGAAATAAACCCATTCGTTAAGAGGGATTCCATGCAGATTTCGTTGGCAAATTTTCTCACTCCGCAGGACATCAAAGTAGAAGCCGCCGACAAGTGGCATTCTAAGGTTGTGCTGGAGCCGCTGGAACGCGGCTTTGGCCATACGCTGGGCAATGCCTTGCGTCGGATACTGTTGTCTTCAATGCCGGGTTGTGCAGTAGAAGAAGTTGAAATTGAAGGTGTAGTGCACGAGTACGGTGCCATTCAGGGTGTCCAGGAAGATGTGCTTGTTATCCTGTTGAATCTCAAAGAACTGGCTGTGCTTCTGCATAATCAGCAGAGCGTAGTGCTGACACTGAAGAAAAGCGGTAAGGGCCCGGTGAAAGCCGGTGACATCACCCTGCCACACGATGTTGAAATCGTGAACCCTGAGCACGTGATCTGTAATCTGAATGACAATACCTCGATCAGTATGCAGATCAAAGTCGGTGTTGGTCGTGGTTACGTACCGGCAGATGCGCGCGTTTCGCGTGATAGCGAGACCCGTTCGGTAGGCAAGCTGATGCTTGATGCATCTTACTCGCCAGTGAATCGCGTGACTTACGCTGTAGAAAACGCCCGCGTTGAACAGCGTACCGACCTCGACAAGCTAATCATCGAACTGGAAACCAACGGAACTATTGATCCAGAAGAAGCGATCCGTCAGGCCGCAACCATCCTGCAGCACCAGCTCAGCGTGTTTGTTGATTTGAAGAACAGTTCGGTCAAGGAACAACCAAAACACGAAGACAAGATCGATCCTATCCTGCTGCGCCCTGTCGACGATCTTGAACTCACCGTGCGTTCGGCCAACTGCCTCAAGGCAGAGAATATTTACTATATCGGCGATCTTATCCAGAGAACCGAAGTCGAGTTGCTAAAGACTCCGAACCTTGGCAAGAAGTCGCTCACTGAGATCAAGGACGTGCTGGCTTCCAAAGGGCTTTCGCTGGGTCTGCGACTGGAGAACTGGCCGCCTGCCAGCCTGAAAGGGGATGATCGCGCTGCCTGAGAGGGTAGCCCGTCAGGGCAGTAACGCAATTCATTAACGAGTTATATTCACGAATAATCAGGTAGCAGTGTCATGCGTCATCGTCTCAGTGGCCGTCAATTCAACAGAACCAGTGCGCATCGCCAGGCCATGTTCCGCAACATGACCTCTTCGCTTGTTGAGCACGAGATCATCAAAACCACGCTTGCCAAGGCCAAGGAACTCCGCATGTTTGCAGAGCCGTTGATCACCTTGGCCAAGGAAGACAGCGTAGCGAACCGTCGCCTTGCGTTCGATCGTACCCGCAGCAAGGAAACAGTGGGCAAACTGTTTACCAACCTCGGTCCACGTTTTGCGGGCCGCGCCGGCGGCTATACGCGCATCATCAAATGCGGTTACCGCTCCGGTGACAAAGCTCCGATGGCGTACATCGAGCTGGTGGATCGTCCTGCAGCTTCCGAAGATGCAGCGGCTGGCGAATAACGCCAAGAAGGAATGAAAAAGCC
>Ga0256307_1000069_pt1 | contig 14232 bp, 12 predicted proteins | sample ColtaT_4_FD_183671 | JGI IMG/M metagenome (GOLD analysis project Ga0256307, IMG submission 183671) | Metatranscriptome of freshwater microbial communities from Columbia River, Oregon, United States - Colum_Atlam_RepA_8d (Metagenome... | ecosystem: Environmental > Aquatic > Freshwater > River...
CGGAGTGCGGCGCCACCCGCCAATCGCGGACGCCGCCAGGGCCCGCCGCCGCGCAACGCACGCAATACTGGCCAGCGCCAGACGCGCGGCAAGACCACCTTCAGCCCCTACGGCCGCCAACCGCAGCGCGCCACCGGCATCAAGGCCCAGTCCAAGGGCGGCAAGTTCGGTGAAAATTGGTGGGCGCGGCGGTGGATCGAAGTGCTCGAGAGCTTCGACTTGGGCTCACGCCTGAATCGCGGCCGGGAGTATGCAAAAAAGGGCCACGTCCTCTCGATCCAGATCGAAGAGGGGCAGGTCGTCGCGCGCGTCCAGGGCTCGCGGCCGAAGCCGTATGAAATTGACGTCCGGATGCACACGCTCCCGGATGCCGATTGGGCGAAAATCGCCGGCCGTCTGGCCGAGCAGGCCGTGTTCTCCGCCCGGCTGCTGGCCGGGGAGATGCCGGCCGATATCGAAGAGATTTTCGAGGAGGAGGGCCTCTCCCTCTACCCCGCCGCCGAAGGTGACCTGCAAGCCCAGTGCACCTGTCCGGATACGGCCAACCCCTGCAAGCACTGCGCCGCCGTCTATTTATTGCTCGGCGAAGAGTTCGACCGCGACCCGTTTCTCCTGTTCGCCCTCCGCGGGATGCGCCGCGAAAAACTGCTGGCGATGATCGAAAAGCAGTTGCCGCAGCTGACCAACGGCGAAGGCGAACATCTCAGCAAAATGGAGGGCCCGGAAGAGAAGCCGGAGGACCCCAGGCAGCCGCTCCCGCTCGATCCCGACACCTACTGGAAAGGCGCCGTCCGCCTTCCCGAAGAGGTGATGGGCGACGTCACCCCGCCACCCACGTCTTGCGCGCTGCCTCGCCGCCTGGGACCGTTCCCGTTCTGGCAAGGTCAGCGCCCGCTTCTCGACGCGCTGGAGCCGATTTATAAGAAGGCATCGCAACACGCGGTTGTTTTCCTGATGGGCGAACCGATCGCCTAAAAAAAGTTCAAGAGTTCTCTCGTGCTTCCGATATGACTCTTGAATGAGTCTTCTTCCGACAGCTACGGAGGGCATGCGAAAAGCCGAGGAACGCGTCCAACGCGCCGCCGAACGGCTCGCGCGCCTACCCCTTTCAGGAGACGCGTCCGCTCCCGAAGACGTCGTGGACCTGAGCGCCGAAGTAGTGGCGCTGCTCGAAGCGAAAAACGCCCACGCCATAAATGCAAAGGTGGCCGAAACGGCCACCCAGCTTGATCAACGCTTGCTCGATATTCTCGGCTAGCTACTATTTATTCAGCACCGCGAACTTGGTGGCGAAGTCCAACACCAGCCCCGGGAACACGCCCAGAACCAGCGTCATCGCCGCCGTCAGCCACATCGTGATCTTCAGCCCGCCAGGAATCGCTTCCACCGGCTCCGTCGATTCCGACTCGTGCATGTACATTACCACCAGCACTCGCAGGTAGTAGTAGGCAGCCACCGCGGAGTTCAACAAACCCAGCGCCGTCAGCCAGTACATGTGCGAATCAATCGCCGACTTAAAGATGTAGAACTTGCCGAAGAAGCCCGCCGTCAACGGCACGCCGATCAGCGAGAGCAGGAAAACCGTCAACAGCGCCGCCACTGCGGGCTGCCGCTGGCTCAGGCCCTTCATATGATCGAGCGTGACATGCTCTTCGCCCTTACCGGCGACGTGCGTCACGATCGCGAAGGCGCCGTAGTTCATCATGCCGTACGCGGCCAGATAGAACATCGCCGCCGCCGTACCTGTCGCGCTATTCGACGTCACCGCCACCAGCACATAGCCGGCGTGGGCGATCGACGAGTAGCCCAGCATACGTTTGATGTTGTTCTGCCACATCGCCGCGAAGTTGCCGATCGTCATCGTCGCCAGCGCCATCACCCACAGCACCGGTTCCAACTTCGGCATCAGCGAACCGAACGCGGTCTGGAACACACGAATCATCACCGCAAACGCCACCGCCTTCGGCCCGGCCGAAAGGAAGCCGCTCACCGGAGCCGGAGCCCCTTGGTAAACGTCCGGCGCCCACACCTGGAACGGCGCCGCAGAGATCTTGAACGCGAAGCCGACCAGCATCAGGCCCACCGCCGCGCTCACCATCGTCATCGAAGGCACGCCCTTGTCGAGCGCCACACGAATCTCCTGCAGGTTCGTGGACCCGGTCATCCCGTACACCCACGCCACACCGTACAGCAGGAACGCCGTCGCAAACGAGCCCAGCAGGAAGTACTTCAACGAAGACTCATTCCCGCGCTTATCGTCGCGAATATAACCGGCCAGAATGTAGCTCGCAATCGAGCTCACTTCCAGGCCGATGAAAACCATGATCAGTTCGTTCGCCGCCGCCATCAGGCACTGCCCGGCCAACGAGAAGAGCAGCAGGACGTAGAACTCGCCGGAATTCGACTTCTCCCGCTCCAGATAAGAAGTGGAGCAAAGAACCGTCAACAGGCCCACGCCCAGAACCACCAACCGGAAGAACGCCGCGAACCCGTCGGAGACGAGCATATTGCTGAACGCCAAACCCGGGCTGTCGTAGGCCACAACGGTCCCGTACATCGCCAGGCCAATCGAAATCGCCGCCAGCGTGGAAATCACGCTCCGGCTGTCTTCATCTTTCTTAAAACCTTCCAGGACCAGCAGCAACGTGCCCGCGATCGTCAGAATGATTTCCGGCAGGAAGCGAAGCAGTTCCGCGGTTTGAGGGAAGAATTTAGCGTCCATGGTTGGAGACCTCCGCGTGGGTGGTCGTCGATTTGGTCTGAAGTGCCGTCCGGTCGATGATTGTCTTGTTCGATGCGCCGATCGAAGGCAGGAACGACTGGGCGGCGATGCCCATCCAAACCATCAGCACCAGCAGCGGCACGATACATGCCCACTCCCGCGCGCCCAGATCGTGCATATGATGCTTCACGCTGTCCGGCGTCTCGCCGAAGAACGTCCGCTGGTACATCCACAACATGTAACAGGCCGACAGAATCACGCCCGTCGCCGCGAACACAGCCCACCAGATGTTGATCTGCGAGGCGCCCTGCAGAACCAGGAACTCGCCCACGAAGTTGTTCAACATCGGCATGCCGATCGAAGCCAGCGTGGTCACCAGGAACACCGTGGATAGCCACGGCGCCGGCGTCGCCACGCCACCGTAATCTTTAATTTCCAGCGAGTGCTGCCGTTCGTACAGGAAGCCGACCAGCATGAAGAGCGCGCCGGTCGAAATGCCGTGCGCCAGCATCACATACACCGCGCCGTCCAGGCCCCACTGGTTGCCGCTGAACAGCCCCAGCACGACGAAGCCCAAGTGGCTCACCGAACTGTAGGCCACCAGTTTCTTCATATTCGGCTGCACCAGCGCCACCAGCGCGCCGAAGATAATGCCCGTGATCGCCAGAACAACAATCCAGTTGGCGTTCTCTTTGGAGGCGTTCGGGAACATCGGCAGACAGAAGCGAAGCAGACCGTAGGTACCCATCTTCAGCATGACCGCGGCCAGCATGACCGAACCGGCAGTCGGCGCTTCAACGTGGGCGTCAGGCAACCACGTATGCAGCGGGAACAGTGGAACTTTGATGGCGAACGCCAGGAAGAAGGCCAGGAACAGCAGCGTTTCTTCCAAATGCGTCATCGTGAACTTGCCGCTCTCCATCATCAGCAATAGCGCCGGGTAATCGAACGTCCCTGCCTTGCTGTAGATGTAGAGGATGGCGGCCAGCATCAGCACCGAACCCACCATCGTGTACAGGAAGAACTTCACCGCGGCGTAGATGCGGCGGTCGTGACCCCAGATGCCAATCAGGAAGTACATCGGCACCAGGCAGACTTCCCAGAACACGTAGAACAGGAAGAGGTCGACGGCGACAAAAACGCCAATCAGACCGAACTCGAGCAGCAACAGAAACGCGAAGAACTCTTTCACGCGGTGGTCGATATACTTCCACGACAGCAGGATCGAGATCGGCGTCAACAGCGTCGACAGCAGCACCAGCCACAGGCTCACCCCGTCCATGCCGACGTGATAGCGGATCGCCGGCGTGCCGATCCACGGCGCATCGGTCACCCACGTCATCACCGCCGGGCGTTCCAGCACCGGCCCGATCAGCAGCAGCGATGCCGCAAAAACACCGATCGAGAAGATCAGCGTGAACAACTTGACTAGACCCGCATTGCCCTTAGGCAACATGAGCGTAATCAGAAAACCAAGCAGCGGAGCCGCGATCAGAATATCGAGGAGATTCATCGGCCACCTCCCATCACCGTCAGCGCGCCCAAGATGAACACAACTCCAACGACCGTCCAGGCCGCGTAGTTTCGGATCAATCCGCCCTGCAGGTGCCGCAGCATGCCGCCAAAGTTATAAGCGGCGCCACTGAAACCGTGCACAAAGCCGTTGTCGATGATGCCCGCGTCAACAACCTTCCACAGGAAGTTGCGCGACGTGCGCTCGATCGGGTGGATGATCGTGGCGTCGTAAGCCTCGTCCACGAAGTACTTGTTCAGCAGAACGTTGTACACGCCGCTGAACGAATTCTTGATCGAATCGGCCATCCCCGGTTTTGCCACGTACACGACGTAGGCCAGGAAGATGCCGATGATGCCAGGCGAAGTGCCCAGGATCATGTCCGCCAGCGAGTGCTCCATGTGCCCCTCGGGAACGATCCCGCGGAACACCGGCTCGAGAATGTGGGGGATGTTGAAGAAGTAGCCGCCCACCAGCGACAACGCCGCCAGCACGTACAACGGACCCAGCATGCTCCACGGCGATTCATGCGGATGCGCATGTCCCTTATACTCGCCGAAGAACGTCAGGAAAATCGATCGGAACACGTAGAAAGCCGTCATGCCGGCCGTCACCCAGGCCGCCCAGTACATCCACATATGGTGATGGTGCGCCGCGCCCAGAATCTCTTCTTTCGAATACCAGCCCGACATGAACGGGAAGCCGGCAATCGCCAGCGCCGCAATCAGCAGCACGTTGAACGTGTGCGGGATCTTCTTCCGCAGTCCGCCCATGTGGCGCATGTCCTGCTCGTGATGGCAGGCGTGAATCACCGACCCGGCGCCCAGGAAGAGAAGCGCCTTGAAGAAGGCGTGCGTCACAACGTGGTAGATACCGGCGGAGAAGGCGCCCAGGCCAACCGCCAGGAACATGTAGCCCAGCTGAGAAACCGTCGAGTACGCGTAGACTTTCTTAATATCGTTCTGCACCAGGCCGATCGTCGCGGCCATCACAGCCGTGGCCAAGCCCACAATCGCCACCGTGTCCATCGCAATCGGGGCCTTCATGAACAGCGCCGCCGAACGGGAACACATATAGACGCCCGCGGTCACCATCGTCGCCGCGTGGATCAGGGCCGACACCGGTGTCGGGCCTTCCATGGCGTCCGGCAACCACACATACAGCGGAATCTGTGCCGACTTACCCGTCGCGCCAACCAGCAGCAGCAAACAGATCGCCGTCACAATCCCGGCCGAATGTTCGATCGGTAACTGCTGGGCCTTGGCGAACACGGTCGGGAAGTCCAGCGAGCCGAACGTCACCACGATCAGGAACATCGCCAGCGAGAAGCCGAAGTCGCCAACGCGGTTGACGATAAATGCCTTCTTACCCGCATCGCTCGCCGACTTCTTCACGAAGTAGAACCCGATCAACAGGTACGAACAAAGCCCCACGCCTTCCCAGCCCACGAACAGCAAAAGGAAGTTGCCGCCCAGCACCAGGATCAGCATGAAGAACATGAACAAATTCAGGTACGCGAAGAATCGGTAATAGCCTTCTTCATCGTGCATGTACCCGGTGGCATAGATATGAATCAACGTGCCGATACCGGTCACAACGCACAGCATCACCGCCGTCAAACGGTCGACAGCGAAGTCAACCCCGACATTCAGCGCGCCGCTCGCCATCCACGTGAAATAGTGCTCCACGTAGCGTTCTTCCAGCGGCATCAACGCCATGAGGGTCTTGACAACCCATAAAAACGACAGCAGCACGCTGCCGATGGCGACCATGCTTTGCACGGTCTTGCTGGTACGGCGCCCGGTTAAACCGTTGATGGCGGCGCCTGCCAGCGGGAGGAGTGGGATAAGCCAGAGTTGCATCGTGCGTTAGTTTTTCAGAGTGTCGAAGTCGTCGATCTGCAGCGTCGAGCGGTTGCGGAAGACCATCAAAATGATGGCCAGGCCAACGGCCGCTTCCGCTGCCGCCACCACCATCACAAAGAAGGAAAAGATCTGCCCGTCCACTTTCCCAAAGTGATTAGAGAAGGTTACGAAGGTCAGATTGACGGCGTTAAGCATCAGCTCAATCGCCATGAACACGGTAATCACATTGCGGCGGAACAGGAACGTCGCCACGCCGATCGTAAACAGAATGGCGCTCAAAATCAGATAGCCCGGCAGCGGGATCGTGAGTTTGAAGAACTCCGGTGGGAAGAGACTGTACATTAATCCATCTCCTTATTGGCCAACCGGTAGGCGCCGGCAATCGCGATCAGAATCAGAATGGAGGTTACTTCGAACGGTAGCAGGTAGCGGGTGAACAACTCCCAACCCACTTCCCGCGGCCCGCCGCCCGTGAAGGCGCCGAACTTCACCGGCTTCATCGCCGAGGTCGCGTTGGTGATGACCCACGAAGCAACGGCCAGCAGAATCACCAGCAACGGGAAGCCCAGAAAATGCGCCGTGCCCGCTTTCTTCGACATCTTTTCAGCACCGGTGTTCAAGAGCATGATGACGAAGACGAACAGCACCATGATGGCGCCCGAGTAAACCACCAGTTGTGCCGCGGCGATAAATTCAGCCCCCAGCAGAACATACAAAACTGCCAGCGAAACCATCACGCCGATCAGCGACAGCGCGCTCGAAACCGGATGGCGCTGCAGCGACATGTTGATCGCGCAGGCTACTGCGATCAGGGCGAAGGTGAGGAATAGAACGAGATCCATTTCTTGATATGCCCCTATTTGTTAAACAACGTCACAAAGAAGGCGGTCAGCACCAGATTGGCCAACGCCACCGGGAACAGGAACAGCCAGGCGATCTTCATCAGCTGGTCATACCGGTAGCGCGGCAATGTCGCGCGAACCCAGATAAAGAAGAACAGCAGGAACCCAACCTTGCCGAAGAACCAGAACAGCGAGTTCAGGATCGGGCCCACGCCCGGAATCAGGAATACCAGCGCCAGCACCGCGAACACCACGCCGAAGAACGGGAACGAATACCGGTCGTTCGGGCGGATGTTGTTCATGCCGTGGTAGAACAGGAACCCGGCGGAGATGCCGAACAGCAGCGTCGGCACGAAGGTCGCCACAGCCGGCGGCACAATCGGGTGCCAACCGCCCAGGAACAGCGCCGTCGCCACCGAGCAGACGATGATCATGTTGCAGTATTCCGCCATGAAGAAGGCGGCGAATTTCATCGACGAGTACTCGACGTGGAACCCGGCAACCAGTTCGCTTTCCGCTTCCGGCAAGTCGAACGGCACGCGGTTCGTTTCGGCGAACGCGCAGATCATGTAGACGATGAACCCGATCAACTGGAAGCCCGTAAACAGGTTCCAGTTCGGAATCACGCCGTAGACGAACCCGGCCTGCGTCTCGATCACTTCCCGCAGGTTCAGCGAGTTGGACATCAGCAGCGGAGCCGCCAGCGCCAGCGCCATCGGCAGTTCGTAGCTGATCATCTGCGCCGAAGAGCGCAGCGCGCCCATCAGTGCGTACTTGTTATTGGAGCTCCAACCGGCCAGCGCAATACCGTACACGCCCATGCCGCCCAGGCCCAGAATCCACAACAGGCCAATGTTGATATCGGCCAGCCCCAGGTTCACCTTCGTACCGAAGATGTCCACCGTGGGGCCGAACGGAATCACCGCGATGCCCGTCACCGCGAACATCAACCCCAGCCACGGCGCCGCCCAGTAGAAGAAGTGGTTCACGCCACTGGGAATAAAGTCTTCCTTGGTCAACAGCTTCACGGCGTCGGCAATCGGCTGCAACAAACCATGCGGGCCGACGAAGTACGGACCCACGCGCAACTGCACGTGAGCGATCACTTTCCGCTCCACCCAAACGATGTAGGCGAGCGTCGCCAGCAAAAGCGGGGCGATCAGGAGGGTTTTGATGACTGATACGAGGAGGTAGTCCATTGCGTCTCTTCCTAGCGGTACAGCCCGCCGGGAGCTTCCATCACTTCGTTAAGAATCTTCGAATACCGTGTCAACGTACCCGTGGTGAACAGCGTATCGCGCGAAGACTGAATCAGCTCCGGCAACACCGTCGACGCCACGCGCCCATTCACCGGCATCGTCTGCGCCGCACCGCCGGTCACAATCACCGGCAGCGACACATTGTAGCCGCGCACTGTCTTCTGGATCTCAGCAAACACCGCATCGGCGTCCACTTTGCCCAAATTCACACCCATACCGCGAGCGATCAAACCGATAATCGCCAGATCCGTCTTCGCGCCGACAGTTTCCACGCCGCGCTTCAGCCGTTGCACCTGGCCGGTCACGTTGGTAACCGTGCCGTTCTTTTCATAAGCCGAGGCCGCCGGCAACACCACATCGGCGCGCTGCGCGGTCTCGGTCAGAAACAGGTCCTGCACCACCACGAACGCGTTCGACGAAGCCAGCGTATGCCGCGCCAGCGGGTTGGCGCCGACAATCCACAACAGATCCAAATCGGTGGCGGCCATCATCTGCGGCAGCGTCATCCCCGGCGCGCCTTCGACGGCGTGATACCCCGGGCCCAGATCCGGCAGCAGCCCCATGTCCATCGCACCGCGCGAATTGGCGTAGTCCACCAGGCAAATGTACTTCACCGGAATGCCCAGCGATTCGCCGAACGCAACCAGCTTCCGGACGCCCTCGCCCTTCACGCTGTCACCGAACAGAACCAGCAGTTCCGATTCGCCCTTCAACTTCTCGCGCATCGATTCGACGCCCGCCAGCCACTCGCTGTCCGTCGTCCGCACCGAGCCCTTGGCAATCTTGTCTTCCCGCACCGCGCCCGAAGTCGCCACGTAAATGCCGGCCTTGTGATGCCGGTAGTTCGCGCGAATCTGGTTGGCCAGGAACGGCTGCTGCTGCGAAATGTCCGCGCCCACAATCAGCACGGCCTTCGAGTTGTAGCAGTCATCCACGTTGCCCAGCGTCGCCGTCTTGCCGCTCAAAGAGTCCAGCAAAGTCACGACGTCGCCCGACCGGTGATGGTCGATATTGTTGGTCTTCAACGCCGTCCGCGCAAACTTCTGCAGCAGGAACGCCTCTTCGTTGGAGATGCGCGTCGAACCAACAACGCCGGCCTTCCCGCCGGCCTTGAACTTCTCCACAACCGCCTGCAACGCCCGCGCCCAACTCACTTCTTCCAGCTTCCCGTTAATCCGCATCAACGGCGCCTGCAGCCGTTCCGGATGATGGTTGAAGTCGAAAGCGTAGCGGCCCTTCACGCACAGGAACTCGCCGTTCAAACCGGAGCGATCCCGGTTATTCCCGCGAACAATTTCGTTATTCCGAACACCCAGCGTCGTCTTGCAGCCATTGGAACAATGAGTGCAAACCGTGCCGACGTGTTCCATTTCCCACGGCCGCGTCTTGTAGCGATACGCGCCACTGGTCAACGCGCCCACCGGGCAAATATCAATACACGAACCGCACTCGTCGCATTCCAGGTGATCCCCGTGCGACGGCGCAATTTCAGCCGCCACGCCGCGGTTCACAATCCCCAACGCGCCCACGCCCATGCCTTCGTTACAAACACGCACGCAGCGGTAGCAAAGAATGCAGCGCGGCCCGTCGTAGAACACCACCGGGCTCCACTGTTTTTCCGGCACGTGCTGCTTCACTTCCGTGAAGCGGCTCTCGCCCGCGCCGTACTTGAACACCATGTCCTGCAGTTCGCACTCGCCGCCCTTGTCGCACACCGGGCAGTCCAGCGGATGGTTGGTCAGCAGGAATTCCAAAGTGGTCTTCCGCGCCTTCACCACGGCCGGCGATTCGGTCCGGACAACCATGCCCTCGCCCACCGGCACCACGCAAGCCGCCATCAATTTCGGGGCTTTCTCAATCTCCACCAGGCACATGCGGCAGGCAGCCTGCAGTGACATGCCCTCGTAGTAACAGAACGCCGGAATCTCGATGCCAGCCAGCTTGGCGGCGTCGATCAATAACGTCCCCGCCGGTGCTTCCACCGCCGTATCGTTGATCGTCAGCTTGACCATGTTCGCCATCAATACTCCTTAGCCCACCTGAACCAGTTCGCTGGAAGCGAAAGGATTCCGGGCCACGTACGCCTCAAACTCAGGACGGAACTTCTCGACAATCGAAATGGTGGGCATCGCCGCGGCATCGCCCAGCGGACAGAACGTCCGGCCCAACATGCTCTTGGCCAATTCGCCAACCATGTCCACATCGCGCATCGCGCCATTGCCATCGACAATACGCGACAACATCTTCTGCAACCACGTCGTGCCCTCACGGCACGGGATGCACCAGCCGCAGCTTTCATGCTTGTAGAACCGCATGATGCGCAGGGCGATCTTCACCATATCGGTGTCCTCGTCCATCACCATCATGCCGCCCGAACCCAGCATCGTGCCGGCCTTGGCCATCGAATCGTAGTCCATCGGAATATCGCACTCATCGGCGCGCAGAATCGGACACGACGAACCACCCGGAATGGTGGCCTTCATCTTCTTGCCCTTCCACATGCCGCCGCCGATTTCATTGATGAAATACATCATGTTCATGCCCAGCGGAACTTCGTACACACCAGGCTTATTCACATGACCGGCCAGACACACCATGCGGGTGCCGCCGTTCTTCGGCGTACCCAGATCGGCATACCACTTCCCGCCACCCCGGATGATCTCCGGAACCGTAGAGAAGGTCTCCACATTGTTCAAAACCGTCGGAGCCTGGAAGGCGCCGCTCACCGCCGGAAACGGCGGGCGAATCCGCGGCACGCCGCGCTTGCCCTCCAGCGATTCCAACAAAGCCGACTCTTCCCCGCACTCATAGGCGCCCGCGCCCGTCTGCGAGTAAAGGTCGAAATCAAAGCCAGTCCCGGCAATGTTCTTGCCCAGGTACCCGCGCTGGTAGGCTTCCTTCAACACCGAATCGAAATGGTCGATCAGGTAGCGGTATTCGCCGCGGATGTAGACCCAACCCTTCGTCGCGCCCACGGCCTTCGCGGCGATGAGAATGCCCTCGATCATCTGATACGGGTCATGCTCCATCAGCAACCGGTCTTTACAAGTCCCCGGCTCCGACTCATCGGCGTTGACGACAATGTACTTCGGCCCCTCGACGTTCTTCGGAACGAAGCTCCACTTCAATCCGGTCGGGAATCCGGCGCCGCCGCGGCCGCGCAACGAAGAAGCTTTCACTTCGTCGATGATCTGGTCCGGCGTCCATTCCATGACTTTCTTGAAGGCTTCAAAGCCCCCCGTCGCCAGGTACGTATCCAGCCGCCAGGAGTTCTCCACCCCGAACCGCTTCGAGATAACCTTCGTTTCCAACGGGCTCGGCGGATTATAGAGTTTCACTGCAGTCCCTCCAGCACCTGATCCAATTGCGACACCGTCACTTCGTGATGGAAATCGTAGTTCACCTGAATCGCCGGCGCCCACGAACAGGCCCCGATGCATTCCACTTCTTCCAACGAAAATTTGCCCGACGCCTGCGTCTGCTTATGCCCCACGCCCAGCTTCTTGCAAGCGTGTTCGTAGAGTTCCGCGCCGCCCCGCAACATGCAGGCCACGTTCGTGCAGATCTGAATGTGGTACTTCCCCTGCGGCTTCTTGTGCAGCATCGAGTAGTAGCCCACAACTTCGTCCACCTGCAGCACCGAAATGTCCAGCCGCTTGGCCAACTCTGCCATCAGGTCCGGCGTCACCGCGCCCACTTCATCCTGCGCGTACATCAACATCGGGATCAGCGCGCCGCGCTGCCGTCCAGGCGGGTAGTGCGTCAGCAAATCCGCGAAACGCGCTTCCAATTCAGGCGAAAAGGTCATCGGTCGCAATCTCCCAGCACGAAGTCCAAACTGCCCATAATGGCAATGGAATCGGCAATCATACGGTCTTCAATCAGGTTCGGCAGCGCCTGCAGATTGCCAAAGCTTGGCGTCCGCATATGCACGCGCAACGGCTTCGACGTGCCGTCGCTCACAATGTAGTAGCCCAGTTCCCCGCGCGGCGATTCCACCACTTGGAAAACTTCGCCCGCCGGAACACTGATACCCTCGGTCACAATCTTGAAGTGGTAGATGAGCGACTCCATCTGAGTCTTCATCTTTTCCCGCTCCGGCAACACCACCTTTGGCGCCGACGTCTGCACCGGGCCCTCGGGCATTCCCGCCATCGCCTGGTTGATGATTTTGATCGACTCGCGAATTTCCGCGATCCGGATCGCATAACGGGCATACACGTCGTTATCGGTCGAGGTGGGCACGTTGAAATCGAACTTTTCGTAGCTCGAATACGGCATCATTTTGCGCGCATCCATCGGAAGCCCCGCCGCGCGAATGCACGGTCCGGTCATGCCCATTTCCAGCATCTCTTCCACCGGCAGCAGGCCCACGCCTTTGGTACGCTTCACCCAGATCGGGTTCGTGTTCAACAGCGTTTCGTACTCGTCCACACGGCTCGGCAGCGTTTCCATGAAGGAGCGCACCCGCTTCTCCCAGCCCCGCGGCGGATCCAGCGCCAGTCCGCCCACACGGATGTAGGAGGTCATCAGACGCTGCCCGGCGAACATTTCAAACAGCCGCAGAATGTCTTCGCGTTCCCGGAAGCACAGGAAGAACACGGTCATCGCGCCCATGTCCAGACAGTGCGTGCCCAGCCACACCAGGTGGCTGTTGATGCGCGTCAATTCGCACAACAGAACCCGCAGCCACTGGGCTTTCGGCGGAATTTCCACTTGCAGCAGCTTCTCCACCGCCAGGCTGTAGGCCAGGTTGTTGGAGAGGTTCGCCAGATAGTCCACGCGATCGGTCAGCGTGATGCCCTGTTGCCAGTTCAACGATTCGAACTGTTTTTCAATACCGGTGTGCAAAAAGCCGATGTCCGGCGTGCACTTCAACACCGTTTCGCCTTCCAGTTCCAGCACCACACGCAACACGCCGTGCGTCGACGGATGCTGCGGACCCATGTTCAGGGTCATCCGGCGTGTATGGCCGCTTTTCTCGGTTTCGGCGGTTGGTGTTAGCGTCTCGCTCATAGTTGTGGGGCTCTCCCTTGTTCGAAGCGTCAGGCAGGAGGGGAAAGAGAGCGGCCGCGCTCCTCTTTCGGATTTCGTTATTCGTTCTGGTAGCTGTACTTGAAGCCATGCACCGGGTAGTCGCGCCGCAACGGGTGACCCTCCCAGAAATCAGGCATCATGATCCGCGTCAGGTTCGGATGGCCCGTGAAAACGACGCCAAACAAATCCCAGGCTTCCCGCTCATACCAGTTCGCCGCCGCATACACAGCGGTCGCTGAAGCAATCTCCGCCTTCTCCCCGCTCACGCGGCACTTCAGCCGCACAAACAGGTTCCGCGAAACAGATTGCAAGTGGTACACCACCTCATACCGCGGCTCCATCGGATACCGGTCCACACACGTCACCGTCGACAGACGCTCAAACTTCTGCGCCTTCAACGCCCGCAACGCGTCCAGGATTTTTTCGGGAACTACTTCCAGCGTTAATTCGTTTAGATCATTGTTGCCGCCCGTCAGCATGCCGGGATCGGCTTGCTCCAGCGCGGCGGCCACAGCGTTATCTTTCAAAATCTCAGGCAGCATGATCCACCTTCTTCAGCGTCGGCACCTTGTGCAGCGTTCCCTCGGCCGATCGCCGTTCAATGTCCTCGGCGTGCGTCCAATCCAACACGCCCTTCTTCCAGATGTAGAAGAAACCCGCAAGGACTAAAACGATGAAAATTATCATCTCGACGAAGGCGAACCACTTCAGGTCGCGATAAACCACCGCCCACGGATACAGGAACACGGCTTCAATGTCGAACAGGATGAAGAGCATCGCGACCATGTAGAACTTCACACTGAATCGCTCGCGCGCCGATCCGATCGGCACCATGCCCGATTCGTAGGGCATGTCTTTGAACTTGTTGCGCACTCGCTTGCCCAATAGGGCCCCGGTTACGATGACTCCGGTCGCGTTCGCGATGGCGAATAACCACGCCAGGAGAACGGGTATGTAGCTTTCTTGCAGGGATGTCGGCATTCTTTTGGGAGAG
>Ga0256307_1000082_pt1 | contig 13743 bp, 1 predicted proteins | sample ColtaT_4_FD_183671 | JGI IMG/M metagenome (GOLD analysis project Ga0256307, IMG submission 183671) | Metatranscriptome of freshwater microbial communities from Columbia River, Oregon, United States - Colum_Atlam_RepA_8d (Metagenome... | ecosystem: Environmental > Aquatic > Freshwater > River...
AATTCAATATCACTTCAATCATTTACTATTCATTCAATTGGGTTTTTCCAATCACGCCTGCATTTCTATCTATCGCACTTACATATTTTATTCATTATACATTATACATAACATCAAATCTCTGTGAATAGTAATCAGTAAAATGGCGGAGGAAAAGGCGAAAGAAGATGTTAGATTTAATTATATAAAGGATAGACTCGTGAGTGGATATCCTAAATTAGCTGGCGCAAAATTAGATAAGGCGTTAGCAGAGGATGCAAATAGAGAGGCTATCCAACACTTCATCGAGGATGAGCATTCTCGATGCTTGGTCGTTCCTGATACTCTTAAGTTTGATTCTGCTATTCCATCGAAGCTAAACAAGGGCAAGGTTTTGCTCTTCATTAAATTACAACCAGCCGTCTTGTCTGCAGACAATTTACAGACTCATATGATCACTATGGAGCTCACTGGTCCTAGTCCATTTGAACATCTTGAATTGTTGGCCAATGAAGTTTTTTTACCAGTGTTGTCTAACCCCCAAAACCAAACGAAGTGGGGTGAAGTTCCTACTAGAGAAATCATGGATAGATTCCATAGCTTTCTTTCCAGTACTACTATTCTTTGCGGTCAAATTAAGGGAGAAACTAGATTGCCTATGCCTCCCATTGATTTGTCTGGCCCCTCTACCGGTAAGAACCGAATCTCGCTTTTGGAAGGTGCTATTATCACTTGGACTAAACAAATTAGAAGTGTATTAAAGCAAGACCCTGAGTCTCAACTAAAAGCTGGCTTGCATCCTACTCCTGATGTTGAGATTGACTTCTGGAGAAACAAAGCGGCGAATTTGAATAGTATTTTTGAGCAGCTACAAGGCCCTAGAATTCGTAGAGTTTTGAGAGCTCTCGATCAATCAAAGAGTACTTATTGCACTACATTCGCCAGACTTTGCAAGGAAGTGTTTACTGCTAGAATGGAAGCGAATGATAATACTAAGTATTTGCGAACTCTCGAGGATTGGTTCTCGCGTTTGAATACTGAGGATGAGTTTCCCCGAACCGTGGAGCTGTTCAAGCCAATGATGCATATTATACTGTTGATTTGGAAGAATTCGAAACATTATAATACTCCCGGAAGATTAGTTGTACTTATGCGTGAGGTTTGCAACAGCTTAATCAAACAGGCTAAAAAATATGTAAGTGGGGAACAGATATTTGGTATGATTGATTCAGAAGAAGCTAATTTGGCTGTTAGTATGTTGAAGACGACTCTTCATGTATGCGGTACGTTCAAGTCTACCTACTTTGACTATAAGGCGACGGCTAATGCCGAATGCCCTGCCAATCCTTGGAAGATACAAAATAATGCTCTTTTTATGCGTCTTGATTGCTTTTTGGAAAGGTGTCATGACATTCTAGACTTAACTCAAACTATAGTCCAATTTAGTAAGTTGGCTAAAATTGAGGTAGGTGGTACCAAAGGCAAAACTTTAACTGCATCCATTAAGCAGATATACGACGATTTCTTGCAAACAGTCGCTAAGTTTAAATCGGTTCCTTACGATATCATGGATGTTGAGGCAAAGGCTTTCGATGATAACTTCTATGAATTTCGCTGCTCGATTAAAGAGCTTGAGCGCCGGTTGGGTGCTGTGGTCAGCTTGGCATTTGATGATTGCTCGACTGTTTATGGAAAGTTCAAATTATTGGATAGTTTCGAAGGTCTCTTGGAGAGACCAATTATTCAAGATGAACTTGAGAAGAAATATGTTGGACTTGTACAAGCATATGGTCAAGATTTGAAGACCGTTCAAGAAATTTTCTTGCAATATCGTGACAGTTGCCCCATTGCTTGGAATATGCCACCCATTGCAGGTGCCTTGATTTGGTGCCGAGGCCTTGTCGAACGAATTGAAATTCCATTCGTTAAACTTAATCAGTTAGACCGATCGATTCTTGATCGTGAAGAAGCAAAGGAAGTATCTAAAGTTTATGCCACCATAAAGGCATCATTGCAAGAATTTGAGAGTCAAAAGATTGAGGAGTGGGGAAGAGAAGTTGATTTAAGTTCTCAGGCTAAGCTTAAGTTGCCTCTTTTGCAAAGAAACTCTGAAACACGACTTTTGTCTGTAAATTTCGATCCTGCTTTGGTAAGGCTTCTGAGAGAAGTGAAATATTTCCTTCTTTTGGGTCTGAGTGTCCCTGATACTGCTTTAGAAATTTATAAGCAAGTAGAAACATTCCGACAATGGACTGGCAAATTGGACCTTATCGTCAATACCCAAAACGATGTCTTGATTAGTTTATTACCTGTCGAGAAACCGTTAGTATTACCTTACCTTCTTAAATTCGATGAAGCTGTTGATAGAGGTATTAATGAATTAAACTGGAATTCGAAACTTAAGATACCAGATTTCATTAAAGATTCGGACGAGAAGGTTCAGGCTGTACACCAGGTTGTCACTACCATGAAGACCAATCTTAGTACTGTCAATGAGGCGCTGGTCTCCTATTCGAAGCCTCTTTTGATTCGCAAACCTAAACCTGTTGCTAAGGATGAGTTTGAGCGCGAACATAAGAATCACATTAAGGAGAGAAATACTGAAATTAAGGAAGGTGGAAAAAATATTCATCAAATGGTTAAGGACACTAAAAAGGTCCTACAGCATTTGGCAAATACCTCACCCGATTGGCGATCATATGTTGATTTCGTCAACAACGTTGTTGTTGATGGCCTCGCTAAGTCTGTTCAAACTTCTTTGGAGTATTTGTTAGATCAGATCGACCCCGTTAGTATTGCTCGCGACGATAAGCTCCCCATGGTTGAGATTAAATTAGATTTAGTTTCGGTTAAATATGATAATGGTCGCCGAGATGAAGTCAAATTTTCTCCTCCGCTTGAACAGCAACAGGGTAAGGGCCTCCGTGACCTGGTAGACTGCTGGGTCGGATCATTCTACAATATTTCTACTTTATTTAAGAGATTAGATAATCTTGAAGGTAGTTATATTCGTGAAATGCACAATGACTACAACGTAATGATGTTGATGGCTATGATTAATGAAACTCTTGAAGTTAATGACAAGAAGTGCATGGACATACTTAATCAGTATGATAAGTACAGTTATTTGTGGGCAACTGACTTACCTGTATACTTCGATGCTTTTTGCCAGGATGCAACCATTACAGCTCCCTCAGGGCAGAAGCTCATTGATCTCTCAAAGTTCGAGGCTGCTATTATTAAGTACGAAGGTATTCGTGAAGTTATTTTAGCTCTTCAATCTCCTTTAGACATTGGATGGGTTAGAATTAACACTCAACCTATTAAGTCCCAACTAATGACATGGTCTACCAAATGGATTGAGATGTTCTCTAGTTACTTGAAGAATTACCTAATTAATAAGCTCTCTACTTTGGATACTTTTATGTCAAAGATCTCTAAGGGCCTTGATCTTGAGGTAAGCGACAACTCCAATAACACCGATGCTTTAATGAGAGTCATGGAAGATATTCGAGACATCCGGAAGGCTATGGATTCCACTTTTGAAATATTTACGCCTTTGCAGAGCATCGTTACTCTGTTGAAATCTCATGGAACTGATATTTCAGGCTTAACTCACATTGGCGATAAACCGTTGCAAGATTTCTTGGATGACGCTCCGTTGGCGTGGGATGCCGTTGTGAAGAAGACCTTCAAGAAGAAGGGTGATATATTACCACTCCAGATGGCCGAAGTCGAGAAGCTGAAGGAGAGACTCGAAATTTTCTACTTTTCTATGAGAGAGTTTAGAACCGACTTCAAGCAAAATGCCCCATTCAACTTTAGTGGCAAGTCAGCTGAGGCCTACATGATGATGGACAAGCATGCTGCTCATCTTCTGATTAAGGAGAAGGAATCTAAGTCTTATAATGAACTGGAAGAGTTGTTTGAGTTGCAAGTTTCGAAATATGCAGAAATCGGCGATACTCGCAGTGAATTGAAACTACTGAAATACGTGTGGGACATGAAATCTCTCATTAACGATACCTTTCAGTCTTGGAATCCTATTTTATGGAATGATATTAAGACTGACGGTCTTGAAGATATTGTTAAAGTTTTGCTTAAGGGCTTGAAGAAGATGAGTACTGATTTCCAAGTCGTCAAGGCATGGCCTGTTTATCGATCTATTGAAGAGTCTATCAAGAACATGAGTATTGTTTTGCCTTTAGTTGCTGAATTGCATAGTGTCGCCATGAGAGATAGACATTGGAAGAGCTTAGCTAGGGCTTGTAGTGTTAAGGTCGTAGATCCTAATGATCCTAAATTTAGCTTCGAGGATGCGATGAAGCTTAACATTCATTTACACTCTGAAGACGTAGAAGAAATCGTTGAAACTGCGACAAAAGAGCTGAAGATTGAGCGCAAATTAAGGGACATTGAAACTGTATGGAAGACTGTCAACATGGATTATGTTCATCACAATGATTCAGAGATGATGTTGATTAAACCGAGTGAAGAAGTTGTCGAAGGTTTGGAGGGCCACCAGCTTGAATTGCAAACCATGATTGGCATGGGCAAGTTCGTAGAGTATTTCAAAGATAAAGTGCTCAACTGGCAGAATGCTCTTGGTTCTATGGAGGATGTCTTGAAGGTTTGGGTTGAAGTTTCAAGAGCGTGGGCTTCTCTCGAGTCTATCTTTTTGGCTTCTGCTGATATTAGATCACAGTTGCCTGATGATACGAAGCGTTTCGAAGGCATTGACTCTGAGTTTAAGGAGTTGATGAAAGAGGCTGTAAATGTTCCCAACTGTCTTGAAGTTTGCTCTGTAGAAGGCCGTTATGACGCTTTAGTCTCAATGAAACAGCGTCTTGATTTATGTCAAAAATCATTGAACGAGTATTTAGATCAAAAGAAAAAAATTTTTCCTCGTTTTTACTTCGTTTCAAACGTTGCACTTCTCGATATGCTTGCAAACGGTACCAATCCTCCTAAGATTATGAAGTATTTGGGCGATTGCTACGACTCGCTTAATGAGTTGGTATTCGTTGTAGATGAGAAAGGAAACCAGAATGTTAAACTGGCCAATGAAATGGTAGCCAAAGATTCTGAAAGATTAATGCTCAGCGAAAATTTCGCATTGGAAGGCGAAGTTGAGAGATACTTGAATAATCTTACCGACGCGATGAAAATGACCTTGAAGTTGAAGATGAGTGAAGGTTACAACACAGCTGCGAATTGGGAAGTTGATAAGCCAAGAGACAAATGGCTTTTCGATTTCCCAGCCCAAATAGTTGTCACAACTACGCAGACGTACTGGACTGAAGAGGCTGAAACCTCATTAGAAGACTTATCTGGAGGTCAGGAAGATGCTGTTAAAAGATATCTAAATGTCTGCGATAACCGTCTTCAGGACCTAATTAAGTTAGTTCTTGGTTATTTGACTAGCGGTGATCGTATCAAGGTCATCACTATTATTACTCTTGATGTCCACGCGAGAGATGTTATCCAAAGACTCGTCGATGATAAAGTTGAAGGAGTAGAGGCATTCTTGTGGCAGCAGCAATTGAGATTTTATTGGTTACAACCTACGTTGGATACTGAGATTCGGATTTGCGATTACCGTACCAAATATTTCTACGAGTGGATTGGAAATACGGGTCGTTTAGTTATCACTCCGTTGACTGATCGTTGCTACGTGACATTGTCGATGGGTCTCAGACTTTTCCTCGGTGGTGCCCCTGCGGGCCCTGCCGGAACTGGCAAGACAGAGACCACTAAGGATTTAGCTCGTGCCTTGGCGCTTCCTTGCTACGTCTTCAACTGCTCTGACCAAATGAACTATCAAACCATGGCCGATATTTTCAGAGGTTTGGCTCAAACTGGCACATGGGGCTGCTTCGACGAGTTTAATCGAATTTCTATTGAAGTGCTTTCCGTCGTTGCTTCCCAAGTTAAGGTTATTCAAGATACTATTAAGAGGTTGGCTATTCCTGCCAACAGGGAGTTGGAGTTCCAAAATGCCCCACCTGGCCTTCCTCCAGTCAAGATTGGCAACTTTATGTTTGAGGGTGATATAATTTCTCTTATTCCTACTGTCGGTATTTTTATTACCATGAATCCTGGTTATGCTGGAAGAACTGAGTTACCTGAAAACTTAAAAGCTCTTTTCCGCTCATGCGCTATGATTCGCCCAGATCTCAAGCTCATTTGCGAGAATATGTTAATGTCTGAGGGCTACCAAAAGGCCCGCGTCCTCTCCGTGAAGTTCGTGACCTTGTATGAGTTGTCCTCTGAATTGCTTTCAAAACAGGCTCACTACGATTGGGGCTTGCGTGCAGTCAAATCCGTGTTGCGTGTTGCTGGTGGCCTCAAGAGAGGCGAGCCAGATAAAGGCGAAGACGAGCTGCTCATGCGAGCTCTTCGAGATTTCAATACTCCAAAGATTCCTGCACAGGATACTCCAATTTTCTTGCGTTTAATTGCCGATCTTTTCATGGGCTTGGAGGCTGTATTACAGGTCAACGAGAAACTAAAAGAAATCGTAACAGTGGTTGTCAAGGAGGAGAAGTTGCAACCAGATGAAGGTTTGGTCTTAAAGGTTTTACAATTCCAGGAGTTGTTGGATGTACGTCACTCTGTCATGTTGCTAGGTCCTACAGGGTGTGGAAAGACTACAATTTGGAAGTCGTTAGTAAATGCTCACAATTGGGATATGGAGAAAATGCAATACAAAACTAAACGTACTTGTGTTTACGAAACTGTCAATCCTAAAGCTGTATTTGGTGATGAATTATACGGATTTATGACATTGTCTAAAGACTGGAAAGATGGTGTCTTATCTATCATTATGAGAGGTATGTCTAAGCAAATTAGTGAGCAAGGTTTTTACCCCTACCAAACTTACAAGTGGGTCGTTGTTGACGGTGATATTGATGCACTTTGGATCGAATCAATGAATACTGTCATGGACGACAATAAAGTTCTTACTCTTGTGTCCAACGAACGCATTCCCTTGAATGCTTCAATGAGAATGGTTTTCGAAATTAACTCACTTAAAAATGCTACTCCCGCTACTGTGTCAAGAGCTGGTATCTTGTATATCAATGAGACTGATATTGGATGGCGCCCATTTGTCGATTCATGGTTAGCCAAGCGCGAGGCTTCTGGAATCGATTCATCTGGGTTTGAAAAGGCTACTCTTCCTCTTCTATTTGATAAGTACATTGAATCTTGCAATGATCTATTCAGGAAGGGCTATAAGGAATGCACTCCTATTTATATTTTGAATAAAGTATGCACAATCATTTACTTACTAGAAGGCTTACTCGATACTATTCCTTTTGAGAAGAAGACGCCTGATATGATTGATAACTTCTTTATCTTTTGCGTCATGTGGGCGTTTGGTGGACCTATGATGATCGATAAAAATGGCGATTTCCGTAAAGTTTTCAACGAAAATTTTACAACTGCCTTTCCTGGTAAATTTCCCAAGGAGAAGCAATGCTTTGATTATTGCTGGTCCTTCAATGACGATACTTGGATTGAATGGAGCACATTAGTACCTAAGTATAAGCCTATTCCGATCGGAGGTGGTCCTGGGGAGACGTCTTTCAGTCAACTTTTTGTGCCTACTGCTGATACTGTTCGTCTCACATTTTTGCTTAATACTTTGGCTCGTAGAAGTAAAAATTCTATGTTGGTTGGTTCCGGCTCAGGCAAGACATCTCTTATAAAGCAATTCCTCGGTTCTCTTGATAAGGATGCTGATGGATTCTTGACTCAGAGTATCAGCATGTCTTACTACACTGATTCCAAACGATTCCAAATGGAACTTGAACTGCCTATCGATAAAAGATCAGGAAGACGTTATGGACCGCCAGCATCCAAGAGATTGATTTTCTTTGTCGATGATATTAACTTGCCATATGTCGAGACGTATGGTACCCAGAACGCGATTGCTTTGTTAACTCAGCACATGGTTCACGGAACTATTTTCGACAGAGGCGATCTTGGATTGAGAAAAGAATTAGTCGATATTCAATATATTGCTGCCATGAGTCCAAATGCAGGTTCTTTTACTATTTGCGAACGAGCGCAGAGGCAATTTGCTACATTTGCATGTCTCATGCCTTCTCGTCAAGACCTCACTACAATCTACAATTCACTTCTTCAAGGGCATGTCATGGGATTTTCACAAGCTATTGTTGATAGCTGCGATAAGATTGTTGATGCATCTTTAACTTTATATGATGAAATATTGAAGAGATATTTGCCTTCTGCAATTAAATTCACATATAACTGGAATTTAAGAGAACTTACGAATGTTTTCCAAGGTGTTTGTATGATGAAATCTGATTTTTACAGTACATTTCCTGACGTCGTCAAACTCTGGGCTCATGAATTCAATCGTGTCATATCCGATCGTTTCTTCAACGAATCCGAGCTGGAACTTTACAATAGTCTTTTAACTGATGTGATGAAAAAGCAATTGGGTCTCGCGAAACCAGATGATATTTTGAAAGACAATGTTATTTACACTTCATTTGCCAATTCCGTCAAAGGAGATTATTTACCAATTACCAGTATTGATCATTTGAAGAAAGTTTGTGATGCCAAACTTATAGACTACAACGAATCGAATGCTATGATGGATTTGGTTCTATTCGAACAAGCTGCTGGTCATATTACTAGAATTAGTAGAATTATTCAGCAGCCCAGTGGAAATGCAATGCTTATTGGCGTCGGAGGTAGCGGCAAACAGTCTTTAGCAAGACTAGCTGCATTTATTAACGGATTTGAAGTTAGGCAACTTCAGATTACTGGATCTTTCAAAGTAGATGATTTGTTGGAGGCTTTCCGTGAAATGTTTAAAGTTGCAGGAGTTAAAGGTATTCCTTTAATGTTCTTGATGACTGACACTCAAGTTATTGACGAGAGATTTTTGGTTTACATTAATGCTATCTTGTCTTCCGGCTGGATTTCTGGTTTATTCCCTAAGGATGAAATTGAAGGGTTGATAGGCAATCTTCGTAACGAAGCTAAGTCCCAAGGAATCCCTGATAGTCCTGATGCAATGTTGAACTTTTTAATTTCTAGAGTGAAGACCAATCTCCACGTTGTGTTGTGCTTTTCTCCAGTCGGAGATAAATTCCGCATTCGTGCAAGACGTTTCCCTGCATTGATCTTCTCTACTGCTATCGATTTTTTCCATGCTTGGCCCCGCGAAGCTTTGATTTCTGTCGCATTTAAATTCCTCGAGGAGGTTGAGTTGCCCACAGAAGAAATAAGACAACAACTGGCTATTCACATGGCCGAGGAGCACCTTTCCGTCACTGATAGATCTAAAAAGTATCTAGAAACTCAGGGGCGCTTTAATTATGTTACGCCGAAGTCTTTCTTGGAGCTTATTTCATTTTATAAGTACCTCCTTGAAAACAAACGTAAGAGTGTCACCAAATTGATTGATCGTTTAGATGTAGGTTTGTCAACATTGCGTAAAACTGCTACTGATGTCGCTGAATTGCAAGTTGACTTAACTAAGAGATTAGAAATGGTCGCTGAAAAGAAAATATCTGTCGGTATTCTCATTGATGAAATCGGTGTTCAGCGTGCCGATGCAGATGTGCAAAACGAGAAAGCTAACATAGAGGCTGCTAAGGCTTCGGAAGCATCTGGCAAAGCTGCTGTTATTGAGAAGCAAGCAGAAGGCGAACTAGCGGAAGCTCAGCCTGCCATGTTGGCTGCAGCTGAAGCTGTTAATTGTTTGAGTAAGAGTATGTTAACAGAGTTAAAATCTCTGTCGTCACCTCCCAATGGTGTTGATCTTGTTACAGCGGCTTGTTTGATCCTGCTTGAGAAAGAATACAAGAATTTTAAGTGGGACCGTGCGAAGAAAATGATGGCGAACGTCGATGCATTTAAGAACAGGCTCATAGCGTTCAGAGGTGAAGATATTACCGAGGATGATATCAAGAAGTTGGAACCGTACATGTCGAATGAACTCTTTGATGTTAAAATTATGGAGGGCAAGAGTATGGCTGCAGCTAATTTGTGTAATTGGTGTGTTAACATTTGCAGATACAATCGTATCTACGTTAAGGTAAAGCCTTTGATGGACTCTCTTGAAGCGGCTCGTGCTACTAAAGCAGAGGCGGAGGCGTCTCTTGCCGCTGCAAATGCAATTGTTGCTGCCTGCGATGAAAAACTGAAAGATTTAGCTGATAAGTTTGAGTTCGCTAATAACGAGAAGCTGAGTGTTGAAGCTCAAGCTGCTGCTGGTCTGGCTCGTTTAGGCTTGGCGGAACGGTTGGTCGGCGGTCTTTCTTCTGAAAATACGCGCTGGGGTAACGAAATCGAGGCTCTAAGGAACGCATCGACCACTTTAATAGGTGATTGTATGCTTGCCGCTGGTTTCTGCTCTTACACTGGTGCGTTTGATCAAGAAAACAGAGAAATTTTATGGAAGGCCACTTGGAGCCCTGATTTGGCTGAGAAGAGAATCCCTTTAACTCCTGGCGTTGATCCCTTGTCTATGCTCACTAACGATGGTAACAATGCCAAAATGATTTCAGAAGGCTTACCTGCGGATAGAATTTCTATTGAAAACGGTTCTTTAATTCTTAATTGCAAGCGGTGGCCGCTATTGATCGATCCTCAGGCCCAGGGCATTAAATGGTTGAGAAGTAAAGAAGAAGGAAGTGGTACTCTCCAAGTTTTCCAACTTAACCAAAAAGGTTGGCAAAGAAAGATCGAACAGGCCATTATCAATGGATATTCTGTTATCGTTGAAAATTTAAATGAAGATATTGATGCAACTCTTGATCCTGTCCTTTCTAGAGCTATCTACAAGAAGGGTCGTAATTTCTACATTAGATTTGGTGGTGAAGAGGTTGAGTATGATCAGAAGTTCAAACTATTCTTACAGACAAAACTTTCGAATCCTCACTACAAACCAGAAATTGCAGCTCAGTGTACTTTAATTAACTTTATCGCTACCGAAAGAGGTCTTGAGGACCAGCTATTGGCTAAAGTCGTAGGAAAAGAGTGCGCAGATTTGGAGATTAGAGCACAGGCATTACAAGCTAGTTTCCAGCAATACAAGATAAAGTTGGTGCAGCTTGAAGATGATCTTTTAGAAAGGTTAGCAAATGCTCCCGAGGATATTTTAAGTGATATTCCTTTGATCGAGGGTCTCGAAACTACTAAGAAAGCTGCCCATGAAATTCAAGAGGCCGTTATTCTAGGCAAGAAAACTGAAATTGATATTAACGCAGCTCGAGAAATTTATAGACCCACTGCATCTGAAGGAGCTATGCTTTATTTCTTGTTGACCAAGCTTTGCAACATCGAGCACATGTACCAATACTCTTTGGATAGTTTTGTATTCTATTTTTACAAATCCATCGATAGAGCTGAACCGGCTGAGAAAGTTATTGATCGCGTGAACAATTTAAAATCATGCTTACGCCTCACCATTTTCACTATGGCAAGTAGAGGACTTTTTGTAAGACATAAGTTAATTTACCTTGCCCAGCTTACATTTAATCTCATGAAGCGCGGCAATTTAGGTGAAGATTGCATGCTTAACGATTTTCACTTCAATTTCTTGGTTAGAGGGCCACGAAAAGTTGGAGAAGAAAATCCGATCCCTTGGTTATCCAAGTCAGCTTGGGAAGCGTGCTTAGCGCTAGTTGATCTTGAGGAATTCCAGAAATTTACCGGAGATCTTGTAGAAGCCGCGCCTCGTTTCCGGGAATGGTTCAATCATATTACTCCCGAATCTGAGAAGCTTCCTTTGGATTGGGCCGGCCTAGAAAGGGTGCCTTTTCAGAAGATGCTTGTGGTACGCTGCCTCCGCCCCGATCGTATTTCCACTTCATTGACTAGCTTTATTCGACAAGCCATGCCAAGTGGTGAGCAATATACTGAATGTGATAGTTCTCTTAGTTCTTTTGCTGTTTTGGATCAGAGTTTCTTAGACTCAGTTCCTACTACCCCCATTTACTTCATTATCTCCCCTGGTGCTAACATTATGGGTGATATGGACAACTTGGCAAATAAATATGGAATGGTACCTGGCGACTCATATCACCAGGTGTCGATGGGACAAGGACAAGATGTTATCGCTATGAGAAACTTAGAGATGGCTCACCGTCAAGGTCATTGGGTCATTTTGAATAACTGCCACTTGATGCCTAGATGGTTGATCGAGCTGGAGAAGAAGCTTGATGAATTTGCATTGGAAGGTTCTAACAAGAAGTTTAGACTCTTCTTGTCCTCTGATGCGTCGAACGGTATTCCTATTGGTATTTTGAACAGATGCATTAAGATCACTCAAGAGCCTCCTGCTGGATTAAAAGCGAATGTTAAACGTGCTTTTGCTTCTCTAAATAAGGAGAGTTTCGAAGAATGCGATACTAAGATGAAGAGTATTTTATTTGGTTTGTGCCATTTCCATGCCATTATGATTGAGCGCAAGATGTATGGACCAATGGGCTTTAACATGATGTATCCATTTTCAATTGGTGATTTAAGAGATTCTGGAGTCGTTCTTAGTAACTACATGGAGAACTCTGGAGGAGGGAAGATTCCTTGGGCAGACTTGAGGTACATTTTCGGTGAGATTATGTATGGCGGTCACATTGTCAATGATTTTGACCGAAAGATGTGCAACTCTTACCTCGAATTCTTCATGCGCGAGGAGTTATTGGATGAAATGGAATTGTTCCCATACAATGAAGAGGAGAAGAATCTATCATTTATGTCGCCAGGGCCTTCTCAATACGAAAAGTATCTTGAGCATATTGACCAAACATTAACTCAAGATACTCCGATTGCTTTCGGATTACATCCAAATGCTGAAATTGATTTCAGAACTACTATGTCTAACAACATTTTATCGATTATCCAAGAATTGCAGCCCCGCAGTGCCAAGAGTGGAGAGGGGGTGCTGTCACCAGACGAGATTTCCCAGCAGGTGCTTTCTGACGTATTGGATAAGTTTGGAGAGAAGAAATTCGATGTCGATGATATCGCGAGATCCCTCGAAGAGCAGGGACCTTACCAAAACGTTTTTATGCAAGAAATGGAAGTCATGAACAATTTGTTAGCTGAAATGATTAGATCGTTGAAGGAACTGCAACTTGGCTTCAATGGTGAATTGACTATGTCGGACACCATGGATACTCTTAAGACCGCTTTATTCTTAGATCGTGTCCCTCCTACATGGTCTAAGCGATCGTGGCCGTCATTGAGACCGTTGTCATCGTGGTCTCTTGACTTTTTGTCTCGCCTTCAACAATTAGAGGAATGGCAAAATAATCCTATTGATATTCCTAAAGTTACTTGGCTTTCTGGACTTTACAATCCTCAGTCGTTTTTGACGGCTATTTGCCAAGTCACTGCTCAGAAGAATCAATGGGAGTTAGATAAACTTGTTACTTGGACAGATGTATCTAAGAAGGTTGCAATTGAGGAAGTAGAATCTCTTTCTCGCGAGGGTGCTTATATTATTGGCCTCAGTCTTCAAGGATGCAGATGGGATCTTCAGAATGGCATTTTGGATAGATCCAAACCCAAGGAAATGTTCTGCAAGATGCCTATTATCAATGTGAGAGCTCTAGCCGCCGATAAGGTTGATGTATCATCAGGAATTTACGTTTGTCCTTCCTACAAGACAGAAATGAGAGGGCCCACGTTTGTCTTCTGTGCTCAGTTAAAGACTAAACATATTTCCGCGAAATGGGTGCTGGCCGGTGTTGCCATGATCTTGGACGTGATGTAAAA
>Ga0256307_1000090_pt1 | contig 13417 bp, 5 predicted proteins | sample ColtaT_4_FD_183671 | JGI IMG/M metagenome (GOLD analysis project Ga0256307, IMG submission 183671) | Metatranscriptome of freshwater microbial communities from Columbia River, Oregon, United States - Colum_Atlam_RepA_8d (Metagenome... | ecosystem: Environmental > Aquatic > Freshwater > River...
TATACCTATGTGATGCCCACCCGTGAAAACCGGTGGGAATGGAGCGCCGGCAGCAGCCACATGCTCTTTGGTGGCAGCCCGCTCTACAGCGTGGGGGATGTCAGAGGCCGATTGATTCTGGGCGATGACCGTTGCCGCACTACTATGGAAAGCGGATTGCAGCAGGTCAATTATCACGGCCAGACGCTAATGAACGGGCTGGAAGCGAGCTTGCTTGCCGGCTATGGCTGCCTCTATTCATCGGGAGCCCAGTGGCAGCTGGAGGCTGGCCTGTTGTCCAACAATGCTATTGACGCCGGCAGGCCGGGCGGGGACCGTTCCGGTTGGAACACCCGGCTGACCTGGCAGTACAGCCTCTGGGGCGGCGAATTAAGCAGCCAATTGGGGTATGCGAGCCTGGACGATGAGCGCGGCTACAGCGCCCTGCTGGCAAACGGCGCCACCCGGCAAGTGGACAGCTACTATGCGAACCTGCGCTACAGGCGCCCGTTGCGGCAGGGCCTGGCATTCTTGATAAACCTCAGTCACCAACAGCAGCACAGCAATCTAGAACCTTTTGAAAATCGTGGCACTGCTGCAGAAGTGGGACTTGCATTGGATTTCTAGACTTTTGCATGAATTTACAGGGGCTTACCAAAAGTACTTCATTTGACTTATTAAATGCTTGCCAGCCCCAGACCTGACAAGGTAAGCTTGGCCGGTTTGTATTAACACTGTCCAGCTTCCGGCAATTCGCTGGCAGCCGGGAAAGCAGTTACCAGTGGCTGATACAAAGATTAGTAAAGCAGTACCGCAGTAAGAAGGCTGGACCATGTGCCTGTCTGGAATGTATGCACCTTGTGACTACAGTCACATGGAGTAGCCACGCCGGCCAGTAGTATGGACGCCGCTAGAAGGAGCTTGGCTCCGCAAACCAATTTAGTGTCCCAAAAACCTCTAAGGAGATATCAAAGATGGCGTCCATTTCTACCGAAGCCAGAAACGAACTCATTGCCCTCTACACCGCAATGTTCAATGCTGCGCCTGGCGCAGCCAACCTCAACGACATGGTTGCAGCCGTTGAATCCGGCAAAAAATTGATCGACGTAGCCAATACCCTGGCTGCCAAACCAGATTTCGGCACTGTATACCCAGGCCTCCTGACTGCAGACGAATTCGCTGGACGCTTGGTTGCCAGCCTGCTTGGCAGTGAAGCCAGCCAGCCTACCAAAGACTGGGCAACCATCTGGGTCAAAGGCCAGTTGAATAGCGGCGTAAAGCCGGCAGGCGTCATTACCACCGCCGTACAGGCCCTGCGCGCTACCACCAACGCCGACTTCCTCAGTGCCAAAGCCATGCTGGCCAACAAAGTGGACGTTGCGTCCTACTACTCGGTCACCAAACTGCAGAGCAGCACCGACCTTAGTGCGCTGCAGGGTGTAATCAGCGGCGTAACGAGCACCGCTGCCTCGGTTACTTCCGCCAAAACGACCGTTGACGGCATTGCTGCCCCCGCAGGCCAGACCTATACGCTCACTACTGGTGTGGATATCTTACCAGGCACAGCAAACAACGATACCTTTAACGCTACCCACCTGACCCTGACCGGCAACGACGACATTCGTGGCGGCGCAGGCAACGACACCCTGATCATCACCGACACGGGCTCTACCCCGTTCACGCCGAACACCTCCGCTGCCTTTGACGGCATCGAGACCGTCAAGATCGTGAATATGAACGGGTCGGGCGCAACCGGCACCTCCGCCGTGACCGAGAAAGCAACAGTCACCTTCGCTCCCCTGGCAGCCGGCAAAACGCTCATTATCAACGGCCTGACCTTGACGGCCACCACTCTTGCCTTGCCTGCTGAGACTGTCGCAGCCGCCTTCCTGTCTGGCGCCACATTGTTATCTAGTAACTTAAATAGCTTTGGCAGCACCTACACTAACTGGGCGAATGCTGTAGTAACTGGCACCGCAGGCTCTACCAGCGTATTGAACGGCGCACTTAACACAACCTCCGGCGTTGCAACCAAAACATGGTCAGCCGCCGCCGGTGCGGACAGCAAAACGTTAACTTTTACGAGCGCTATCACTAACTCCAACGTCTCGGATTTGGAAATAACGGGCACGGGGTCAGCAGTAGCCGGTCAGGTTACTACGTACTTGTTTACAGCAGCACCTACGACCTTGAGCTACCTGTCGTTTTCAATCAATAACAACCCAACAGGCACCTCCGTTTTAGCGGCTGATACCGTGACCGGTGCGGGGGATGTCTTTGCAGCCGCTATTAACGCGGCGGCGGGGGCGACGGTCGCTGTTAACACAGCCGGTTCAGTTGCTGTTACTGGGAACTATACTATTGGGGCTATTACCTCCGTCGTTGCCGCCACTGGCGCGTTATCGGCTGCCCAGGCAACAGTTACTCGGACCGCCACTACTACCGCCAACACCACCATCCCAACCCTCGCCATCACCCAAGGCGCGGCAGAGACCTCGTCCTCCTACACCCAGGGCGGTGTTGATACCTTTACCGCGACTAAGTTTGTGGGTACCACCTCCTTCGTGAACGATGCCTCTACGAGCGGTGTGAAAATCTCCAGCTTGGCCGCTACCCAGGTGCCGACCGTCCAAGGTGACGGCGTTGCCACCGTCGGTAGCAACGAGTTTGGTTTTACCTCAGTAGCCAGCCCAGTGGTGAACCTACAGGGCGGCGGTTCGTCAGGCACCCTTACCCTCACGGGCACCTCGACCACAGCAGCGACAATAAACGTCAAAGATGCGCCGAAAACGTCCACTGGTACTACTGGTACTACGACAGTTGGCGTTGCAACGTTGTTCAATGATTCAACGTCTACAACAGGCACGCTGACGATCAACACAAGCAACTCCAACTTCACGACTGGCACGCTAAGCACCAAAGCTGGTTCAATCGTGCTGACAGGAAACGGCTCAGTAACGTTCGGTAGCACCACAACTGTGGCCGCTATCATTGATACTAACTTGACCAGCATAGACGCTTCCGGTTTGACGACTGGCGGCGTGTTCGCGCAGGCGCCTAACGCAACTACCTTCGTTACCTTCAAAGGCGGCGCGGGTGCAGATACCTTCGTGACCAACGGCGCCTATGCCTCTACTGCTGTAACGTCTATTGACGGCGGCGCCGGCATAGACACCCTCCAGTTGAACACCTATACTGATGGGAACACAGCGGAGCTGGCTGCTAGGTACACCGGCTTTGAAACTCTGAAAACCCCGGGCGCTATGGACATGTCGCTGTACCCTGGCATCACTGCAGTAACGGCAACCGCAAGCGGCGTGGCTTTGACGAACTTAAATGCTACCCAGGCGGCGGCAGTTAAGCAGCAAGATACCAGTGCCGGTTTGAGTATCGGGCTGCGCGACTCGTCTGGCCTGGCTGACGTGGTTAAACTGTCTACCTCTACCACAAGCACATCGTCCTCAGGGTCGGCCGTTAACGTCACCGCACTAGTAATTACCGGTGTAGAGACACTGAACTACACCAACGGCTCTACTTCTACTTCCGCCAGCACACTGTCATTCGCCGGCTCCGGCTCTACAGGCCTGACTACGTTGACTGCTGCCGGCAGCAAGCCGCTTGTTGTTGATTTGGCAGCATCCGGTACACCTTTACACGCCACTACACTGACCACGATTGATATGTCAGCGATTACTGCGCAGCTGACAGGCACCAACACTCTTACACTGAAGGATACGGTGGGTGGACATGCCCTTACCAATGGCCTGACCATTACTACAACTGCCGGTGACGACATTATCAGTCTGGGTACTAATAGTATAGATACGCTTGCATCTGGCGTTGTTGCAACAGTCAACGCTGGCGCAGGTAACGACAACGTGACGGTTACTTTGGGGCAGCTGTACACAGCCGGCTCAGGCTGGCTGGCTGTCAATGGCGGCACCAATGGGACTGCTGGTGATACCCTGACGATATCGGACACCACCGTAACCACCGTGAATGATGGGATCTTTGCACACGCAACGGGCTTTGAAAACCTTGCGCTCTCACACACCACGGGCAATATGTCCTTCACTACGGGCGGCTTCTTTAATGCAGCCTTCCCAACGGGTGTGACGATTACCAGTGGCGCCAGCGGTGCCACCAATGTGACCTTAGACGCTACGCTGTACCAATCGGCAGTGAAGTTTACAAACGTTGGCACAACAGGCGTTCAAACGGTGACGGGTACCAATAGCGCGGATACGATAACTATCACCTCCGCGGCTGCCACCACCGGTGCGTCCACAGTCGTTATTAATGGCGGCGCTGGGGCGGATACGATTAGCGTTACTGATGCGTCAGCCTTAGTTAGTGGTTCTATAAGCATCACTGGGGGCACAGGTGCAGATAACATAACGCTGGCCTTAGCCGGCGTCGCTACCGCGGCTTCGGTTGCCACGCTTGTTGTTGCGGCCGGGGACAGTTTCGCTGGTGCAGCAGATACCGTGACCGGGTTCTATGCGACTGGATCAACCCGCTATGTAGACACTATCGACTTCTCTGGAAATGCCATCAAGCCAGCCACCGCCATAGCTACAACGGCTGTGAGCGGCAGGGCGATTAGCGACCTGAACTACTCTGTCGCCACCTCAGGTCTGATTACCTTTGGCGGTACGTCTGCCTCTACCGTGACAGCTGCCATAGTAGAGACAATGTTCGCTAATCAGCTTGCTTACCAGCTTGCTAACCTTGAAACAGTTGTCTGGGCTGACGGCATCTCTACCGGCAAGACCTACGTCTTCAACCACAACGTCTTGGGCGACTCTGAAGTCATCCTGGTTGGGGTTCAAGGCACAGCAGTTGGCGCCGCAGCCGCGACGGCCAACCTGATCGGTATCGCTTAATTATTTACTACTAAACCCCACCCCTCTCACAAGGAGGGCGTGGAACCACAAGAGGCTGGCCCCGCAAGGGCTGGCCTTTTTGTTGTGTGGGGGGTGGCCAAAAAAAGAGTGGGAGGAAATAGCTTACTACTGATTAACGTGGACTAAGAACATCAGTTACTCCAATGCTTGGTGAATCTCTAATTACCAGTTTATTGATTAATTCTGCGAAACCATTGTCGTGAATGTAGGTATCGATCTAGCTTAATTTGCAGGAACGGGAACACATAAAGCTTGCAATCATCAGGATGTAGAATGAATTTACAGAACTGTTTGTGATAGTTTTAAGGTGCTTTAAATGTTCACCACGTATTTTTTCAGGCAAATAAGCCTGTACAGAGTTGTAAAAAAGTTGGTATGTGGGGCGGGCCTTTTAGACAATGTGAAAAGTGACTCAGTAAAAAGATTCAACAATTTAAATCAGGCGAGAAAGTAGCACGTGCAAGACAAGAAGATTAAAAAGAGAAAAAAAAATAAAGATAAAATTAAGCAACGAGTTTCATCTCCACCTCAAGCCCCGTCTGAGCAGCAGATCAACGAATTATTTGCCTGCTATAAAGCAGCAGATTTTGTGTTGGCGCAGGCGCTAGCTGGGGCGCTAACTCAAACATTTCCAGATCACGCATTTGGGTGGCGGGTGTTAGGCCTAATAAATAACAAGGCTGGGAGGCTGCAAGAATCGGTAGAGTCCATGCAGCAAGTTGTTCGATTACAGCCAGGTGATGCCGAGGCCCATAACAATCTTGGTGTTATATTAGAAAAGCTTGGGAAGACAAGAGAGGCTGAGGGTGCTTATCGAAAAGCGATTAGTCTTAATCATGACTTTTCTTATGCGCACAACAATCTTGGGAATGTGCTCAGAACTTTAGGATACACGGAGGAATCTGAGGGCAGCTACCGCGAAGCGATACGTCTAAAGCCCGATTACGTTGACGCCTACAATAACCTTGGCAATATCCTCAAGGATCTAGGCCGCTTGAAGGAGGCGGATACAAGCTACCGTGAAGCGATCCGACTCAATCCAAATTACTCCGACGCGTACAATAACCTTGGTAATCTTCAAATAGATCTTGGTCACCCGAAAGACGCGGAGACCAGCTTTCGAAATGCCATTACCCTCAACCCTAATATTCCCGATGTGCACAACAATTTAGGAAACACTCTTAAAATTTTAGGCCACACGAAAGAGTCTGAAAATTGCTACCGAGAAGCGATACGTTTAAACCCAAATTATGCCGAAGCATACAATAATCTTGGCGTTACCCTTCAGCATACTGGGCGCTTAGGCGATGCTGAGACAAGTCTTCGTGCAGCGATCAGGCATAAATCCGATTATGCAGAAGCCTATAGCAATCTTGGCAGTGTGCTCCAAGATCTCGGGCGTCTAAGTGAAGCTGAGGACTCTCTTAAAGAGGCGATTGCCCTCAAGCCAGTCTTGGCTGATGCGCACATTAACCTTGGTATAGTACTCCGGTGTCTCGGGCGCTTGAGTGAGGCGTTGATCAGTAGTCGGGAGGCAGTTCGCCTAAAACCAGATTCCCATCAAGCTCACAACAATCTTGGCGCCATCTTCCAGGATCTCGGCCGTGTTGGCGAAGCAGAGATAAGTCTTCGAGAATCTATCCGGATAAACCCTGAGTTCGCAGAAGCACACAATAATCTCGGAAATGTGCTGTGCCAGCTCGGTGACCTCAATAATGCCATGCTCTGTTTTCTAGAGTCGATCCGTCTTATGCCTGATTTACATTTATCGCATAGCAATCTGGGAAATATATACAAGAGTTTGGGGCGGTTTAGTGATGCAGAGTGTTGCTATCGAGAGGCTATACGTCTGAAGCCTAATTTTGCCGGCGCTTACAACAATCTAGGCACCTTGTGCATCGCGCTTGGGCGACTAGGGGAGGCCCATGTATATCTTTTTGAGGCAATCCATCTTGATTCAGAGTGTGTTGAAGCACTCGCTTCTTTAGGTAACCTGCTTGCAACCATTGGACGATTGGCTGAGGCAGAAGCGTGTCTTTTGAAAGCAGTCTCTCTTAAATGGGATTTTCCTGAAGCCCACAACAATTTAGGCGTTTGTTACCAAAATTTGGGTCGCATGGACGAAGCGCAAGCAAGTTTTCGGGAAGCGATGGCTGTAGGGCGTGATTATTGGGATGCCCATAGTAATCTGCTGTTTGCACAAAATTATGTTGTCTCATTATCGGGGGAAGTTATTTTAAGTGAAGCAAAGTCATACGGTTTCAAAGCCTCAGCAAAGTCAGAACCAAAGTTCAACACATGGTTTGTTGAGCCTGATACAAGAAAGCTGCGAATTGGTTTCGTTTCTGGGGATTTCCGTAATCATCCTGTCGGGTTTTTTATCGAGGGGTTACTCAAGCACCTGGATAAGAAGCAATTTGCTGTTGTCGCTTTTACAACTGCGCCCCACGAAGACGAGCTGACTCCTCGCTTGCAGTCATATTTTGAAGAATGGATCCCCTTATATGGATTAAATAATGCGGAGGCGGCCACGGTTATCCATGGGAAAAAAATAAACATACTATTGGATCTCTCAGGGCATAGTGCCTACAACCGACTCCCTGTTTTCTCTTACAAGCCCGCACCGATTCAAGTGTCTTGGCTGGGGTACTTTGCGACGACGGGCTTGCCAGAGATGGACTATTTTTTGGGGGATCCTTATATGTCCCCGAAGAGCGAACAGCACCACTTCACTGAGCGGGTTAAGAGCCTCGCGGAGACCTGGCTGTGCCTTACCCCACCCAGTCTGTCAGTTGCGATATCTTCCTTGCCAGCGCTGACCAAGGGTTACGTCACCTTTGGTTGTTTTGGTAATATATCAAAGATGAACAACAAAGTTGTCGAAGTATGGTCCAAAATACTGCATCGTGTTCCTGATTCAAAACTATTTCTGAAGGCGAAACAGTTACTCGATCCGGGTGTTGCTAAAGAAACCCAAAATCGTTTTGCTCAGCATGGTATTAGTAGCAACCGTGTAATTATAGAAGGGAATTCGCCAAGAATTAACTATTTTGAAGCATACAACCGCATTGATATAGTTTTAGATACCTTTCCTTATCCGGGAGGGACAACTTCTATAGATGCGCTGTGGATGGGGGTGCCCGTATTGACGCTAAAGGGCGCCCGGTTCTTGTCTCATCTGGGCGAGTCCATCGCACACAACGCGCAGCAATCAAACTGGATTGCGCAAGACTGTGACGACTATGCTGTAAAGGCGATCGCATTTGCCAGCGAACTTCAATACCTAGCCAATCTAAAAGCCACACTGCGAGAGCGAGTCTTAAATACCCCCTTGTTCGATGCGCAGCGATTTTCTAACAACTTCGCAGATGCCTTGTGGGAAATGTGGGAAGAAAAATCTAAGGCTGCCCTTGGCTATCGGTTATCTCAAGACCCATCTGAGCAACAAATTAATGAAGTATTTGCCTACTATAAAGCAGCAAATTTTGTGTTGGCACAGGAGCTTGCTGGGGCGCTGACTAAAGAGTTTCCAAATCACCCATTTGGATGGAGGGTGTTAGGCCTAATAAATAGCAAGGCTGGGAGACTCCACGAATCGTTAGAGTCCATGCAGCAAGTTGTTCGACTAGAGCCCGGTGATGCTGAGGCCCACAACAATCTTGGTTTTATATTAGAAAGGCTTGGGAAGACAAGAGAGGCTGAGGGTGCTTATCGAAAAGCGATTAGTCTTAATCATGACTTTCCTTATGCGCACAACAATCTTGGGAATGTGCTGAGAGCGATAGGATATGCGAAAGAGTCTGAGATCTGCTATCTCCAAGCAATAAGTCTTAAGCCTGACTATGCCGAAGCTTTTAATAACCTTGGTAGTCTACAAATAGAGCTCTGTCGCCCGACAGATGCCGAAATTAGCTATCGAAAGACCATTAGTCTCGATCCGAACTATCCGGATGCCCACAACAATCTTGGTAATATACTTGCGGATTTGAGTCGTCTGACCGAAGCGGAAGCAAGTTATCGCGAAGCGATACGTCTTAAGCCGGATTCGCCAGCAGCCCATAATAATCTGGGTACTCTGCTTCATAAGCTCGGGCATTTTGGTGAGGCCGAGGGCAGTCTTCTTGAAGCAATACGTCTTAAGCCCGACTATGCTGAGGCTTATAATAACCATGGTATCTTACTCGCACAGCTCGGACGTCTAATCGAAGCTCAGATCAGTCTTCTTGAGGCAATACGTCTCAATCCAAATTTCCCTGATGCCCACAACAATCTTGGTAATGTACTTGCGGATTTGAGTCGTCTGAGCGAAGCGGAAGCAAGTTTTCGCGAAGCGATACGTCTTAAGCCAGAGTCGCCAGCAGCCCATAATAATCTAGGTACTCTGCTTCACAAGCTCGGACATTTTGTCGAAGCCGAGGGCAGTCTTCTTGAGGCGATACGTCTCAATCCGGACCTTCCGGATGCGCATAACAATCTTGGTAATATACTTCAAAATTTCGGTCGCCTGAGTGAAGCGGAAGCAAGTTTTCGCGAAGCGATACGTGTAAAGCCAGACTTTCCCGATGCCTACATTAACCTTGGTGTAGTACTTAAGAATCTCGGAAGGCTGAGCGAAGCAGAATCAAGTTATCGCGAAGCGATACGTGTTAAGCCGGATTCGCCTACAGCCTATAATAATCTAGGTCTTCTACTTCATAAGCTCGGACATTTTGGCGAAGCCGGGAGCAGTTTTTCTGAAGCAATACGTCTTAAGCCCGACTATGCCGAAGCTTATAATAACCATGGCATCTTACTCTTAGAGCTCGGACGTCTAATCGAAGCTCAGATCAGTCTTCGTGAGGCGATACGTCTGAACCCGAATTTTATTCAAGCACACAGCAATCTTGCCGTTACCCTCCAAAGACTTGGACGTCTAATCGAAGCGGAGATCAGTATTCGTGAGGCGATATGTCTGGGCCCGGATTTCACTGATGCATACATTAATCTTAGCGCTATTCTCCAAGACCTCGGCCATCTTGAAGAAGCGGAGATCAGTTGTCGCGATGCGGTACGTCTTAAGCCAGACTCGATAGGAGCGCACACTAATCTTGGCAGTATATTACAAGACCTCGGCCGTCATGACGAAGCAGAATACAGTTATCGCGAAGCGATACGTCTTAAACCAGATCATCATGAGGCGCGCACCTATCTTGGTCTTACAATGCTGTCACGTGGTAATTTTAAAGATGGTTTGGATATGTATCAATCACGTCTAGATGTGGAAGAGTCATTAAAATCTAGGCGCAATTTTGCTCCCCCGTTGTGGTTGGGAGATAAGCCCCTGGCAGGGAAGACGGTGCTCCTTCATGCGGAACAGGGGCTTGGCGATACAGTTCAATTTTGTCGCTACGTTCCAATGGTGGCCGCACAAGGTGCTAGCGTAATTCTTGAGGTCCAAAGATCTCTGACCAAGTTGCTGCAGGATTTTCCTGGGGTCTCTGTGTTAGTTGCAATGGGCGATCCCTTGCCGGCTTTTGATTTTCATTGCCCACTGCCAAGCCTGCCCTTGGCGCTTAAGACTGAAATTGAGTCTATTCCGCAAGCCAAGAGTTATCTAAAGGCAGAGCCTGATCGTGAAAAATATTGGAAGGAACAACTTAACAGCGATCGCATTAAGATAGGCATTAGCTGGCAGGGTAGCAAAACTAAGGTCGATAGGGGTCGGTCGTTTGATGTCTCTCTCTTTGAGAAAATCGCTCAGCTACGGAAAGTTCAGCTGATCAGTCTGCAAAGAGGATACGGCTCTGAGCAGCTGATGAACCTGCCAAAAGGTATGGAGGTAGTAAACTTAGGGGATGACTTTGATACTGGTGGCGCCTTTGTAGACACGGCTGCGGTGATGAAGAATCTCGACTTGGTCATCACATCTGACACGGCGATTGCGCACGTTGCGGGTGCGCTGGGGGTCAAGGTATGGGTTGCCCTCAAGCATGCACCTGACTGGCGCTGGCTGCTCGACCGAGAAGACAGCCCGTGGTATCCGTCCATGCGGCTGTTCCGACAGCAAACGCGCGAAGATTGGCGTGGCGTCTTTGGTCAAATTGAGCAAGCGCTTGTGGAACTTATAGCTCAGAAGGAGAAATATTATGAGTGAGCCATTCAACACGCCAGAGGCCCCTGTCTCCTGGGGCGAGTTGATCGACAAGATCACAATCCTCGAAATTAAAAGCGTTCGCATGACCGCTCCACAGGCAATTGCCAACGTTAACGTGGAGCTTCATTTACTCAATGGAAAAGCCCAAGCCATGCTCGCGGCACGGTCAGACGTGGTGAGGATAAAGCAAGAGCTAACAGTTGTGAATGAGTCCTTGTGGGACATTGAAGATAAGATTCGTGAAAAGGAGGCCGTCAACGATTTTGGGGAAGAGTTTATTGCGTTAGCTCGCGCTGTCTATAAGACAAATGATCATCGTGCCGCAATAAAGAAAGAGATCAACAATATCCTTCAATCGAAATTGGTAGAGGAAAAGAGTTATGCGGAAACCTGATAAAGACAGGGCGCTATTATCTAAAGGGAGGCTGTTTACTGTATCTTTTGGACGAGCACACCGCACACAATGCACAGCTGTCCAAATGAATTTCACAAGACTTTGAGGTATACCAACAAGGTGAGCCCATTCTCTTCATGTCTTCAGTACCTCGCCGGTATAAAAGCCACACCGCGAGATCGAGCTTATAAAGAGTCACTCTTTTTGACAATAAAATCAACCCATGCGTAATAAGTTTAATCAAATCTCAAAACCCAAAGTGCGCGCTGCTATTAATCCCGCAGTGGCGCAGCAGGTTGCCGCAAAACTAGCGCAAGGACTGGCTATCCATAATTGTAGTGGTTCAATAAAACCGGACACCAACTTGGGTGGTGGTAATCCCCCCTAAAAACCACCGGGCTCAAAAGTAGAAAATTCTCGTAACATTTACCCGAGGAGTTTCTACATGAAGAAGTCAAAGTTCACCGACAGCCAGATCATCGCCATCCTGAATCTGGCTGAAGCTGGTACGCCAGTGCCTGATCTGTGCCGTGAGCACGGCATCAGCTCCGCTACGTTCTACAAGTGGCGCGCGAAGTTCGGCGGCATGGATGCATCCCTGATGGCTCGCATGAAGGAGCTGGAGGAAGAGAACCGTCGGCTCAAGAAGATGTACGCCGAGGAGCGTCTGAAGTCCGAGATCATCCAGGAGGCCATGTCAAAAAAGTGGTAGCGCCATCTCAGCGTAAAGAGATGGCGGTGCAGGCAGTAGCGCAACACGCAATCAGCATTCGGCAGGCCTGTGAGTTCTTTCAGGTGAGCGAGAGCTGCTACCGCTACAAGCGCAAGCTGTCGGACGAGAATGTCGAGATAGCTGATTGGCTGATCCGTCTGACGCACAACCAGCGCAGCTGGGGCTTTGGTCTGTGTTACTTGTTCTTGCGCAACGTGAAAGGCTTTGGCTGGAATCACAAGCGTGTGTACCGGATTTACCGGGAATTGGAGCTGAACCTGCGGATCAAACCCAGAAAGCGGCTAATACGAGAAAAGCCGGATGCCCTGGAAATTCCGTCCATGATCAACCACTGCTGGTCGATGGACTTCATGCACGACAGTCTTGCTGATGGCAGATCGTACCGTCTGTTCAATGTGATCGACGATTTCAACCGGGAAGGGTTGTGCATCGACGTGGATTTCTCACTGCCGGCTTTACGGGTGATCAGGGCGCTGGATCAGGTGATCGAGTGGCGAGGCAAACCGGCGATGATCCGTTGTGACAACGGGCCAGAGTATGTGAGCAGCGCGCTGACAATCTGGGCCGAGAATCGCGGCATCAAGCTGCTCTACATTCAGCCAGGCAAGCCGCAACAGAATGCTTATGTTGAACGGTACAACCGCACGGTGCGCTATGACTGGCTGGGCCAGTACCTGTTCGACACGCTGGATGAAGTGCAAGAGTTCGCGACCCGCTGGCTATGGCACTACAATCACGAACGTCCGAACATGGGACTTGGAGGCATCACCCCCAAACAGAAGTTGGCCCTTGTGGCCTGAACCTACTTTTGAGTGCGGTTACAAATGGGGGGATTACCCAACCATCCAGGATTCGCCATCGTTGTTCTTCGCCTATAACAATGGTATTGCCGCTACGGCGGCCAACATCACTGTCGAAAATGTCGATGGACGCCATCTGATGACCGGCCTTGTTGATTTTCAAATAGTGAATGGGGGCCAGACTACTGCAAGTATTCTCAACGCCAGAAAGAAGGATCGCCTTTCATTAGGTGGTGTCACCGTTCAAATGAAGCTGACAGAGGTCAGCCGTGACGATGCCCATGACTTGATCCCGAAAATCGCACAATTTGCCAACACACAGAACAAGGTTGCTGTTGCTGACTTCTTTGCCAATCACCCTTTCCATATCAAGATCGAAGAGATCTCGCGACGGCTTCAGGTTCCCGCGAAAGCTGGGGCGAGAGTCCAAAGCAAGTGGTTCTACGAACGTTCGCGCGGACAGTTCCAGAA
>Ga0256307_1000097_pt1 | contig 13181 bp, 12 predicted proteins | sample ColtaT_4_FD_183671 | JGI IMG/M metagenome (GOLD analysis project Ga0256307, IMG submission 183671) | Metatranscriptome of freshwater microbial communities from Columbia River, Oregon, United States - Colum_Atlam_RepA_8d (Metagenome... | ecosystem: Environmental > Aquatic > Freshwater > River...
AAAGAAACTAAAAATTTTAATAAAAAATGACTCTTAAACAAGATAAAGTTAAATTGATGTCGCTGTTTTGTGGTGGCTTAATTTTTTTAACTCTTATCGTTTCGCTCACTGCTTGGGCAACGAAGCATGCGATTTATGGTGGACCGCGATTTTCTAAAACTTTTAGACAATGTGTGCTTCAGGTGGCTGGATTTATACCAAAAGCTAAATCAACAATCACTATTCTGGATCATGTCCGTCCGCCTAGAGGTGTTCTAAATCTGTACAGTAATTACTTTGTAAGCGCTGGGAATTTAACTGCTAACACCGGTTACTTGTTAGTTCCGAGGCTTAGATTTGACGGTGTGAATGAAGTTTTGCTGGTTAACACATCAAACGGGATGCAGCGGAGTATTTTTACTGATTTAAATCATCGCAATTCCGTTAATTATAGTGACGTTCTTAGTGCCAGCGAGGCTAAAAGGGTGGGGTCAATCTCCAGTCGAAACAGATTGTTTCATCCAATTTTAATTAAATCCGGTTTGCTTGTTTACTTAATTCCGTCAAACGATTTAATAGCTGTAGATTTAAAAGATGCTACGGAAGAGAAATGGCGGATCCGAGGGAGTTTTCATCATTCAATTGAAACTGATTACGATGGTAATCTATGGGTGTGCGGATCTGTTGAACCTGGGCAATTAGATTTCAATGGTTCTAAGTCTAGTCATTCGAATTATAGTTATGATGATCAGTGTATGGTTAAAGTTTCTGTGGATGGAAAAATTTTAGATGCGATAAGTGTGTCTGATTTAGTTGTTGGCTGTGGTTTAGAGTATTTACTTTATGGTTTATCCAATCCGGATAGCATTTTTGACCCAATTCATATTAATCAAATAACTCCAATTGTAAGGGATTCAGGTGTTTTTCGGAGGGGTCAATTGCTAATTTCTCTTCGGAATCTATCGACGATACTATTGTTTGACCCTAAGAGTAGGAAAGTGGTTTGGCACAAAAGTGGCCCATGGATGAATCAGCACTGCGTAATGTTTACTGATGACTCGAAGTTTTCAGTCTTAGATAACCACTCTTTCGCGTCTGGAGAATATTGGTTCAATTCAAATTGGAGAACTCGCATCATTTCACAGGATATTGCAACAGATTCAATTGAGGAGGTTGTGTTCAACCGAGAAAGCCCACGAAAATTTCGTATTCCAATAGAAGGAAGAGCGTTGCCGTTAGGTGGCGAAAGTTGGTTAATCGAGGACTGCCTTAACGGTACGATAATGGTTTTCCGAAAGCAGAAGTTAGTTTTTAAATGGTCAAATATCTATCCGGATAAAACCGTTGGAATCTCATCGTGGTGTCGATACATGACATTAGATCAAGTTCCTGAATCTATGTTACTCAACTGAGCTTTAGTTGTGGTTTTCTTTCAATTTACAGTGGAAAAAGGGGGCGCCCGCAGAATGATGATCGGTAATGACACCAGAGGAGACGTTTGGACAGTTGCTGGGGCTTAGTAAGGTAGGGCGTGTTATGGAGGATCTGAAGTAAGCTCTTCGACCTTCTTGGTGAAGGTCGAGAGGGCGCCGCTTTTTGGCTGGAAGAAAGGACGCGCGCCGGCACCCCGGTCGTCTTCCGTGACCATGTCGCGCCGATTCAGTGGTGAAACCTGAAAGCTTTCAAGGATGAGTGCGTAATGGTCTGCGTGCTTCCTAGAGGGCGACGCAGCGCCGATGGTAAGGTCTACTGTTTCACCCAGCCCTGAGAAGGGCGCTGCAAGCACTTCATGTACGAGTGCAAGGCCTTCGCCCTAACCTTTATCCGTGAGATGCCGGCCAAATCGTGAACGAGAGTGGCCCTCGGACGTGGAGGATGCAATTCGACCTGTTGAAGACGGCGCATGTGTGGTTGAGCTTCGACAATGTGGCATCGGCGGGAGCCGCCGAGATGAACCGGCTCAAAGGACACAACTACCTCACGGTGTTCGCCGACCTAATGGCCATGGTTCTGCTTTTTGGCACGCCAAGAAAGGATTCCTGGGTTTGGTCGGTTTTTAATGAGGAATTGCTTCGACAGAACGGGTATCCAAGGCCGATCTGGCATATGGCGAGTGAGATTAGAACCGCCTACACCAAAGGCGTAAGCGGCAACCTCGGGAACGCTCGGGTTGCGTACGACACGTTCCACGTCATCCATAATGTGCTGGAAGCTTGTGGGTAGGTTGGAAGGGCCGAGAGCCCGCCAGGCGCCGGGAAGCGGGACCGTTAAGAGCTGAAGAGTTGGATGTTGCTCAAAAATCATGTGAACTGGACGAAAATGGAAGCCCCTAACAGGGAGTTGATGGCCTTGGGTGGGTGTTTGACGGGCATGCTCATGAGATTAGGCGGGTCCTTTAAGGCGGCTACGAACGGGTGGATGCCGAGGACCCTAGGAAACTGTTCCGAAACTGGAGCGCCTTAGAGCATGCGATGCTGGGGCAAACCGGAGAACCGCTCGAGTCGGTCGCCAAAGCTACCCGGATAGTCGCGGGTCACTTGGAGGGAATCCTTGCCAATAGGACTCGAGGTCTAATGATCGCTTTCAAGGAGGGGCTCAACAGTCTGTTCTCAGTCGTGAAGCGCGATGCTCGTGGGTACCGGACGGTGGAGTAGATGGCCGCCATGCCCTACTTCGTCGCTGGAAATCTGATCCAACCATGCTACTAACCTAATAAAATCAGTAAAAATTAGATTTCTTAATCAAGTTGCTAAATATGTCAATGGTTTTAAACAATGACACAATTAAACCGAGTCGGGAATCTGCTTCATCGCTCCTGGTGGATAGTATTACTTGAATCGAGCGCGTTTGGTTTAGCAGTGATCGGGCCATGGCTGTGGATTCAATTTCGAACACAGCCTACTGCAAACCAGTTTTTCTTCACCGCTCGACGGGAAATACCCAAATACGGTTTCATAAATGTGACCTTGGGTTCACAAGTGGAGGAAAGCCTAGGAGCTTCAGAGCTCTTCAATGGTCATTTTATAAATGTTCGATCTCAGCGAGTCTCGGTGTTTGCCGCTAATTGGAAACCTGGTCAAGGTGATCTTGGTTCAGTGGGACACACGCCGGAAAAATGTTGGGTTGGTACCGGGTTCAAAATCGTTCCCTATGGTGGACCATCCCAAATGTTTATATCAATCGCCGGGATACAGATTCCATTTCAATGCCGCGTTTTTAAGCACAGTGATCTAGCAGTCCCAGAGATAACTTTGTGGGCAGCATGTATTGATGGCCAGTGGGATGAAATTCCGTATGAGCCCCCGTTAGAGCCGGTTGAGCATGATGGGAGCGCTCTAAACCGATTTCAAGAAATAAAGGCATCGTATAGGAATCGGTGGGCATTTTTTCGCGAGCGTTTACTTTTCAGATCAAATCTGGCCGCCCGCAAACAGGTTGTCCGTTTTTCAACTCCACTTACCACTGACTGGCAACCAGCGCTTGTAGAACTTTCTGCCTTTGCCAAACTATGGTTAGAGCCTAATTAAAACTTAGGCATCGGGCAGCGCAAAATTCCAGCTCAAATTTAAAAAAGTCCATTAAATTTCTAAATCTAATATGAAAGTTGTTATACTTTGTGGCGGCAAAGGTACCCGCCTACGTGAGGAAACAGAGTATCGCCCAAAACCGATGGTGCCGATAGGAAATCGACCTATTCTTTGGCATATAATGAAGACTTACGCTCATTATGGGCATAAAGAATTTATTCTTTGCCTCGGTTACAAGGGTGATATGATAAAGGACTATTTTCGAAACTACCTTTGGAATACTTGTGACGCCACCTTAATGTTGGGGCGTAACCCGGCAGTCCAATTTCACGATCGGCACACCGAAGAAGATTGGAGCGTGACGTTAGCGGATACGGGCGAAGACTCGATGACTGCCTATCGCGTCAAGCAGGTCGAGCGATACATACCAAAAGGTGAAGCCTTTCTTTTAACTTATGGTGACGGCCTCGCAACTATTGATATTGAGGCATCCATTTCAGCACACAGGACTGCTGGCAAGATTTGTACGATTTCGGCCGTGCACCCGGCAGGTCGTTTTGGCGCTCTGCGCCTAGAGGAGGATGGAACTATTCATGCCTTCAGCGAAAAACCTCAGTTTGAGGATACCTTTGTTAATGGTGGATATATGGTTTGCGAGCATCGCATATTTGAATACATTCACAATGATTCGGGAATGATGTTGGAACGGCAACCGATGGAAGATCTTGTGCGTGATGGTGAGTTGCATTCCTACCGTCACGATGGTTTCTGGCAACCCATGGACACTTACCAGGAAGCCATGCACCTCAATAAGCTGTGGTCTGAAGGTAAAGCTCCGTGGAAAGTTTGGTAACACCCTTTATGAGCTTCTCCAATACCTATCGCGGTAAACGAGTACTGGTAACCGGTCACACCGGCTTTAAGGGAGCTTGGCTCTGCGAATGGTTGCTATCCCTTGGAGCTAATGTTAGTGGCTTTGCACTCCAACCACCGACCAAACCCGCTCTGTTTGATCAACTCCAGCTTTCTGATAGAATTAACGACTCTAGAGGAGATATCCGTGATGCAGCAGCAATAGCCGAAAGGGTTCGTTGCGTTCAGCCAGAATTTATATTTCACTTAGCGGCACAGCCTCTAGTGAGGTTATCCTACGACAAGCCGGTTGAAACCTACTCAACCAACGTCATGGGCACCGTACACCTCTTGGAGGCAGCGCGGCAACTCAGCGATCGCTGCACGATCATTGGCGTCACCACTGACAAGTGCTACGAAAACCGCGAATGGGTGCATAGCTACCGGGAGGAGGATCCTATGGGGGGGCACGATCCCTATAGTTCTTCTAAAGGTGCAGCCGAGTTAATCATAGCAGCCTATCGGCGATCCTATTTTTCTTCACCAAACTCGAGGATTCGCCTCGCCTCAGCGCGCGCCGGGAATGTGATAGGCGGTGGTGATTGGGCCCTCGATCGAATTGTACCTGATTGTATTCGAGCGTTGAGTAAGAATGAGTCGATTGTGGTCCGAAACAGAGTAGCGACTCGGCCTTGGCAACATGTACTTGAGCCATTGAGCGGCTATTTGTGGTTGGGTGCACAGCTCTCAAAAGGTGAAACACCGCCGCCGGCATTGGCGTCAGGGTTTAATTTTGGTCCATCATTGTCTTCCAACCGATCAGTTGCTGACTTGGTGCAAGAGATAATAAAACATTGGCCAGGACCGGTTGATTATGATGTCACTACCAATGCCGTTCACGAGGCTAAGTTGCTGAGCCTCGCAATTGATAAGTCACAACACTACCTCAACTGGTCTCCAGTTTGGGGTTTCGAACGAACAATTGCTGAAACGACTGCCTGGTACCTTCAAAACAAACAAAGTAGTCAGCAGGGTGCCGCCGCTGCCGTTGCACAAATTGCAGCCTACACTTCTGACGCAGGTGCATTGGGCCTCCCGTGGAGTCTTTGAGGCCAATCACACCTGGGCTGATGTGGCAGTACTGCCAGCTGCCCCAAAAAGCGCATTCAACCTGACAACAATGTACGCACAGTTGTTGGTTGTTCGCTGGTTAGTTTGCAAGGAATTAGTTGTGAATCGATAGTCACTTACTGTTGGAAATCTGCAGTCGAAAATCATTAGAATAAATGAACCGATCGAGCCCACAAGAACTCAAGGCTGAAATCCTCCGCCTAACTCGCGCTTATTCGGCGCTGACCCATCGGGCGAACCGACCGGGCGAGGATGCCTCGCCCGGCGCGTGGCTACCCGGTCAGACGATCCCGTATGCCGGGCGCGTCTTCACGGAAGATGAGGTCGAGGCCGCTGTAGGCGCCACGCTGGATTTCTGGCTCACGCTAGGACCCGAGGGCGAGGCCTTCGAGCGCGAACTCGCGGCGCTCCTCGGGGTGAAGTATTCACTGTTGGTGAACTCAGGCTCATCAGCCAATCTCATCGCCATCGCGACGCTCACCACGCATAAGCTCCCCGCGCACAAACGCATCCAGCCGGGAGACGAAGTGATCACCGTGGCAGCCGGTTTTCCTACGACGGTGGCTCCAATTATTCAGGTTGGGGCCGTTCCGGTGTTCATCGACAACGACCCGGTTACAGGGAATGTCCGGTTCGAGCAGCTGGACGCGGCATACGTTGCCGGCAAGACCAAGGCGGTCATGATCGCACATGCGCTTGGCAATCCCTTCGAGGTCACCGCGGTTCTTGATTTCTGCCGTAGACACGACCTGTGGCTAATCGAGGACAACTGCGATGCGCTCGGCTGCACCTACAGCCTCCCGGTTGCCCGCGCGAAGGCGCTTGGTCTTGATCATCTCTTAAAGCTTGCCGAAGCAAATGCGGTTGCAGGGTCAGCAGGGGATGTTCAAGGTTCGAGTTCAAGTTCCGTTGACTCTTCATTGTCAACGTCGGTCTTCAGTTCACAAAAAGTTCCCTTCGTCCAAAACGGAATATTGACGGCTTATACGGGCACTTTCGGGGATATTTCGACGCAGTCTTTCTATCCCCCCCACCACCTGACGATGGGGGAGGGTGGGGCAGTGAACATTATCAGCCGGCCCCCCCTCAAGGCCTACGCCGAGAGTTTCCGTGATTGGGGACGCGATTGTTGGTGCGCCTCAGGTAAAGACGACACGTGTGGCAAGCGGTTTCAGTGGCAACTCGGCGAACTGCCTAAGGGTTATGACCATAAGTATATCTACAGCCACTTAGGTTATAATCTGAAGCCCCTGGATCCGCAGGCCGCGATTGGACGCCAGCAATTAAAGAAACTTCCAGCGTTCATCGAGGCGCGCAAACAGAACTGGGAGACACTGCGGACCGGGCTGGCCCACCTTGAGGAGTTCTTTGATTTCACTCTGCCCACGCACGCCCTCCGCTGGATACCACCCAGCGAGCGTGTTGGATCAGGTATTGAGGACAAGAGTTTAAGTTGCAGTGGATCTCAAGTTGGAGCTTCATCTTTTGACTTAAACTTCGAATGGGATTCGTCCGGGTGCCGGACGAACACTTCGTGGTTCGGGTTCATGATCCGCGTCAAACCGACGGCGCCGTTTTCCCACTCCGACCTTGGGCGGTATCTTGATCAGCACAAGATCGGTAACCGGATGTTCTTCGGCGGGAATCTGCTTCGCCAGCCCGTATTCGTGCAAATGCGCAGAGATTGCCCCGATGCGATCCGTGTTGTCTCAGCCGATGGCCAAGCTCTTACCGCCGCCGAACTGGACTGTAAACTAAAAGCCTCGGTTCACAGCGAATCAGTTTCGCCGTTACCTGGAGCCGATGCGATCATGAATCAAGCCCTGTTCCTCGGAACCTATCCGGGGTTGACCGCGGAGATGCTTGCTTATGAAATCGCGATCATCGGCGACTATGTCAAAACGGCCGTGGCGAAAAAAACTGAGTGAAGGTCGAAAATAATTATACAAATACCAGTAATACAGCGCCACCTATTTCCAGCGTATTAACGGACCATCCGATGCCCGCAGCTGTAAAACCGCTTCCCACAGAAGATTTGGCCCATGTGCTCGATTATACCCGCGAGCACTGGGCTGAGGCACAAGGCCGCTCGTTCTTTATCACCGGGGGCACGGGGTTTTTCGGCATGTGGCTGTTGGAGAGTTTTGCTTATATCAACGACACACTTGGCTTGGACCTTCGTGCAACGGTGCTCACCCGTGACCCAGTAGCCTTCGCCGCAAAAGCTCCCCACCTGACGGCCCGCGCAGACCTTACCTTCATCCGCGGGGATGTGCGTTTTTTTGAGTTTCCACCAGGTCAATTTGACTACGTAATTCATGCCGCAACTGAGGCCAGCGCCAAACTCAATGAAGCGGATCCGCAGGAGATGCTGGACGCGATCATCGGCGGCACCCGTCGCGTGCTCGAGTTTGCCGCTCAAGCTGGAGTCAAAAAACTGCTGCTCACCAGCTCGGGAGCTGTTTACGGCAAGCAACCCGCGGAGATCACCCATGTTTCGGAGGACTATCTAGGGGCTCCTGATCCCCTCCTGCCCAGTTCGGCTTACGGCGAAGGTAAACGAGTATCCGAGCACATGTGCGTTATCCACGCCCGGAAACATGGCTACGAGGTGAAGATCGCGCGATGCTTCGCATTCGTTGGGCCGCACTTGCCGCTAAATGCGCATTTTGCCATCGGGAATTTCATCCGCGATGCTATGCTAGGTGGCGCCATAAACTTGGCAGGCGACGGCACTCCGATGCGCAGTTACCTTTACGCTTCAGATCTGACTGTCTGGCTCTGGACACTCCTGCTAAAGGCTCCAAAGGAGCGCGCCTATAATGTCGGTTCCGACAAGGATCTTAGTATCCAACAATTGGCGAAGGTTGTGTGTGAAACAATAGGAGCTAATGCGATCGTTACCGCGATGAAACGGCCTGCCCCAAGTGGCCCGGTATCCCGCTATGTGCCTTCGATAGCCAAGGCGGTTGATGGACTTGGTTTACAGGTAAGTATTTCTTTGGTCCAAGGAATTCGAAATACCGCACTCTGGCATGGTTGGCTACCTCCGAGGAGATTGGGTTGCTCTGCAAGATCAGCCGATTAAAGAGAGTGTTCCAGATTGTAGAATCCTTTGGGCAAAGGTAAGCTTTGAGATTTGAAACCAAAATCGCAGCATGCATATAAAAAATAAAATAAATATCGAAACAAACAATGTTTGTGCTGTAAAAATTAAATTTAAATTTTAAATTCCTCTGATCGGTTCTTAAAAGCTGAAAACCATATTGCAAAAACATTTGTCATGACCAACGCTGAATATATTGCACGCTCTCTTGAGGCGCGAGGTGTGACGCATGTCTATGAATTGATCGGTGGAATGATCACATTCCTTATTGATTCAATTATTTGTCATACTAAAATCCAAATAGTTAGCATGCACCACGAGCAAGGCGCAGCCTTTGCGGCTGAGGGTTGGGCTCGTATAAAAGGTATTCCCGGTGTGGCGCTGGCAACAAGTGGACCAGGGGCTACAAATCTGGTGACGGGTATCGGTAGTTGCTATTTCGACTCTATTCCAGTTGTTTTCATCACCGGTCAAGTCAACCGGCACGAACAAAAGAGGGACAAGTCGATCCGTCAGCTTGGTTTTCAAGAAACAGACATAGTTTCGATGGTAAAGCCTATCACAAAGGCTGCTTGGTTGGTCAATAATCCTGATGATTTACCATCAATTCTTGATGATGCCTTTCGGCTAGCAATCAGCGGTCGTCCTGGACCTGTGCTTATAGACATACCAATGGATGTGCAGCGCCATTTCTTAGCTGATAGTAGTTGGAATGCTGAAATATATCAACAACCTCAGCACGCTGTATCGGCTACCGGCCGCAGTGCTTATCTCGGCGAAATCGAGCGAGCAATGGCACTTGCGGATCGACCATTGATCTTAGCTGGTGGTGGGGTTCGCAGTGCTCAGGCGGTAGTAGAGTTCAGGTCCCTCGTCAAGAATCTCCAAATTCCGGTGGTTCATTCATTGATGGGGGTTGATTTGTTGCCTGCGAGTGATCCATTGAGGGTTGGTATGATTGGAAGCTATGGGAACCGTTGGGCTAACATAGCATTAAGTAGAAGTGATTTGGTCCTAGTTCTTGGGAGTCGCCTCGATATCCGCCAAACTGGCTCAGATGTAGTTGGGTTTTCGGTTGGGCGAACCTTCTTTCATATCGACTGTGAACCAGGTGAAATCAACAATCGAGTGATCGGATGTAATCCTTGGCAGGAGGAACTTGCTCCATTTCTTGAAATTGCAGCTAAAGTGCTTCCAAATCATATAGGACTCCGCAGTCCTTGGATAACAGAGATTGAAAACCTTCGCAATGAATGGAACGACACCGACGAGTTACGCAATGCAATTGGAATAAACCCAAATGAGTTAATGCACGCGATTTCACGGCACACAAAGTATGCATGCGCTTATGTGAGTGATGTTGGACAGCACCAGATGTGGGCCGCCCAAAGTCTAGATTTAGCCCCAAATCAACGTTTTTTAACATCCGGTGGAATGGGAGCTATGGGCTTTGCTCTCCCAGCAGCTATTGGAGCCGCAATTGCGGGCGGTCCGGTAGTGGTAATAGCCGGGGATGGGGGATTTCAATTAAACATTCAGGAATTGCAGACGGTAGCGCGAAACAAATTGCCTCTCAAGATAATCATCGTCAACAACCAATGTCATGGAATGGTTCGTCAGTTTCAGGAATCTTATTTTAGCGGTCGATATCAATCTACGCTGTGGGGCTACAGTGCACCATCCTTTTTTGAGATTGCTAAGGCCTATGGAATAGCTGCTTCTTCTGTATCAAATTGCAATGACGTTGAAGCAGCATTGAGTGTTATGTCTCGTGATCCTCAATCCCCCTATCTTTTGGAGGTTCTCTTAGATACAATGACAAACGCGTATCCAAAATTAGCGTTCGGCCGTCCTTTCGGTGAAATGGAGCCTCTCTCAAAACCGCTGGAAATGGAAGGCACCTAAAGAATCCTGTGGGTAACCATAGTCCGATAAAAACTAATTCGACCTACATTCTTATGACGCTTCAAGGTTGCTCGTTTGCTTTAGCGTCAAAGGGTGTATTGACGAGTCGTAGATTATACTCATCAAAGAGATATAAGCTGACTGTTGAACATTTTCCGGGGTTTGGTGTGGATGCATATTGTTTTCAGATAGGCTAAAGCAGAGGGAGCAGTCGGACGGTATTCGTGATAACTAAATACAAAAGTTTAGGATCGTATTTTAAGAGCCGCAAAAACTGAAAAGACTGGAAAGCAATGAGCGCTAGGAAACTAAGTAGTGTATTATCTACCAGCCATGCTTGGTTGTCACAAAATCTGCATTGCCGAACTAGCAAACAAGTAAACGCGGCGAAAAACCACCTTCGATTCTCAGAGTAAAGATTTTTAAAATTTCAAACTCAAAAACCGTGCTTCCAAACACACAAAAATCGAGTATTTTGCTGACGGGGGCTACCGGCTTCCTTGGAGGCGCACTCTTAAGGAAGATTCTCGCATCCCAAAGATCGGTAATTGCAGTAGTGCGGCCTAATTCGCAAATCAACCGACTGTCAGATGTAATCAATAATTCTAACTTTAAATTGGTTGGTAGAGAGCCTGAACAGCTTGAGGACGTATTCCGTTGTGGTGACATTTCAGTAATTATCCACACGGCGACAGAGTATGGCAGAGGCGAATCTACTATTGCTGATATCTTGGAAGCCAACCTTATTCTGCCGATCCGAATTGCGGAATTAGGCGTAAAGTATGGTGCGAGAGGTTTTATAAACACTGACTCATATTTTAACAAAAAAGGCAGGTCGTATTCTAATTTAATGAATTACTCACTGTCCAAGCAGACGCTCCTGGTTTGGCTTGAGAAGATATCAACCGATATAAATATTGCCAATATGAGCCTTGAACATATGTACGGTCCATATGACAGTCGAGCGAAATTTGTTGAGGCAATGATACAGGCTATTGCGATTGAACAGCAGCCGTCTGTCAAGCTAACTCATGGTCACCAAAAAAGAGATTTTATCTACCTGGACGACGTTGTTGAATCATACATGTATGTTTTAATGGAAATTGAGAGTCAGAATTTTAAATATATAAATTTTGAGATAGGAAGCGGTTCTAGTGTGACGGTTAAAGATTTCGTAACTTTAATATCCAAGGTGTCAGGAAGTCCAACACAGTTAGATTTTGGATCAATTGATTATAGAGACGATGAAATAATGAGTTCAAAAGCTGACATTCGTGGAATTTGCGGTCTTGGATGGTCGCCTAAAACAACGCCAATCGAAGGTATAACTAAAATCCTTAAAAAATACAAAATCACACAAAATGGTAAAGGGTTTTAGTTTTGTTCGCAAAACTAAATAGGTTAACCTTTAGGATCGCTTAGGTCCGGCCCTCAAAATTTTCGGTAACCGAAAGTTTTCATTGCGTTGAAGTCCTGCAAGGCTAGTAATTTTGAAGGTTAGAAAGACAATCCTGCCTGATGGGAAAAGTTGGTAGTTATTACTGTATAACGGCTGGAAATGTAGTTTCGTCCGATTTCTGAATTTTGAGATACAGACTGATGGGCTTTAGGAAAACAAAACCGGCTCTGGTCGGCATTTCTGACAGATTCAGGGTAGGGAAAGACTCGCCAACGGCGCCACCTACCTTGGGGAGTTGGCGTTGACCGCGGAATGAAGCGAGGCAATCCTCTTAAGTAAACTATTTGCTTCGAATAAATAAGGTTCCTCACTATATCCCACGGGAGCGGGGGACGTGGAGCCCAAACGATGGTGACTCGCGATGACACCGGAGGAGATGCGTTGATAGTTCCTCGGGCTTAGTTAGGCATGGCGTGTTCTGAAGGCGCGGATTAAGGCATGTTCAACGACCTTCATGTTTAAGGGCGAGTTTCCGGGGCGTTGTTGCCGGAAGATAGAGAGGGCGCTAGCACCCTGGGTTTTCTCTGACCATATTGAGACGATGCAGTGGCGACATCTCTACGTCTTAAACAAGGAGTTGGTGATCGTGTGTGCGTTATCGGCGGCGGCTACGTAGCGATGGGATGGTTTACTGTGTGACCCATCGTCTTAGGGGTATATCAAGCACTTCACCCAAGGATTCTAGGCCTTCGCGCACAACCTGATGCGGGATAGGCCAGTGAAGCGAATAACTCAAATCGTCGGCGAGAGCGAGATGGGGTTGTAGCGGATGTTCTTCGCTCACGTGTAGGCGGCGCACGCGCGGTTGAGGTTCGGTACCGGGATCTCGGTGGGATCTGGGAATATGAGGCTCCGGAAAGGGCACAATTAGCAGACAGTGTTCGCGGAATTGATGAACAAGAGAGTTTTCGTCGCTATGCCCTTGAAGATACCTCAGTTTGGGCTGTTGTTACTGCGGTATTGCTGCCGTAAAACGCCCGCCCGAGGCCGATTCAGCATATGGCCGTCGACATGAGCGTATCCGTGCGGTGAACCCCATGGTTCCCACGCCGGTGTGAGGGTGTGATGATTCCTGATTTGTCTTGGACAACCGAACCCCACCGCTCCCCAGCCTACCTCAACGGTCAGGCAGCCTTCGGCTTCCAGTTCCCAGGTAGCAACTCGGGCAGGTTGGCCTGGGTACAGGTCGGGATCCGACGCAGCACATCGGACAACCATGCCG
>Ga0256307_1000099_pt1 | contig 13097 bp, 16 predicted proteins | sample ColtaT_4_FD_183671 | JGI IMG/M metagenome (GOLD analysis project Ga0256307, IMG submission 183671) | Metatranscriptome of freshwater microbial communities from Columbia River, Oregon, United States - Colum_Atlam_RepA_8d (Metagenome... | ecosystem: Environmental > Aquatic > Freshwater > River...
CAGGGCTTTCATGCAAATGTTCTTTTGTGTGATGGTCTCCTCTAAATTCACCAAAGAAAACTAAGAAATACATACGAAACATATATATGGCTGTTAGAGAAGCAGACAAAATCAATAGACCAAAAATTATTGAGCCGTGAGAGAATCCAGCAGCTAATATTTCGTCTTTGGAGAAAAATCCTGATAGAAATGGAAATCCGGAAATAGCAAGAGTTCCAATAAGAAAAACAATATGAGTTGTAGGCATGTATTTTTTCAATCCCCCCATTCGAGTCATATCTTGCTCATGATGGTTTGCATGAATAATACTTCCTGAACCTAAAAACAATAAAGCTTTGAAGAAAGCATGTGTGGTTACATGAAACAAGGCAACTGTATAGGAACCTAGACCAAGTGCCACAAACATTAATCCTAGTTGAGATACTGTAGAGTAGGCGAGAACCTTTTTAATATCATTTTGTCGCATCGCAATAAAGGCGGCTACAAGAGAAGTAGCCAAACCAATATATAATATGATGTTTTGAGTAAAAGGAGCAAGTTCAAACAAGAAATTGGAGCGAATGACTAAATAAATACCGGCTGTAACCATCGTTGCCGCATGGATAAGAGCAGAGACTGGAGTTGGACCAGCCATCGCATCAGGTAACCATGTAAATAAAGGGATTTGGGCAGATTTTCCTGTAGCCGCAATAAATAAACAAATTGTTATTCCGAAAATAATCATTGAATCTGCTTCAAATGAAATGGTTTTCATTTTTGAAGCAATTTCAGAAAATTCCAAAGATCCAAATTTACTAATTAGTAAGAAACAACCGATCATTAATCCTAAATCTCCGATACGGTTCATTACAAATGCTTTTCGCGCAGCTAAAGTATTGAGGAGCCCTTTTTCTTTGTCATTGTAATGAAAACCAATCAGTAAATAAGAGCAAATTCCGACACCTTCCCAACCGAAAAATAACATGAAATAGCTACTTCCGAGTACGAGAATCAACATCGAAAAAACGAATAAATTCAAGTAAGTGAAAAATTTGTAGAACCCTGGATCACCTTTCATATAACCCATAGAGAAAATATGAATTAATGAACCAATTCCGGTAATGATCAATGTCATCCAAATAGCCAAAGCATCTACTTGTAATCCAGCTTTTAACGAAAAGTTAGACATATCAAGTAATGTAAATAAAGATACTTGAATCGTTTTATCAAAAGAAAGGAATATGGAAAGAGCTATAAAAAATGGAATAGCCACCATCAGCGTTCCAATTAAACCTACAACGGTTTCCGAAAAATTCTTACCAAGTGTACCATTGATGAGTCCACCCAACAATGGAAAAAGTAATATTAGAATGATTAATGATTCAGTTCCCATTGATTATCCTTTAAGATTATTAAGTAAATCGGCATCAATGCTACGATTGTTACGATATGCCATGATTAATATGGAAAGTCCGACAGTGGCCTCTGCTGCGGCTACAACCACGATAAAAAATACAAAAATTTGAGCATCGTTTGTACCAAAGTATGATGAAAATGCAACAAGAAGTAAGTTTACACTATTCAACATTAATTCGATGCACATCAGCATAACAATCATATTTTTTCTGGAGAGTAAACCGATAACTCCAATTGAGAAAAGAACGGTAGACAATATTAAATAATAATCGATTGACAAACCTGAGGTTGCTGCTAGTACAGGTGACATAATTAATCAATTTGAGGTTTTTCTCTTTTGGCAAGTAACACGGCACCAACCATTGCAGAGATGAATAAAATAGAACTAATTTCGAAAGGAACTAAGTAATCTGTAAACAATTTATTTCCAAGCTGTTCAACTAGTCCAGTGCCACTTTTTTGAATCACTTTATTGAACGTTAATCCCTCTCGAAGTGCGGCAAGAATAACCAATAAAAGTAAACCTCCTCCAATTATAGAAGAAAATGAAATAACATTTTTTGCTTTTGGTTCATTCGCTTGATTCAGATTTAACAACATTAAAACAAACAGGAAAAGTACCATGATTGCACCAGCATAAACGATAATGTTAACAACCGCTAAGAATTGAGCGTTCATTAAAATGAAGTGACCAGAAATGAAAAAGAAAGTCACAACGAGGTATAAAACACTGCGAATTGGGTGACTACTGAGTATAACCATTAGTGCTGAACCAATCGTTAACCCTCCTAAAATATATGAAATTAATTCAAGTGTCATACTGCTCCTCTTTTACCTGTGTTTTGTCTTTTTGTAATATCAATGCGATTATCCATTGATTCGACTAGAATATCTTTTCCATAAATGAAATCATTTCGTTCGAATTCAGTAGGAACAATTCGATCAGTCAAGAAAATAGCTTCTTTTGGACAAGCTTCTTCACATAGCCCACAGAAAATACATCGAAGCATATTTATTTCATACATTTCTGCATACTTTTCTTCACGATATAAATGCTCTTCACCACTTTTTCGTTCGTTAGCTACCATCGTTATGGCTTCTGCAGGACACGCTACAGCACACAAACCACACGCTGTACAATTTTCTCTTCCTTGCTCATCACGTTTCAGAACGTGTTGCCCACGATAAACAGGTGCAAAAACACGAACTTCCTCAGGATATTTAATCGTTTTTTTTCGTTTAAAAATGTGTTTCATTGTAATCCACATTCCACTGAAAATAGCCGGTAAATACAGCTTTTCAATGAAAGTCATTGGCTTATCCGAAACTACTTTTTTTCTATTGGTTAAACTTTCCATGTTTTGTTAAATTTATAACCAGCCTTTACTGAAAGCAATTACAACACCTGTTAATAACATATTTATTATTGCAATTGGAATTAGTGTTTTCCATCCCAAATGCATCAATTGGTCAAAGCGAAATCTCGGTATAGTCCATCTAATCCACATGAAGATGAAGATGAATATAAACGTTTTGGTTAAGAAGGCTAAAATTCCAAGGATTGCCAAGGTATTTCCTGAGAAATTATCCATTCCAGGGAAATTATATCCTCCAAAAAATAAAATAGCTATTACGGCTGATGAAATGAACATGGCAACATATTCAGCAAACAAGAAAAGACCTAATTTCATAGAGGTATACTCCGTATGATATCCACCAATTAATTCAGACTCACATTCTGGTAAATCAAATGGCGCTCTATTCGTTTCAGCAAGTGAACAAATAAAGAAAACAAGGAAACAAACGGGCTGATAAAAAATATTCCAGTTCATTCCATGTTGCTTTTCAATGATTCCATTAAGACTTAAACTACCAGACATTAAAATAATGGTAATCAGTGAAATACCCATTGCTAATTCGTATGAAATCATTTGAGATGAAGCTCGTATCGCTCCAAATAATGAATACTTATTATTTGAGGCCCAACCGCCAATCATGATACCATAAACCCCTATGGATACAACTCCAAAAATGAATAATATACCAATATTAAAATCTGCAATTTGAAGAGTAATTTGCCTTCCGAATATTTCAATTGGTGGTCCCCAAGGAATAATCGTACTTGTAATTAGAGCCGTAAACATGGAGATTCCTGGACCAATAATGAACAACCATTTATCGGAACTTTTCGGTATGAAGTCTTCTTTCATGAACATTTTAACACCATCGGCAATTGGTTGCAATAAACCAAATGGTCCAGCGCGATCAGGTCCTATACGGTCTTGAATCCACGCAGCTAGTTTTCTTTCAAAATAGGTTGAGTAGGCCGCAACTCCAAGTGAAATAAGGAATACCACGATTACTAAAACAAACTTTTCAATTAAAAGAGCAGTATCCATCAGTCAATTTTTTTAATTGGAGATTCCATTTTTGTTTCGTACTTACCTTGAGATATAACTGAATGTCGATCAACAACACGTGGTCCAATAACATTCCATTTAGAAAGATCTTTTTTCTCAAAACGACACTCATTGCAAATCCATCCTGGTTTTCCATCAAAATCCTCTACTTCTCCATATTTATCTTTGCGAGCTGTAACTCGGTAAACTTCATTACCAAACATCCAAAGAACTACCTTACCTGAACATTTATTACATGAACATTCAGCTTCCATTGGCTTAAGGAACCAAACTCGACTTTTAAATCGAAATGTTTTATCAGTAAGAGCTCCAACGGGACAAACATCAATCATGTTTCCTGAAAATTCACTATCGATAGCATTTTCGATATAAGTGCTTATTTCAGCATGTTCACCTCGATTTAAAACGCCATGAACACGATTTTCTGTTAAGTTATTTGCAACATGAACACAACGATAGCAAAGAATACAACGATTCATGTGTAATTTAATCGTATCACCAATATCAATTGGATCAAATGTTCGTTTTTCTTCCTCGTATCTACTTTTTTGTGAACCATGTTCATATCCTAAATCTTGCAAATGGCATTCACCTGCTTGATCACATACTGGACAATCCAAAGGATGATTTGCTAAAAGAAATTCAACCACACCACCTCGATTTTCGTGCACACGTTCAGAGGTTTTATTTTTGACAATCATGCCATCCATTACATTTGTGGAACAAGATGCCACCAATTTTGGCATTGGACGTGGATCTGCAGCGGAACCGGCAGCGACCTCTACTAAACAGGTTCTACATTTTCCTCCCGAACCAGGAAGTTTGCTGTAATAACACATTGCAGGTGGAACAACTTCACCACCTATTTTTCGAGCTGCATTCAGGATGGTTGTACCTGGCTCAACTTCTACTTCAACATTATCAATCGTTACCTTAACCATAATATATAGACTTTACGCAGTTACGGGTTCTTTAATTAACCCATAGTTTCTGGTTTGGGATTCTTCTCTATGTGTTACATGCCATTCAAATTCATCTCTAAAATGACGAATAGCAGCAGCCACAGGCCACGCAGCAGCATCACCTAATGGACAAATTGTGTTTCCTTCAATTTTCTTGTTGATTTCAGCAAGTAAATCAATATCTCTCATATTCCCTTCACCGTGTTCAAGTCGTCCTAGAACTTTTTCCATCCAACCAGTACCTTCGCGGCAAGGAGAACATTGACCACAAGATTCATGTGAATAGAAACGCGCGAAGTTCCAAGTATTTCTAACAATACATTGATCTTCGTCAAAAACTATGAAACCACCAGAACCTAACATGGAACCGGTTGCGAAACCACCATCAGCAAGGCTTTCATAGGTCATAAAACGATCTTCACCAGCTGCTGTTTTTGTAATCAAATAATGTGGTAAAATTGGAACGGATGAACCTCCTGGAACACACGCTTTAATTTTTTTACCATTGGCAATTCCTCTACACCAATCATCTCCGTATATGAATTCATCAACAGATAATCCTAATTCAATCTCATACACTCCTGGTCGAGCTAGATTTCCGCAAGCAGAAATCAATTTAGTTCCCGTACTTTTTCCAATTCCAATTTGTGCATATGCGTCTCCGCCATCATTCACAATAGGAACAACAGCAGCAATACTTTCAACATTGTTAACAACGGTTGGACAACCCCATAATCCTTTTACGGCAGGGAATGGAGGTTTGATTCTTGGATTTCCTCGCTTACCTTCTAGAGATTCAAGGAGTGCAGTTTCTTCGCCACAAATATAAGCTCCACCTCCTGGCATTACTCGTAGATCTAAATCATAACCAGATCCAAGAATATTTTTACCAAGGTAACCGTTGTTGTATGCTTCGGAAATCGCTTTTTCTAATATGTGAAGAATCCACATGAATTCTCCTCTAATATAGATGAAAGAAAGGTTAGCGCCAAGCGCATAACTTGATGTAATCATGCCTTCAATCAACAAGTGAGGAATGTGTTCCATCAAATAGCGATCTTTAAAAGTTCCGGGTTCAGATTCATCTGCATTACAAACAAGGTAACGAGGAACGCCTTCGGGTTTTGCCAAGAAGGACCATTTCATACCAGTTGGGAAACCAGCACCACCTCTTCCTCGCAGACCCGATTTTTTAACTTCTTCCACTACGTCATCGGGCGACATTGATTTGAGCGCTTTTTCAACAGAACGGTAACCTCCGTTTTTTTTGTATACATCGAATGTTTCAATGCCTGGAACGTCAACTTTATCAAGTAGTAATCTTCTTCCTTTCATAATCTTAAGATTCAAATTGACCTGAACGATAGGCTTCAATTAATTCATCCACTTTCTCTTTGGTAAGATTTTCATGGTTTTTATGTCTGCATTGTAACATTGGGCCATAACCACATGCACCAAGGCATTCTGCAGTTTTTAGTGTAAACATTCCGTCTTGAGTTGTTTCCCCAACTTTAATATTTAGTTTTTGTTCGATGTACGAAATAATATTATCGCTACCAACCAACATACAAGGACCAGTTCTACACACTTCAAAAACATATTTTCCAACCGGATCCAAGTGGAACATGGTGTAAAATGTAGCTACTTCGTAAACTTCAATCGGTTGAATATTCAATAGTTCAGCAATGTAATCCATGGTTTCGATACTAATCCAGCCAAACTCGATTTGAGCAAGATGAAGCGTTCTCATTAAAACACTTTTGTGTTTTCCTTCCGGAACATGCGAAATTAATTCTTTTACTTTAGCAAGCGATTCAGGACTAAGTTCCTTTTTTTCACTGTGACGTTTATTCCAATCAACGTGTACTTTCATAATTCTATGCGTCTAATTCTCCGGCGATTACGTTTATACTACTTAAAGTAAGAACAGCATCACTCAAAGTCATACCTTTTATCATTTCCGGATATGCTTGATAGTAAATAAAACAAGGTCTTCTAAATTGCAGGCGATAAGGACTTCTTCCTCCATCACTAATTAAGTAATAACCCAATTCTCCATTTCCGCCTTCTACAGCATGGTAAACCTCACCAACGGGTAATTCAGTTTCTCCCATTACAATCTTAAAATGGTATATTAATGCTTCCATTTGATTGTAAACCTCTGCTTTGGGAGGTAGTAAAAATTCAGGTAAGTCTGCTTTGTAAGGACCTTCCGGTAGATTGTTATATGCTTGTTCTATAATTCTCAAACTTTGTCTAATTTCCTCCTGACGAACCATAAAACGGTCGTAAGTATCGCCATTTACGCCGACAGGAATTATGAAATCAAAATCTTCGTAAGAAGAATAAGGTTGCATTACGCGAATATCGTAATCAACACCGGTTGCGCGTAGATTTGGTCCAGTAATCGAGTAATTCAACGCTCTTTCAGCTGAAATTGGACCTGCACCTTTGGTTCTGTCCATGAAGATTCGGTTGCGCTCTAACATGGAGTTAAACTCTTCAAATGCTTTTGGGAATGTTTTTAAAAAGGTCTTTAATTTTGCGTGGAACGTTTCGTTAAAATCTCTTTCAAAGCCTCCGATTCGACCAATATTTGTAGTTAATCTAGCGCCACAAATTTCTTCGTATAATTCGTATATTTTTTCACGTTCCGTAAAAGGATAAAAGAAGCTAGTCAAAGCACCGGCATCTACTCCAACTACAGAATTACAAATTAAGTGATCAGCAATACGAGCTAATTCCATAATAATCACACGCATATATTGAACGCGTTTCGGAATTTCTGCACCAATCAATTTTTCAACAGTCATTTCCCAACCTATGTTATTGATAGGAGAGGAGCAGTAATTTAATCGATCCGTAATTGGTGTAATTTGATTGTAAGGTCTTCTTTCTGCCAATTTTTCGAAAGCACGATGAATATAGCCTACAGTTTGTTCTGAAGAAATAATTTTTTCTCCATCAACTTGTAGAATGTTTTGAAAAATACCATGTGTTGCTGGGTGAGTAGGACCAAAATTTATGGTAGCAATTTCACCATCAATCGTTTCTTTGGAGAGGTGGTCCAAATTTTTAGTTTTGTATTGTTCTTTTGCTTCCATAGTAATTAAAATCTACCAAAATATCGGTCATCTTTATCTTCTCTAGTTGCATCTTCCAAATGGTATTCTTTTCTCATTGGAAAATAATCCATCGTATCTTCGTTCAAGATTCTTCTTAAATCCGGATGTCCTTTGAATTGAACACCAAAAAAATCGAAAGATTCACGTTCCATCCAATTTGCGCCATTGTAAATTTCAACAATAGAGTCAATAACCGGATTATTAATGGGTAAGTATACTTTTAATCGAAGTCTGTAGTTATTTTTCCAACTATGAAGTTGATATACCACTGCTATTTCACGGTCTTTATCATTAGGATAATGAATGGCTGCAATATTGGTCAGAAAAGAACATTGAAGTGTGGTATCATCTTTCAACCATTTGATAATTTCAAATGACTTATCTGCTTTGATCTCAATATTTAAAATTCCGTATGTCTCATCTGATGAAACAACTTCAGAAGAAAACTGATCTGAAATTCGTTTTAAAATATCTTCGTTATTCATTCTCATCGGTTGTTACGTCAATTTTATAATCTTTCAGAAGATGCTTATATTCATCGCTGTATCTTCTTCTCATTGACTCATTTTTAACAAGTTTGTGAATGTTCATAACACCATCAATAATTTGTTCTGGTCTTGGTGGACACCCCGGAACATAAACATCTACGGGGATAATTCGATCAATACCTTGAAGAACACTGTATGTGTCAAAAATTCCACCTGAAGAGGCACAAGCACCGACAGAAAGAACCCATTTTGGTTCGGCCATTTGCTCATAAACCTGTTTTAAAACAGGTCCCAGTTTTTTAGAAATTGTTCCAGCGACGATTAGTAAATCTGCCTGTCTAGGTGTAAAAGACATGCGTTCCATTCCAAAACGGGACATATCGTACATGCTTCCCATTGTTGCCATGAATTCAATACCACAACATGAAGTTGCAAAAGGAAGCGGCCAAACTGAATTTGCTCTTGCCAATCCGATTGCTTTGTCCAGAGTAGTTAATTGATAACCCTCTCCGTTAATTGTTTCCATTTCTTCTATTTTTCCCATTCTAATGCACCTTTTTTGAGTACGTAGAAAAATCCTAAAAGGAAGAATCCTACAAACATTATAACAGCTAAAAGTCCTTCAAGTTCAAGTTTGTTAAAATTTACCGCATATGGGTAGAAAAAGATAACCTCAACATCAAACAAAACAAATAATATTGCGGTCATAAAGTAGCGAATAGAAACAGGAAAACGTGCATTACCTTCAGATTCAATACCACACTCAAAGTTTTCTTCTTTGTTTTTTGTTTTTAATCGCGGCATAAGAATGTGCGTAACAAAAAGTGTGAAAACGACAAACCCACCTGCTACTGCAACTTGAATAAGTAGTGGTAGATAATCCATTGTGGTTGAGGTTGCTTCCATTTTGGTGTAAATCGTATATTATCAATAAGTTAAGGCAAATATCGTTTGGTAACAATGAATCAAGCAAAATTTACCGAGGCAAATTTAACTTTTCTTTTCGATTATACAATTGATTTTTTGAAATCTATTGGTCAAAAAAAGTGATTTGAATTAGAACAATAATCTATCGCTTAATTTATTGTTCTAGACACTCTCTTACTTTAGCTTGATGTTTTGCTCTGTCCATCGGTTTGTTCGATTTTAAATCTGTTAAAAGAACTTTGCATTTTCGCTCAATTTCATTTGCACGATCAAGGATTTTTTCAAGTTCTATATCCGATAGTTTTTGCTGTTTTAAAATCCTATCAATCGAATCATTTTTTTTTACGCAGTCGCAAAAATCCCATTGAATACCATATTTTTTTTCAATTCGGTTGGTATTTTCAGAGTCTGAATTTGATGTATTCGGATTTGTTTTTTTATTCGATAAATCCGTTTCATTTGTCGTCTCTGCTTTATTTTGCGAGCATGAAAATAAAAGTAGAATGAAAAGAAAAAAAAATCCTTTCACATTTTTACTTTAATAGATCTTCTGAAGATCGAGCAATTGCATTTTTGTCAATTCTCAATTTACTACCTTCCGAGTTGATAAGAATTGTTGTATCACTAACCTCTAGTACTTTACCATGAATTCCAGATGAAGTAACAACTTTGTCACCTGGAGCCAATGAATCTACAAATTTCTTCAATTCTTTTCTTTTTTTCATTGGTGCTCTGAAAATCAAGAAAAAATAAACTAGCACTGCAGCTAGTAATAATATCATATTGATTGCTTCTTTACTCATAATTATTTTTTTATTTTTCTAAAACATTTGCTTTCACATACACTACAGTTAGATTAGGAACTGTATTGGCCGTAATTCGGATTGACTTTGATAATTTACCTGCTCCAGTTTTATCGGTGTTTACTTCCGCTTTAATTTCTGCCGATTCCCCTGCCATTATTGGTTTTTTCGGGTAATCCGCCACTGTACAAGTACAGGATCCTTTTACTTCACCCAAAACCAAAGGACTTTTTCCAGTATTGGTAACTTTAAAAATTGCCTTGATTTTTTCTCCTTTGTTAACATTACCTGCATCAAACACAGAATTCACTTTCATCTCTGTTTTCTTACCAATTTCAACTTTATCATCTGTTTGACATCCTACAAAGGAGAAAATAATAATGCTGAATAAAAAAACTAACTTTTTCATAAAATAAATTTAATTAATGAGTCCACGACCAACTTTAAGAATTTTCTTTTCTTTTTTTAATTTATCGATGGCCTTATCTAACACACCGTTAATAAAGAGATTGCTTTTGGGTGTGCTATAAAATTTTGAGATTTCGATCGTTTCGTTTAAGGTTACTTTTGTTGGAATTTCTGGAAATATTTGTAATTCAGTTATTCCCATTTTTAATAAAATGATGTCCATTTTTGCAATTCGATCCAGTTCCCAATTCTTGGTTAATTCATCGATAAGTAATTCATTTTCTTTATTGAATGCAATTGTCTTTCTGAAAAGATCAACGATAAATTCTTTTTCCGAATCATCTTCCTTATATAAAGGCAAAATTTCAAATGTACTATTATCCTTGCTTGATTTTAGTGTTTTCAGTACCATCGAACAAGTGTGATCTAAATCATCCATCCAGTGGATACTATTTTCTTCAAAAAAATTATGAAGTATTTCTGAATTAGCTATTTCTGTTTTGAACAGATTTATTGCAAATGCTTTGTCATTTTCGAAAGAAAAAGAGTCATCATTCATATATTCGAAATACAATTCGCACTCTTGAATTTGTAAAAATAATTTTCGAAAAATTTCTTGTTTTTCAGCGCCGACCCAATTTACTTTATTCTTTTCTGAGGCTAATCTCAGCGGATGACTTTCAATAAGCTGATTAAAGATCTGATTTTTTATAAATTTTAATTTAGGATTCAGATCATCTGCCGTTGGTCTCAGTTTCTTTTTTTTATCTTCAATTCTGTTTTCAGCGGCATGAACCAATTCTGGCATCGTATTTAGAAGTAAAAGATAGAGCTCGTATATTCGCTCGATTGATTGCAGAAGTTCATTTTCAAACTTCAATAAATTCTCTTCTCCCGACTGATAATAGGCGTAAAGCATTTGAAGAATTTTTATTCGTAAATGTCTTCTGTTTAGCATCTTAGTGTTTTGAAAAATCGATTATTCCTCTTGCTTTTATTCGCTCCTCAGCCATGGCATTTGCAATTTGGTAGGTAGGAATGTTTTCGTTTTTAGATCGCGAAACAATATTGAAAATTGTTTGGTAAATTTCTTCTGCTTTTTCCAATGCCCAATCACTTGAAAAACCGTGTACTTCAGAGAAACAGTTGATAACACCACCTGCATTTATTGCATAATCAGGTGCATATAAAATACCTTTTTCCATTACGGCTTTACCATGAACGTTTTCATTTTTAAGTTGATTATTTGCCGCTCCTGCAATGATTGAGCATTTTAATCTGTTTAATGTTTCATCGTTTACAGTAGCACCCAAAGCACATGGAGCATAAATATCCATGTCAACATCATAAATATCTTCGGGTTTAACAACCTTTGTTTTAAATTTATCAGAGACGCGTTTTAATGTTTCTTCATAAATATCGGTTATATAAATTTCGGCACCTTCCTTTGATAAATGTTCAACCAAGTATTCACCAACGTGACCAACCCCTTGCACCGCTATTTTCTTTCCTGCTAGGGAATCTGTTCCAAATTGAATTTTTGCACAAGCCTTCATACCCATAAAAACACCTAACGCTGTAACTGGAGAAGGATCGCCACTTTTTCCAGGAAGTCCAACAACGTGCTTTGTTTCTTTACTAACCCAACTCATATCCTCAGGCGAAATCCCGACATCTTCTGCTGTGATATAATTCCCAGAAAGACTTTCAACAAATTTTCCAAATCTACGGAAAAAAGCTTCGGATTTCATGGAATGGGAATCACCAATAATGACTGCTTTTCCTCCGCCTAAATTTAGATTTGAAATCGAATTTTTGTATGTCATTCCTCGTGAAAGTCGAAGTACATCGTTTAATGCTTCCATTTCATTCTTGTACATCCACATGCGCGTTCCACCAAGTGATGGACCAAGCACAGTGCTGTGAATAGCAATAATGGCTTTTAAACCAGTTTCATTATCACTACAAAAAAGTATTTGTTCATGTCCCATACCAGACATTTGAGAAAGTACTGGATTTTCTGAAAGATTTAATTGATTTAGGTCTTCAACTATCATAGGATATTGTTGTTTGTTAAATTAATTACTTTTTCGAAGGGTTTGATTACTTTTACAATCTCCAAACAAAAAGGCATACAAAATTAGAAAAATAATCAGATGAAGTCACTGAGCTACCTCAACAAATATTTTGTAAAGTATAAATGGAGGTTTATTTTGGGTATTCTATTTACGATTGTTTCCAATTATTTTGGGGTCAAAATGCCTGTTTATGTGAAAGATAGTGTCGATCAGTTCATGACTGAATCCTCTTTCAATTCACTTGAAGATGTAATTATACTTTCATTAAAATTAGGAGGAATTTACATGCTATTGTCACTTTTGAAAGGATTTTTTCTCTTCTTAATGCGACAGACAATTATTGTTATGTCTCGCTTAATTGAATTTGACCTTAAAAATGAAATTTTCAAACACTATCAAATTTTGGATACAGGATTTTATAAAAAAAATTCAACAGGAGATTTAATGAATCGTATTTCCGAGGATGTAAGTCAAGTTCGTATGTATCTTGG
>Ga0256307_1000104_pt1 | contig 12977 bp, 1 predicted proteins | sample ColtaT_4_FD_183671 | JGI IMG/M metagenome (GOLD analysis project Ga0256307, IMG submission 183671) | Metatranscriptome of freshwater microbial communities from Columbia River, Oregon, United States - Colum_Atlam_RepA_8d (Metagenome... | ecosystem: Environmental > Aquatic > Freshwater > River...
AGGGTTAGGGTTAGGGTTAGGGTCAGGAAGAACGAGCTTTAGCGATTTCGCTTCGGTCCCGTTATTGGCGTCGGTCGGTATGATGCATGGAGGCGAGCTGTCGGTGCAGACGGTATCGGTTGATGCGGGATATGTAGACGTAGTGCATACTGTCGAACTCTTCACCACCAGATACAGAGTTTCCGCCAATTCGGGTACTTTCAAGCTATCATTGGACCTGAATGCAGCTTCTTCATACAGGCCATGTGTATTCGAGAGTACTTCGATATACTATAATGCAGTTACTTCTGTAGACAAAGAGGTTGATGGATTGTCTATTCAAGGTGCAGGCTTGGGTCAAAGCATGCAGGCTAAGATCGATCGCATGCTCAGAGAAAGTGGACATCCGCTCTTAGCTGGAGTTACAGTTTCTGTATCTGAACATATCTTGGACAAACTAGGCGCTCCATTCGTAGGTCCGAACCACTTCATCTCCGACACCAATGTAACATCACACTACCATGTCGACAGACGGTGGCGCATCACGTTCTTGAATGCTACATTTGACATCCCTGCAATGACAGTATCGCAGCAGAATGTTGCTTGTGGCGCTGGCTGTTTGGCAAGTCTCAAAGTAAGAGTGTCAGTTCCTAGAGTTCCAATCACCGGATTCTTCCGTCTCTTTCTCGGCGAAGCAGTGTCGGACTGGTTGCCAGTTGATATCACATCGGAGAATATGGCCGATGAAATCGAGAAATTCAACTCGGTCCTCTCTGTATCTGTCGTTCGATCAGCGCACAAGATGAATACTGGATATTCTTGGACCATCACGTTCTTCGCAATGGAGGGCAGCAATAATGGATTCGTCCCGAAGATGATACCCGATGGATCTAGATTATTCGGTGAGACTTTCCTCAATACTCCCGATTCAGGCCCAAAGCCTTATAAATTTGAGCCAACAGTTACTGTGGCTACGGTTAGTGAAAGCAAAGGGAAGGTTCGTGTGACCGAAGTTTCAACTCATGCCATCCACGTCAATGAAGTAGTTGAGTTCCAGCTTCACACCGACAGGCAGCAAGACTACCAGATGGAGTATTTTTTCATTGACGTCTGGAACAATGATCCAGCTTGCGCCTTGACCGACTCGCGCCGGGACCTAGACATAGCATTTTCAACTCGCGTTCCCACTGAGCAAGACACCGATAAAATGGGTTACTGTTCAAGCTATATCGGTCCGATATACATGAACACCGTGTCTATGGCGATGCAGGAAGCAGGCGGGCCGGATCACTTCCAGCCGTCTTACACCAATAAGAACGAGTTCTCCGGTGTATCTCCACCGCACGCTCATAAATCAGGCACTGGCTATACAACTAGTGAGACCGCGATTGGTGCAAATCAAGGGGAGTCAATGGAATCGATGATCTACCGTATACCATTCTTCAAAGATTTTGCGGATAGTGTTGTCGTAGAGAAGTCCATCATTCAAGGAAAGATCATAAACCCAGGATCGAGCACTGGCGATAATAAAAACACTCACGTGTCTTGGAAGGTAACATTCGTAGGCGCCACTCCCGATAGCTGGTCTTTCTCTCTCTCCCCCTGGAGGATGCGCAATGGCACCGTCTGGGGTAGGCACGCGCCGAACTCATTTTTCTCTGAACTCGACATAGTCGAGCAGAACCAAACGCATTCTGACTGGATAATATCTGGACAGGCAGGGCAATGGTTTTTTTGTTCAAAACCCTCCATTAAATAAGTGGGAGCGCAATGCCCGAGACAATAGATGGGTAATTAAGAACTCTGAGAAAGGGGTTGCCCATAGTGAGGTGATAATCAATAGACTTGTCAAACCAAACATTGTGTCTGGCTCGTACCGCCTGTCTTATGGTGGATATTCGACGCGGCAGCTACGTTCGGATGCATCATCCTCAGAGGTGGAGAGTGCTCTCATGGCCCTACCATCGATCCGCGATGCTTCCTTGAATATGGGCCGTGTGCGGGTTGGACGAAGAGGTCCGAGTTTGGAGAGAGGGTATCGTTGGCTGGTGGCGTTTGAGGAGGAGGTTGAACATACATTTATGCTGTCTCCTGTCATTGAAGGGTCGGGTGATTTAGGGGGCTTGGGCTCTTACATATTCGTCACTACTCTTCGGAACAGCTACCCTGATTTCGGTCTTAGACTCAGTAGGGGTATCTCCGGCGTCGTAAATGCGTTAGAGGACTCATCATCGTCTCTCTTCGACTGGCATAAGACTCTGCTCCTCAAGGGCAGCTCTATGACTTTGGCCGCCGCTCTGAACGGTATTCAATACGCGCCAAGCCTTGATTGGTACGGTACTGCGAAAATGGTGATAAGAATCATTGATACCGACGTACTTAATACGAGACACAATATAGACGTGTCGAGTAGTGTTGTTAATAACCAGTTGCCATTCCAGAGCATTTACAATTCGATAAACCCGTTGGTTGTCGTACCGATAGAAGTCCTCCCTGCATTCAAGCCCCCAAAGATCTTGTTCAGAAACACCGCTATTAACAGCGACAATACGACTATTACTGCAATCGAAGATACCGACTCATTACTGGGCAATGAGCGAAACTACGTACCGGATGGCAGGTCGGCCTCCAACAACTATGACTTCGAAATCAGCCAATGGCGTAAGATGCAGGCAGCCCGCGGCAATTCGGACGCAGAAACCGGACGTGTGTATGCAGACTCTCAAGGTGATACTCAAGGTACACAAGGGTTCTCTGAAAAGAACCGTGTTATTGATCGAATCGGCGTTGAGGTTTTTGATGCCAACTCGGGTGCTGCGATCTACGACGTCACTGTCTCTGTGAAGCGAGGATTCGTTAGCGTTCAGCGTGGAAAACCTTTGGACGATCGGAGCAGCTTCGTAGACGCCACTGTCGATTCGCACAAAGTGCCCATTCGGGCCTATATACCTGCTAATCTCTCCTCGGGACGCCATTCCGAGCCCAGCAAATCGCTTCAGTTCAGAGGCAGTATCCAGGATGTGAATCTAATTCTCGCTGGCTTGAAATATCGAACTCCATTTAACGGAAATGGCAAGGACTTTATCACTGTCAATGTTACTCGCGAAACTACCGACTTAAATTTTGTTACTATTAATGCACCCGCTATTTTTAGCTCAAGTGGTATCATTACTGTTGACATCGTACCCAAAAACGATGCACCTACTATCTTCTTAGATAAGGTGGCCGTGGGTACATTATACGACAACGAATTAACGTGGCCTGTCAGGTGGATTGAGCTAGACGAAGATCCTGCGACTCCTTTATTCCTCGGTGACACTATTTTTATTGATGACGAAGACTTTCACGTCAATAACTTTGATTTTGATATTGACACATTTGACACTATTGCTAATGATCTGAACCGAACGTACAAAGACGTTATTCCGGATGACTTGATATACTTCTCAGTGGAAGTCTTTAACGGAAGGCTATCGATGTCGTCCACATACAACCTAAAATTCCTGAATAACAAGTCGAGCATCGACATCGACTATGGAGGCCCTTATCCAAACAAGGACGTGTACTCTCTGCACACGAACGTGCACATGCCAGACATAGGCACTCCGGCCCCTATATTCCTCAATCCTTACAGCCGCAAGATACCTATAGAAGGCGACGACAAGAGTAAATTTGAGACGAATCCTCGTTTACCCCAGGATAGTCAGTACTACGGCAGCTATTACGTGCCTCGTGTGCCTGATGACACTTTTGAGAATTTCATTAAGACATCTGTGGATTACGCGTCTTATGATCCCACAAAGGGCGGATCTACTGGTCTTTACATGATCGGCTCCCTATCGGACGTACAACGTGCGTTGCAGACTCTGCGCTACCGTCCGAACGAAGATTGGTTCGGTGTCGACGAGATCCGAGTGTATATCAACGACCTAGGTAATGTGGGCTTAGACGGCCCAAAGGACCTAATGAGACACATATTTATCGATGTGAAGCAGACCAATGATCCTCCCGTCATAATTCCACCTGAGAACAGGGTCCTAGTTATGATAGAGGATATGACTGGAGTGATTGGATCTGAGAATCTCGATAACTGGCAACCTGATATGATTGGTGTAAATGTTCTCAACGTATCCAAGCTTAGTTTCTCTTTCACGGACAAGGACCTCAAACAGATCGAGAGACAGAAGCGATTCATTGTGCGTGCATCGAGGAAGAGTGAGGTCAACGTCATGACGAACGACCCCATTTTCAACGAAACCTATACAAGTCCTAATACATTGGACGAGATTAAGTTTAAGTATGTCTATGGCGACGGCAAGTTGGAGTACGAGGCGAAGTACAATGACAGCTATACAGTTGAGTTGTACGTCTCCCACGGCCTATTGTCTTTGCATCGTGTCCCCGATGCCGTTCACTTTGTCCACGGTTCTGGCTTTCAAGAGGATAGATTTATTTTCTCCGGCACCATCCGCGATCTAAACTTGGCCCTAAAGAGTCTTCGTTACGTGCCCGACCTTAATTGGAACTCGTTCCACTTGAGCCAATTCCACGCCAGCTCTCACAATTCCAAGGCATATGGGGACATATCGGATGTATCTGGCCCTGTCGACAAGACTGCACTGCGAAATAGTGATGGCATCGATCGACTGCGTTTTATAGTCACCGACTCGTCAGGCGCGAAAGATGAGGTCTCGGTAGATATCTTCGTGAGGCCGGTCAACGATCCACCGGTTATCGCAGTAGGCAGCCTGACGTTACACGACTCGTATCGGGCCGAGGTTGATCAGAGTTCTAGGGTCAGGATTTTTGAACAGACTTTGGAGTGCATCGAGAACACCAACTGTCCAGTATACGCGCTCTACATCAGAGATGTTGATCTGTTTGAAAGTTCTAGCGGAAATATGCTTGTGACATTGTCATGCATGAACGGAACTTTCATTTTTGATGAGAATGTTAACATGATATCATCCAAATTGGTCCAAAATAAGTCTTACGCAGAGATTTTAATTCCCGCCGAGTCTCTCGAAGTGGCACTCATGGGACTGGTGTACATACCAATGGTAGACTTCTACGGTACTGACGTCGTACGAGTGGTGGCTAATGATCAAGGCAACTCAGGAATGTGCCAAGGAGGCTCGCCCCAGGCATCAATTCCATTCAAGGAATCCAAGCAAGGCTCAAGATGCAGTCTAATCGACTCGGTGGTCATCCCCGTTAGGGTTAGTCCTACAGATGATCGGATCGAGATTCGCGTTCCTGATGGAGTTGTAACCCTCTTTGAAGACGAAGTTACTACGATCACAGGACTGAATTTCATCCACCACTCCAAAACGTCTCATAACGATCTTCGCATGAGGGATCCTACCAAGCGTTTGTATATCGACGTCAATGCCAAGAGGGGAAATATCAACAAGATTGATGCCGCTCGGGGAAATACGCAAGGCAGCCAACTCGTAGACCAGTTTTCTAACCATACCTCCATTTTGCGAGATGACGTACCGAGTTATCAATACGATAATTACAAGTTTCAGATTGATATATCTGTTTCTCATGGAGACATTAGCCTACTTCGAAATCCAGGTGACCTTAAGTTCTCGGTTGGTACTGGATTTAAAGACTCGTTGATGTCTCTTGTCGGCGACATTCATGCTATCAACGCAGCCGTTGGACAGATGATATTTACCCCTACTCGCGATTCGAATGTAGTTAATAGCGGTATGAGTCAGATTTCAATAACGATATCGGACTCTCCATTTGGTGGGAGCGCAACGACGCACGCTATGCTATCAGTTAGAGTCGATCCCGTAAACGATAGGCCTTCTATTTCGGTACCATCTGCGGTCTATTCAATCGATCCGAAGATAATCATCAAACTAAATCGAATCACTAAAGTGCTCGACCACATTACCATGGAAGACATACCTATCCCTCTAGGGCAAATTAAGTTGATCGATTCAGATTGGAAAGACTATCCAATGTCGCTACCTATACTCACACTTAAATGCAAACATTGTATTTTCCGATCAACCGATAGAGCAGTACAAGCTAAATTAGTTGGTTTAGGGACTAATGGCACGTTAAACTACGTAATAGTTAAGAGCCGCGACTTGGACTCCCTAAACGTAGCCCTCGGTAAGATTGAGTATTTGCCTGACAAGGATTACCATGGGAGGGACCGCATCGACATAGAATATAGCGACGGTTGCCGGGGATACGACAGCAGTGCGGCGACAGGGTATGGTTTGGCTCCTCAAAAGCAAATCCACACCTCGAATTCCTATCTGGTGGCGGACCGATCATGCGCTCTAGGCGATAAGCAATCAATGCCGATCATTGTTTTGCCTGTTAATGATGGGCCGAAATGGAGTGTTCCTATGCGCCCATTAACGTTCCCTGCAGGCCATTCATTTGCCTTCAACGGACTTATATCATTTTCTGATGTTGACGTCCTTAATACCGACTTCGAGTTTGTTGATAACACGACTTCAAGAGATCCGAAGTTCTTTGTTACTTTGGCGGTTAAGTATGGCGTGCTTTCTATTACGCAGCTGCCGACAAATGCAACGTTAGTGGCTGGAACTGGCGACAGAGATACGACTTTGTCGCTGTTCGGCAATATTTATTCTTTGAACAAGGCTCTCAAAACTCTAGTTTACTATCCCTCAGAGACTTGGGACTCTCAGATGACGGGCAATGTTGAGATATTGTCTCTGTTTTTGGACGATGGGGGAGGCAAGACATCAGCTGAGGATCGACAAGAGCAAGGTCTGACGGATGCTGCTGATGTGTTCATCGTTGTGTCTGAGGGGGAGAACCACATTCCTACTATAACTCTCCCTGGTGCTGAGTATAGGATCATTCCTTGCGCATCGATATCCTCACAGCAACGCGAAGGTCATGCTGCGACGGAGTATAACATGGCTTCTCGAGACTATCAATGCAACCGTATCACCGCCGTGGCGGTCTTACACCTTCCCGAGGACTCGACTACTGCTTTACCAAACATCTCGATTCGAGATATCGACATTGATACACTAGAACTCTATGACTTTGCAGATAAAGAGAGTCCAGCGAATGTTGTTGCAGCGAAACTCGCCAGATATAGAGTAGCGATTCAGTGCAATTCTGGTATTCTTATGGCCCCAATGTGGCGCGTTCACGGCGTGTCTATTATTGAGGGTGATCCAGATCTTGGACATTCAGTCCTTGTTATGGAGGGATCTTTTCACTCAATCAACTATGTCCTCGAGGGATTAACCTATCGCCCGAACAAGGACTATTATGGTCCAGATTATTTGTCCATCCATGTCACTGACACTCCGTACTCACTGCCTTCGAAGAGAGGCTGGACCTCCGGATGGCTCGACCAGGGTCCCTTCGGATACTTCTTAAACAACAGCATGATCAAGTCTGTTTCATGGATCAACGAAACGCTTCCTATCTACGTCGATTCCGTGGCTGATAAACCGCAATTCTCCCTCCCTTGTTACAACGACCAATGTGTGTTTGAGGTAGCCGAGGACTCGAGGTTCCCGATAGTGGGTCTCCAAGTAATCGACCCTGATTTTAGAGAGTCCATCGGGCGCGAACCAACCTTCGACCGAACGACTCCTTTCGAAAAACACTTTGACTATTGGAACAATACCTACCGTCGCTTTCAGAATGGTGGGCTACTACGAGCTACGATTGATGTTGGTCATGGAATGGTTGGTTTGCTCTCCATGTCCGGATTACGGATCGTCTCGTCGCCGACCAGTGCGAATGAGACCGATCGCCTCAGCACGTACCCAGAATTCTCAGAGGGCTCCTATCCTGACCGCATGGCTTATAATGGAGTTGAAAAGGATGGTGTAGCGGAGGACGACCAGTCAAAGGTTGGTTATAGTACTCAAGTATGGTGGAGGCGGATCACAGTTGTGGGGCGATTGAGCGACATCAATAGAGCTCTATCCCAGGCAATATACGCTCCAGCGCATAATTGGAACTCGGAGCTCTTGCTATTCAACAGTGAGCATGTTGCTAATCACAACTCAAATCGCAGAAATATCTCGATCGAATTCGAAGGTTTTGATATCTTTAATCTTACAGTGGCCCCTCTTACTGATAACGCTGATAACTCTATCACAAATAGTAAGATAATCAAATTTCACGTGTTTGCAGTGAACGATAATCCTGTGATACACGTAAGCCGCGCAGTTTACCATCCGACCCTCCTGACTGACGATCTACTTACCTCGGCTATTGTAGAATCACAGATTGTATATACAGATGAAGACACACCAGTAGAAATATTGAACACATCTATTCGCGATGTTGACATTGATTTTGGCGAAGGCTTTATTAATACTTATGATTTGAGTTTAATTCTCGGAGCGCAAATTAGCGATGCATTTGTGAAGTTGACTTTGGAGCCTGTACATGGTAGGGTCAGTGTCAGCTGGCAGAGTATCGCCTATAATAAGACCTTGTCGATGAGACACCCTAATGACGGCATCAGTGCTGGCGTAACATTCGAACATGGATCGGGAGACAACGACAAGTTGATTTCTGTGATTGGACCTCTGTCAATCATCAACCAAATTATGCGAGTAATCACGTTTATCCCGGAGAAGGACTACTATGGAGTATCTGCTAATTTGACAATCACTGTAGATGACATGGGCAACCATGGAATCGGCGGATCGAAGTCAGACTCACATACAATCAGAATCTATATTAGTCCTCAGAATGATGCGCCCGAGATAACCTTGCCGTATGACCACGGAGGAGGAGGGAAGATAATTTTCACTTTGGATGAGGGCGAGTTCCAACGCATATACGGAGCAAAGTACAACCCGCTGAAGGGCATCACGACTGGTACACTCGGCTGGGAAACGACATGGCAGTCGGGGATGGAACTATGGCGAGTGGAGGAGTTCTTTGAAGAATCATCCGTGGCGATTGGAACATATGCGAATCCTGCGAGTAGATACTATGGACAAGGCCAGCTTAACTGGAATTCTCGCCAACTTGCAGACATCAAGATAGGACGTAAAAGTTCCAATCCCCGCTTTCTCTGCAATTATCAAGGCTCGATATTTTTCCAAGCTGATGATGGTGTTCATGGCCCGGAAATGTGGCGAGACGATGGATTGACACAGACCGCTGGAGCTCAGGAGGCTATGGACCTCGAGAACGGCCTATTCGACCCTGCTGGACAAGGGGGTAGAGGATGGGGGTCTGTGACTCAGTTCCTCGATCTCTTCCCGGGGCCTCGAGGATCCAGCCCTTCGTTCATGCACGTACACAACAACCTCATGTACTTTGTATCTTCAGGTATTGACACTAGTTGGATGGTCCCGACTGATCACAGAGATCTCTGCAATTCCTTCCGACAATCGAGCTTCGACCCGAGAGTTCATTTCGCGGTATCGGATTCTAACAAATGGGAGCCCTTGCGAAGATACGACTGCCCTATCGGATATCACTGGGCCTCAACTGAAGAGGCCTATCGGCACTTCCCTGCTCACGATATCGACCCATCTTCATCTAATTGGCATTCAGAGGCCGGCGCCGAGGTTTCTCTTCGTCATGGTATCCAGGAGTATACGTATGTTACTCAATGGGCAAAGTCAACCACTGTTGAGAGAGACAGAGAGCTTAAAGTGTATCAAGACAGCTGCGGTTGGAACGGCTTGCGGTGGAACAACAAGCAGCGAACTCATTTCAGATTTTCTGACTCTCACATCACTGGGGCGTTCAAACACGCTGGCCTTCCTGACTCTTACAGGCCAGATATCGATACGTTGAGGACTACTAATAGTTTATGGCGTGATGAGTTTGCAGGCATCGTGTGCATCGCCGGCGACTCACTTTCGGCCCCGCGCAATGGTGTATACACGTCTCCCGCGGGGTCTGAACTTTGGGCATCTAATGGCACAGTCGAGGGTACTTATAGAGTTGCCGATATCTACCCAGGATCAGGAAGCTCGGATCCAGCGGACTTGGTCACAGTCGGCATAGAAAATGATAAAAGCATTATGTATTTCTCTGCGAACCATCCTATTCAGGGGCGGGAGTTATATCGGTATACCGGCGATGGTCGTATCAATTCTGTCGAACTGGTTAGCATCAAGGGAACCACGACTGGTATCAGGACTGGTATCGAAAGTAGCAATCCAACTGATTTGACAGTCGCACCAAAATGCTATTCTAATGGGCATTCGAATCACCTATTCTTTGGTGCCAATGATGGCTTTCATGGCCGGGAGCTGTGGTTTATAAATCATGATATATATGAGGTTGATTATATTCGAAACTACCCCTTTATGATTGACATCGAGCCAGGTTCCGGAAGCTCCGATCCAGGAGGATTCGAGGCTGGCCGTATACCCTTAGGTGGTGGCGATTTTATGGATTGTCCGGTATTTTTCCGCGCTAGAACATCGACTAACGGGTATGAGCTATGGCAGACTGACGGCACTGAAGTAGGTACTACTATGATCGCCGATATCTGCCCTGGATCGTGCAGTTCGACTCCGCGATATCTGACATTCTTTAAGAACAGGTTATACTTTCAAGCCGATGATGGGTCTCTCTATGGCAGGGAGCTTTACTATTTCGATCCTTCGTTGCAGACTTTTGAAATACTTGCGGACATCCGTCCGGGCGTCGGAGACAGTGCGCCTTCTTTCCTCACTATCATGCGAACGAAGCATCAATCGCAAGAAGAGGAGTATTTGTATATGGTAGCGACTGACGGAAAGTACGTCAACGGTATTTCCAACGTAGAAGGGCTTGGAGGATCGCAGATTTGGGTCACAGATGGCACTCGCGCCGGCACGCAAAGAGCGTTCCAAAAGACTCCAAACGATTTCTATTTTGATTTCGAATCGATGGATCTAACGCATCCTGCTAGAATGGGTACCAATAATCATGGTCTGTATATATCAGCGAACTACGGCACGAGAGACAATCAGATCCCAGAGGGAGGATTCGATCCGGCGGAGAGCGATACTCTTATGTTCGGTTTTGACCAAGCGGTTGCGATCGAAGACGTCGATACATCTCCTAGCGGTAATGTTACCTTGGTGCTGAGTGTCGACAAAGGGCTGATCATTCTGAAGCAAAATGCATTCAACTCACCTACCACTGATATGTTCTTGCGGATTCTTGTAGTAGACAATCGCGATACGGTGCGAACTATGCTCTTCAACTCCCTCACTAAACTCGGCCACTATGTGGAGACATCTCGAGACGGTGAGTCGGCGTATAGAATGGTTATCGAAACTTACGACGCGTATGAGGCGTCCAAGACTAAATTAACCCACACAACTAGCCGGCAACCGTTTAACTGCATCTTGCTATCTTTAGAGTTCCAAGGCTACGGTACTGGATGGGACGGATTGCAGACAGTGAGAAAGCTCCGCTTGTGGGAGGAAGGGATGGCGTCAATTCATAAAGGAAAAGGAATTGATATTGATCGGCCTTTACAGATATTCGTGATGGCTATGGAACGCACCTTCCCGAACCAGGTATCGGAGTCTCTGCAGGCGGGTGCTGACGACTTTTTCCTTATTCCATACTCAGATTACGTACCGGGTAAGGAGATAAATAGGCGAGTAAAACTAGACCAAGGTACTTTTGTTGAAGCAGGCACCTATATGGAGACAATGGAGCGGGCCTCGTATGCTGCGATGGCCGGACTGTTGCAACAAAAACTCATTGCCCCTTTTCGGCCGTTCAGTATCGTCGCTTCTATTCAGAATAGAAGTGCACTCGAGAGCCAACATCACATTGCATCTATCGATGTGAACACGCGAAACAAGCTGCCAGGTGGCGTAGTTGGAAATCAGATTGTGATTGAGGGTAATCTTTCGATGGTCAATCTAGCATTGCGCGATGTTTATTTCTTTGCATCTAACGGAATCAACGGTAACGTTAGCTTCAAGATCGAGGCTATCGACAAACCTTTGAGCTGCTTGAACCGATTTGCTAATTTGAGTAATATCGGATCCGGTTTTACTATCAACAAGGAGTACAGCAGTAAGAACAAGCCTTTCAGATCGACTCTATATCAACGACCGGCGTTCCCGTTAACCGGCTCGAACGATCATCACGGTGTCGACATGTCGGGTTTTGCGGTCGGAAGCAACTACTCACTTTGCGATAAGAACAACACGAATCACGCAGTTAGATACTTGCCTGTATTTGTCCGAGCAGTCAACAATGCTCCGGAGATATTCGTGAGAGGTAGTTCGAGTCCGATTTCGACAGGTGTAAACGAGCTGGTGTCGATTACCCCATTGTTTGTGGTAGATCAGGATGCTAATGAGCTCTCTGTCCTCTCTTCATTCGGATTTGAGGTCTATCCTCCAATGACTATGACGATATCAGCCCGGTATGGCCGCGTTAGCATGCTATCTCTGCCTAGCTCGATTACAACAATCAACAATAGGACAATAATGCCCAGTATGACAATTACACAAGGGCGTGGGGTCCACGATCGAGTTATCACCGTCAGGGCTAATTTAGATGTAATCAATGCCATATTGTCACTCACAGAAAGCAATAGCAACTCTGGTGCAAGCGGCGGAAGTGGCAGCACGGCTCAAAGCAGTAGCGGAAGCACGTACTACACTGACAATGACAAGATAATCACCGACTTTGCAACTACATATGATGACAAGTTCAGGTTAGAGGCGCCCATATTCGACTCGGTGAAGAAAAAGGATCGCGTCCAAAGTACTACTACGTCGGCCGTGCAGTACGTCTGTAGGAGCATGGACGGATGCTATTCCGGGATTCAAGATACCATCACCGTTACTATTATCGATGAAGGCTTTGCTGGAACCGGAGGACCATTGTCCGATTCGGTGGATATCAGAGTCACGATCAATTAATGAAGACGGCTTGTTACTGAATAAGCAATAAATAGCATGTCGTACTAAATTGATCTACTAGTGTATAATAATAACATAATATAATATAATTGAATCTTTAAAAAGGTTATATATGCG
>Ga0256307_1000114_pt1 | contig 12493 bp, 8 predicted proteins | sample ColtaT_4_FD_183671 | JGI IMG/M metagenome (GOLD analysis project Ga0256307, IMG submission 183671) | Metatranscriptome of freshwater microbial communities from Columbia River, Oregon, United States - Colum_Atlam_RepA_8d (Metagenome... | ecosystem: Environmental > Aquatic > Freshwater > River...
CGATGCCCCGCATTGTTGCCCTGCCCGGCACACGAATAGCGGAAGATCTGAGGTGGTTGAAGCAACGCCATGGAAGCCCAGCCGTCCCAGTCATCGCCCACACCCATCGCCGAGATCGGCTCCTTGGCCCGTGCGGTGGAGGCCGAGCGGGCAGGGCGTTACGTCGTAGCCTGGCAAGAGGCCCTGAAGGCCATTGCCCTTCGCCCCTTTCACCCTGAGGCCTACATCCAAATGGCCAGCACCGCCGTGGCGGCAGGCGATCCCGAAGCAGCCCTGAGGGCAGCCCAACGAGCCTTAGCTCTCACTCCAAAGTGGCCCACAGCGCAGCAGGTGGTCACGGCCTTGGAACGCACGCTCAACGCCCACCGTAAACAGCGCAAGAAGGCCAACCCGATCGCTTGGCCGGAATTGCCCGACCCAAACCGGAAACCCCGACTGAGCGTCTGCATGATCGTCAAAAACGAGGAGCGCTTCTTGGGTCAATGCCTCGCCTCGGTAAAGGGCCTCGCCGACGAACTCATCGTGATCGACACGGGATCCACCGATCGAACCGTGGAGATCGCCCGGGAACATGGAGCCCAAGTAGGTCACTTCGAGTGGTGCGATGATTTTGCCGCCGCACGCAACGCCTCTATCGCCCCGGCCACCGGCGACTGGATCTTGTTTTTGGATGCTGATGAGGAATTAAGCCCGGCCGAGAAGCAAAACCTCCCTGCGTTGCTCAATAACAATAATGTTGCCCTGATTCGCCTGCCTCTGATCAACTCGCATCAAGGACAGATATCCAAATCCATCCTCCCGCGGTTGTTTCGGAACATCCCGGCCATCCAGTTCCAAGGATGTGTGCATGAGGGGGTGTACACAGCCCTTCTCAAGGTCTCCAAGAAATGGCAGATGGAAATCAGTGTGGGAGATCTGCTGATTCTCCATCACGGTTATACCGCTGAAGTCATCACTGAACGGAATAAAGTTCAGCGCAACTACGAGCTCCTCCTCAAAGCCCTGGAAGAAAGGCCCAATGAAGCCTATTTTCATATGCAATTGGGCCTGGAACTGCGTCGCATGGATCGACTTGCAGAATCCTTTGGCGCTTACGCCAAGGCACTAAACCTCGCCGAGACCCAACCCAATCAAATCATCACCGATGAGGTTCGCGAAACACTGTTGACCCAATATTCCGGCTATTTGTTGGCAGATAAACAATATGAGAAGGTCTTGGAGGTCTTGACCAGCGACCTGGCCTTGCGACAGCCCTTGACCCCGGGTCAATTACTGGTTCGAGGCAGAGCTCTCATCCATCTACGTCAACCTCAATATGCATTGAAAGATGTGCAAGAGGCGTATTACCGCCGAGAGGAAGCGACATTGTTTCCATCAGCAATTGACCCGATGAGTGTTGCTGCCGAGGCACTCTTAGCCGAAGTGTTTTATCTGAACCATCATTTTGAAGAAGCTATCAAATGGTTCGAAAATTTTTTGCAAATATCTCCTCCTGATCTGCGGGTTGTCTTGGCTTATTCAGAATGTTTAGATGCATTTGGAAAAACACCTCAGGCTCTGGAATTCTTGCGTCAAAAAGCCCTGGGTTGGAAGAATTTGCCAGATCTATGGATCCATGGTGCCAAATTATTGCTTAAACATGCTGAACTCAAAGAGATTTATAAAAGTTGGTTAAATGAAGCGGTTTTTTATCATCCAAGTTTAAAGAATCTCAAAATTGGCGAGTTAATATAACGCTGTCTCACTGAATAATTGTTATGAATTTAAATCTGCGCTTTTAAAATTTCGCAACAGGTTGTGGAATTAATACGACCTGCCATTCCAAAATTATTAGAGTAACTCTTGTGTGTGTTTAATTGTTGGTATCATTATTAATAGTGGAAAACTCATTCAGGCTATAGAATTGCGAGGCGTGAATCGTGTGTCTCACTATGAGACTCTTCTGGCGTGCATCTTGCTGCGGGCTCTCATGGGTTTGGGCTAGGCGTCGGACTTTCGAGCGAAATTCACACAGCAGGCCCGAATCGGAACCATGTCCAATACGGCCTGTAGCTTGAGTGATGAAACCGACCGCTGCGGCGGAAGAACAAGAGTTTGTAGTCCCGATGTGTCCAGCGGGGATTGGTAGGGGAGACTATTTTCATGAATATTGCAGCTGACTATCTTGTGATTGGATCCGGGCTCACCGGAGCGACGATTGCCCGGGAACTGCATGACGCCGGCCGAGAGGTCGTGGTCGTCGACCGCCGCTGTCACGTCGGGGGTAACGTACATGACCATGCGCATCACAGCGGGATCCGAGTTCACACCTATGGTCCGCATTATTTCCGAACCTCCTCCGACGAGCTTTGGGAGTTTGTGAATCGCTTCACTTCGTTCTACCACTACGAGGCCGAGCTTAAGTCGGTGGTCGATGGACGGTTCGAGAATTGGCCCATCGCGGGTAGCTACATTCGGCGCTGCATTGGAGAGAACTGGGAGCCTGAGTTCAAGGGCACGCCCGCAAACTTTGAGGAAGCCTCGCTCGCCCTCATGCCGCGGATGATCTACGAGAAGTTCGTCAAAGGTTATTCAGAGAAGCAGTGGGGCGTCCCCGCCCGAACGCTTTCGGCAGGACTTGCCCGACGTTTCGACGTACGCCTCGACGATGAACCGCGCCTGATGCGACACAAACACCAGGGTCTCCCAACCGATGGCTATGCTGGTTTCACATCTACTCTCCTGTCGGGAATACCGGTGATGCTCAACTGTGACTATCTCAAGCGCCGGAACGAGTTTTCTGGGCGACGCGCATTGGTTTTCACAGGCCCTATCGACGAGTACTTCGGATTCGACCTTGGCCGACTTCACTATCGCGGGCAGCACCGAAACCACCAATATCTCGCCGAAACCAGCCTTGTCCAGCCTTGCGGCCAAGTAAACAACCCGGATCCGTCCGCGGGCCCCCATATCCGCACCCTTGAGTGGAAGCATATGATGCCAACGGCTTGTGCCCGCGGAATCCGCGGCACCGTGTTGACTACTGAAACAACGTACACCCCGGACGACCCTGACCACTATGAGTACCCGTTTCCGGACGACACAAACGCTGAGCTCTACCGCCGATACCGTGAAAGAGCCGAAGCGGTCCCAGGCCTACTGGTGTGCGGGCGCCTTGGGGAATACCGATATTACGACATGGATCAGGCGATTGCGCGCGCACGCCTCCTGGCCAATCGGCTTCTCACCGTCAACCCCAGACCGGTTTGATCCGGCTCCCTGCCGTCCGGCGCTCCAAGTAACCTTCCAAGCATTGTGAAACCAACCGCCGTCAGCATCGTTGTTCCCTGCCATCGCGACGCACCCACGGCAAATGCCTGCCTTTCAGCCATCCTTACACGGACTCTGCATCCAGACTGGGAAATCATTGTGGTGATCGAGGCTGGTTCCGGCCTATTACAGGAGGCAGTTTTGAGCCATCCTAGGCTTAGGGTGCTGGAAGTGACACCTGGCAACGTGGCCCGTGCCGTGAACGCTGCCATCGCGGCGGCTGGCACCCGGGACATCGTCAGGTTGCACTCTGACGTTGTTGTGGAGAAAGAGGACTGGCTCACTTTACTCGCGGAAGCGGCAGCATCACAACCCGGGGCGGGGGTGGTGGGTGGTCGGCTTGTTTATCCGGATGGGAGGATCCATTCCGAGGGGCGAAGCTTGGTCTCGGGTGCCGGCTTCCATCACTGGCACCGAAACCTTAAGGCCTACCAACCCGACGGTTGCACCAGCGCAGGGCCACAGGAGGTCGATGGCGTGCCTGGCGCCATGGCTTATTATCGCCGAGAGGCAATCTGTGCGGCGGGCGGCTTCGATGAACGCTATGGCAACACCGGTATCGAGGACGATGACTTCTGCATCAGCGCCCGGAATCGAGGCTTCAAGGTCTACGTGCATCCCAGAGTTCGTGGAGTGCACTTTACCCGCTGCTGGGCCCCGAGCAGCGAGAACGTATTCCCCGATGCGGAAAACATACTGAGGCAGGTGGCTTGGCAGGGCCGGCAGGCCGGGGAACTTCGTCACGCCCGCACCTGGGAAGATAAGTGGGGATGGGACCCGTACTATCCTGACTTGCACGAGATCCGACGGCTTTACGGCCATACCGAGATCTGTTGGCAAATCGGTGAACCCATGCGCTACCGGGCAACGTCAGCTACTCCGGTTGTGGACTGCTGTATTGTCACTTGGAATAATCTGGCACTTCTGAAACGCACCCTCGAGAGCCTGGCAAAGACTGATTATCCGACAGATCGACTTCGAGTATTCATTACAGACAACGCCAGCACCGACGGGACAGGAGCATGTCTAACGGAGATAGCGAGAAACTACCCATTTGCTCTGGAGCTGCAGACACTCGCGGTGAACACGGGTGCACCCATCGGTCTGAACTTCGCGATCGTACGCGGCAGCGGAGAGCTAGTGGCACGTTTGGACGACGATATTGTGCTACCTGCCAATTGGCTGAGACCCCTCGTGGAAGATTTCGTTGTTAGACCTTTCGCTGGCTGCGTTGGGCCTAAGATCCTTAATGACGATGACCAACGGACGATCCAGTGTGCTGCCTATCGTCACTTCCCCGGCCTGTTCGGCCACGAAGATGAAATGGATGAGGGACAGGCAGACTACTTGGCCCGAACGGTACATGTCCGAGGCTGTTGCAATCTCTACAGACGTGACGTTCTGAATCGTTGTGGTTTGCTCGATCCCCGTTTTAGCCCGAGCCAGTTCGACGACCCGGAACACCACATCACCCTAGCAGTGGCAGGGTACGAGGTCCTCTACGACGGACGGGTCGCCATCGTCCATAAGCTGAATAATGGATTGGCTCGGTCCCGATCGGCTCTGTCTAACCAGAAAGGCAATGCGATCAAAATGTATGGTAAGTGGGTTCCGGAGATCTTCGAGATTTTGGAACGCTCCATCGATCTTTCCCGGGAGGGCCGTTATCTACCCGACAATGGCGATACTTCAGCCAAAATGGCCAATGCTCCGGATCCCTCAGGTTTCCCAAAACCAGTCAATTACGATTCGAAGGCGACTCCAGGACCAGAGATTTACGATATACTTGCACGGGCCCATAAAAACCCCGAATTGATTGTACTGGTAGATGACCACCTGTGTATAGCGGCCGCAAGGTTGCTTCAAGGGCATCTGCGCCAAGCTATCGACATCCTGCTCATAGCCGTTAACTTAGCTCCTCACCGACCGGATGTAATTCTCGCCCTAGCGGAGACCTACCAGCGCGCAGGGCAACGGGATATGGCTCGCACCGTGGCCGGACGGGGCCTGTACCTCGATCCCGAAAATCAGAGGCTGGCAGCCATCTCATCGCAGGTTCATCCGGTAGTTACTTCAATAATTGGCCCTATACGCAGCAAGCGACCAATTGACCAGAATAAGATCACCAGCGAATCGGGTGTCTCGATCTCGGATACCTCACTCGCGAGCCATGGTGGTCCTAGGATGCGGGTGCTCATGGTCAATTCCTTTGAGAAACGGTTTCCCGGCGGAGACATGCATCAGCTCAATAAGACTCGCCAATACCTCCAACAGATGGGAATTGAAGTCGATGTTGACTGCACGCCCCGCCCTGATCCTCGCGGATATGATGTGGTACATCTCTGGAATACTTGGTTCCCGCACCAGACTCTCGCCCAGGCCCAGGCTATTCGAAGTTTGGCTCCCAACATCCCTATCGCCCTCTCCACGATCTACTGGGATATGCGTGAAAAGGCATGGGCAGACTTGGCTGTTCCTCATCTTTTCCGGGGTGCAGGTTCGTCCGCAGATCTTGATGCGCGACTTGTCGCGCTCGCCGAGGATCGCTTCCTTGTCAACGGCCTAAGTCGGGCGAATGCGGGACATCCGAATTTCCGTGGGTACGAGCTATATCAGAGGCGCCTTTTACAACTTGTCGACCACATCTTGCCGCAAAGTGAAGCAGAGGTAGCCAATCTCCGACAAACTCTTGGGGTTTCGAAGCCATACACACTTGTGTTCAACGGTGCGGAGCCCCATATATTTGATTCAGCCACTCCGGACTGGTTCATTGAAAATTACAAGGTACGCGATTTTGTGCTGACGGTGGGCCTGATAGAGCCCCGGAAGAATCAGTTGATGCTGCTGCATGCGTTGCGAGATACCGAGCTGCCGGTGGTGGTTGTTGGACGCAACTACGACCGGAACTATCTCCGGCTCTGTCGACGCCACGCCGGTCCCAGAACCATCTTCATCGAGCACCTGCCGCACGAGCATTTGGCTTCTGCTTTCCGGGCGGCTCGGGTGCATGCTCTCCCAAGTTGGATGGAATGCGCCTCAATTGCCAACGTTGAAGCAGCCCTCGCTGGATGTGCTCTTGCGGTAAGCGACCGCACCTCAGAACGTGAATATTTTGGGTATAGCGCCTACTACTGTGATCCCGCTGATTCGGCCTCAATCCGAAAAGCTGTGATCAATGCTTTCCGGAACCACGCAGTAGATGTCCCAAAACGCTCAGCGTTGCGGGACCAATTCCGCGAAAGGTGGACCTGGCCCGCGGCCGCAGTTGCAACGTTTCGGGGTTATCAAGCCGCCTTGGCTTCTCGACGAGCCCCTGGAAGGTCTGATGCAGTGGCACCTAGTGACTGGGGTTTGGATTTCCTGAAAGGCAACGTGCCATCGTCAAATCCGCAGGCGTCCGCTGCCGTCGCAGCCTCTAGCACGTCGATCCCCGTTGTCTCTATCATCATCCCAGTTCTCAACCGACTTGACCTGACTCGACAGTGCCTATTGCGGATCCAAGAAAACACGCCGCCGGGGCTGGTGGAAGTTATTATTGTGGATAATGGGTCGACCGATGGAACCGCAGAGTTGCTAGCTGAGCAGAGCGGAAACGGGCCTCTAATTCTTCTGCGTAATGAGTCGAATCTCGGGTTCGCCCGCGCGTGCAACCAAGGCGCACGTGCCTCATCCGGACGAAACCTCCTGTTTCTCAACAATGATACCGAGGTCCAACCTGGATGGATCGAGCCAATGGTTGCCCTGATGGATGGTGATTCGCGGATCGCCGCAGTGGGCAGCAAATTGCTCTTCCCGGATGGAACTATCCAGCACGCGGGTGTCGCACTCGTTGCACATCCAGGGCGAGACCCATTGCTCGCGATCCACACCTACTATCGTCGCCCAGCAGATTTTCCGGCCGCAAACGAGCGACGGTTGTATCAGGCGCTCACGGCGGCTTGCCTGATGGTTCGAGGCTCCGAATTTGAGGCGGTGCACGGGTTCGACGAGGGATTCTGGAATGGGTACGAGGACGTAGACCTGTGTCTTCGACTCCAAGGTCGAGGGGGCTTTTTGGTCTACGAGCCCTCCAGCGTTGTTATCCATCACGAGTCTCAGAGCGGACCAGCAAGATTCGAACATGTTGGGCGTAACATTCAGAGACTGCACCGACGCTGGTTGGGTATCGCTAGCCTAGATGGACGCCTCGATCCAGCCGGTGGAATAGACATGTTCCCTACCTCAAGAATTCGTGCCTACACCGGGGCCTAAATTTTCAAGTCTGAGCTGGATCGGTGAGGTGGTTATTCCGTTGCGAATTAAAATGAATCGATACTCTAATGCGATTATATTTGATGACCGACTACGTCCAAGTGCATTACATGCCCACTTGGAATTAACTAACAGTCACGCGCCGCCCAGTACCTATCCTCAACACTGTAGATGTTGCCCTGAGCCTTCCAAGAGATCATTAATATTTCGTAATAATAAAAGTTTAAGAATATATTGCCGCCAGAACATATCCTTAAGTTCGAAAATCTCGTTTTTGAGATGAGTCTTTGAAAATTACTGACCAATAGCGATGGTAATTATTTGCTTATCAATAATCTAGTAGTCAGAGCAACCGTGCTGATAAATTTCCAATCAGATGAAAGTCGAGCCAGCCCGTCGCGTTTTTCATTCTACTCCAACTTTGCTCACAAATAAAATGTGCCAACAATTCTCTCTCATGAGCTCATCTTCTTACCACTGCATGGTCATGAACCTTTTCGGGTATGGTCCACCGCGGTCATCCGTATCTAGGCGGAGGTGGAATCGGTCAAATTGATAATTACCACCGATTGCGTGAACCTTTGGGGCCCGATGCTTGATGGCCACCCAAATACTGTTCTCGCTTCGTTTCCAATCCGGGATTACTTCCAGCTTTTGCTTCCGCTGTTTGGTGTGACGAATTGTGAGGAACCATTTCTTTATGATAATAAATAATAAATTTCCAAATCTGTCTTTAAATAATTTAATTAAAGTTATTTTAGATCAAAAATTATACTGTGATGATAGAGGTAACATATATCACCCTGACTATAAGTATGCATTATCGAAAAGTACAGGCATGTGGCAGTTCCCAGATGAGTTTGCTGATCTAATGCTATTTCTTTACGACAAACCAATAAGCACCTTTTTAAATATAGGTACATACAATGGTGTTTCTTTCAATTTGTTGGCGTCTTTTTTAAATGAATTTAGAAAAGTTAAATGTATTTCAATAGACCCAATAAATCACAATCCAGTAATAAATCCTGATTTTGAATATAACAGCAAAACAAGTTTAATGTATAAACACAATAAATTTGACTTGGTATTTATTGATGGTGACCATTCGTATGAGTCTGTTAAAAATGATTATGAAAACGTTGGCAAATTTGCTAAATACTGTGTCTTTCACGATATTGATGATGATTTTATCAGGAATGATCCATCTTTAAATGGTGGCGTTCCGAAATTCTGGGCAGAAATAAAAAGTTTAAGATCTAATATAGAATTTAATTCATCGAAAAAAATTGTTAAAATGATGGGAATAGGTGTAGTATATGAATAAAGATTACAGGTGCGTAGTTGTGACTCCAGCAGGCAGGCAAAGATACATGGAAGTTTTGATTCCATATATTTTGAAGGAAAAAAGTTTTATAGATGAATATCGTATTTGGGTAAATACAAGAAATTCAGATGACATTCAATACTTTTATTCTTTAAAAGAAAAGTATCCTGATTTTATTACTTTAGATTTTTCTGCTGACATTGATCCTAAAAAAGGCGAAGGTTGGGCAATTCATAATTTTTATAAGAATGCAATTGACAAAGAAACAATTTACATTCGCTTGGATGACGATATTGTTTGGTTAGAAAATAATTTTATAAAAAATATTTATTATTTTAGAAAACAAAACCCGCAATACTTTTTAGTATATGGAAACATCGTAAATAATGCAATTATTGATCATATTCATCAGCGATTTGGTTGTTTGGAAATGGATCTTAAAATTGGTTATTCTTGCTTGGATTCTATTGGTTGGGAAAATCCTCAGGTAGCAGAATTTAAACATCGAGCATTTTTAAATTCTTTGCGGCTTGGTACAGCTGATAATTATAAATTTAGAAAATGGGTTTTACACCATTATGAACGAGTTTCAATTAATGCTATTTCTTGGTTTGGATTGGAATTTGCAAAATTTGATGGAGCTGTTGGTTTGGATGAAGAAAAATGGTTAGCGGTAGACAAACCGCAAGAAATAAATTTTTTTAATGCTATTTGTGGTAGCGCAATGTGTTCTCATTTCGCATTTTTTACGCAAAGACAACACATGGATTCTACAAATATTTTAAATGAATATAAAAATTTATCAATTGAAAACACTTAATATTTTTGGTTGTAAGTAGAGCGCAATTGGCCTTTCCAAAACGCCTAACAGAAACAAATTTGCACGTTTCAATAAACCAGATTTTATCCGTAACTTCGGTCTGGCCTTCTATAGCACGGTCAACGGTTCGACGGCGTGCGGCCTCTTTTGCATCGAGTAATGAGTGGTTCATTAGAGGCGACGCAAGCTTGAGGGTGGATGGACTACGAGGTGCTTCTGGATTCTAATGCATTCGCGCCGTTTCTTAGTCCGTGACCTGACAGGCGGCAGGTAATATACTGTGAATTGTTTCACTAAAAACTGCAACCGATTATTTTAATCATAATGCGCGATACCAGCTTTGCAGCGAATTGGCTAATCTTTCGAAATCTTGGAGAATCGCCAATTTCACACATCGAACTACGCACTGACGGCAGTATCACCGGTGGTGCGTTTGGGGAGTTCTGGTGGAGCTGCCAATCAGGGTTTCTAGTAATCGAGGATTCTGCCACACGCAGGCTGTTTCAATTTCGTCTGCAGGTGGCTCCCTTCGTGATAACGCTCGTCGGCATTTTTTGCGGGAGCGATTCGGGTAATAACGAATTTAGTTGTACTATGCGTCGCTGCGGTGAGCGTCACCCAGTACTTTATGGGACATTAGGGTTGGTAAGCCAAACCGAGGCGGAATTTATGAAAAGGTTTCGCGGTGCTACAGACTTTACCCACGTCCTAGCTGGAGAAACTGTAGGAACAAGACGTCCCCACTCTATCTATTTTGGGTTGGGCGCCAATCGGCTTGCTGACCATCCGCCATATGACTGTAAGCCTCACTATGACGCACCACCTGTTTATTTCCATGTCCTGCACGGGTGTGACCTAGTAGGTGGCACGGTAGTTTTCGATCGTTTTGGGCGTCCACTGTGGGACACAACCTACCAAGCTGAATTGCGAAGTCGTTCATCTAATGTATCGATGTTAGAAGATGATTTAACACGGACGCTGGTTTCAAATGCTTACGCTGTAGATCAATACATTTCAGGAACAGCAGTGCTTTTTTCAACACTTAATGATAATTTTGGACATTGGCACACACAAAGCGCCACATGCATTGGGATAATTGAAATGCTTGAGCATCTTAAGTTGATATTCCGGCAGAATATAAAAATTGTTGTAACTAGAGGTGTCCAAGCCGAGTTGTTCCGTGAGGCTAGTCTCAAACGCCTTGGTTTGGAATCTATGGAAATAGTGAATCCGGTGAATCAAGATGGATCTCGGCGTGATTTGAAATTTGAGCGCTTGATTGTACCATCATATGCGCGAGTTTCTATTAATGAAACATGGCATCCGAAGCCAATTCTAGATTTGGCCCGACATTTGCGATCCGGCAAAAATGAGCAGCACCGTCTTTTCCTCTCTCGACGAGATGTAGGTGGCCGACGTGGACTAATAAACGAAGACGAGGTTTTTGAGTCCCTTTCCCACTTAGGATTTGACTCAATCGAGTGCGGAAATATGACTTATGAGAGTCAATTAACAGCTTTTGCATCAGCCGAAATCGTGGTGTCACCTCACGCAGGTGCGCTGTCCAACATGTTGGCTGCAGAGCCGGGCCTGCGAGTAATCGAACTACTCCACACCCACCAACCCTCCTGTTGGTATCGCAATCTCGCTTTTATTTGTGACCATGAATATCACGCAATGTTTTTCCCCACATATGGATCAGAGCCAAACTGGGAAAGTGGATTCATTGCTGACCCTAAAGCCGTCGTTAGACTGATTGACCAATTATTGTGAAAAGCGTTTATAGTTTCAACCAGGTGTATATTTTAATAGCACGCCAATTTAGGGGATTTTTCTCGTCCGCTTGTATGAGTATATTTTTGTCGTGATCTTGATTTATTCACGGAAGTATTTGTTCTGTGAAATATTTTTGGGGATATTTTGATATAAGGTTGCTCGCTCTGCGCTGCAATTCTTGATAGATCGGTGGGTTATTAATTATTTGTGCGGCGCGGGTTGCTAAATTATTGTATGGGCACGGTTCGATTGCAGCGGTATAAATAGGATCGATCGATGTGCTTTCGTTGACTTCTGATATGACTGGTACTGAATTGGTGATTAAATAGAAAACTCGAACGATTTCAAATATTTGTGATTCATAATAGTGAATATTGATCACTAAGTGTGATCTTTCAACCCAGCGGTCGCGGTCTGCACCGTAAACTCCGAACAATGATTTTACGCGAAGTCCATTTGCTGTTAATTCATTCAGTATTTTTAAACGACGTTCGTTGATACATCCGTAGAATAAGACATCAATATCTTTATTTGAGTTTTGGTTAAGTCTTTCAAGTTGCCGTTGGTAGCCAATTCTAAGTTGCTTTGCTTGAATTATGCCGTTCTGTGAGAACCATTGGATATTTTTTGTGCTATAATCCCAGATCTGAAAGCGACGTCCCCATTCCAAGATGTTGGTTCTCCAAGGAGATGGGTTGCCCTCGAGTTGTTCCGTGTTAAGTATGATTGTGTCTGGCGGCAGCGTAGTAGCCCGGCTTGGGTCTAAAAGGTGGCATCCAATGATGATGTTGGTCGCGTTGGAGTCTACCCGGTTAAAATTTAAAACAGATTTGTGCCCCAAGTCGATCAGTGAGTAGAGGATGAGTTCAGCAAGCTCTAAGAATGCGAGGGAGTGCAAATAACCGGTTGGCTGAACGATGCAAATATTGAAGTTAGACATGAGTTTTTGAGATGGACGATGAATAGTGTCTCGGGTGGCTGGAGAAATTTAATTATGCAACCAGTGGTATGAG
>Ga0256307_1000117_pt1 | contig 12379 bp, 10 predicted proteins | sample ColtaT_4_FD_183671 | JGI IMG/M metagenome (GOLD analysis project Ga0256307, IMG submission 183671) | Metatranscriptome of freshwater microbial communities from Columbia River, Oregon, United States - Colum_Atlam_RepA_8d (Metagenome... | ecosystem: Environmental > Aquatic > Freshwater > River...
AGTGAATCCACGCGCTTCGCGTACGGTACCTTTTGTATCGAAATGCATCGGCACGTCACTGGCCAAGATAGCCGCCAAATGTATGGTCGGGATCACCTTGGAGAAGCAGGGATTCACGAAAGAAATAATTCCGAATTTCTATGCTGTTAAGGAGGCTATATTCCCGTTCAACAAGTTCCCTGGCGTCGATCCGATCCTGGGACCTGAAATGAAATCGACAGGTGAAGTAATGGGCACGGGCCCGACTTTTGCCGAGGCCTACTACAAGTCGCAGAGCTTTGGTGAGCAGGACATCAATCGTAACGGCACCGTCTTCATCAGTGTGCGTGATGCCGACAAGCCCGCACTGCCGGAAGTGGCGCGAAGTTTCCGCAACCTCGGCTTCAAACTGGTGGCCACCAGTGGTACTGCCAAGGTGATTGCTGACGCTGGTATTCCGGTAGAGGCGGTCAACAAGGTAATGGAAGGAAGGCCGCACATTGTCGACATGTTAAAAAACGACGAGATTGATCTCATCGTCAACACGACTGAAGGTCGTCAGGCCATCGCCGATTCCGCCACCATACGCAGTACTGCTCTGCGGCATCGGGTCTACTGCACCACGACAATAGCCAGTGCCCGGGCCGTCTGCGAAGCGATGGCTTTCAGCGGCGGCATTACGGTTAACAGCCTGCAGGACCTTCACAAGCAAGAAAAGCAGATGAGTGGAATAAAGGATGCGTAGAGTTCCTCTAACAGTAGGTGGCGAAGTACGTTTGCGGGCCGAGCTCAATGATCTCAAGCAGGTGCAGCGTCCGCGGATCATCCAGGCCATTGCGGAAGCCCGTGCGCACGGAGACTTGAAAGAAAATGCCGAGTATCACGCTGCGCGCGAACAACAGAGTTTTTGCGAAGGACGTATCCAGGAAATTGAAGGAAAGTTGGCAGACTGCGAAGTGATTGATGTCACCAAATTGCCGAACAACGGCAAGGTTATCTTCGGCGCCACCGTGACATTAATTGATTCGAAAACCGATAGAAAGGTGGTCTACCAGATCGTTGGTGAAGACGAAGCTGACGTTAAGGTGGGCAAGATTTCGTACACGTCACCCGTGGCGCGCGCCATGATGGGCAAGGAAGAGGCCGACAATATCGTCGTCAAAGCGCCGAGTGGCGATATCGCCTACGAAATCGACAAGATCGAATACCTCTGACGCTCAGGAAGTTGCTTGCTCAGCTGTCGGCGGCTGTGCTGTGGCGTACCAGATTCGACAATTCACGTTTCTGTTTGCGGGCGGCCCGGTAGAGCAGGGCAATATGGCCTGTCAGCTGGATCAGTTCGGCCTTGTGAGCGGTACAGATAGCATCAAGGATTGACTGCTTCTCGTCACGGTCGGTTGCATTGACCCGGATCTTGATCAATTCGTGGTCGTCCAGCGCGCGCTCAAGCTCGGCGGCAATATTGTCGCTGAGACCATTGCTGATAATCAGTACGGGATTCAGCTTGTGGCCGATGGCACGGAACTGCTTGCGGGTCTGGTTGTCGGTTTTCATCACGGTCAAGGTCCAGGGCGGGCGGGCATTCTACTGTAAAAAGGTGGTAGTCATGGCAAGGTCCAGCAGTAGTGACAAATGGCTGAAAGAGCATTTTGACGACCCGTGGGTCAAAAAGGCACGCGATGCCGGGTATCGCTCGCGCGCCAGCTTCAAATTGCTGGAAATCCACCAAAAGGACAAATTGTTCAAGCCCGGCATGGCAGTGGTCGATCTAGGTTCAGCGCCGGGTGGTTGGTCGCAGATCGCGGTCAGGCTGGTCAAGCCGGGCGGAAGTGTCGTGGCCTCAGACATCCTCGAGATGGACCCGGTCGATAGTGTGCATTTCATCCAGGGGGATTTCACCGAGGAAGCCTGTTTCAACCAGATCATGCAGGCGCTCGGCGGCAAGCCGGTGGACCTTGTAATTTCCGATATGGCCCCCAACTTGAGTGGTATGAACGACATTGATCAGCCGCGCGCAATGCATCTGATTGATCTTGCAGTGGATTTTGCCGAGCAAGCCTTGCGCCCTGGGGGGGCGCTCTTGATGAAAGTGTTTCAGGGTGAAGGATTCAATGAGCTTTTGCAGCAGCTCCGTCAGAACTATGCAGTGGTGCTGAGTCGAAAGCCGGAAGCATCACGTGCGCGCTCCCGCGAGGTCTATCTGCTGGCTCGCGACAAAAAAGCCTGAAAGCAATTTCAGGTGGATCGTGCCAGAATGAAGCGGAGTTTTCCGCCAACCGTCGGTATTTGGTACCCGAGCGCAGTGCGCTCATGTGCCGCGCCGGTACGTATCATGAGACATACCGAAAGGTGGAGCAGCAACTGCTCCAGTACTTCCGGCTCTTAGGCGAGGTAAAGGTCTTGAACGACATGGTCAAAAATCTTCTGCTCTGGGTGATCATCGCCGGCGTGCTGATGTTCGTGTTCCAGAATTTCAACCAGCCGACCCGCAACGATCAGCTGATCTACTCGGATTTCATCCGTCAGGTGCAGGACGGCCAGATCAGCGAGGTTACGATCAGTGGACTCAATATCGCCGGTACGCGTTCCGACGGTTCCATATTCAATACGCTGCGTCCCTACATAGAAGACCCAAAATTGATCGACGACCTGCTGTCGCACAATGTGAGAATCCAAGGCGCAGAGCCCGAGCGTGAAAGCATCTGGGTGCAGTTGTTGGTGGGCGCCTTCCCGATTCTCATCATCATTGCAGTATTCATGTTTTTCATGCGGCAGATGCAGGGTGGAGTCGGTGGCAAGGGCGGCCCGATGGCGTTCGGCAAGAGCAAGGCCAAGCTGCTGGGTGAAGATCAGATCAAAGTGACGTTTGCCGATGTGGCGGGCGTTGACGAGGCCAAGGAAGACGTAAAGGAGCTCGTGGATTTCCTGCGCGAGCCGGACAAGTTTCAGCGCCTGGGCGGGCGGATTCCGCGGGGCATCCTGATGGTGGGCCAGCCCGGTACGGGCAAGACGTTGCTGGCCAAGGCCATTGCCGGTGAAGCGAAAGTGCCTTTCTTCTCCATATCCGGTTCTGATTTCGTGGAAATGTTTGTTGGTGTCGGTGCGTCCCGCGTGCGTGACATGTTCGACCAGGCCAAGAAGCAGGCTCCCTGCATCATCTTCATCGACGAAATCGATGCCGTGGGTCGCCACCGTGGTGCCGGCCTTGGCGGCGGACATGACGAGCGTGAGCAGACACTCAACCAGTTGCTGGTGGAAATGGACGGTTTCGAGGCCAATGACGGCATCATCGTGATTGCTGCCACCAACCGTCCTGATGTTCTGGACCCTGCGCTGCTGCGTCCCGGTCGCTTCGATCGTCAGGTTGTGGTGGGTCTGCCGGACATTCGCGGACGCGAGCAGATTCTCAAGGTCCATATGCGCAAGGTACCGATCGACGACCGCGTCAATGCCAGCGTGATAGCCCGTGGTACACCTGGTTTTTCAGGTGCCGATCTGGCCAATCTCGTCAATGAGGCGGCACTCTTCGCAGCGCGTGGCAATCGCAAGCTGGTTGGTATGGAAGAGTTCGAGAAAGCCAAGGACAAGATCATGATGGGCGCCGAGCGCAAATCCATGGTCATGTCGGACAAGGAAAAGCTCAATACTGCGTATCACGAGTCGGGTCACGCCATCGTTGGCCGGGTCGTGCCGGAGCATGACCCGGTTTACAAGGTCAGCATCATTCCGCGTGGCCGGGCCTTGGGCGTCACGATGTTCCTGCCCGAAGAAGACCGTTACAGTCTGAGCAAGCAAGGCATTCTGAGCATGATCTGCAGCCTTTACGGCGGCCGCATTGCAGAAGAAATGACGCTCGGTACCGAAGGCGTCACGACTGGTGCATCCAATGATATTCAACGCGCCACGGACATGGCCCGCAACATGGTTACCAAGTGGGGGCTTTCGGAGAAGCTTGGGCCTTTGATGTATGCCGAAGACGAAGGCGAAGTCTTCCTGGGGCGATCGTCAGCCTCTCATTCAAAGGCGCATTCCGGCGAGACTGCCAAAATCATCGACGAAGAGATCAAGCGCATTATCGATGACTGTTACGGCAGAGCGAAGCGCATCCTTGAGGAGAACCGCGACAAGCTGGAGCTCATGAAGGACGCATTGCTGGAATACGAGACTATTGATGCAGACCAGATCGGAGACATCATGGCTGGCAAGAAACCACGTCCACCGGCTGACTGGTCTCACAATGACAACGGATCGGGCTCTGCCCGCACCAGTGGTCGTGCGTCCGGCGCGGCTCCGGACAGTCCTATCGGTGGCCCGGCCAGCGAAGTGTGACTGGCGTTTTTCAGGAAATCCGAGTGAACGGCAACTCCCTCAAGGTCGGTGACAGAGTCATCGACCTTTCTGTTCCTGTGGTCATGGGTATCGTGAATGTCACCCCCGACTCGTTTTCTGATGGCGGCAAGCTCCGTACTGACACCCCATCCTCCCGCTTTACGGTCTCTATCGACAAGGCGCTGGCGCAGGCTGAATCCATGCTGGCTGAGGGGGCAACGATTCTGGATATTGGCGGAGAGTCCACGCGACCGGGCGCCCGGCCATTGTCTGAGCAGGAAGAACTGGACCGCGTAATTCCAGTGCTCGAAGCGATTCAGGATCGTCTGGATGTCGCTGTTTCTGTTGATACCAGCACGCCCGGTGTGATGCTGGCAGCAGTTGCGGCGGGTGCAGGGTTCGTGAACGATGTTCGGGCGTTGCAGCGCCCCGGCGCCGTGGCTGCTGTTTCGTCCGGCAAATCAGCTGTCTGCCTGATGCATATGCGGGGTGAGCCCGGCACGATGCAGCAGGAAATCCATTATGATGATGTGGTCGAAGAAGTTCTGGCATTCCTGCGGCAGCGGATTGCAGTCTGCGAAGCAGCTGGGATACTCCGTTCCAGGCTGATCCTCGACCCAGGTTTCGGCTTTGGCAAGACGGTGAGGCACAATTGGTTGCTGCTGCAGAGCCTGCACTGTTTTAAGAGTCTCGGCCTGCCGATTCTGGCCGGCATTTCACGCAAATCGATGCTGGGGGCGGTTACTGGTCGTCCCGTCGATGAGCGAGTTCATGCTGGTGTTGCCGCGGCAATGCTGGCTCTGCGTGGTGGTGCAGCCATCATTCGCACACACGATGTGGCACCGACGGTCGATGCCATCAAGATTCACTGCGCCGTCGAGGGCGCCCGCTGAATAAGTTGCAGGACCAGGAATGAAAAACAAGAAAATGGAAAAGAAGTATTTCGGCACTGATGGAATTCGGGGTCGCGTCGGCGAGCATCCCATAACGCCAGATTTCATGCTCAAGCTGGGCTGGGCAGCTGGCAAAGTGTTCGCAAACTCGGATAGAGCGCGCAGCAAGATTCTGATCGGCAAGGACACTCGTGTTTCTGGTTACATGTTTGAAGCGGCTCTCGAGGCAGGCCTTACCGCGGCTGGCGTCGACATCAATCTTCTCGGGCCTATGCCTACCCCTGCAGTGGCCTATCTCACGCGCACGTTTCATGCGCAGGCGGGCATTGTCATCAGCGCGTCCCACAATCCCTTCGAAGACAATGGCATCAAGTTTTTCTCAGGTGACGGGTCCAAGTTGCCGGACGAAATGGAGTTCGCCATAGAGGCATACCTCGAGCGTGCCATTACTACTGTGGATTCGCAGCTGATCGGCAAGGCATCGCGGATCAACGATGCCAGCGGCCGCTACATAGAGTATTGCAAGGGAACCGTCCCATCGGAGATCAAGCTGACCGGCATGAAGCTGGTGGTGGACTGCGCCAATGGCTCCACTTACAACATTGCAAGTAACGTGTTCAAGGAGTTGGGCGCAACCGTCAAGACTATCGGTGCTTCGCCCAATGGCCTCAACATCAATGATCAGTGCGGGTCCACCTGCACCGATGCTCTGGTTCGCGAAGTGCTTGCTGAAAAGGCGGATCTGGGTGTGGCATTTGATGGCGATGGTGATCGCCTCATCATGGTTGATCACCTTGGCAATGTTGTAGACGGCGACGAAATTCTTTATGTAATCGCCCGGGACAAGCGCCGTCGCAACGTGGATTTTGGTGGCGTGGTGGGGACATTGATGAGCAATCTGGGTCTCCAGTTGGGCCTTGAAGCGTTGGATATTCCTTTTGTGCGGGTTGCCGTTGGTGACCGTTACGTCATGGCGGAGCTCAAGCAGCGTCAGTGGCAGCTTGGCGGCGAGTCTTCAGGGCACATCATCTGTCTGGATGTCTCGACGACGGGAGATGGCATCGTGTCAGCCTTGCAGACGTTGTATGCGATGATAAGTTGTGGTGCAAGTCTGTACGAGTTGCGTAACAAGATGGTCAAGTTTCCGCAAACCATGATCAATGTGAGAGTGAAGGACAAGAAGGATCTCCAGTCGGTTCCTGCGATTCGTGACGCCGTCGCGTCAGTCGAGGCGACTCTCGGGCGCAAAGGCCGTGTGCTGTTGCGTCCGTCAGGGACAGAACCGGTAGTGCGTGTCATGGTGGAAGGTGAAGATGCCGGCCTTGTCCAGCGCCTGGCAGAGGAGTTGGCTCAGCAGGTCAAGATGCACGCATGAGTCAGAGGCAAGGCTCTGGCTGGTTGCAAGCACCAGGCATCTTGGTTATATTGGCGCCCCGTTTTCCCTACGTCAGGCACTATCCTCTGTACAAGGTGATGTGAATGCGCCGAAGTCTTGTGGCCGGTAACTGGAAAATGCACGGCTCCGGCGTCATGATAACCGGGCTGTTGCAGAGACTGGTTCAGGAGCTTGGTGCGGTCGAGGATGGTGTGGAAGTGGTGGTCTGCCCGCCCGCTCCCTATCTTTCCTTGAGCCAGGACTTGTTGCGGCACACTGGCTTGCAATTGGGTGCGCAGAATGTCCATGCGGAAGCCGCAGGTGCCTTTACCGGAGAAGTAGCGGCCGCGATGCTGGTCGAATTCGGAGTCCGGTTTGTGATAGTGGGGCATTCCGAGCGTCGTCGCGATGCAGGTGAAACGGATGAGCAAGTGGCGCGCAAATGCGCAGCTGCGCTGGACAGCGGAATTTCCCCAATAATCTGTGTGGGAGAATCGCTGGAAGAACGCGAAGCTGGAAATGCAGATTCCGTAGTGGCAAGGCAGGTCAACGCCATTTTGCAGCATTGTGATGCGTCAGCCTTGCTGAACTCAGTATTTGCGTACGAACCCGTATGGGCAATTGGCACGGGCCTGACGGCGAGTCCTGGCCAGGCGCAAACGATGCACGGGTTTATCCGGGGGCTGTTGCGCGAAAGCAGTGTAGACCTGGCTGCCAGAACCAGGATTCTTTACGGTGGCAGTGTAAATGCGGAGAATGCGCGTGGGTTGTTTGCGCAGAGCGATATCGACGGTGGCTTGGTGGGCGGCACGTCTCTCAAGCCTGAAGAATTCATAACAATTTGCAAGAGTGTGAGCGAGCAATGGAAACCTTAGTGGTCGTAGTGCATGTGATCGTTGCTATAGCGATTGTTGGGCTGGTGCTTCTGCAGCAGGGCAAGGGCGCTGATGCAGGCGCTGCGTTCGGCAGCGGAGCATCGCAGACAGTTTTTGGCAGTGCAGGAACAGGCAATTTTCTGACAAGATCAACCTCCGTCGCCGCGACCATATTCTTCATCACCAGTCTGACACTGGCGATTTTTGCAAAGCAGAACACCAGTGCGGGTGTGGTTGATGGTTTGCCAATCCTCAATCCAGATCTTCTGACGCAGCCTGTTGCACCGCTGAGTGACGTACCGCAGGTAGATACCTCAAATGATGCTGCGGCAGGCGATGTTCCCGTCATCCCTGAGCAGGCGCCCGTGCCTGCACCAGGAAATTGATCCTGCGAGCGTTCTCATCGCACTGAAGATTCGAAGATTCAAAGAGTTAAAGCCGAAGTGGTGAAATTGGTAGACACGCTATCTTGAGGGGGTAGTGACCTATGGTCGTGCGAGTTCAAGTCTCGCCTTCGGCACCAAATGCAGCAAACACAAGAAGTATTGCTTGGAGCGCGCGATTTTAAAGGTTTTCAGCGCTTTTGCTTGACCGTTTCGAAGGTGCCTCAGTATAATTCCGGCCCCTGAGAACGAAGCAGGGAGCCGATGCACTCGCCAGAGGTGTCGGTCAAAAAAGCAAGTGACACTTCAGAATTCACGATTTGTTGCGGGGTGGAGCAGTCTGGCAGCTCGTCGGGCTCATAACCCGAAGGTCGTAGGTTCAAATCCTGCCCCCGCTACCAACTTCGGGAATGGATCGCAGATCTTCCCGATTCAATGCAGCATGGTTCTCTGGCAGTTCATGCAGGCAGCAGGAGACGCTATGCGTTGCAGTATCGAAGCCCCATCAGGGGCTTTTTGTTAGGCGCGATTTTGGTGCCGGAATGCCGGGCTGTTTTGCTCCACATCGTCAAGTTCGAAAGAGCTTGTCGATGCATAAATCAGGATTTCAGGAGTGGGCCGCTGGCCCATTTTTTATTTGTGGAAAGTGATTTTGCGGATCGACAGCAAACACAAGAGTGGAGCAGGTATTGAGCAATAATATTGCCGCGATAGCAGATCTTTTGCGCCCGACAGTGGAGGCGCTTGGCGTCGAGCTGTGGGGTGTCGACCAGATCGGGCAGGGACGCAGCAGCATCCTGCGCGTTTACATCGACAAAGGCGACGAGGGCATTTCAATTGATGATTGCGAGCGCGTCAGTCGTCAGATCAGCGGAATTCTGGATGTGGAAGAGCCGGTTGCGGGGGAGTACACACTGGAAGTCTCCTCGCCAGGCATGGATCGGCCATTGTTCGCTCTGGCCCATTTTGCCCGCTTCATTGGCAGTGTGGCCAATGTGCGATTGCGTGCCCCTCTGGATGGACGCAGAAAGTTCAAAGGTGTAATTCAGAAAGCAGAGGCTGACAGTGTCTGCCTCTTGGTCGATGAGAAAGAAGTAAGCTTTCCCTTCTCGTCAATTGACAAGGCTAATCTGGTTTTTTGAGTGGTCGGGATTCCGACGGTGACAGCGCCCGCTTTGAGACGGGTATTGGCAGAATACAAGAAGACCTCTGGAGTAAGGTGACACGATTATGATGAGTAAAGAAATTCTGTTGGTCGCGGATGCAGTTTCCAATGAGAAGGGCGTTTCGCGCGAGGTAATTTTCGAAGCTATCGAGTCCGCGCTGGCCACTGCTACCAAGAAATTCTATGAAGATGACGAAATGACTTGTCGCGTGCGTGTTGACCGCAAGACTGGCGAGTACGAGACATTTCGTGTGTGGAACATCGTGAGCGATGAAGAATACACAGGGAAAGGCTCGCAGATGATTTTCGAAGATGCCCAGCTGATCAATCCTGATGTGGTGCTCGGAGGCATCTGGGACGAGAAAGTCGCAAACATCGAATTCGGTCGTATTGCGGCACAGACTGCGAAGCAGGTCATCGTCCAGAAAGTGCGCGAAGCTGAGCGCGACATCATTATCGCCGAGTATCGCCACAAGATCGGCGGCCTGATCTCCGGCACAGTCAAGAAAGTGACCCGAGAGAGCGTTCTGGTGGACCTGGGAGGCAATGCAGAAGGCTTGCTGGCGCGTGAACACATGATCCCGCGTGAGAATTTCCGCGTAGGAGATCGTATCCGTGCCTTGTTGCTGGATGTCCGATCAGAGCCACGTGGCCCCCAACTGTTTCTGAGCAGAACCGACCCGGGCATGCTGATCGAGCTGTTCAAGATTGAAGTGCCCGAGATCGCGGAAGAAGTCATCGAGATCAAGGCTGCGGCACGTGATCCAGGCTCACGCGCGAAGATCGTCGTACGGACCAATGATGGTCGTATCGACCCGGTAGGCGCGTGTGTTGGCATGCGCGGTTCGCGTGTGCAGGTAGTGTCCAACGAACTGGCCAATGAGCGTATCGACATCATTCTCTGGGACGACAACCCCGCGCAGCTGGTGATCAATTCCATGGCGCCGGCCGAAGTGGCGTCCATCATTGTGGACGAAGACAGCCACACGATGGATGTGGCCGTGGAAGAAGAAAATCTGGCCCAGGCCATTGGTCGCAGCGGTCAGAACGTGCGCTTGTCCAGCGAGCTGACTGGCTGGACCATCAACGTGATGAGCGTTGCCGAGGCCGCCGAGAAGCAGCAGCAGGAAACCAGCGGATTCGTCGAAATGTTTGTTGCCAAACTGGATGTGGATGAAGATATCGCGGAGATTCTGGTGAGCGAAGGTTTCACCTCTCTGGAAGAGATCGCTTACGTTCCGCTGGAAGAAATTCTCAGTATTGACGGCTTCGACGAAGACATCGCGAATGAATTGCGCAATCGCGCCAAAGACGCGTTGCTCACACAGGCCATCGCATCGGAAGAAGGGCTGTCCAGTGCGAAAGTCGCCGATGATCTGATCAATATGGATGGCATGGATGACACGCTGGCGCTGGCGCTTGCCAGAAAGGGCGTGCTCTGCATGGAAGATCTGGCAGAGCAGTCCATCGACGAACTGATGGACATAGACGGAATGGATGAAGAGCGTGCAGGCAAGCTGATCATGACGGCGCGAGCGCCCTGGTTCGCGTAAGCGCAAGCGAGCGCAGAATGGATCAGGCAGGAAAAGAATCTGGGTCAGGCGGCAAGGGTAATCAGGAGTAGGTAAATGGCAGATGTAACAGTCAGTGAACTCGCCAAGGTTGTTGGAGTTTCAGTCGAGAGACTTCTTTCCCAGGTGAAGGAAGCGGGTCTGCCCCATACAAAGGCAGACGATTCCATTTCCAACGACGACAAGAACACGTTGTTGCTGTTCTTGCGGCGCAGCCATGGGGACAAGGAAGCGACTGACAACGCGCCCAAGAAAATCACGCTCCAGCGCAAGACGGTGGAGACGCTCAAATCGGCCAGCAATCATGGCCGTGGCAAGACCATTGCTGTGGAAGTCCGCAAGAAGCGCACTTATGTAAAGCGCAGCGAACTCCCGGGTGAAGCAGAGGGCGCAGAAGCGCTCGATCAGGCGGAAGAACTGTCGGCACAGGGGCAGGAATTCGAACAGCAACCGGACGCCCCTGGTGTGCAGGTCGAGAGCAATATCAAGGCTGAAGCGTCCGTTGAGTCTGTTGCGCCGGCCCATGAAAAGGCCGCTGCCGAGAAAGTCGTGGAGCGGGCTCCGGAAGTGGTTGAAGCGCGCCGCCCGGCACCAGCGGCTCCCGCCGCACGTCCAGATTTGAACAAGGGACTGAAGAAGGATCAGCCTGATGTGAAGGACGATGACAAAGGCGCCTTCCGCAAGAAAGACAAGGCGCCTGCCAGAAAGCAGGTCAAAGGGCGCGTCGATGACTTCGTGCTTGAAGACAGTGAGTATGGTGACAGTCGTGGTCGTCGTGGCGGTCGCAAGAGCAAGTCTCGCGCTGCCAAGCAGCATGGCTTCGAGAAGCCGACGGAATTCATCTCCCGTGAGATCGCCATCGGAGAAGCCAATTCCGTCACAGACCTCGCACAGAAGATGTCGGTCAAGTCTGCCGAAGTGGTCAAGATGCTCTTCAAGATGGGCGTCATGGCGACCATCAACCAGGTGCTCGATCAGGACATCGCCACCCTGCTGGTGGAAGAGATGGGCCATACGGCCAAGTTTGTCTCTGCGGACGCGCTGGAAGAAAGCCTTTACGAATCAATTGCCTATGACGGTGGTGCCGAATCTGCGCCGCGCGCACCGGTAGTGACGGTCATGGGTCACGTCGACCATGGCAAGACCTCGCTGCTGGACTACATCCGCAAGGCGTCCGTGGTCTCCCACGAGGCGGGTGGCATTACGCAGCACATCGGCGCCTATCACGTGGAAACCCCCGGCGGCATGATCTGTTTCCTTGACACCCCCGGCCATGCTGCGTTCAGCGCCATGCGCTCACGCGGTGCCAAGGCAACGGATGTGGTGGTTCTCGTGGTTGCAGCAGATGACGGCGTGAAGCCGCAGACAGAAGAAGCCGTGCAGCACGCACGCTCTGCAGGCGTCCCTCTGGTGGTGGCAATCAACAAGGTCGACAAGCCCGACATCGATCTGGATCGCGTGCGCAGCGAGCTGGCCAATTTGAACGTGATCTCTGACGCATGGGGAGGTGACACGCAGTTCGTGGAAGTGTCAGCCCATACAGGGCAGGGTATCGAAGAGTTGCTGGAATCCATCCTGCTGCAGGCCGAGTTGCTGGAACTGAAAGCCCATGTCGACGCTCCGGGCAAGGGTGTGGTCATCGAATCCCGTCTCGACAAGGGCCGTGGCCCTGTGGCGTCCGTGCTGGTCCAGAACGGCACGCTGAAAGTAGGCGACGTAGTGCTGGTAGGGCAAGAGTATGGTCGTGTTCGCGCCCTGATCGACGAGATGAGCCAGTCCGTGAAGGCTGCCGGTCCGTCCATCCCCGTG
>Ga0256307_1000123_pt1 | contig 12164 bp, 10 predicted proteins | sample ColtaT_4_FD_183671 | JGI IMG/M metagenome (GOLD analysis project Ga0256307, IMG submission 183671) | Metatranscriptome of freshwater microbial communities from Columbia River, Oregon, United States - Colum_Atlam_RepA_8d (Metagenome... | ecosystem: Environmental > Aquatic > Freshwater > River...
ATATGTTGTGCCAATAGGACGAGTCCCCACCTATTCCTTGAAGCCATTTGCTCAAACGATGGCGGCATCCTTTCCTGAATTGGATCAATTCCAAAACGATATCGAAGTCACCACCGTTCGATAGCCTCAACGGAACTCAATAATCACAGACATGAGATGTCTGGCGAAGCACATCTTCCATAATCTCCTTTGAGGTTCTCTCCTGATTTACAACCGATCGGTTTTTCATTGCGAATCCTGTGGCGCCGTCCTCGTTCAAGAGTCGGAAGAGTTTGCACCTTTCTTTCTGCTGTGGCCACGTCATGGCAAAAGCTGCCGAAGAAACCATACGAGACGACAGTTTTGAAATCGACTTCGCCCCAAATCTGGATGATTCCGAATCTGAGGGAATTGGATCAGGTTGGCGCCAAATTCAATTCATTGCGTAGCTCGCACTGTGATCAAATTCCGACTCGCTTGAATCCCTAATTTTGTTTTGTCATAGTCTCCGCTCCTTTGCCCCTGACCGTTGAGGTTGGGGGTTGGGTTACTGAGGCTTGAGGCAACTTTTGATGCTTCAGGATGTGGTTCAGTAAGCCAGCCGATGGGGCACGTCCATCGGTCATACCTCGCTAACTTCCGCCAGCAACGACACAAAATTGTTAGCGGACAAAGTGCCGAACGGATGATGGACACACTGTTGGCTGCCAACTCTCTGGCTGAGTTCCTACAAACACAGACGATTCCGGTCTGCGGTTGCCCCATTGATGCGACGACAGCGATGGTTCTCGCTGCGATCGTTCATGTGGCGCTAGTCGGTGCGTGGTTTGGGTTGCCGGCAGGGCTATTCATTTGGGCTGAACGAAAAGTTTCCGCCAGAATCCAGGACCGCCTGGGTCCGACTCGAACTGGTGGCCGCTTTGGGTGGCTTCAGTCGTTAGCGGACGGCGTCAAGTTGATCCAGAAGGAAGATCTTGTTCCCGCCGACGCAGACGGCTTGATGTTTAGGTTGGCGCCCTACATTGTTGTGGTGGCTTCATTTGCGGCCTACATGGTTCTCCCGTTCTCTGATGGTTGGTCGGCGCTCGGTTTGGATGTTGGTCTGTTTCTTGCGTTCGCGATTTTGTCGCTCGAGGTGCTTGGGGTAATTCTTGCTGGCTATTCGAGCGGTTCGAAGTGGGCGTTGTTCGGTGCGATTCGTGAATCGGCTCAGATGGTGAGCTACGAGATTCCGATGGCGATTTGTGCTCTCTGCCCGATCGTGACAGCTGGCACCTTGAATCTGACGGAAGTTGCTCAGCTTCAAGGTGGTGGGGTTTGGAACTGGAATATCCTGCATCCGTTCAATTTTTTCGCATTCTTTGTCTATTTCACTTGTGCGACTGCAAGTTGCAAGCGGGCGCCGTTTGACTTGGCGGAGGCTGAGAGTGAGCTAGTGGCGGGCTTTCTGACCGAGTATAGCGGCATGCGGTGGTCGTTTTTCTTCTTGGCCGAGTATGCCAGTATGTTCCTTGTTAGTGGCTTGGCGACAGTGCTTTTTCTTGGCGGCTGGGATGATGGTTTTGGTGTCTTGGGTGTTGTGAAGGCGAACGCCGGAAGCTTTGTGGCAAATGCGCTTGGTTTGGTGATCTTTCTGAAGAAGGCCTCGCTGTTGGTTTGTGTGCAGATTTGGGTTAGGTGGACCCTGCCTCGGCTTCGAATCGATCAGGTCATGACGACCTGTCTAAAGTATCTTATTCCGATTGCCTGTGTGTTGTTTGCAGGAGCGGTCGCCTACCCGCTCGCTCTGGCCAAGATGTCCGGTAAGACGAGCATCATGGGTGGCCCATCTGGGGGCCGGATCGCTCAGCCGAGTCGTGTGGGTGCTGAGTCGGTTAGGCTTCCTGGAGTGGCGGCAGCCGAAAGGAGTGGTCGATGAGCGTCGAGACTCTGTTGTTCTGGCTGTTTGCGATATTGACGTGCGGTGGAGCAATATCTGTTGCTGTCAGTGAAAGCGTTGTTCGTATGGCGTTTTCGCTCGTGCTGTGCTTGGGTTCCGTTGCGGTCATGTTTTTGCTGCTTGGGGCTGACTTCGTTGGTGCAACTCAGTTGATGGTCTACGTCGGTGGCACCGTGGTGTTGCTGGTTTTTGGTATCATGCTCACGGCGACTGGGCCGTTTACTAAGATCAAAAGCTCTGGGGCTGACGCAATCCTGTCCGGTCTTGTCGGCGTGATTTTTTTGTTTATCGTCAGTACGACTGTGACTGCGGTGAGGTGGGATGATGTCTCGCAAAGAGTCGCGGTCGGAGCTCACCAGAAAGCTGCCTCGCACGGGTTCAATCCTGAGCAGCAAGGGAATACCACTCGACCGTTGGGGCTTAGTTTTTTGTCAATTCGAGCGGATCGTGATTTGAAATTGAGTGCAGGCGGGGATGCAAATGGAGTTGCCTCGCTTAGTTCCGGCTATCTTTTGCCGTTTGAAATTGTGTCGATTCATTTACTCGTCGTGTTGGTGGGTGCTTCATATCTTGCTCGCGCCAAGCGACGAGCGGCGACGAGCCAATAGGAATCTGTATGGAAGCCGTTGGTCCTAATCCATTTTTGTTTGTGGGTGCCGTGCTATTTGTTTGCGGTGTCGTGTGTATGACGACTAAGCGGAATGGTATTGGGGTGCTCATGGGCGTCGAGCTCGTCCTGAATGGGGCGAGTTTGAATTTTGTGACTTTTTCAAGGTTCACTCCGCTCGGGCTCGATGGTCAAGTATTTTCATTATTCGTGATCGTGTTGGCGGCCGCTGAAGCGGCGGTGGCTTTGGCGATTGCTCTCAACTTCTACAACAACCACCTAACGATCGATGTTGATCGCGGTGATGAGCTTCACGGGTAATCATGGAACATCTCGGCGAAACGCTCGCGACATTGCTAGCCATCGCTTGGCTGCTGCCTCTCCTTGGCTTCGCAATCGAAGTCTTTGGTGGCTATTGGGGTGCGCGCAATTGCAAAAAAGCAGCCTACATCGCCATAGCGTGTATCGCGACCGGCTTTGTTTGTAGCTCTGCGGCGCTTTATCTGTGGGGCACTGAGACTGGCTGGGCCGCGCTTGAGGCTACTGGGCACGCCGATCACGGTGATGGGCATGCTGCCGAGCACAGTCATGCAAATAACGACCACGCGGAGCATCGCAAGGATGGTTCCGCTGAAATCGTTGGGCATGACTCGAAGCAAACGGTCTTCTCGGGATGTTTCTACAGATTGGGGCAGTTTGGCAGCCTGAATCTGTCGCTTGATTGGTACATCGACAGTTTAACCCTGACGATGTTTGTGATGGTGACCTTCATTGCAACCTGCATTCACATCTTCGCTGTCGGGTACATGCACGAAGAGCTGACCGACGACTATGTTGATCACCAGGTCCACGCGCACGGTGGCGGTCACTTTCATCGCCCGGGCCGCTTCTATCGATTTTTCTCGTACTTGTCTCTGTTTTGCTTCGCAATGCTTGGTCTGGTTCTTGCTGGAAATATCTTCCAGGTATTTGTCTTCTGGGAACTGGTCGGCATTTGCAGTTACTTGCTGATCGGTTTTTATGTCGAGCGACACAGTGCGAGTACGGCAGCCAACAAGGCTTTCATCGTTAATCGGGTGGGGGACTTCGGGTTCATTATTGGTTTGATGATTCTGTGGACCTCGTTCGGGACGTTTAGTTTTGCTGATAAGCATGGTGTTGATGGAAATGTGCAGCCAGGCTTGTTTTCGATGGTACGAGGTGGCGATGGTAAACTTGAAGCCACAGATGGCGAGGTCGTACTGAAGACTCAGCAAGATGAGCACGGTCAGTGGCATGCGCCAACCGATCCAAGCAAGCAAAGGACAATTGCTTACACGTTGTTGATTGTTGCTGGTCTTGGTGTTTTCTGTGGCTGCGTGGGCAAGAGCGCTCAGTTCCCGCTGCAAACGTGGTTACCTGACGCGATGGAGGGGCCAACGCCGGTTTCGGCTCTGGTTCACTCGGCGACAATGGTTGCTGCCGGTGTCTATCTGGCGGGGCGATTCTATCCGATGTTTACACCAGAAGTTTTGCTAACCATCGCGTACGTCGGATGCATCACCGCGTTCGTGGCGGCAACCATTGCGATTGTTGCCACGGATATCAAGAAGGTTTTGGCTTACTCTACGATAAGCCAGCTCGGCTATATGATGCTCGGGCTAGGGGTGGGCGGCTGGGGCGCAGGTTTATTCCACCTTGTGACACACGCCTTCTTCAAGTCGCTGATGTTTCTTTGCTCTGGAAGTGTGATTGCGGGATGTCATCACGAGCAAGAGATGCCCAAAATGGGAGGGCTTCTTCGAAAGATGCCGATCACAGCGTTGACCATGTTGGTTGGCGTTATTGCAATCGCAGGGTTGGCAATTCCTGGGACGTCAATCGCCTTATCTGGCTTCCACTCCAAAGACGCGATATTGGCGACTGCTTTAGCCTATACGAAGCTTAATTCTGTGCATTTCTTGTTGTTCCTGATTCCGTTGCTTACGGCTGGGATCACTGCCTTCTATATGTTCCGCCTTTGGTTTTACACTTTCTTGGGCAAGCCGCGAGATCATCACTTGCACGAACATGTCCATGAGTCGCCTCTCGTCATGACGGGACCACTTTTGCTGCTTTCGGTTTTGGCAGCCGGGTGCGCGATTGGTGGTGAAGAGGGCGTGTTGTACAAGATGCTGACGCACAGCCAACCGGCTCACGTGGTCCATGGTTTTGACGGAACTGCTGCTCGTACCGTGTCATTGCCAAGCCATGATGTGATTCATGCAGTTCACTCAACCGCCGGATCAGCAGCATTATTGGCTGCATTCTGCGGGATGACGATTGCCTACCTAATCTACGGGTTAGGTTTGGTGAATCCTGACGAAATCAAGAGGCAGGCTCATGCCGTCCACTCCTTCTTGGCAAACAAATGGGGCTTCGATGATCTTTACGACACAATGTTTGTGAAGCCTGCCCACGTTGTCGCGAAGTTTGCTGCGGCTTTTGATAAGTTCGTCTTTGACGAAATCCTGCATACCGCAGTCAGGTTTGCGTTGGCGATTTCAAAATGGGATCGAAGATTTGATGAAGGCGTCATTGATGGATTTGTGAATTTGGTAGGTAACTCAACCTACTCGCTTGGAATTGGATTGCGTGGCGCACAAACCGGGCGCATTCGCCAGTATGTGACTTTCATTGCGGTCAGCGTTGTGACGCTGTTCGTGTTGCTGTTTGCGTTTTACCCTAAGGGTTGAAACTCAACGAAAAGATTCGAGACGAACTATTATGAGTCCAGAAGCGTTGATGAGTTGGATCATCTTCACGCCAACGATTTTTGCGTTTGGTTTGATCTTCTTTGATAAGAAGGCTGAAGAGCCGATGCGCAACTGGTCTCTTATTGGGACCATTGTCACGTTTCTCATGACAATCTTGCTCGCGACAAGTTTTTCTTCGAGTGATCCTGGCATTCAGCACATGGTCACCGTGCCCTGGATTGAAAACTGGCACATCAATTACCAAGTTGGATTCGACGGGATTAGTCTGCCACTCGTATTGCTCACCAGCTTTGTCTCGATGCTTTCAATGATGGCATCGTGGAGTATTAAGAAGCAGGTGAAAGGCTATTTGATTCTGTTTCTCTTGCTCGAAACGGGAATGCTGGGAGTCTTTCTTTCGTTGGACTTCTTTCTGTTTTACGTGTTCTGGGAGGTCATGCTACTTCCGATGTATTTTCTCATCGGTATCTGGGGCGGACCACGACGCGAATATGCGGCGATCAAGTTTTTCCTCTATACGTTGGCTGGCAGCGTATTGATGTTGATCGCAATTCTGATGTTTTATTTTGGAAGCGCTCCGGAGGGGCACATCGGCACCTTCGATTTGATGCAATTAACCGCGATGGCAGAAAAGGGGAATGTCTTCAGCCCGAGCCTACAAGTCGCGGCCTTTATTCTCTTGTTTATTGGCTTCGCGATCAAAGTACCGAGCTTCCCATTCCATACTTGGCTACCTGATGCACACGTTGAGGCTCCTACACCGATCTCAATGATCCTGGCTGGTGTGCTTTTGAAAATGGGCGGTTACGGGATCATTCGAATCGCCTTCCCTTTGTGCCCATACGGTGCTCAATATGCGGCTTACGTATTAGTTGCCATCGGCGTGACGAGCATTATTTACGGCGGATTCGCAGCTCTTGCTCAGACAGACTTCAAACGTTTGGTTGCTTACAGTTCCGTGAGCCACATGGGTTATGTGCTGTTGGGCATCGCGGTTTGGAAGATCTCAGAGCCCAGTGGAGCCGCAGTTGGACGAGACTACTGGCTCATGGGGATGAACGGTGCGATGTTCCAGATGCTGGCGCACGGGATATCTTCGCCGGCAATGTTCTTTATGGTCGGCGTTATCTATGACCGAGTCCATCACCGTGACCTCAATCAATTCGGCGGCTTGGCGGGGCTGATGCCGTTGTACTCAGGCCTTGCAGCTGGCATCTTCTTTGCGGGACTTGGGCTGCCAGGAATGTGCGGTTTCATCGGTGAAGTCTTCGTGGTGCTGAGCGCCTGGAATTATTCGAAGACATTAGCAATCGTTTCGGCTGGCGGCGTGATTATCACCGCAGGGTACATTTTGTGGTGCTTACAACGAGTGTATCTTGGCCCGGAATACAAGGGGCCGCACTTAGACGAAATCAAAGCAAATCCATTTTCAACTCGTGAAACATTTATCGCTGCTACATTCTTGGCGTTCTGCATCTTCTTTGGCGTACTTCCTCACTATGTGTTTGACATGACGAGCAAGTCGATGGAAAAGTTGGTGCAAGGTTTGGATACCGGTTATCAAAACACACAGAAGCTGACCGGCGGCGTGCAAACAACTCAGACACAGAATTAGGCCGACGGACTCAAGAGCGATCATGAACGATATCGGATCTCTGGTCGTCCGCCTGCTGGACGAAACAACCAAAACCTCTGTTGGACTCTTTGCGCCAGAATTGGCGCTTAGCGGTACGATCGTGTTAATGCTGGCATTGCGAGTGCTGCCGGGGTTGAACCGCATACCTTCTCAGTGGATTGCGTTACTCGGTGCATTCACGTCATTTGCACTGACGCTATGCCAGTTCGATCGCTTAGCGACGGGTGAAATTCAGCCGACTCAATTCTTCACAGGCATGCTGATGTTCGATCAGTTTGCGACGTTCTTTAGAATGTTCCTGAGCCTGTTTTTGATCCTCACGATCACACTCACTGTGCTAACAGGTATCCCCGATCGCGATGATGCTGCTGACTTCTACACGCTTCTTATCGGCTCGACTATCGGCATGATGGTTATGGCGTCGGCTAACCATCTCTTGATGGTTTTCATGGGCGTCGAAATGACCAGTGTACCCAGCTACGCAATGGTTGGCTTCTTGAAGGGACGTAAGAAAAGCAGCGAGGCATCACTTAAGTATGTTGTTTATGGTGCCGGTGCCGCTGGCGTGATGCTGTACGGTATTAGCTTATTGGCGGGTCTCACGGGTACTGGTTCGCTTCCGGAGATGGCGCAGCGATTAGGAATGATCGTCAATCAGAACTCAGAAAGTGACGCGACCGTCCGCACAATTTTGTTGGCAGGAATGATGGTTCTGGTTGGACTGGCCTTCAAACTGTCGATCTTTCCTTTTCACTTCTGGTGCCCAGATGCGTTTGAAGGCGCAGCTGCTGAAGTTGCCGGATTTTTGTCTGTGGCATCGAAGGCTGGTGCCTTTGCGCTGTTGGTTCGATTCGGCTTGTCTTTTTCTGGAAACTCGGCGGTCGTTTCTGAAATTGCATTTTCGTTCGGAATTGGCTTAGGGGTTTTGGCTGCCGCTACCGCGACTTTCGGAAACTTGTCGGCGTATGGTCAAACGAATGTCAAACGACTTTTAGCCTATTCGACGATCGCGCACGCGGGCTACATGTTGATGGCTGTTTCTGCATTGTTGGTGTTGGCTCACGGCAAACACGTCGGACTCGATACTCAAGCCGAAACCCGTCGTTGTATTGAGGGGTTGATTTATTATCTCTTCGTGTATCTGTTTATGAATCTCGGTGCGTTTTCAATTGTTGCGCTAATTCGCAACCAAATCTTTAGTGAAGAGATTGAGGACTACAACGGCTTGGCCGCTCAGTCTCCCGTACTCTGTTTTGGGATGGTTCTGTGTGTTTTTAGCTTGGTGGGCTTGCCTCCTATGGGTGGTTTCTGGGCAAAGCTTGTTATTTTTAGTTCCGTATTTAAAGCAACTTCAGTTCACTGGGTGATGTGGGGCGTCTTAGGTGCTGGAGCAATTAACACAGTTTTCAGTCTTTTCTATTACATTCGCATCCTCAAGGCGATGTATATCAAGCCTCGTCCAGCCGGTTCCCGTTCCGTCCGATACGAATTGTTTCCCGTGGGTGTTTATGTGTTGTTGATCTGTTTACCAGTCTTGGGGCTAGGCATTTTGCCGCAACGCTTCACTGCAACGTTCCAAGAAGTGGCGAATTCCCTACTAACTCAGGTTGGCAGGTAGCATTAGCTGCCACGGACAATCTTTCGACCTCAGACTTTTTGAAATTCAAGCACACATGGCTCTCTCGACCGACCTCGAAATCCTGAACCGCGTGCAGCGCGACGTCTCGGGCTGCTTCTTGCAGTATGTCGGGGATTGCTGGCCATGGACCACGATCGGTGCTGATGGCGACAAACTGAAATCGATCGTGGATCAGTGTGTTGCTCGCCAATGCGAGTCGATTCGGTTGATGACGGAATATCTCGCTCCGCGTCAAACGCGCGTCGAAGCCGGAGCGTTCTCTGCTGACTTCACCGACCTGCACTACGTCTCGTTGAAGTTCTTGATCAAGCAGTTGATCTCGACGCAGTCACGTCTGGTGGAAGTAATTGATCGCATGAGGACGATGTTGCCTAGCGGTGACGAGGTTCTGGAAATCCTCGAAGTGGTCGGTCGGAATGAGCGTTCGAATCTGGCCGCACTGAAGGCCTGTGGTTCTTAAAGGTGGCATTGGGACGTAGCACGGGCGGTTCGCCTGTGTTGTTGTTCGAGAAAAGCGCAGGCGAGCCGCCTGTGTTGCGGTTTTGAAAACCGTGCTACGGAGAGAACTGGTGCAGCTCATTGACACTCATGCTCATCTCGATGAGGACTCATTCAGCGAGGATCTTGATGACGTCATTGCACGGGCGATTGAGTCAGGCGTGATCGCGATGGTGGCTGTCGCGACGACGGCGAGCAATAGTCTCGCGACGATTGAGCTTGCGGCTCGCGTGCCGAATGTGTTTGCGTCGGTCGGCATTCACCCGAACTATGCGGCTCAAGCGAGGCCCGGTGATTGGGAGCTGGTTGAGGAATTGGCCGCGTCACCGAAAGTGGTGGCGATTGGCGAGACCGGGTTGGATCGGTACTGGGATCACACGCCGTTTGAAATTCAGCTCGATTACTTTCGGCGGCAGATTGAATTGGCTCGAAGTCGATCGTTGCCGTTCATTGTGCATTGCCGTGAAGCAGAGGCTGATGTTGTAACTGTCCTTCGCGATGAAGCAGCATCAGGCTCACTCAAGGGGGTGATGCACTCATTTTGTGGCAGCGAAGAGACGCTTCAAGTCGCGTTGGAAGTTGGTTTGCACATCTCCTTTGCGGGAATGGTGACGTTCAAGAAAAATGAGTCGCTCCGTCAACTGGCAAAGGATATCCCACTCGACCGATTGCTGGTTGAAACTGATTCGCCCTATTTGGCACCGCTACCACACCGCGGCAAGCGCAATGAGCCGTCGTTTGTTAAGCATACCGCAGAAAGTTTAGCTGAGGCCCACGGTATGACACTCAACGAGATAGCTGCGATCACAACTGATAATGCTCGGCGGCTGTTTGGTTTGCCGATGGTTTCGGCTTAAGGCATCTTTAATGCGTGCGGAAGCCGCAAAAGCTATGTTTCCTCGCCAACAAACATCACAAAAATAGGCGCAGCTAATGGCAAGTCTTTCGCAACTTGAGCAACTGAAAAGCCTAACGAAAGTGGTCGCAGACACGGGCGACTTTGAGTCGATGAGGCAATATCTCCCACAGGATGCCACAACAAACCCTTCGCTCATTTTGTCAGCGGCCTCGAAGCCGGAATATACATGGCTCGTTGATAAGGCGATCAGCGACCGCAAGAACGCTGGACTGACTGGTGCGAAGCGAATCGAGGATGTGATCGATAACGTGCTCGTCAACTTTGGCTTAGAAATTCTGAAAATCGTTCCGGGGCGAGTCTCTACTGAAACAGACGCACGGCTGTCGTTTGATACGACGGGGACTATTGCAAAGGCTCGGCAACTGATTCGTCTGTATGAAGCTCAAGGGATCGATCGAAACCGAATACTCATCAAGATCGCCAGCACTTGGGAGGGAATTCATGCGGCAGAGCTGCTGGAGCGAGAAGGAATCCATTGCAATCTGACGCTGCTATTCTCATTTGCGCAGGCGGTGGTTTGTGCTGAGGCCGGAGTTCAACTGGTGTCGCCGTTCGTGGGACGAATTCTTGACTGGTACAAGGCAACAACGAAGCGTGACTATTCGCCATCAGAAGACCCCGGCGTGATCTCAGTCACTCAGATTTTTAACTACTACAAACGATTCGATTACCACACTGAAGTAATGGGCGCAAGCTTTCGAAACAAAGGCGAAATTACCGAACTCGCTGGCTGCGATTTGTTGACGATCAGCCCTTCTTTATTGAGTGAATTGGCTGCATCGACAGAAGAAGTGCCCCGAAAACTTGATGCATCTGCGGCCACGAAGTTGCCGCTCGATAAGGTCTCGTTTGACGAAAAGGCGTTTCGTTTCGAGCTGAATGAAGACGCGATGGCCACAGAAAAAACGGCTGAGGGAATTCGCAAGTTCTCAGCCGATATTGTCAAACTCGAACATCTCATCGCCGCTCGGCTCGGCTGAATCTCCCCGCTGAGCCAACAAATTCAACAGCCAAAATTGGGTCGGAGCAAACCAGGCCTACTCCTTCACCGTTTGTGCTGCAGTTGCCCCTGCCGTCGGAGCAGTATCGGGTGCTACAACCGAAAGCGTTTCATCTCGATCCGCCTGCGCAACTCGTGGTACGGCCGGTGATTCTTCTGGAGATGCGTTCTTGGCAATGGTCTCCGTCGTCTTCTCAAGTTCCGCCAAGATTCCGTCGTCCACTTCAAGTAAGTCTTGAGGAGCAGTCTGAGTCAATGATTTGCCTGAAGGGTTCGCTTCGTTTTCCGCAGACCTCCGAATGGCGGGGCCAGTCTTCGAAGGCTTGAACTGCACCTTTTTGGCTGGAACGTCTGCTGCGCTGTCAGAGGGTTTTGACTTCTCGGTAATCTTGTTTGACACAGAACCTGAAGGCGATCGACTCGATTTATTGGTGCTGGGTGAAGCTCGCTCAACGCTCGTCGTGCGTTGATTTGAGTTCGACTTCACGTCGGAATGTCGTTCGGGAATATTGAGTTTCATTCCCACCTTCAGATCATCGGGACTTTTCAGTTGGTCTCGATTTGCCTGGAAGATGTCCAAGTAACGAGCTTGGGTGCCGAGATATTTTCCCGCGATCGACGAAAGCGTTTCGCCCGCAACAACAACGTGACTTCTCGAACTGCCGGTCCCCTGCTGATTCGGATCAACGTTTTTCAACGCGATGACGTCCCCATTCTTTTGTCGAACTGCCCATTCCTTGTTGTGATCAGGAATAGGGACCGCAGGAGACTCATCGTCCGTTGGCGGTGTGAGTACGACAGTTCCTGGTGCCTCAGGAGTCCAGATTCGTTGATCTGCTGGGTCTCGCGAAATATTCCTTTTGTTTTTGGAACTTTCAGAACGATCTGCATCAGGATTCAAATAATCCGGAATCTCCCAAGGGCTTCGACTGCGCTCACTGCGCGATGCGCTGGTCCGTCGAGATTCCGGTTCGGAATACGGCTGCTTTTCCCCTTGAGCGATTTGGGAATCTAAACGGTTTGGATTCTTGAGCTCAGGCGCATTGGCTTTCGGGGCCTCATCACGAATGAAGAATGCTCCGACGATGCTGCACAGCAAAATGGCTAACGCTAATCCAACCTTCTTGTCTCGTTGCATGATACTCCCTCGATGGATGCGAAAGCAGTGACGGTGTCGATCCGAATAAGAATGTGCCCTCTACAACGACGTTG